>WNFG01000325.1_pt1 | contig 39747 bp, 38 predicted proteins | sample 5400431 | NCBI WGS metagenome assembly WNFG01 (sample SAMN13153346, study PRJNA577476) | soil metagenome | isolation source: 120 cm saprolite under Douglas fir tree site 2 hole 3 replicate 2 | place: USA:California | collected 2015-04-18
CGCCCGCCGCCACCCCGCAGGCCAGCGCGGCCAGGAGCGGGAGCCCGGCGGTGTGCTGGGCGGACCAGGCCACGAACGCCGAGACCATGAGCATCTCCCCCTGGGCGAAGTTCACGGTGCGGGTGGCGTTGTAGACGATGACCAGGCTGAGCGCAACCAGCGCGTAGATGCAGCCCGTCGCGAGCCCGCTGACGACGACGTGGATCAGGGCCGGGCCGCTCACGCCCGGATACTGCTTGGCCGGCGCGGCCCTGTCAAGGCGAGGGCCGGCGCGCCGGCGCCGGTGCGACGGGCTAGGGCTCGGTCAGCGGATGGAGCCTCGCCGCGTGCGAGGCCCGGCCGCCCGTCGCCGTCCACGTGAGCGTCGTCCCCTTCACAGTGACGGTGCCCCGATCCGCCACGCGGAACGTCACGCCCTGCTCCCCGGTGGAATACCCGTAGAGCCCGCCGCGCCGCCCGCCCGAGGCGACGCCGAACATCGCGCGTGATCCCACCCCGTCCACGTCCACGATCGCGAAGGACACCGCCTCCGCGGCCGGCTCGAGGATTCCGTACCACTGCTGGCCCAAGAGCGCGCCGCCGTCCGGGCCCGCGCGGGTGGACGCCGGAGCGAGCTTCACCGTGCCGGGGAGCCGGGGCAGCAGGTCCTCGGCCGCGCGGCGTTGCTCGACCGGGTCCTCCGAGCAGCGCACCGCGCCCTTCCCGACCTCGGGGCTGGTCAGGTAGCGGAGGAGACACGGCCCATACCGCACCGCGAACTTGCCGGTCGTGCCCCCGCCGTGGTCGACGATGTCGTACGTCTCGTCGAGCAGCAGGAAAGAGCCCTCGCGGCGCGCCAGGGCCCGGGCGGCCCCGGGCCCGCGGTCTTGACTCCCGAAGAGCGTGTCGTTGCGCGGGAACACGAGGACGAGCCGATCCGCGGTCAGCCGACCGATCGCTCGCTCGGTGACGGACGCATCGAGGCTGCCCGCGCCGCCGAGGGTCCGGATACCCGGGGCCATGGCGATCACCCCGTAGACGTCCTTGGAGGATTCCGCGGTGTCGAGCGTGATGTAGCCGCCGAAGGACTGCCCGGCCAGCACGACCTTCGCGTAGCCCTCGCGGCGGCGCGCGGCGATCTCCTCCTGGGTTCGCTGGACGGCCCGGGAGAGGGACTGCTCGCCGGTGGTCTCCCCGAGATTGTTGCGCGCGATCTTCACCACGTCCCAGCCGCGCGCCTGCAGGAGCCTCAGGACCGGCGGCACCGGCGCCGCGTACTGGGTGACCGTCCCGTGGATGCCGTGGTTCCAGATCACCACTCCCGTGGCGGAGGCGGCGCCGTGCCACGACATGTCGCAGAAGGCGCGCTCGACCCAGAACCACCGGCCGAGCGGGAGCTGACCGCAGCGCGTCGCGTCCCGGACCAGGCCGGCCGCGTCGTCTCGCGCCTGCGCCTCCGCGTACGATCGGGCCAGGATCGCGGCCCCGCGCGCGATCGCCTCGCACCGCGCCTTGATGCCGTTGTCGTCGGCCGCGTTCTGGCAGGCGGTGAACGCGCGCTGGGCCGAGCCGGGGTAGCGGTCGAACTCCCCGCGCTCCTCGACGCTCGATTCACACGCGTACTTCTTCGAGCCGGGGGCCTCGACGTAGAAGAAGTAGCCGGGGTTGGGCTTCTTCAAGTACTCGGCGAGCCGATCCTGGCAGTCGCCGCGGAGAGACGCTCCGCTCACCGCCTGGCCGAAGGCCGGCGACGCCGCCGCGAGGGACAGCGCGCCCATCAGCAGGAGCCGGCGCGTCATGGCCCCTTGGTCTCGCCCACCTTGAAGATTCGCGCCCCCACCGCCTCCTCGACGCGCGCATCGCGCACCCGGAAGAAGCTCACCCCGTAGCTCCGGTCCACCTGATGGCCGGCCTCGAACACGCCGCGGATCCGGTAGACCCGGACCGGATCGTACCGGAGGGACACCCCCCGGGCGGTGTACACGTGGACCGTCTCGTCCTGCCCACTCGGTAGCTCGCAGCAGTAGTTCCCGGTGCCCGAGACGCGGCTCAGCAGGAAGAACGACAGGTCGGGCGGGCCCGCGGGGATGATGAACCCCTGGATCTCGATCTCCCGCCCGTTGTAGGCCCTGATGCCCTGGGTCACGCCGAGGTTCGCCCGCATCGAGTCCGCGAGCTGGGCGAAGGTGAGGCGCGGAACTTCGTCGCCCCGAGCCGGCGGGAGCATCGGCAGCACGGCCAGCGCCACCATGAGCGCGAGCGTCGCCGCGGTCGAGCGTCTCCGATCAGAGGGGCGCAAGGTTCTCGGCGACCTCGGTGCGATAGGCGAGCACCGCCGGCACCAGGCCGGCCAGCGCCCCCAGGGCGACGACCGCCCCGAAGGTCGCCGGCTGGAGCGCGCCGAGCGCGAGCGCATGCGTGACCGGCCCACCCCGCGCCGCGAGCAGGTACGCGCCGAGGGCCGCGACTCCGTGGCCGCCCAGGATTCCGGCGAGACCGCCGAGCGCCGCGATGACGCAGGACTCCAGCAGGACGATGCCGAGCACCGTCGCCCGGCGAGCGCCCAGGGCCCGCATGGTGGCGATCTCCCGCCGGCGCTCGAGCGTGGCGTTGTACATCGTCACGAACAGGTAGAGCCCGACCACGACCGCCACCACCGTGAGCACCACGAAGAGCACGTCCTCCACGAGCCCCAGCAGGTTGAAGACGTTGAGCAGGACCGCGCTCGGAAGGGCCGCCTGGAGATCCGGCGCGACGTTCCACCCGCGATGCAGCGCGGTCAGGTCGGAGAGGCGCCGGGGCCGGACCAGGACCGCGGTGAGGGGCTTGACCATCGCCCTCCGGGAGACCTCGTTCATCTCCCAGTAGCTCGCGAGCGAGATGAAGATCGCGCGATCGTCGGCGGTCCCGGTGGGCCGCAGCACGCCGACCACCGTCAGCGGGTACGCGGCCATCTCCTCCCCCTCGTAGAATCGGTCCGACGCCTTGAGAGCCGTCCGGCGGGCGACGTCGGCGCCGAGCACCGCCTCGTAGTCCGGCCGCTCGGGCGCTTCGCTCCGGAACAACCGCCCCGTCGACAACGCGGGAGCGTGCCGCCGCCACGGGAAGGGCGCGAAGTACGCCTCGCTCGTCGCCACGTAGCGAAACCCCTGGTAGGCGTCGCCCATGGCCACCGGCACCGCGACCTCGACGCGCGGGTCGCGCCGCAGGTCCTCGTAGGCGCTGAGCGGGATGTTCGGGGTCGGCGCGTCCATGCGGAAGATCACGTTCAGCACGAGCTGGGTCGGGCTGCCCTTGGCGCCGACGATCAGATTGTAGTCCGTCGCCCCCGCGATGAAGCCCTCCTTGATGCCCCGGGTCAGCAGCACGCTGGCGATGACCAGGCTGACCCCCAGGGCGACCGAGACCACGGTCAGGACGCTGGTGACGAAGCGCCCCTGGAGATACCGCCACACCACGGTGACCGGCGTCACCCGCCCGCCCCGGCCCGCGCGTTGATCGACGCCATGTCGAGGAGCCGGTCGCCCGCGTCGAGCACCACCTCGTCGTGGGAGACCACGAGCAGCGTCTTGGCCGCCTCCCGGCAGACCGTGAGGAGGACCGCGAGCACCTCGCGCGCGGTCGCCGCGTCCAGGCTGGCGCAGGGCTCGTCGGCCAGGATCAACGGAGGGTCGTTCGCCAGCGCCCGCGCGATCGCCACCCGCTGCTGCTCTCCGCGCGAGAGCTGTCCCGGCTTGTGGCCGAGGCGCGCGCCGAGCCCGAGGCGGGCGAGAATCGCGCGGGCCCGGGGGCGCTGCTCCCGCCGCGGGACCGCGCGCGCGAACATCATCGCGAGCACCACGTTCTCGAGGGCGCTGAAGGCGGGCAGGAGGTTGAAGGTCTGGAAGACGTAGCCGATCTGCTCGGCCCGGAACCGGTCGCGGCGCGCCTCGGGCAGCGCGGTGATCTCGACGCCGTGGACGACGATCGTGCCGCCGGTGGGCGCCGCGACCCCCGCGATCAGGTTGAGCAGCGTGGTCTTGCCGGAGCCGCTGCGGCCCCGGATCACCGTGCAACCCGCCGCGGGCAGCTCCAGGTGCTCGACGTCGAGCACCTGGAGCGCGCCGCCGTCCGCGAGGGGGAACGCCTTCGTCACCCCGCGCAGGCTCAGGACCGGCCCCGCCGGGGTCATGACCCCGTGCTACCGGATGGCGATGGGATTGACCGGCACCCCGATCCCGCCCCGCAGCAGGAGCGGCGCGACGACGAAGAGGAACTCGTAGGCCTGGTCCTTGGCCAGCTCGTCCAGGTTGAGAATCTCGAGGATGTAGGCGCCCCGGTTCCAGATGAAGTCGACGTGCAGCGGCAGCCCCTGGAAGCCTCCGAACGCCTTGCGCGAATAGCCCGACTGGAGCGGGAAGTTCCACTCCACCGCCGCGGTGTCCGCCCCGATCGCCACGATCTCCATGTCGTTCAGGAAGCGGAGGGTGTCGGGCCCGACCCCCGGCTCCGGCTGCAGGTACTTGGCGTGCAGCGGGTCCACCCGGCCGTCCGCGCCCGGCTCGTCCCACATCTTGCGCCAGCCGGTGCGGATGAGCAGGACGTCACCCTTCCGGATCTCCACCCCCTGCGCCTTCGCGGTGTTCTGCAGGTCGGCCGCGGTGATCCAGTAGTTGACCGGCAGCGGATCCGTGCCCTTGTACTTGGCCACGTCGAGGAGGACGCCGCGACCCACCATGAACTTCACGCTCGCCGCGTCGCCGTGCACGGTGCCCACCGGCTTGGGCGGCGGCATGTTGTTGAACAGGGAGTTCTCCCGGTAGATGTGCGCGAACGTATCGAGGTGCGTGCCCACGTGGTTGTGCATGATCGTGAAGCTCGCCGCGCCCTGGTTGCGCTTGGGGTCGAACTGCCCCGCCTGGGTCACCCGATCGTAGCCGTCGTTCTCGTGGATGATCTGCACCCCGAACCGGCTCGGGGTGATCGCGCGCGGGAGATCGCTGTGCATCTCCTCGCCGAGCGCGTATACCTTGCCCTGCTTGACCAGGCCCGCCGCCTTCACGATCAGGTCGGGGGTGAGGAAGTTGAGCATCCCGCGCTTGTCCTGCTCGCCCCATCGGCCCCAGTTGCCGCGCGGGCCCCACTTGCCGGGGACCGTCCAGGGGGCCGGCTCGTTGGCGAGCTGGTCGTCCTGCGGGTACGCCGGCGCCAGCTGGGCGCGCGCGACGGCAGGCGAGAGCAGGAAGAGTAGCGCCAGGATCGTCGAGGCCACCCGTGGCATTGTCCGGTGACGCATGGCTTGGCCCTCCGTGAACGCTGTGAACCGCGCGTTTGCCTTCGGGCGATCGAGCCCGCGCCACGGAGGTGTTCCCGGGGCGACGACGGCCCGGTCCCATTGGGCACCCGCGCCGATAGTACTCGGGGCGCGGACCCCGTCAAGGGCCCCCGGCGCGCGCGTCGGTGCTACCCTGGCGAGCCATGCTCCAGGAGCTTCTCCAGCGGTTCACGTACCTCGGCATCCTGGTCACCCTGCTGCTCGGCAGCCTGGGCGTGCCGATCCCGGAGGAGATGCCGATCGTCGCCGCCGGCATCCTGAGCCACGAGGGGCTCGCCCGATGGTGGCTGGCGCTACCGGTCTGTGTGCTCGGGGTCCTGTCCGGCGACACCGTGCTCTACTGGGCCGGCCGGCGCTGGGGCGAGCGCGTGCTGGGCTGGCGCGTCGTGCGCCGGGTGCTGACCCCGCCCCGCGTGCAGTGGCTGGAGAGCGCCTACCGTGAGCACGCCATGAAGACGGTGGCGATGGCGCGCCATGTGACCGGGCTGCGCGCGGCGGCGTTCCTGACCGCGGGCATCACGCGGGTGCCGTTCTGGAAGTTCATCCTGGCCGACGCCGCCGCCGCGATCGTGAGCGTCCCGCTCGTCTTCGGACTGGCCTACTTCTTCACGCAGCAGATCGGCGCCATCCTGGCCGACGTGCACCGCGTCGAGCGCTGGGTGGCGCTCGCCGGGCTCGTCGTGCTCACCGGCGGCCTGGTCGTCTACGCGGGGCGATGGAACCGTCGCGTCCCGAGGACCCGCTAGCCGACTCGCGGTTACAATGCCCGGCAATACCATGCAGCATCTGAACGACCAGTTCCTCTTCTCACCGTCGGACCTGGGCAGCTTCCTGGCCTGCGAGCACCTGACCCAGCTGGAGCTGGCGGTGGCCCTGCGAGAAGGCCGGCGGCCGAGCTACGAGAACGCCTATGCCGAGCTCCTCCGGCGCAAGGGCCAGGAGCATGAACAGGCGTTCCTCGCGACGCTCCACGATGCGGGCCGCACCGTCGTCGAGGTGCGTCTGAGCGCCCGGCGCGACTTCGAGGCCGGCACGCGCCGCACCGCGGAGGCGATGCGGGGGGGCGCGGACTACGTCTACCAGGCCGTGTTCTTCTCGGAGGGCTGGCGGGGAATCGCGGACTTCCTGGAGCGGATCGACCGGCCCTCGGCGCTCGGCGCCTGGAGCTACCAGGTGCTGGACACGAAGCTGGCGCGGCATCCCCGTCCGGAGCACGCGCTCCAGCTCTCCTTCTACAGCCAGGCGCTCGAACAGACCCAGCACCTCGCGCCCGACCTCGCGTACGTCGTCCTCGGGACCCGCGAGCGCGTCCCCATCCGCCTCGCCGACGTGACCGCCTACTTCCGCCGGGTGCGCCAGCGCTTCGGGACCGCGGTGGCCGCCCGGGCCGCGACCGGCCCCTATCCTTGCCACCACTGCTCGTTCTGCGACTTCCGGGGGCTCTGCGAGGACCAGCTGGAGCGCGAGGACCACGTCGTGCGCGTGGCCGGCATCCAGCGGAGCCAGGTGAAACGGCTCTTCGTCGGAGGAATCAACACCCTGACCGCGCTGGCCGAGACGCGCCCCGAAACTGTGATCCCCCGGATCGCGGCATCGACCTTCGAGGGCCTGCGCGAGCAGGCGGCGCTGCAGCTGATCCGGCAGCGCTCGGGCACGCTCGAATGGCGGGCGCTCGACGTCGAGCCGGGCCGCGGCTTCGCCTCCCTGCCCCCGCGATCACCCGGCGACGTCGTCTTCGATCTCGAGGGTCACCCGTTCTTCGAGCCCGCCCGCGGGCTCGAGTACCTCTTCGGCGTGCTCCTGCTCGACGGCGCCGAGCCTCGGTACCAGCCGTTCTGGGCGCACGACCGCGACGGCGAGCGGCGGGCGTTCGAGGGCCTGGTGGACCTCGTCCACGCGCAGCTCGAGCGGTATCCCGACATGCACGTCTATCACTTCAGCGGCTCGGAGCCGAGCACGCTCAAGCGGCTCATGGCCGAGCACTCCACGCGCGAGGCCCAGGTGGACGACCTCCTCCGGCGCCAGGTCTTCGTCGACCTGCACACCATCGTCCGCCGGGCCCTCCGGGCGGGAGTGCCCAGCTACTCGCTCAAGGACGTCGAGGCCCTCTTCGGATTCGGCCGGGGCGGCGCCGTGCAGTCGGGCACGCAGGCCATCCTGCACTACGAGCGCTGGCTCGACCGACGCGCCCCGACGCTGCTCGACGAGATCGCGGCCTACAACCTGGAAGACTGTCGCTCCACGCTGGGCCTGCTCGAATGGCTCCATCGGGTCCGCCCCCCCGACCTGCCCTGGCCGGAGGCGCCGGAGGCCCACGCGCTCTCGCCCGAGGCCACCGAGGCGCAGGACGCGCGACACCTGCTCCGTCAGGAGCTCATCGACGGCGCCGAGCCCGGGACACCGCGCTGGCTCGCGGGCGAGCTGCTGGAATACCACCGGCGCGAGGCCCGGCCCGCCTGGTGGGCGTACTTCGATCGCCTCGCCAAGTCGCCGGAGGAGCTGCTCGAAGACACGGAGGCGATCGCCTACCTCGACGTCGATCGCGGCGCGTCGCCCGAGCCACGCAGGAAATCCCTCGTCCACACCCTCATCTTCCCGATCCAGGACCACAAGCTCCGCGCGGGCCTCACGGTCCAGGACCCGGCCACCGGACGGAGCGCGGGCGACATCGTCGAGATCGACGACACGAGTGGCCCGGTGGGACGGCTGCGGCTCATGCGGGGGCCGAAGTTCGGCTCGCGCCCGCTCCCGGAGGCGATCGTCGCGGGCGGCCCCCTCGAGGACCGGACCCAGCGCGCGGCGGTGCTGCGCCTCGCCAGCTCGATCCGCGCCGGCGATGGTCGCTATCCGGCGCTCCGAGCCATCCTCGCCCGCGAGCGCCCCCGCATCCGCGGCCTGGCTCCCGGCGCGATGATCCAGACCACCGACCTCGCGGCGATGCAGGCGCTGGCCCTCGGGCTCGACGCGAGCTACCTGTTTCTCCAGGGGCCTCCCGGCACCGGCAAGACGTGGACCGGGGCCCGGATCGTCGTGCACCTGCTCGCCCACGGCCGGCGCGTCGGCATCGCCGCGCAGAGCCACAAGGCCATCCACAACCTGCTCGCCGAGATCGAGAAGGTCGCGCGCGCGACCGGGCTGCGCTTCAAGGGGCTCAAGAAGGCATCCGCCGGCAACCCGGAGTCCGAGTACCACGGGGAGTTCATCCAGAGCGATCCCGACAACGACCGGTTCGAGAAGGCCGGCCCCGACGTCCAGCTGCTCGCCGGGACGGCCTGGCTCTTCTCCCGCCCGGGCCTCGACGGCCGGCTGGACGACCTGGTGATCGATGAGGCCGGGCAGGTCTCGCTCGCGGACGCCCTCGCGATGGGCACGGCCGCCCGCAACCTGATCCTCCTGGGCGATCCGCTCCAGCTCGCGCAGGTCTCGCAGGGCGTCCACCCGACGGGCACCGGCGCCTCCGTCCTGGAGCACCTCCTGGGAGACGCCCCGACGATCCCGGAAGATCGCGGCGTGTTCCTCGAGCGGAGCTTCCGCATGCATCCCGCCGTCTCGGCGTTCATCTCGGAGATCGTCTACGCGGGTCGCCTGCATTCGGACGACTCGGCGGCGCGCCGGACGACGTCCTTCGGCACCGGCATCCGGTTCGCCCCGGTCGAGCACGAAGGCAACCGCTCCCATTCCGACGAAGAGGTCGTCCGGGTCGCCACGATGATCGCGGGCATGCGCGGAGGCATCTTCACCGACGCCGACGGCGCCACCCGCCCGCTGCGCGACGACGACTTCATGGTCGTCGCACCCTACAACGCCCAGGTGCTCCGGCTCCGCGCCGGCCTGCCGACCGGCGTCCGGGTGGGCACCGTCGACAAGTTCCAGGGCCAGGAGGCGCCCATCGTCTTCTTCTCCATGGCGACCTCCAGCGGAGAGGACGTGCCCCGCAGCCTCTCCTTCCTCTTCTCCCGAAACCGTCTCAACGTCGCCATCTCCCGCGCCCAGTGTCTCGCGGTGCTGGTCTGCTCCCCACGTCTGCTGGAAGCCCGCTGTCAATCCATCGAGGAGATGCAGCTGGTGAACGCCCTGTGCCGGCTGGTCGAGTTCGCGGCGGACACGGAGCCCCCGGTCGTGTAGTTCCGGACCCGAACTTCTCTTCCCCCACGCGGGCTCCGGTGGACCCGCGGTCCGTCGGACCGGAACGCCTTACCGTGCAGGAATTCCCCGGCCTCGGCGTCGGACGATCCCGCCGGCGCCAGGAAGGCTCCTGTTTGCGCGCCCTTTCACTTCTGGCACGCCTGGTGCTGCTAGCTCTCACGGGGACGCATTCCGACGAAAAGGAGGACCCCATGAACCGGACGAAAAGATTACTCACCGGAGCCGTCGCCGCCGCCGCGTTCATAGTTCCCGTGGCGGTCGGTTCCGCCAACCACATCCGGATCGAGGCCCCACCCGTGTCCGCGCCGCCGACCACGGTGGTGGTACCGGTCCCCGCCCCGACCCAGACCATGCAGGCCGACGAGATCAAGGCCGGCGTGGTGCGCGCCAACACCATCTACGCCAACAAGATCGAAGCCGACGAGGTGCGCGGGGCCGTCCACCAGACCCGCGGCGTGAAGGTGCGGGACAGTCAGGGGAAGATCAAGGCCCCCGAGGTGTTGGCCTCCGTGATCTACGCGGACGTGATCTCGGCCAACACGGTCGAGGCCGACACGATCTACGTTCGTGAGCTGGACCGCCACTGAGACGACACCCAGGAGGTAGCCAGGAGGAGGTAGAACGATGAGCAAGGCGAGACGGATCGTGGGAGTCGCCCTGGTCACGCTGCTGCCGGTTGCTTCCGCCTTCGCGGCCCAGGGGGTGACATCTGGACCCGCGGAGAAACCGAGCGTCTTCGCCCTGCCTCATCAGGTGACGGGCAAGGTGGTGGCGGTGAACCAGACCACGTTGATGCTCACGATGCGGACGTCCGAGCGCACGATCAGCCTGAAGGCAGACACCGACACCGCGCCGCAGCTCAGCACGCTCAAGGCGGGTGATCGCGTGAAGGTGATCTACAAGAGTAGCAAGGGCGAGATGGTCGCCACCCGGATCGACCCCGCCTAGACCACGGTCGGCCGGGGGGCTTCGGCCGGTAGCCGGGCCCCCCGGCACGAGCGTCAGGTGTCGTTCGCGACCACGATCTGGTCCCAGCCCCGGGTGAAGTCGACTCGAAAGACCGCGTGGACGGGTCTGACTCCATCCGCGGTCACGCGCACGCTGACTCGGTACACACCCGGCGGGAAGATCAGCACGCCGGACGGGCTCGGCGGCGCGAAGAAACGCAGCTGGTTGGGCGCCGAGGCGAGCGCGAAGCAGAGATCGAGCCGACGCGGCTGATCGCCTTCCACGTCTCGCGCCTCGAAGTCCGGCTCCCGCGCCCATTTCAGGAACACGGGAGCGAAGAACCCGGGTGCGGGCGAGGTCGAGCCATCGGGGTTCTGTACGCTCACCTCGAGCAGCCGCCCGCGACAGCTCCGGGCCGGGGCGCGCCCCTCATTGCGAACCATGAGGTGACAGAAGTATCCGGGAAGGCCCCCCGGATCGCCCGAGTCATGCCGCTGATAGGTCGACGCCGGGTCGAAGTACACGCGGAGCCGCGAGCGCCGGATCGCGACCGCCCGACGGATCGAGTTCCACACCCTGGCAGGGTACACACGAGCCGGGGAGCGCCGCAACCGCCTGCCGGCCCGGCGGTCGACCGTGCCTCAACCGGGGGTCGCCGCCTCCTCCACGATGGACGCGGGACCGTTCCCGGTGCGCTCCACCACGAGCCGGCGGGCGTGGAAGGGGCGCAGCGTCGCCCGATGGCCCACGCTGAACAGCGTGGTCCCCGGCAGCCGATCGCGCACCAGGCGATAGAGCCGCGCCTCGGTCACCTCGTCCACCGCCGCGGTCGCTTCGTCGAGAAAGAGCCAGTCCGGCTTCTGGACCAGGGCGCGGGCGAACGCGATGCGCTGCTGCTCACCGGGGGAGAGCTGGAGCGCCCAGTGGCCGGCCTCGTCCAGCCGGCCGGCCAGGCCGCCCAGATCCACCGCCTCGAGGGCCTCGCGCAGCGTGGCGTCGTCCACCCCCGCGGCGGGCATCGGGTAGCTCACCACGCTGCGGAGGGTGCCGATCGGCAGGTACGGTCGCTGGGGGAGAAAGAGGACGCGAGCCCGGGGCGACGCGCGGATCTCGCCGCGCCCGAACGGCCAGATCCCGGCGATGGCGCGGAAGAGCGTGCTCTTGCCGGATCCCGAGGCGCCCCCCAGGAGCACGCTGTCTCCGCGGAGCAGCGAGAGATTCACGTGCGTCACGAGGGACCGGCCGTCGGGGAGGTGGAGGTCCACGTCCTCGACGGTCAGGCGCGTGTCGTCGCCGTCGACGTGGCGGACCCCGTCGCCGAGCGCGGCGGCGCGGCGCATCCGCTCGAGCGCGCGCTCGAAGCCGGCCAGCCGCTCGACCACCGCGCACCAGTCCGCGATCTCCTTGTACGACACGACGAAGAAGCTGAGCGCATCCTGGACCTGGTTGAAGGCCCCGACCGTCTGCATCAGGCCCCCCAGGCCGAGCTCGCCCCGGAAGTAGCGCGGGGCCGCCACGACGGACGGGACGATCCACGCGCCCTGCGAGTAGCCGGAGGTGAACGTGGTGAGCCGCTTCTGCCGGCGCATGATGCCCCACCAGTTGCGCACCACCGCCTCGAAGAGCTCGCGAAAGCCGCGGAACTCGTCCGGCTCCCCCCGATAGAGCGCGACCCCTTCGGTGTTCTCCCGGAAGCGCACCAGGCTGAACCGGAAATCGGCCTCGTAGCGCTGCCGATCGAAGTTCAGCCGGACGAGGGGGCGGCCGATCCAGTCGGTCAGCCAGGTGCCCCCCGCCGCGTACACGATCGACACCCAGACCATGTAGCCGGGCAGGACGAGCGTGAGCCCTCCGATCGCCACCGTCAGCCGTCCGGAGAGGCCCCAGAGGATGGCCACGAACGTCCCCAGGGTCACCACCGCGCGCAGGCCCCCGATGAAGAGCGCGAGGGTGTGCGAGATGAGGAGCTGAACGTCTTCCGCGATCCGCTGGTCGGGATTGTCGGCCTCGCCGGTCACCAGCTGCATCCGGTAGTAGGCGCGGTCGGTCAGCCACGCCCGGAGATACCGCTCGGTGAGCCAGCGGCGCCAGCGGATCTCCAGCATCTGATTCAGATAGAGCTGGTAGACCGCGAGCACGATGAACGCCCCGACGAGCCAGCCGACCTGGACCAGCTGGCGACGGAACGCCACCGCGTTCTTCTCCTGCAAGGCGGTGAAGAAGTCGTTGTTCCAGCGATTCAGGAGGACGCTCAGATAGACCATCCCGAGGGTGAGCGTCACGACCACGAGCAGGAGTCCGAGACCCGGCCAGCGATCATCCGAGAACCAGTAGGGGCGGATGATCCTCCACGCGTCGGGAATGGTTCGACGGAGACGACCGACGGAGGGATCGGCGGGACCATCGGAGAGGGCTGCGGACATGATGCTGGGATGCTACAACTGTTTCCCAACCGGGACCACCGTAGGCTGTGGTGATAGAGTTCGATGAAGATGTGCCGACGGAGGACGTGACGATGCGGCAACTGCTCGCCCGGCGCGCGCGGCGCTCGGGCATCTTTCTCGTGAGTCTCGCGGTGCTGGTCGGCGGCTGTGCGAGCCACTCGCTCGTGCCGAAGGAGCAGGCCGGGGCGATCCGGGACCGCGACCGAGCGCTCGCCCCGCACGCCGCGACCATCGAGGACGTCATCCGGCGATCCGGCACCCTGGGAGCGCTGGCCTTCCTCGACGCCGGCGACGGCCACCTCGTCGTCCTTCCCGGGGACACCCCGGCCGGCGCCTGGGCGCGGCACCTCGCGTCCGGTCCCGGGACCGCGGGCGGCCCGGTGTCGATGCCGACGGTGATCGACTTCGTGTATCGGTCGGACGTACCCAAGGCGCCCGAGACCGTCACCCACGCGTTCCTGCAGGAGCAGGAGAGCCTCCGGGCACGGATCGCCGCCCTCGACGCCGAGCTCCACACGCTCTCCGATTCGGTCGCGGAGACCAGGAAGGAGGCGCAGGCCTCGATCGCGACGGCGAGAGAGGACACTCAGAAGGCCCTGGACGCCCTCGCCGGGGATCTGGCCGCGGCGCGCAAGTTCATGCTGCAGACCGCCCAGCTGGCATGGCTCGATCACGACCTGACCGCGGAGAACGCCAGCGGCCTGCGGAAGCTGGCCACCACCAGCCAGGAGCTGACCGCGACGTCGACCAAGCTGACCGAGACGATCCAGCACCTCTCGGACACTCTCGCGCGCCAGCTCAAGGAGCTGTCGGCCCGGCTCGACGCGATCGCGAACCGGATCAGCAACGTGAAATGAGAGCGGCGATGGATCACCGCCGGACGGCCGCACGCCGGCTTCGTCCCCTGATGGCGCTCCTGCTCCTGCTGGTCCCGGACCGGGGCTCGGCCGGGCCCCTCGTGTCTCCCCCCGTGTCTCCCGAGGAAGACGCGGCCTTCCGGACCGAGTGGGAGAAGCTTCGCGCGAATCAAGAGAGGGCGATCCGCGACAACGAGAAATCGGTCGCCGAGATCCGTGGCCCGGAGGGCGGGGCCGGCGAGGCCGCGCGCCTCGAGAAGATCACCCGGGCTCGGATCGCGGCCGCGAGCGCCGCCCTGAAGGGCAGCGGGAAGGGCCCGGTGCTGGCCCAGATGGCCGAGACCGCGAGCGGCAGTGCCGGCGCCTTGGCCGAGGTGTACCGGGCGCAGACCGAGTACGTCGACGGCGCGATGACGGAAAGGGCGGATGGCGCGGAGGCCAAGCAGATCCAGGAGGCGACCGCCCGGCTGCAGACGAACATGGAGCGAGCCCGGGCGAACCTGGCGCGCGCGACCGAGGCCGGCGACGCGATGACCCTGCGGTTGTCGCAGTCCGGGGTGCTCGAGAAGGTGACGCAGATCGAGACCACCGCCAAGGACGCGGGCGCGCGGCTCGCCGCGCGCTGGGAGCTCGAGCGGGCCGCGCGGGAGCGTGATCGGGAGCAACGAGAGCGAGAAGCCGGTGAGCGCGCCAGGCAGCAGCGGCGATGACCGGGGCGCGACCGGTCCGAGTGGAGGAGAGCGATGCCACGGATCCCCGACCTTTCCGACCCCCGCTATCTGGACGAAGTGGGGTGGTTCCTGTATCACGAGAAGCATCGGCGTGACCGCTTCGGAGACTCCTACGACGCCGAGCGGCTGGCGTACTCCCGACTCCTGCGGGACGAAGTGGCCACCTTTCTGGGCCGGGACGCCCGCTGGTTCGAAGGCAAGACCATCGTCAGCATCGGGTGTGGCTGTACCGGAGACCTCGCCGCCTTCCCGGCGACGGTCAAGGTCGCGATCGACCCGCTGCTCTACGCGTATCAGCATCTGGACATGCTGGTCCCCGACGAAGCCGGCGGCCGCACCCTCTATCTGTCGCTGGGCGCGGAGGAGCTCCCCTTGCTGGATCGCTCCGCCGATCTCGTGATCTGTCGGAACGCGCTCGATCACATGCCCGATCCCCGCGTGGCCCTGAACGAGATGTGGCGGATCCTCGCCGACGACGGGGCCCTGTTCGTGAGCGTGGACCTCGGGGGCGATCCGACGCCCGACGAGCCGACCGTCTTCTCGGTGGAGAGCCTCGGCGCCCTCCTGCGGGAGCGCTTCGAGGTGGCCCGCCTCTCCGACCAGCACCGTCCGCACAGCGGCAGCCGGACCGGGAACGTGCGGGCTCTGGCGCGGAAGATCCCCGATGCCGGCCGCTCCCTCGACAAGGAGCAGGTCCTGCGGGCGTACGAAGCGCGCCTGCCGTAGACCGATGCCCTCCGGCTCGACGCTGGTCATCCTGGGCATGATGGGCCGCATGCCGGTCGCCGGCGTGACCTGGCAGGTCCTTCACTACCTCGAGGGCTTTCGCCGGCTCGGCTTCGACGTGCACTACGTGGAAGATACCGGCGAGTGGTCCTACGATCCCGACCAGAACACGATCAGCGACGACCCGACCTACGCGGTCAACTCCATCCGCGCGGTGATGGCGCGCTACCGCTTCTCGGATCGGTGGGCCTATCGGGCCGCGGATGGGCGGGTCTTCGGTCTCCCGGCCCCCGATCTCCGCCACCTGTTCGAGCGGGCGGACGTCCTCGTCAACCTGACCGGGGCGACCGTGCTGCGCGACGAGCACCGGCGCGTGCCGGTGCGCATCTACCTCGAGACGGATCCGGTGCTGCCCCAGATCGAGGTCGCCGCCGGGAACGCCTTCCACGAGGACCTGCTGAGCGCCCATACTCATCGCTTCACCTACGGCGAGAACATCGGGCAGCCCGATTGCGGGGTGCCCCTCTCCCGTTTCCTCTATCGGCCGACCCGCCCGCCGGTCGTGCTCGACTGGTGGTCGTCCGCCGCCATCTCGCCGGGTCCCTGCTTCACCACGGTGGCGAGCTGGCGCCAGGCCGGCAAGGACGTCGAGTGGCGAGGCGAGACCTACACGTGGAGCAAGCACCACGAGTTCCTCAAGATCATCGACCTGCCCCGCCGGACGGCCCAGCCCCTGGAGCTGGCCCTCGCGGTGAGGGGCCGGGCCGGCGACGGGGAGACCGCGTGGGTGCCCCGGGACCAGGAGGACGCCGCCGCCATCGAGACCCTGACCCGGCACGGATGGCGAGTCATCAATGCGATGACGCTGTCCCGTGACATCGCGCTCTACCGCGACTACATCCTGGCCTCGCGCGGGGAGTTCACGGTGGCCAAGGATCAGAACGTCCGCCTGCGAAGCGGCTGGTTCAGCGATCGGAGCGCCTGCTACCTCGCGGCGGGCCGGCCGGTCGTCACCCAGGACACCGCTTTCGGGAAGTTCGTCCCCACCGGCGAGGGGCTGTTCGCGTTCACGTCCCTCGACGACATCCTCGCCACGCTCGAGGCCATCAACTCCGACTACGGGCGACACGCCCGAGCGGCTCGCGAAATCGCCGAGGCCTACTTCAAGGCCGAGACGGTGCTGGCGAAGCTGGTCGAGGATGCCGGAGTGAGCCCCTCGCCACGAAGTCCAGGTATGATGCGCCAGCCATGATCCGCGTCCTGACCGGCGCCACCCTGATCGACGGGACCGGCGCGGCTCCCGTCCCGGACGCGGCGGTGGTCATCGACGGCGACCGGATCAGCGCGGCCGGCCCGCGCGCCGCGGTCACCTGGGCCCCCGACGCGGAGGTCATCGACGCCCGCGGCCGCACCGTCATTCCCGGCCTGATCGACGCCCACGATCACCTCGCGTCGCACGGCTACGGCCTCGCCACGCGCTTCGGCCTCGACGAGCCGGCCAGCACCGCGCACCTGCGCACCGCGCGCGTGCTCGCGGAGACCCTCGCGATGGGCTACACCACCGTGCGCGACGCGGGTGGCCTCGACGCGGGGTTCAAGCTGGCCGTCGAGCAGGGGCTGGTCCCGGGACCGCGCCTGGTGCTGGCGGTGCAGATCATCTCGCCGACCGGCGGCATCGGCGACCGGGTGAGCCCCTCCGGCCACGGCTGCTGCGCCGGCTACGACCCGCTGCTGCCGGAGAGCGTGGCCAACGGGCCGGACGCGGTGCGCGACGTGGTGCGCACCATGGTGCGGGCCGGCGCGGACGTGATCAAGACCGCGACCACCGGCGGGGCCAGCTCGCGCGCGGGGCACGGGCCGCTGGACGCCGCGTTCTCGCTTCCGGAGATGGAGGCCCTGGTGACCGAGTCGCACGCGCTCGGGCGGCGGGTGATGTGCCACGCCCTCGGCGGGCCCGGGCTGCGCACCGCGCTCGAGGCGGGGGTCGACTCGATCGAGCACGGGTGTTATCTCGACGAGGACCCGACGCTCCTGGGGCAGATGGCGGTCCAGGGCACCTTCTTCGTGCCGACCCTCACGGTGTACGTCTACCATCGCGAGAGCCCGGCGCCGCACGTCCGCGAGCGCGCGGTCGCGCTCTATCCCCACCACGTGGCGAGCGTGCGGCGAGCGCTCGAGCTGGGCGTGCCGCTCGCGGCCGGCACCGACGCGGGCGGGCACGGGCACCCGAAGAACGCGCTCGAGCTCAAGTACCTGGTCGAGGCCGGGCTCAGCCCGATGCAGGCGCTCCGCGCCGCCACCCAGTGGGCGGCCGCGTGCCTCGGGCTCGAGCGCGAGGTCGGCACGATCGAGAAGGGTCGCCTCGCCGACCTCGTGCTGGTCGGGGGCAATCCGCTCGACGACGTCACGATGCTCCTGGATCCCGGGCGCATCGAGCTGGTGCTGAAGGGCGGCGCGATCTGCGCGGATCGGCGCGGCCCGCGTCCCCACTAGTCGGCGGCGGAGCCCGCGTCCGGGCCTCGTCCGCGCGTGTGCTATCATCCCGCCACCGTGCGTCCCCCCACGATGCCCCACGCGGAGGCGTGATCATGCACAAGCCCACGGCGGTCCGGTCGCTCCTGCTCGGCCTGGCCGCGCTCCTCGCGGCTCCCCTCGCCGCCTCCGCGCAGGACGAGATCCGGCTGGGCGCGTTCCTGCCCATCTCCGGGATCAGCGCCGACGTCGGCGCGCAGATGAAGGCGGGCGCGGAGGTCGCGCTCGAGCGGATGGCCACCGTCCAGGTGGGCGGCAAGCCCGCCAAGGTCCGCGTCATCTGGTACGACGACGAGGGCAAGGGCGACGTCGGGCTCAACGTGGTGACGCGCGCGCTCACGGTGGACAAGATCCACGTGGGGATGGGGTTCCTCTCCAGCGACGTGTTCATCCGGGTGATGGACGAGTTCCAGAAGGCGTCGACCCCGGTGGTCACCTGCTGCTCGGCGTCGCTCAAGATCGGCGACAAGATCGCCCAGGGCAAGATGGAGTACGCGTTCCAGCTGAGCCCCACCGCCAACGATATCGCGCGCTCGGTGGCGGCGGCGGTGGCGATGTACGTGAAGCCGAAGAAGATCGCGCTGCTGAACGAGAACACCGACGCGGGGCGCGACTTCTCGCGCATCGTCCGCGACTGGTTCGCGGCCAACGCCAGGGACGTCGAGGTCGCGGCCGACGAGTTCGTGGACCGCGGGGTGACCGACCTGACCCCGCAGTGGGCCAAGATCAAGCGCACGGGGGCCCAGGCCACCATCGGCGAGATCTACGGGTCGAGCGGGCCGGTCCTCTTCAATCAATGGTTCGAGCTCAAGGTGCCGTCGGTCGTGGCCCACATGGGCGCCACGGTGAGCGCGCAGACCTTCCTCGACCAGCACGTCAAGCAGACGGATCTCGCCATCGTCAACAACCGCTGGTGGCCCGCGAAGTACTCCGCGGTGTCCGAGCCGATGATGGCCGCCTACAAGAAGAAGACCGGCACCGATCCCACCAACTTCGCGGTGCAGGCCCACGACGCCACCCTGGTGCTGCTCGACGCGATCCAGAAGGCGGGGAGCCTCGATCCCCACAAGATCCAGGCCGCGCTCGAGAGCACCACGTTCGTGACCGCGTGGGGCACCCGCAAGTTCACCCCGCTCGCCGAGGGGCACCGCATGCCCATCCAGACCGTGGTGGTGCAGATCCAGTCCGGCAAGAAGGTGCCGATCTACCCGGAGTCGGTCGCGGCGGCCGCGGGCGGCAAGTACGTGCCGGTGCCCCCGTACGCGTGGGACAAGAAGTAGCTCCCCCGCCGAAGCTCGCCCTCGCCGGCCTCAGCAAGCGGTTCGGCGGCCTCCGCGCGGTGTCCGCCTGCTCGTTCGACATCGCGCCCGGCACCGTGGTGGGCCTCATCGGCCCCAACGGCTCCGGCAAGAGCACGGTCTTCAACCTGGTGACCGGCCTCCTGCGTCCCGACGAGGGGGCGATCCTCTACGACGGCCGGCGCATCGACGGCCTCGCCACCCACGAGATCGCCCGCCGCGGCATCGGCCGCACCTTCCAGGCGGTGAAGATCTTCCGCGAGCTGCCGGTGCGCGAGAACCTCGCCATCGCGGCCATGGGACGGAGGCTCCACGGCTGGGAGCCGCGCGCCCGGGAGTGGCTCGGCCGCATGGGCCTGGGCCACCTGGCCGACACCCACGCGGGCAGCCTCTCCATCGGCCAGCAGCGCCTGCTCGAGCTGACGATGAACCTGGTGATCGATCCCGAGTTCCTCCTGCTCGATGAGCCGCTCGCCGGCGTGCACCCGGTGGTCCGCCGCCAGATCGCGGAGACCCTGAGCGACCTGCGGGCCCGCGGCCGCACGCTCCTGATCATCGAGCACCACATGCCGTTCGTGATGGGCCTCTGCGACAAGATCGTGGTGATGGACCACGGCGAGAAGATCGCGGAGGGGCCGCCCGCCGCGATCCGCACCGACGCGCGCGTGATCGCGGCCCTGCTCGGGCGGGCGGAGGGCGACGGCCACGATGCTCGAGCTTGAGGGCGTGCGATCCGGCTACGGCAAGCTCGAGATCGTCCAGGCCGCGTCGCTCCAGGTTGGAGACGGCGCGATCGTCGGCATCATCGGGCCAAACGGCGCCGGCAAGTCCACCCTGCTCAAGACCGCCTTCGGCTACCTGCCGCCCTTCGCGGGCCGCATCGCGCTCGACGGGCGGGAGATCGCGGGACGGCGCCCCGACGAGATCATGCGCTTGGGTGTCGGCTACCTGGCCCAGGCGGGCGGGCTCTTCGCGGAGATGACCGTGCACGACAACCTCGTGCTCGGCGGCTACACCGTCTCGCGCGCCGACAAGCGTCGCGCCATCGAAGCGGTCTACACCCGCTTCCCGCTCTTCCGGGACCGGGGGGGTCAGCTGGCTGGCGCGCTGTCCGGGGGCGAGCAGCGTCTGCTCGCCATCGCCCGCGCGCTCATCGTCCGCCCTCGCCTCCTGCTCCTCGACGAGCCGTCGGCCGCGCTGGCCCCGCGGTTCATCGACCTGATCTACGCCACCCTGGTGGCCCTCAATCGCGACGGCCTCGCCATGCTGATCGTGGAGCAGAACGTCGAGGCCATCCTGGCGGTGGCCCATCGGGTGTTCGTACTCGACCTGGGCCGCAACGCCTTCGACGGGACGCCGGCCGAGCTGCGCGCCTCCGACCGGATCCGCCGGCTGTACCTGGGCGAGGACGAGGCGGCCGCCGGGCCCGGGCTCTGATGCTCGAGTCCCTCCTCGAGTTCCTGATCCAGGGCGTGGTCCTCGGCGGCCTCTACGCGCTCTTCGCGGTCGGGCTCAGCCTGATCTTCGGCGTGCTCGACGTCATCAACGTGGCGCACGGGGAGTTCTTCGCGGTCGGCGGCTACCTGGCCTTCGCGGCGGTGGTGCTGCTGCACCTGCCCGGCGCGGCCGGCGTGCTCGGGGCCGCGGTCGGGACCTTCCTGCTCGGGCTCTGCGTCTATCCCCTCCTGATCGCGCCGCTCAAGCGGCGGCTCGGAGGCCGGCCGCAGGGGCCGCTCTACCTCGTGCTGACGCTCGGTCTCTCCACGTTCCTCCAGTCGAGCCTCCTCGCGCTCGCGGGGGGCGACTACCTGCGGGTGCCGCCCCAGGTGAGCGGCATCCTCGACCTGGGCGTCACCGCGGTGAGCCACCAGCGCCTGCTCGTGCTGGGCATGGCGGCCGCGCTGCTCACCGCCCTCTTCGCGTTCCTGCGCTTCCACCCGGAGGGGCTCGCGGTGCGCGCGGTGGCGCTCAACCCGGACGCGGCCCAGGCGATGGGCATCAACCTGCCGCGGATCTTCTCGCTCACCCTGGCCCTCGGCGTCGCGCTGGCGGGGGTGGGCGGCGCGCTCATGGCTCCGCTCTTCAACGTCTACCCGGCGGTGGGCTTCCCCCTCACCATCAAGGCCTTCGCCATCACCATCCTCGGCGGGATGGGCAACCCGGTGGGCGCGCTGGTGGCGAGCTTTCTCATCAGCATCGCGGAGTCGCTCTCGGTGATGGTGATCCCCTCGCAGTGGCAGAGCCTCATCGCCTTCGCGGTGATGATCGTGATGCTCCTGGTTCGCCCGCACGGCCTCCTCGGCCGGGCCGTCTCGCGATGAAGACCCGCGCGAGGCTCACACTCGCCGCGGTGGGGGTCGCCGCGCTGCTGCCGGTGCTGCTGCCGCACCCGTTCGTCCTCACCATCGCGACGCAGGCCGCGATCTGGGCGCTGCTGGCCGCCAGCTGGGACCTGCTGAGCGGCTACACCGGCCAGATCTCGTTCGGCCACGCCGGGTTCTTCGCGCTCGGAGCCTACGGAGCCGCCGTCGCCACCAAGCACGCCGACCTCTCCCCGTGGCTCGGCCTGCTCGTCGGCGCCGGGGTCGCCGCCGCGGTCGGCCTCCTGACCGGCTTCCCCGCCCTCCGGCTGCGCGGGCACTACCTGGCGCTCGTCACGCTCGGGCTCGCCGAGATCATCCGGCTCGTCGCCCAGAACTGGCTCGAGGTGACCGGCGGCCCGTTCGGCATCCACGACTTCCGGAGCTTCCCCGGCCTCCCCGCCGGCGCGCTCCTCCACCGCCAGGCGGTGTACGTGGTGGTGGTGGCGATCGTGGTGGTCTCGGTCGCGGCCATGTACCAGGTCTGCGAGCGCACGAGCGCGGGCCAGGCGTTCCGGGCCATCCGCGAGGACGAGGTGCTCGCGCAGACCCTCGGCATCGACACCACCCGCTACAAGCTGCTCGCGTTCACCCTCAGCTCGGCGTTCGCGGGGCTGGCCGGTGGGCTCTACGCGTACTACGTGCAGCTGGTCAACCCGGTGATCGCGGGCGCGGCCACCACGTCGCTGGTCATCGGCATGGTGGTCTTCGGCGGGCTCGGCACCCTGTGGGGCCCGGTGCTCGGCGCGCTGCTGCTCTACGGCCTCTACGAGGGCTTGCGCTTCGTGGGCGTCGTGTACAACCTGGTCGCGGTGGGCTTCGTGATCATGGTCTTCGTCATCTTCTTTCCGCGCGGGCTGGCGGGCCTCGGGAGATCGGCATGAGCTATCGGCTGGGAGTGGACGTGGGCGGCACCTTCACCGACCTGGTCCTGGTGTCGCCCGACGGCGTCGCGCGCACCTGCAAGGTGCTGTCGACCACCGCCAACTACGCGGAGGCGATCATCGCGGGCGTGCGGGAGCTGACCGCGCAGGCCGCCATCGCAGCACCCGGGATCGGCGAGATCATCCACGGCACCACGGTGGCCACCAACGCGATCCTGGAGCGTCGCGGGGCGCGCGCCGGCCTCCTGACCACCGAGGGCTTTCGCGACCTGCTCGAGATCGGCCGCCTGCGCCTCTCGCGCCTCTACGACCTGGACTTCGAGCGTCCGGCCCCGCTGGTGCCCCGCCGGTGGCGCCGCGAGGTCCGCGAGCGCATGAGCCACCGCGGCGAGGTGATCACCCCGCTCGACCGGGACGGCGCGGCCGCCGCCATCGACCGCCTGCTCGCGGAGGGCGTGGAGTCGATCGCGGTCTGCTTCCTCCACGCCTATGCCAACCCGGCCCACGAGGCCCAGGTGGGCGCGATGATCCGGGAGCGCGCGCCCCACGTGGCGCTCACGCTCTCGTCGGAGATCCTGCCCGAGATGCGCGAGTTCGAGCGCACGAGCACCGCGGTCACCAACGCCTACGTGATGCCGGTGATGGGCCGCTATCTCGCCTCGCTGGAAGCCGAGCTGCGCCGGCTCGAGGTCCGCGCTCCGCTGCTCATCATGCAGTCCAACGGCGGCGTCATGACCGCCGAGGGCGGGCGCCGGCGCCCGGTGCACGTGATCGAGTCGGGCCCCGCCGCGGGGGTCATCGCGACCGCGGCCCTGGCCCGCGCCATCGGCGCCCCCAACGCGCTCAGCATCGACATGGGGGGCACCACCGCGAAGGCCTCCATCATCGAGGGGTACGAGATCAAGCGCACCGGCGAGTTCGAGATCGGCGGCTCGATGTCGCAGGGCAGCCGGCTCAACAAGGGCGGCGGCTTCCTGCTGCGGGTGCCCGCCATCGACATCGCGGAGGTCGGCGCGGGCGGCGGCAGCATCGTCCACGTGGATGGAGCGGGCGCGCTCCACGTGGGCCCGCGGAGCGCGGGCGCGGTACCCGGACCGGTCTGCTATGACCAGGGCGGCGCCGAGGTCACGCTCACCGACGCCAATCTGACGCTCGGCTACCTGCACCCCGAGCGCCTGCCGAGCGGCCTCCGCCTGGACGCGGGCAAGGCCCGCCGCGCGCTCGCCACGCTGATCGCCGCGCCCCTCGGGATCGACGTGGCCGACGCCGCCCACGGCATCTACCTCCTCGGGTGCGCGGGCATGGCGCGAGCGGTCCGCGCGGTCACCATCGAGCGTGGCCGCGACCCACGCGACTTCACCCTGGTGGCCTTCGGCGGCAACGGCCCGCTCTTCGCGGCGGAGATGGCGCGGTCGCTCGAGATCGGCACCATCCTGGTCCCGCCCGCCCCGGGGGTCTTCAGCGCACTCGGGCTGCTGGAGGCCGAGGTGGAGCATCATCTGGTCCGCACCTTCCTCCGCCCGCTCTTCGGCACGAAGCCCTCGGAGATCGCCGCCGCGGCGGGGGAGCTGGAGCGCGAGGCCGAGGCCCTGCTGCGCGCCGAGGGAAGCCGGGCTCAGGTGGCCATCGCACGGTCCATCGATCTCAAGTACCAGGGGCAGTCCTTCGAGCTCACGGTGCCGCTGCCGCCGGCGTGGACCGACGACGCGCTCCGGACCCTGGCCGCCGAGTTCGGGCGCGAGCACGAGCGCACCTACGGCCACCAGGCGGAGGGCGATCCCGTCCACATCGTCAACCTGCGGCTCACCGCGCGCGTGCGGCGGCCGGCGGATCGCGCGGCGATCCGCCTCCAGGAGGACCGCGCCGGGGGCGGCGGCGACCGGCGCGCCTATTTCGGCCCGACGCACGGGGCGATCGCCACGCCGGTCATCGCGCGCGCCTCGCTCGAGGCCACGCCCCGGCCGGGGCCGCTGCTCGTCGACGAGTATGACGCGACCACCCTGGTGCCGCCGGGCTGCGCGGCCCGGCTCGACGCGCACGGCAACATCGTCATCACCACGGGAGACCCTCGATGAGCGCCGGAGGCGCGAAGAGGCCCTGGCGGCGACGCGCAGAAGGTCGCCGGGAGCCGCTCCAATGACCGCCCCCGTGCCCGCCGGCGCCCGCCACCTGAGCGACCCGATCCTCCTCGAGCTGGTCAAGAACGGCCTCGACGCCATCGTGGACGAGATGGCGATCGCGCTGGTGCGCACCGCCTACTCGAACAACCTCAAGAACGCGATGGACATGTCGTGCGCCCTCTGCGACGTCGACGGCCGCCTGATCGCCCAGGGCCTGACCCTGCCGCTGCACCTCGGCTCCATCCCCGACGCGATGGCGCAGGTGCGGCGCAAGTTCGGCGCGAGCCTCGAGCCCGGCGACGTGTTCATCCTGAACGACCCGTTCGAGGGCGGGACGCACCTGCCCGACTTCTACATCTTCAAGCCCATCTTCGTGGACGGGCGGCTCGTCGGCTGGTCCGCCAGCATCGGCCACCAGCTCGACGTGGGCGGCAAGACCGCGGGCGGCAACGGGTGCGACGCCACCGAGATCTTCCAGGAGGGCCTGCGGATTCCCCCGCTCCGGCTCTACGCGGCGGGCAAGCCGGTGGACGCGCTCTTCGAGCTGATCGACCGCAACGTGCGGGTGCCCCGCCAGGTGCTGGGCGACGTGCGCTCGCAGGTGGCCGCCTGCCTCACCGGCGAGCGCGGCTATCTCAAGCTGGCCGAGCAGTACGGCCCCGAGCGCTTCGCGGCCTGCACCACCGCGCTGCTCGACCAGGCCGAGCGCCTGGCCCGCAACGCCATCACCGCCATGCCGGACGGGCGCTACACGTTCACCGACTGGATCGACGACGACGGCATCGATCCCGACCCCATCCCGATCACGGTGGCGATCACGGTGACCGGCGACCGCCTGATCGCCGACTTCACCGGCTCCGCCCCGCAGGTGAAGGGGGCCATCAACTCCCCGCTGCCCTTCACCAAGTCCGCGGTGTACGCCTGCGTGCGGCACCTGGTCGGCGGCACGCCGCCGAACAACGAGGGCTACTTCCGCCCCATCGAGGTGATCGCGCCGCCCGGCACCGTGGTCAACCCGGTCATGCCCGCCGCGGTGGCGGCCCGCGGGCTCACCGGCTTCCGCATGGCCAACGCGGTCTTCGGCGCGCTGGCCCAGATCGCGCCCGACCGGGTCTTCGCGTGCGAGATGGGCGGCGACACCGGGGTGAGCTTCGGCGGCTACGACGCCGAGCGGAGGCCCTTCGTCTTCCTCGAGTTCCTGTTCGGCTCGTGGGGCGGCCGCCCGACCCGGGACGGGGTCGACGCCTGTAGCAGCTCGGTGGTGAACTTCTCCAACAACCCGGTCGAGATCATCGAGTCCGAGTACCCGCTCCTGATCGAGCGCTACGGCTATCTCCCCGACACCGGCGGCCCCGGCCAGTTCCGGGGCGGCCTCGCCCTCGAGCGCCAGTACCGCTTCCTCGAGGCGGAGGGCACGCTCCAGCTCCGCACCGACCGGCAGAAGCACCTGCCCTACGGCCTGGCCGGCGGGCGGCCGGGCACGCCCTCGCGCAACGTGCTGAACCCCGGCCCCGAGGCCCGCGAGCTGCCCGCCAAGTGCACGCTGACCGTGCGGCACGGCGACGTCTACCGCCACGAGCTGGCCGGCGCGGGCGGCTGGGGCGATCCGTTCGCGCGCGATCCCGAGCGGGTGCGGCACGACGTGATGGAGGAGAAGATCACCGCCGCGTACGCGCGGCGCGAGTACGGGGTGGTGATCGACGAGCGGACCGGCGCGGTGGTGCCGGAAGAGACCGCGCGGCTTCGCGCGGCACGGAGAGCCTGAGATGTGGGACGCCCTCTGGCGCAACGGGAAGGTGGCGACGATGACCGCGGGCGCGCCGTTCGGCCTCATCGAGGCCGGCGCGGTCGCGGCGGAGGGCGGCCGCATCGCGTGGGTCGGCGCGGAGTCGGCGCTGCCCGCCGCGCCCGGCGCGGCCGCGCGCACCGTGCACGACCTGGGCGGCCGGCTGCTGACCCCGGGGCTGGTCGATCCCCACAACCACGCGGTCTACTACGGTGACGCCCTCGCCGACTTCGAGCTGCTCACCCAGGGGGGCAGCCGCGCGGACATGATCGCGTCGGGGGGCGGGGTCGGCGGCCTGGTGCGCCAGACGCGGGCGGCCACCGACCAGCAGATCCACGCCGCCTCCTCCGCGCGCGTGAGCAAGCTGATCGCGGCCGGCATGACCACGCTCGAGAGCAAGTCGGGCGCCGGCCTCGATCTCGACACCGAGCTCCGCTGCCTGCGGATCGGGCGCGAGCTGGGGCGCACGCTACCGGTGCGCATCGTGACCACGTTCCTGGGCGCCCACGGGATCGCCCCGGAGTACCGGGGCCGGCCCGACGACTACGTCGATCACCTCTGCCGGGTCGTGCTCCCGGCCGCGGTGGCGCAGGGGCTGGTGGACCAGGTGGACGGCTTCTGCGATCCCACCGGGTTCTCCCACGCGCAGATCACGCGCCTGTTCGAGGTGGCGCGCGCCCACGGGCTGCCGGTGAAGCTCCACGCCGAGCAGTACCGCGACTTCGGCGCCGCCGACCTGGTCGCCCGGTTCAAGGGACTTTCGGCGGATCACCTCGAGTTCGCGGGGGAGGCGACCATCCGGGCGATGGCGGAGGCGGACACCGTCGCCACCCTGCTGCCCGGCGCCCACTGGACGATGGCCGAGACCCAGCGCCCACCCGTCGCGCTCTTCCGCCGCCACGGGGTCAAGATGGCGCTCGCCACCAACTGCAACCCGGTCAGCTCCCACACCTGCTCGCCGACCATGATGATGAACATGGCGTGCCTTCTCTTCGGGCTGACCACCGAAGAGGCCCTGCTGGGCTTCACCCGCCACGGGGCGAAGGCCCTGGGCGTGCTCGACTCCCGCGGCACCCTCGAGGTCGGCAAGCTGGCCGACTTCGCGATCTGGGACGTCGACAAGCCGGGCGAGCTCGCCTACCGCATCGCGGACAATCCCTGCCGCGAGGTGGTCCAGGGCGGGCGTCCGGTCTACCGCGCCGCTCCCATTTCGTTCCTACCCTAGCGGGGGCGGGCCTGCCCTAGCGGGGCGGGCCGATCTCGACTATCCTTCCCGCCAGTGCCATCTCGCTCGATTCAACCTCGCCCGGGCGATAACAGGGAGTCCACCATGCACCGTTTCAACCTGCGCCACCTGGCCGTGCTCGCCACGCTGCTCACGCTGCTCGCCGGGGCCGCGCGGCCGGCCGCGGCCCAGCCGCGCGCGGGCGGCACCCTCACCATCGTGCAGGGGGCGGAGCCCGCCACGCTGGTCTCGGGCGTCAACACCTCGACCTTCATCGGGACGGTGTCGACCAAGATCCACGAGGGGCTGCTCGACTACGACTTCGACTTCAAGCCGCGGCCGGCCCTGGCCGAGTCGTGGACGGTCGCGCCGGACGGCAAGACCTACACCTTCAAGCTGCGCCGGGGCGTCGCCTGGCACGACGGCAAGCCGTTCACCTCCGCGGACGTGAAGTTCTCGCTCGAGGAGATCTGGAAGAAGCTCCACCCGCGCGGGCGGGTCACCTTCTCCAAGGTGACCGCGGTCGACACCCCGGACGCCAACACGGTGGTGATCCGCCTGTCGGACCCCACCCCGATGATGCTGTCCGCGTTCAGCTCCTACGAGTCCCAGGTCCTCCCCAGGCACGTCTACGAGGGCAAGGACTTCACCACCCATCCCGCCCTGAACGCGCCGATCGGCACCGGGCCGTTCGTGTTCAAGGAGTGGAAGAAGGGCGACTTCATCCGCCTGGAGAAGAACCCGAGCTACTGGGACAAGGGCAAGCCGTACCTCGACGCGATCGTGATCCGGATCATCCCCGACGCCGCCGCGCGGGCCGCCGCCCTCGAGAAGGGCGAGGTCCAGCTCGGCGTCTTCAACCCGGTTCCGCTCTCCGACGTCAAGCGCCTGACCGCCCTGCCCACCGTGAAGGCGGAGACGCGCGGCTACGAGTACTTCGCCCCGATGTACATGGTGGAGATCAACCTCCGCGAGGAGCACCTGAAGGACAAGCGGGTCCGGCAGGCGATGCTGCACGCCCTCGACCGCAAGTTCATCGCGGACAACATCTGGTTCGGCTTCGCCAAGCCGGCCACCGGCCCCATCGTCTCGTCCTCGCCCTTCTACACCACCCAGGGCGTGCCCCAGTACCCGTACGACGTGGCCAAGGCCAACGCGATCCTCGACGAGGCCGGGCTCAAGCGCGGGGCGGGCAACATGCGCTTCAAGGTTGGGCTCACCTTCCCGCCGGTGCAGCCCGAGGTCCCGCGCACCGCGGAGTACATCAAGCAGGCCCTGGCCCGCGTGGGCATCGACGTGGAGCTGCGCAACATCGACCTCGCCACCTTCATCCGCCAGGTCTACAACTGGGAGTTCGACCTCACCCAGAACTACCTCTACCTGCTGCCGGATCCGACCCTGGGGGTGCAGCGGCTCTACATCAGCGCCAACATCAAGAAGGGCACCCCCTTCGCCAACGCGGCCGGCTACGAGAACAAGGACGTGGACGCCGCCTTCACCGCCGCGCAGACCGAGAACGACCAGGCCAAGCGCAAGGAGCTGTTCGCCCGGACCCAGCGCCAGATCCAGGAGGACCTGCCCGCGCTCAACCTGCTCGAGCTGTCGTTCGTCACCCTCTACAACAGCAAGCTGGTGAACCACACGATGGGGGCCGACGGGCCGTACGGGAGCTTCCGCGACACCTACTTCCAGCCCTAGGCGGCCGGCGCCGCGCCCGGTGTGGCGGTGACGCTGGCCCGACCGGGCGTCGCGCGGTTCCTCGCGCGGCGCCTCGCCCAGGCGGTGCCCACGATCCTCCTCATCATCGTGGTGAACTTCCTGGTGCTGCACCTCACCCCCGGGGACATCGTGGACGTGCTGGCCGGCGAGGCGGGGGCGGCCACCCCCGAGTACGTGGCGATGCTGCGCCAGCGCTTCGGCCTCGACCGCCCCCTCGTGACCCAGCTCGCGAGCTACGTGTGGGGCGTCGTCAACCTGGATCTCGGGTTCTCCTTTCGCCACAACACCACCGTGCTCCACCTCGTGCTGGACCGGCTCCCGGCCACCCTCGTGCTGATGGGCACGAGCCTCGCGCTGGCGGTGGCACTCGGGGTGGTCTTCGGGGTGACCGCGGCCCGCCACGTCAACCGGCCGGCGGACGGGGTCATCGCGGTCCTCGTCCTGCTCTCCTACGCGACCCCGACCTTCTGGATCGGGCTGATGCTGATCGTGCTGTTCTCGGTCAAGCTCGGCTGGCTGCCGACCGGCGGCATGATGACCATCGGCCCCGGCCTGTCCGGATTCGGCCGCGGGCTCGACGTGGCCCACCATCTGATCCTGCCCGCGGCCTCGCTCTCCCTCTTCTACGCCGCCATCTACACGCGCCTCATGCGGGCCTCCATGCTCGAGGTCGCGGGCCAGGACTACGTCCGCACCGCTCGCGCCAAGGGCATCAGCGAGGCGCGGGTCATGTACGGGCACGCCCTCCGCAACGCGCTCCTGCCCCTGGTCACCGTGGTCGGGGTACAGGTGGGCTCGCTCCTCGGGGGCTCGGTGCTGGTGGAGAGCGTCTTCGGCTGGCCCGGCCTCGGCCGCCTCGCCTTCGAGGCGGTGCAACAGCGCGACTACAACCTGCTGCTCGGCATCCTGCTCATGAGCTCCCTCCTGGTGATCGCGGTCAACCTGGTGATCGACCTGCTCTACGCGGGGCTCGACCCGCGCATCGAGCTCCGGTGATGCGGGGCTCCGGCCTGCGCCGCTTCGCCCAGGGCTTCTTCCGCCGCTGGACCGCGCCGGCCGGCCTGGCGATCTTCCTCCTGGTCCTGGCCATGGCGGTGAGCGCCCCCTACGTCTTCCGGGAGGATCCGTTCTCGATGGTGACCCGGCCGCTCCAGTGGCCGGGCGAGAACCGCGAGTACCTCCTGGGATCGGACATGCTGGGCCGCGACATCCTGGCCGGCATCTTCCACGGTGCGCGGGTCTCCCTCGCCATCGGCGGCATCGCCACCGCCGCGGCCCTGGGGGCGGGGGTGCTCATCGGGGCGCTCGCCGGCTACTACGGCGGCGTGCCGGACGACCTCCTGATGCGCGCCACCGAGGCGTTCCAGACCATCCCCCCGTTCGTGTTCGTCATCGTGGTGGTGGTGATCGCCCGCCCCTCGATCCGCTCGATCATCCTGGCCATCGCGCTCGTCTCCTGGCCCGCGGTGGCGCGGCTGGTGCGCGCCGAGTTCATCGCGCTCCGCCACCGGGAGTTCGTGCAGGGCTGCCGCGCGGTGGGCATGGGCGACCTGCGCATCATCTTCCGCCAGATCCTGCCCAACGCGCTGGCCCCGATCATCGTCACCGCGTCGATCATGGTGGCCACCGCCATCCTCACCGAGTCGGCCCTCGCGTTCCTGGGGCTGGGCGACGCCAACGTGATGAGCTGGGGCTCGATGATCGGGGCCGGGCGTGAGATGCTCCGCACCGAGTGGTACCTCACCGCCATTCCCGGGCTGGCGATTCTCCTGACGGTGCTGGCCCTCAACCTCATCGGCGAAGGTCTGAACGACGCGCTCAACCCCCGATTGCGAGACCAGTAGGAGACACGCGATGACCAAGACGGTGTGCGTCAAGAACGCGGACTGGGTGGTGGCCTGGGACGCCTCGAGCGGAAGCCACGCCTATCTCGAGCACGGCGACGTGGCCTTCACCGGCGACACCCTCACCTTCGTGGGCCGCGGCTACCCCGACCGCGCCGACGAGACCATCGACGGGCGCGGGCTCATGGTGATGCCGGGCCTCATCGACGTCCACTCCCACCCCTGCCTCGAGGCCAGCTATCGCGGCATCCGCGAGGAGCACGGGGTGCCCGAGATGTACATGTCGGGCCTCTTCGAGCGCGCGGGCGCCTACTGGCCGGACGATGAAGGCAAGCTCGCCTGCGCGGAGGCCGCCTACTGCGAGCTGCTGCGCTCCGGCGTCACCACCCTGGTCGACATCTCGGGCGACTACCCGGGCTGGATCGACCTCATCGCCAGGAGCGGGCTGCGCGGGGTGCTCGCTCCCGCCTACGCGTCGTCGCGCTGGGTGGTGCGACGCTCCCACCTCCTCGAGTACGAGTGGAACGAGGCGGCCGGCCGCCAGGGGTTCGAGGAGGCCCTGCGCCTCTGCGACGACCTCGCCAAGCACCCGAGCGGCCGGCTCACCGGCATGATCTCCCCCGCCCAGATCGACACCTGCACCGAGGATCTCCTGCGCGACAGCGTGGCGGCCGCCCGCGAGCGCGGGCTGCCGTTCACGGTCCACTGCGCTCAGGCCGCGGGCGAGTTCCACGAGATGGTGCGCCGCCACGGCATCACCCCCGTCCAGTGGGCGCACCAGATCGGCCTCGGCGGGCCCGGCACCATCCTCGGCCACGCCATGTTCATCGACGAGCACTCGTGGCTGCACTGGTGGTCGCGGACGGACATCGCGATCATGGCCGACACCGGGACCTCGGTCGCGCACTGCCCGACCCCGTTCGCCCGCTACGGCCACACCCTCGAGCACTTCGGCAAGTACCGGCGGGCCGGCGTGAACCTGGGCATCGGCACCGACACCGTGCCCCAGAACCTGATCGAGGAGATGCGCTGGGCCACCGTGCTCGCGCGGATCGCGGCGGAGGACATCCGCGCCACCGAGATGGCCGACGTCTTCCACGCCGCCACCGTGGGCGGCGCCCACGCGCTGCTGCGCGAGGACCTCGGCCGCCTCGCGGTGGGGGCCAAGGCGGACCTCGTCCTGGTGGACTGCAAGAGCCCGTGGATGATGCCGGCGCGCGACCCGCTGCGCTCGCTGATCTTCCACGCCGCCGACCGGGCGGTGCGCGACGTCTACGTCGACGGCGAGCGCGTGGTGGCGGACGGCCGCGTGCTCACCCTGGACCAGCCCGGCGCCCTCGACCGGCTGACCGCCGCGCAGCGGCGCATGGAGGCCGGCGTGCCCGCGCGCGACGCGCGGGGCCGCCGGTCCATCGACATCACCCCGCTCAGCCTGCCCCCGATGCCATGACCGACGCCCGCCGGGGCCTGCTCGAGCGGATCGAGGCCGACCGCGACCGGCTCGTCGGCTTCCTCCAGGCCTTCACCCGCATCGACACCGCGAACCCGCCCGGCGACACGCGCGCGGGCGCGGCCTTCATCGGCGACTTCCTCGACCGCGCCGGGCTGCCGTATCGTCGCATCGCCCCGCAGGAGACGATGCCCAACCTGCTGGCCGCGACCCGCTTCGCCCGGCCCGGCCGCCACCTGGTGCTCAACGGCCACATCGACGTCTTCCCGGCCGGGGATCGCGCGAGCTGGACGCACGACCCGCTCTCCGGCGCGATCGTGGACGGCCGCCTGCACGGGCTCGGCACGGTGGACATGAAGTGCGGCACGACCGCGTCGATCTTCACCTACGCCTACCTGAGCGGGCTCGCGGACGAGCTGCGTGGCCGGCTCACCCTGACCCTGGTCTCCGACGAGGAGACCGGCGGGCGGTGGGGCAGCGGCTACCTGGTCGGGCATCACGGAGACGAGGTCCTGGGCGACTGCGTGCTGAACGGGGAGCCGAGCAGCCCGTACACCATCCGCTTCGGCGAGAAGGCGATGTTCTGGCTGAAGCTCTCGATCCGCACCCCGGGCGGGCACAGCGCCTACCCGCACGTGAGCAAGAGCGCGAACCGGATCGCGGCCGCGCTCATCCGCGACCTCGAGTCGCTGGAGGCGCTCGTGCCCGCCACGCCCGAGAAGGTGGCGCGGGCGCTCGGCGGCCCCGACGTCCGCGCGGGGGCCGAGCGGGGCCTGGGGGTGGGCGCGGCCGAGCTCCTCCAGAGAGTGACGCTCAACATCGGGGTCATGCAGGGCGGGGTGAAGGTCAACATGCTGCCCGCCGCGTGCGAGATCGAGGCGGACGTCCGCCTACCGGTCGGCGTCGATCGCGACGACGTGCGGCGCGCGATCGAGCGCATCGTCGCCCGCTACCCGGAAGCGACCTGGGAGGAGGGCGCGAGCCAGCGCGCGAACGCGACCTGGTCGGATCCCGAGCACGCGATGGTCGGTCACCTCCAGGACAACGTGCAGGCGCTCCGCGGCTTCCGCCCGCCCGCCATCATCTCGCTGGGCGGCACCGACTGCCGCTTCTGGCGCGCGGCCGGCACCCCCGCCTACGTGTACGGCTGCTCCCCCGCGGGCATGGGCGCGCCCAACGAATCGGTCGCGATCGACGAGTTCCTCCACGTGGTGCGCACCCACACCCTCTCCGCCTTCGACTACCTGAGCCGAGCGTGATCACACGGCGAGAGCTCGAGCGCTGGCTCCTGCGCGAGGGCGCCACCCGGCTGAAGCGCGCGGACGGACACAAGCACTTCACCCTGCGCGGCCATCACGTCGTGGTCCTCGGCCACGGCCCCCAGACACTCAGCGCCACCAGCGTGTCGCTCGTGATGAAGCAGCTCGAGCAGGCGGGCTACAGCCGGGAGCGGCTCCGGCGGGAGTGGAGCGGCGGGCGCGCTTGATTCGCGCGCCGCCGGCGGGTAGGCTGCCCTGGTATCCATTCCCCGCCAGGAGATCCCGATGCGCGTATCCCCCGACCGTCTTCGCCGGCTGACCGCCACCATCATCGCCCGCGGCGGCAGCGAGCCCGCCGAGGCCGACCTGGTCGCCGGCCACCTGGTCGACGCCAACCTCGCCGGCCACGACAGTCACGGGGTGAGCCTGATCCCACACTACGTGCGGCATCTTCGGGAAGGCCTCGTCCTGCCCAACACCAGCGCGAAGGTGCTGAAGGACGACGGCGCGTTCCTCATGTTCGACGGGCAGCGCGGATTCGGGCGCCGGGTCGCGGGCGAGGCGATGGCCGCCGCGATGGCGCGCGCCCGGGAGAGCGGGGTGGCGGTCATGACCCTCGCCAACTCGCACCACGTCGGGCGGGTCGGGGCCTACGGCGAGCTGGCCAGCGCGGAGGGGCTCGTCTCCATCCACTTCGTCAACGTGGCCGATCATCGCGGGCTGGTGGCCCCGTTCCGGGGGACCGACTCGCGCTTCTCCACCAACCCGGTCTGCATCGGCATGCCCGGCACCGCGACCCAGCCGCCGCTGCTCCTCGACATGGCGACCAGCGGCGTCGCGATGGGCAAGGTGCTGGTGGCGAAGCTCGCCGGCAAGCGCCTGCCCGAGGGCAACCTGATCGACGCGCAGGGCACCCCCACCACCGATCCGGAGGTGATGTACCAGGAGCCGCGCGGCTCGCTCCTGCCCTTCGGCGCGCACAAGGGCTACGCGCTCGCCGTTCTCACCGAGCTGCTGGCGGGGGCGATGTCCGGGGGCGGCACCATCCAGCCCGAGAACCCGCGCCGCGGCGGCATCGTCAACAACATGTTCAGCATCGTCGTCGATCCGGCCCGCCTGGCCGGGGTGGACTGGATGCGGCGGGAGATCGACGGCTTCGTGGGCTACGTGAAGGCCTCGCCGCCCGCCGACCCGGCGAAGCCGATCCTGGTGCCGGGGGATCCGGAGCGGCTCTCGCGCGAGGAGCGGCAACGCGCGGGCGTCCCCCTGGACGCGGCGACCTGGGAGGCGCTCGTGACCGCGGGTGAGGCGATGGGGCTGGCGCGGGCGCAGGCGGACGAGATCGCCGCCCCCAGCCGGGGCTGAGCCCGGCCGCCGGCGCTAGCTCACTCCGGGCGCGCTCGGCGCTGCCGGATCTCGCGCAGGAGCGCGGAGAGGCTCGGGCGGTCCTTCCGGGGGCCGAGCGTCGTCGACCGGCGGGCGGGCACCGAGAGGGACGAGTTGTGGTGGCAGACGAGGCAGTACTCGCCCTTCACGGTGGCGCAATCGTTCAGGGCGTGGTCACAGCGGCCGTCGCTCTTGCACGCGAAGCACATCCGACGCGGGCTACGGCCGGCCGCGCAGGAAGTGGACGACCAGCAGGACGAGCGCGACCACCAGGAGGATGTGGATCAGGCCGCCCGCGACGTGGAAGACGAACCCGCCGAGAACCCAGGCGACGAACAGGATGACGAACGCGATCAGGAACCTGGACAGGAACACTGCGCTCTCCTTTTCAGCCTCCCCGCCGACGAAGCCTCCAGGCGGCTCGGCGTCCGGGATGGCGCGGAGTGCCCTTCCTGAGTCCCTCGGTGAACCGGAGGCGGCACTCGGGGCCGCAGAACCGCTCCACTCCCACGCTCAGGTCCTTGCTGCAGGTCTCGCACTTGCTGAACGCCATCCCTGCACTCTAGGGATCGGGTCGCCGTCTGCCTATTGGACTTTGGTCCAGTACCCGCGCCCGGCGGTGGTCCTCTGGATCCTGCTGGTCGCCCTGGTCTCGCCCGCCGCGGCGGCGGATCCCTGGGTCCTGTGGGAGAAGAAGGAAGGGCAGACGAGCGGCGAGTTCAACGACACGTGGACCCCGGTCGGGAGTTACGAGAGCGCGCGGGGTTGTCGCGCCACGCGGCGCGAGATCGTGGCGCGCTATCGCCGCAAGGACGTCACGGCGGTGGGCGCCGACACGGTGCGGATCAAGGATCCGCTCGGCTGGTGGCTCACCTACACCTGCCGGCCGGGTGGCGCCCCGCCGAAGTGACTCGCTCTACTTCTTGAAGGCCTCCGCGATCGTATTGCCGCTGAACTTGGCGCCCTCGACGATGGTGTTGCCGATGCCCTTGAACAGATCCTTGAAGCCCGACCCGGCGGCGCCCTGGCCGATCTGCTTGGCCCCCTGCTCGACCTGCTTCGTCGCCTCGTCGACCTTGGTCTTGTCGGCGGCGACGGCGGTGCCCGCGCCCAGGCCCACGACCATGAGGAATGCCGGAGCGACCCCTAGCCAGCCCAGTCTCCGTGTCATGACGAACCCCTTTCCGGTCGATTGGTTGACGTCACCCTCATGCTAGCACCGCCGGGAAGCCCCGGGGGGTCCGGAACATGAAGAGATTGACACCCGGCGGAGGCCGCGTAGACTCGGCGGCGGTCGAGGCGGACCCGGCACTTTCGGAGGCCAACGAAGGCATCACGGAAGGAGCGGCGCTCATGGCTCACACGCCCCCATCGTCGTCCCGCATCTCTCGTCGTCGTTTCCTGGCCGGCACCGGCGCGGCGGTCGGCGCGGCCAGCCTCGGCCGGGCGCCCGCGGTGCTCGGCCAGCCGGTGCGCGAGCTGCAGGTCTGGCACACCGAGGTCGAGCCGCAGACGGTCAAGGTCATCCAGGACACGAGCATCGCCGAGTTCGAGAAGAAGTTCCCCGGCTTCAAGGTACGCCAGCAGGCGCTGGGCTGGGGCGACCTCAACACCAAGCTCCTGGCCTCGCTCGCCGCGGGCAGCCCGCCCGACCTGACCCACCTCAACCCGTTCATGACCGCGTCGCTCTACACCAAGAACCTGCTGCGCCCGATGGACGAGCTGATCCGGGCGGTGGGCGAGAGCGACATCCACGAGGCGACCCGGAAGCTCCAGTACTTCGACGGCAACTACTGCCACGTCCAACACGCACTGTGGAATTGAGGAGCTAACTCCCCGCCACCCCACTGCTTGCACCACTGCTTGCACCTGGGCTCGCCTCCTCGGCCGCGTCGACCCACTTCGCGTAGGTCTTGTACAGCACCGTCGCCGAGCGCCAGCCGCCCGCCTTCTGAATCTTCAGCGGGTTCGCGCCGCGCGACAGCAACACGCTCGCGAACGTGTGCCGCATGGTGTGCGGCTTGCGGAACGCTAGCCCGGCCTTCTTCAGCGCCCGGTGCCAGAGCCGATCGAAGGCGGTGTCCGACATGTTGAAGAGCCGGCCCTCGGGATCAGCCGGCATGACCTTGAGAGTGCGGAGACCCTCTAGCACTCGTCGCGTTGCACCGCCGGCATCCTCAGGGCGCCAGATCGCGCGCTCCTCCGACACCGGAAAGAGCACACTCACCACCCGGCTCTTGCGTGTCTTGGTGGGGCCCAGGCGGTTGTGCGACCAGCTACCCTCGACGTGGAGCTCGCCCCGCTCGTAGTCCACATCACACCGCCGCAGGCCGAGCCCCTCGCCCTTGCGCACGCCGCTCTGGAAGATGGCCTGCACCAGCACCCCGAAATCGTGGTCCACGGCCGCCGCCCCGGCCATCGCGGCGCGAGCCTGCGCGGGAGTGAACGGCACAACTTCTTCCGACGCCTTCGGCCGCCAGAGCCGCTCCCGCAGGGGGTTGCTGACGAGAAGCCCGCGCTCGACCGCATGCTCCAGCACGATGGAGAGCGTGGGCAAGCCGGTCTTGAGCGTGGAGTCCATCATGGCCTCGCGCTGCGCCGCGATGAACGCCTTCATCTGTAACCGGCCGAAGTGCTCCGGCGTGATGGGCGTGCTCCCGAAGTTCGGGAGCAGGTGCTTCTTGAGATAGCTCTCGTGATTCTTGATCGTGCCCAGGCCGAGGGCGTTGAGACTGGTGTACAGCCTGAGCGCCGCCTCGGCCACGTCGCGGAACAACGGCGCTTTCGGTGATGACGTCGCCGGACGTCTTGTCGGGTCTTGGTGCAGATCGATCAGCGCCGAGATCTGCACCCGACGCGCCTCGGCTTCTTCTTTGGCGGGGTAGCCTTCGGCAAGACGTTTCCCGTTCACCATGAAGCGCACCCACCACGTCTGACGGGGCACGCACTCCCCTTTGTTGCGACCGGCAGCGAGACGACGACGAAGGGCTGGGGCTCGACATGGGCGTCCCGCTTCACACTTGAAATGCCGATCCGGCTCGATTCGGACTCTAGCCCTGCGCATTTTCATTCCCTCACGCCAAACAGATTGACCTGCTGAGTGCGCAGACCTTGTAGGAGCCGATGTCGGTCATCAAGCTTTATCCCGACGCGCAGGGCGACTGTCGCGGATCAGCGTGAGAAGTGACGCGGGCTCTGCTCCGGGAGCGCTGCGGGCGAGCATCCAGGCATCAAAGGCCGTGCGCGGGATTCGAACGAGCCGACCGATGCGAACGACCGGGAAGTCAGCCTCTCGGGCGAGATCGCGCAGCTTGCGTTCGGAAATCTTGCAGTAGCGCGCGAGCGTCTTGAAGTCGAGGAACTCTGGCCAACGGTCTGGCTCGGTGCGGGACATGACACACCCCAAGTCGTGCGATTTCGACTTGGGGGCGTACGACTTCGGGACCCGTCTGCGCTACAGCGCCCGCGCGCGACCGGGCTCACCGTCCAGGACGTGCCTGGCTCCCCACCGTCGTCCCGAGACTGCCGACTGTCCCGAGTCCGGAAGAGAATGCTGCGATCTCTCAAGCGAGGAGACTACTGCAGGGTCTTCTGATTTTCAAGAGCGCGAAAACGCGAGGTGTAGGATGGGTGACGAGTCTGCGCTGGCCGCGGCCAGTCCCTGAACGAATTCGACTTTCCCGACGGGACGCATCTCCGCCGGGCCGTCAGTGCGGTACATCGCTCGGGCCTCGATGAACACCGTGGACCGCACGTTATGCCCGCTGTGGATGTCGGCACTCAGCTCGTGGAGCAAATACCGCTGGTAGGGGATACGCCCGGTGCGAAAGTCCCAGAAATGGTGATGGGGGTCGCAGATGGGCATCTCCCGTTCCAGCGTCGGTTCCTGGGTCAACGCGAGCCAATCAGTACCTCCGAATGGCACCATCGCACCTCCGTACCAGGATTGAGGGCTCACAGCCCGAGCGGCACAACGAGGGATAGGGTCCCTGAATACCGACGTTTAGTCAAAGGCGATCTCGCGGAAAGCTCAGGCTCCTATCTGGGGGAATATCACCCGATTCAAATCCGTACCGCCAATCGCCAACTACCCTCGGCTGCGGCGAACCAGCCAGGTCGCGCCGATGACTGTTACACGATGATGACCGGGCGCTGAACCCGCTGTGACGCTCGGAGTATGCCTGGCGAAACCCGGTCGGGCAGCTGAGGAATGATTGCAGCGCTCCATCAGGTTCGCTAGGAAGTGCTTTGCGATCGATCACGCACCTGAGGCAGTGCTGAATCATTAGGCGCCCTGCCGACCGAAGCAGCAGGCTGGGTCGCGCACAGTGTAGAGAAAAGGCTCGTGGACACGACACCGGCGGCGGATGGCGCTCTCCGTGCATCTAAACAGGCGGAGGGATCCATATGCCCACGAGAAAAGCCGTGCCCGGCCACTACCTCATCGCCAGCGACTTCGACCATACCTGGAGCTTCAATGACTCCGGCATTGTCCTGAGCGACCTCATTGGCGCCTCGAACTTTCGAGAGAAGGTTCGGGGCCTCTCGGACATCCACCTGGTCCAGCAGGGGGCCGAGCTCGCGTATCTCCTTCGTCATGATCCTGAGTTTCGGTGCGTCCGCCGCGCGCATCTGATCGAGGCGGGAACGCAGGTGCGGTTGAAGCAGGACATCAAGCGCTTCGTCGAGTGCCTCAACGCCGGCGTCGAGGGGTATGAATTCTCGTTCTATGTCATCTC
>WNFG01001302.1_pt1 | contig 39732 bp, 39 predicted proteins | sample 5400431 | NCBI WGS metagenome assembly WNFG01 (sample SAMN13153346, study PRJNA577476) | soil metagenome | isolation source: 120 cm saprolite under Douglas fir tree site 2 hole 3 replicate 2 | place: USA:California | collected 2015-04-18
GCGCGCCGCGGCTCTTGCCGATCCAGTTGGCCTGCATCAGGCGGACTTTTTCAGGCCAGCGCTCGAGCGTGTCGAGGCGCTCCAGCAGCTCGTCGGCGAATTGCGTGATCTTGAAGTTCCACTGCGTGAGCTTGCGCCGCTCGACCGGCGCGCCGGTGCGCCAGCCCTTGCCCTCGATCACCTGCTCGTTGGCCAGCACGGTATGGTCGACAGGGTCCCAATTGACCCACGCCTCCTTGCGGTAGGCGAGTCCGGCCTTCCAGAAATCCAGGAACATCTTCTGCTGGTGGCGATAGTAGGACGGATCGCAGGACGCGAGTTCGCGGCTCCAGTCGAGCGACAGGCCCATCACCTTGAGCTGCGCCTTCATGGTCGCGATGTTCTCGTAGACCCATTTCTTGGGATGGACCTTCTTCTCCATGGCCGCGTTCTCGGCCGGCAGGCCGAAGGCGTCCCAGCCCATGGGATGCAGCACGTTGAAACCGCGGGCGCGCTTATAGCGGGCGATCACGTCGCCCTGGGTGTAGTTGCGGACGTGGCCCATATGGATGCGCCCCGATGGGTAGGGGAACATCTCCAGCACGTAGTATTTGGGCCGCGCGCGGTCCATGCGGGCGCGGAAGGTCTGGCGGTCGTCCCAGACCTTCTGCCATTTGACCTCGGTTTCGCGGAAATTGTAGCGCGCTGGCGTCGACGACACGGTGTGATCCCAAAAAAGCGATTCTAGCCCAGAAAAGACTGGGGCCGCAGCGGATGCCCGCTGCGGCCCCGATCGTCAAGCGTTGTGATCGGCTTTAAGAGCCGCCGGCGATGCGCAGCTGGCGGGCCCGCGTCAGGATGGCGTTTTCGATATCGATGTTGGTGCGCGGATCGACCTGCGCATCGACCCAGGTGCCGCCCTTGGGCGAGGTCTGCTGCTTGAACACCGAGACCCGCACGCCATCGGCCCGCAATTCGCGGTCGAGGATGGTGACCTGGACCTTCATGCGCTCGTTGGGCGTCTCGGCCGGGGTGTACCAGTCGGTGATGATGACGCCGCCGAACGGATCGGCCGAGGCCAGCGGAATGAAATTGATGGTGTCGAGCGAGGCTCGCCACAGATAAGCGTTCACCGCCACCCCGGTGCCGGTGCCGGTATCCGCCTGCTTGTCGGCCTTGGATCCAAATATGCCGCCCGGGCCGAACAAGGTGCCATCTTCGCGGTTGCGCCCGCCCAGGCCCTGGATCATGTCGCGCTGGCTTTGGGCTTTGGTGGCGTTACGGCCCTCGTTCTCCTTGACGGCATTAGGGTTGCCGCCGCAGGCGGTCACGCCCAGGGAGAGAACTCCGGCTGAAATTACAAGAAATCGGAGGAGATTGTTCGAGCCCGGCATCGTTGGCGTTCCTGTCCCCGTTTGGCCACGACATCACAGCGGCGTGGCTGGACTTTAAAGCACAGTGTCGGTGAACTGCAAGCGGCCGGATATCGCACCATAACAAGTTCTTTTTGAGGACTATAGGTATAGTCCTATCATGCAACTAAATGCTGTTTCGCCGCTGAAAACAGTCGTGCCGCCGGCATCCGGCTTTGTCAGCAAACCGTTCAAATTGTGACAAAGACGCCACAGGTGCGGGGAGAATCGTGCAGCGGCGCGTCCATTTCTTGACCCTCGTTGGGCCTAAGTGTTTTTATAGCTCGACCGTACTGGCGGGGTCTGTGTTGCTGTGTTTCGGGCTTTCACCTTCCGCCGGTCGGACAGGCCTTTGGGTACGTACCAGTCTCTGATCAATGAGAGAGGGAGAATGATGAAAAAGCTTCTACTCGGCTCGACCGCCCTGGTGGTTGGCGGCGTAATGGCCGCCCCGGCCATGGCAGCCGACCCGATCAAGATAGGCGTCGGTGGCTACTACACCTTCTACGGTGCGGCCGGCAATATTGACCCCACCTATGCCTTGAACGGCACGTTCACCAGCTACAAGGGTTTCTCCATCATTCAGGAAGGTGAAATCCATTTCATTGGCCAGACGAAACTGGACAACGGTACCTCGGTTGGCATCACCGTCGAGCTGGAAGGCTGGGATCCGAGCTCGGCGACGGCCAACGCGCAGATCGACGAAGCCTTCCTGTTCGCCTTCGGCGACTGGGGCCGTATGGAGCTGGGTTCCCGTGACGCGGCGACTTACCGTATGTATTACGGCACGCCGTCGGCGTTCATCGGATGGGGCGCCATCCAGCACAATCACAACTACATCAATGCCTCCGTTCAGGCCAACAACAAGGGCTACGCCCGTACCATGGCGACGACGATCACGCCGACCTGGCAGGACGTCAATCGCGTCAACTACTTCACGCCGCGCTTCGCCGGCCTGCAGATCGGTATCGGCTATGCGCCCAAGCTGAACGCTTCGGCGACGAATACCCCGGGCATGATTAGTGGTCCTGGCAACGGCGCCGGCATCTGCGGCTACAACAACGCCACCAACATCGCCAACTGCCCGAGCGCCGACTATGCCTGGCAGGATCTGTTCGACGTCGGCGCCAACTACCTGAACAAGTTCGGCGACTTCACGGTGGCTCTGTACGGCGCCTTCGCCTACGCCTCGTTCGTGCCTGGCTTCCAGCCATTCGCAGGCGCCGCGAACATGGTGACGGGTGCCAACCTGTCGGCGTGGAAGCAGTGGGTGGCCGGTGCTCAGTTCGGCTTCGCCGGCTTCACGGTCGGTGGCGCCGTCGGCTGGGACAACAACGGCCTGGGCGGCAACTACTACACTGGCGTCGACAACGACACCCGCTTCTACACCGCGGGCGTCATGTACGAGACCGGGCCGTGGCAGATGTCGGCGATGTGGGCCGGGTTCTGGAACACCAACGGCAACGGCTCGTCGAACGTGACGAACATCGCGACGGGCACCCAGGTCCAGACACTCAGCGCGGCGAACGCCACCGGCAACCCGTTCTCGGGCAACAGCACCTACTTCAGCAACAATCCTTCGACCCAAGGACTGTTCGGCGCCGAAGTCGTGCAGAAGTGGGAAGTCGGCGCCAACTACGCGCTCGGACCGGGCATCAAGGCGGTCGGCGGCTTCATGTATTACAACGCCTACGGCCCGAGTAATGCCGTGGTCGCTAATTCCTGGGTGATCATGCTGGGCATGGACCTGCGCTTCTAGTCGCAGTCCCAACTCGACAATCGGAAGAGCGGGCGAAAGCCCGCTCTTTCTTTTTGCGGGCACTAACTCCGGATACCCCAGGGCGGCATCCAGAGTTTCGACATCCAAGGTTTTGGCGGCCCGCCGGCCCTTATTCCAGGCGCTGTCCGACGATATTGACGAACAAAGTCGGCAGGTAGGTGCGCGACACCGGCAAGCGCTCGGTCGCCTGGCGGGCCAGCACGGCGCGATTGTCCTCGTGGTCGAGCACGAGCTGGAACAGGCCCTGCTCGACGGCGCCGGCCCGCGGATCGAGCTCGGGCTTGCCGTCGCGCACCACGCGGTAGGCCACGTCCAGCCCGACATCGCCGCCGCTGTAGAACGACGATACGACGTCGAGCCGCTCGAACATCAGCATCAGGCCGCGCACCGAGAAGCGCCAATAGTCGTCGGGCGTGGCATGGAAGGCCTGCGACCAGGGCGTCGAAATATAGGCGACGCCGCCCGGCCGCAGTGCACTTTCGATGTTGCGCGCCGCCTTGGTCGGCCGGCGGGTGTGCTCGAGCACGTGGCAGCAGACCACCAGGTCGAATGGCTCCTCGCCGAGCGCGGCCTTGATCGCCTTGGGCCCGCTGCAGATGTCGAGCACATGGTCGACGTTGGCGCCATCCTGCAGGTCGATGCCGATGAACCGGGCGCGGCTGCCGAAGCGCTTGGCCACCACACCACAATGTGCACGCGCCGGGGGCCGTGCGCGCCAAGCTCGATGGTCTGCTCGATGTCGCCGGTGCGCGACGGGCCGGTGATGGTGTTCACGGTGCGCGGCATGCGGTCCTTGCCGTAGCCTGCGCGCAGGCGGTCCCAGACCTCCTCGTAGCCGCCGACGATGTCGCTTTCGCGCAGCACGGCGATGTGGGTGTCGGGCAGCAGATTGAGCGTTACCGGATGCTCGGGGCCCGACGCCATCACCAGCGTGCCGGTCTCGGCGATGCCGGCAAAGGCGCCGGTGATCGAGACCTGGTCGGTGGCCTCGCCGCGGCCGCGGCGCAGCGACAGCATCTTCTGGCTTGCCCAGTCGTATCCTGCGAGCTGCGGTGAGGGGGCGATCGCGGCTTGCGCCGGCAGGTTGTTGCGCGCGAGATAGGCCGCGACCTCGCCCGGCACCTCGGCCGGCGCCACGCGCGCCACCGTGGCATTGTTGGCTTCCGCCCATTGGCAGAACAGGGCCACCTTGGCGGGCTGGTCGAGGTTGGCGCGCTTGACCGCCGGACCGTGCGGCGGCTGGGCCAGCCGCGCTTCCACCGCCTGGCGCGCGGCGCCCGCCAGTTCGCCGCGATGCAGGGATCGGCGGATGCCGTTCAGGATCGCCGCCCTGTTGGCCTGGTTCGGGGCATCGGTCATGGCCGCCTGCGGCTCCATTGAGCATGGAACGTGCCGCCTGCGGGGGGCGCGGGGAAGTCACGAAAACGCGTCCAGGCGCCGGCCAGGGGCAGCGTGTGGAAGCGACCTTCGGCACGGCCGAACAGCGACAGCGCGCGGTTGGCAAGCGCCGTCAGCGCCCGGTAGAGGCGCGGCCGGCGGGCGATAAAACTCCACAGCGCCAAACCCTGGCGCGCCGCCCGCGGCGTCAGGTGGCGCTCGAACTCGCGCTCGCGCCAGTGGCGCATCAGGCGGGGCAGCGGGATGCGCACCGGACAAACGCTCTCGCAGCGGCCGCAGAACGTCGAGGCGTTGGGCAGGTTGGCTGCTTCCTCGACGCCGATCAGCTGCGGCGTCAGCACGGCGCCGATCGGGCCGGGATAGACCCAGCCATAGGCATGGCCGCCGATGGCGCCATAGACGGGGCAATGGTTCATGCAGGCACCGCAGCGGATGCAGCGCAGCATGTCCTGCATCTCGGTGCCCAAGACCGCGGAACGGCCATTGTCGAGGATGACGACGTGATAGTGCTCGGGTCCGTCGAGATCGCCCGGCCGCTTCGGCCCGGTGTTGAGGGTCGTGTAGGCCGAGGATTCCTGTCCCGTGGCCGAACGCGCCAGCACGCGCAACAGGACGGCGGCATCCTCCAGCGTCGGGATCACCTTCTCGATGCTGGCAAGCACGATGTGCATGCGCGGCAGGGTGTTGGAGAGATCGGCGTTGCCCTCGTTGGTCACCAGCATCGACGAGCCGGTCTCGGCGACCAGGAAGTTGGCGCCGGTCAGGCCGACATCGGCGTCGAGAAATTTCTGGCGCAGAACATGGCGCGCCTCGGCGACCAGGTCGTTGCGCTCGCTGAGCCGCCGGGTGAAGCCGAGCTTGCGGTGATGCTCGAAGAAGGTGTCGGCCACCTGGTCCTTGGTGAGATGGACGGCGGGCGCGATGATGTGGCTGGGCGGCTCGTGGCGAAGCTGGATGATGTATTCGCCGAGATCGGTCTCGATCGGCGCGATGCCGAGCGACTCCAGATGATCGTTGAGCGCGATCTCCTCGGCTACCATCGACTTCGACTTGGCGACCGTTCGCGCACCCATGCTCTGGCAGAGCTCGGCGATGATGCGCCGCGCGTCCTCCGCGGTCGGCGCCCAATGGACGTGGCCGCCCAGCGCCGTCACCTTGCGCTCGAACTCCTCGAGGTAGAAATCGAGGTTTTCAAGCGCATGATTCTTGATGTCGCGGGCGCAATCGCGCAGAGCCTCGAATTCAGGCAGGCGCTCGGCGGCTTCGCGGCGGCGCTCGGAGAAACCCACTTTCAGCTTGGCCAGCGAATCCTGCAGGTTGGCATCGGCCAGGGCGACGCCGACATTGTCCTTGAAGTCGTGGGCGGTGGACTGCATCAGCGCCGGCCCTGATCGGGCTCGCCTATTCCCGGCCGATCACCCATGCCGGCCAGCACTTCGGCGACATGGCGCACGCGCACAGCCCGGCCTTCACGCTGCAGCTTGCCCGCCATGTTCATCAGGCAGCCGAGGTCGCCCGCCAGCAGCGTATCGGCGCCGGCGGCGGTGATGTCGGCGGATTTTTCGCCGACCATGGCATTGGATATCTCGGGATATTTGACGCAGAAGGTGCCGCCGAAGCCGCAGCACACTTCCGGCGTCTTCATCTCGTGCAGGCTCAATCCCTCGACCGAGGCCAGCAGACGGCGCGGCTGCGTCTTGACGCCGAGCTCGCGCAGGCCCGAGCAGGAATCGTGATAGGTGACAGCGCCGACATAGCGAGCCGCGACTTTGGCGACGCCCAGCACATCGACCAGGAACGACATCAACTCGTAGCTGCGGCTGGCGAGATCCTGGGCCCGCGCCTTCATCGCGGGATCGTCGTCGAACAACCCTGGATAGTGGTGGCTCAGCATCCCGCCGCACGAACCCGACGGGGCGACGACCGCCTCATAGCCTGCGAAGGCATCGATGACCTGCCGGGCGATGGCCCGCGTCGTGGCGCGATCGCCGGAATTGTAGGCCGGCTGGCCGCAGCACACCTGGAGCGGCGGGATGTCGACCGTGCAGCCCGCATCCTCGAGGAGCTTTACAGCGGCAAAACCGACCGACGGCCGAAACAGGTCAACCAGGCACGTGACGAAAAGCGCGACGCGGCGCGGCGGAGCACTCGAACCAGAAGGCGACTTGGACACGACGGGCAGATTGGCAGCGGCGAAAATCCGGCGCAACCCGTCGCCGGCCGTCCCGTTGCCCGAGGTGCTGCGCCTCCTGCTTTTTCTACTGCTGCTGCTGCTGGCGCCCGATATCTCGCGAAGCGCCGGCGCCCCTATGAGACCGCCGTGCGGCGAGCCCCCCATTCCGGCCTATGCGCCGCCCGGACAACCTCCCCTGACTGACGTCTGGAGCGAATCGGAGCTGCGCCGGTCGGGCTGGTTCGCCCCTGATTGCCTGAATTGGGGGACCAGCAGGACCCGCCTCGTCGCCGCCTTGGCCGGGCAATTCCAATTCGCCGGGCCGGCGGATGAGCTCATTGCGCGGATCGGGCGGATTTCAGGGCTGAAGACGGTCCGCTACTGGTCGGTGACCCACAAGGCGTGGCAGCAGCTGGTCTCCGACGCGGGCGTGCTCGAGGACCCGCAGGGCAAAGCCCGGCCGGACATCAACCCTTCCGAACTCGTGCCCGGTCGTTCGTTGTTCTATTTCGAGATGAGCCAAACCGGCCGTACCGTCTATCGCCTGACCGTGACGGCGCGCACGCCGGAGCGGATTGTCGTGGCGACCGAGAACGTCACACCGATCCACTTCGGCATCCTCACCGCCTTCGAGCCCGCCGCCATGCAGACGGTGATCTTCCTCGACAAGCGCGGTCCCGGGCTGTGGGGTTATTATCAGACGATCCGCGCGACCGCGGGCGCCAGCGCCCTCGCGTTGGGCAGCGATGCTTCCTACGTCAATCGCCTGGCCGCGCTTTATCGCTATGTTGCCGGCATCCCGACCGACCAGGAACCACCCCTGGCTCGTTAGTGGCCGCGCGCTGATCAGCTCTTGTTGGGCACCAGCACGATGGCCCGGCCTTCGCTGACCATGCGGCCGGCCCAGTCGGCCGCCTGCGCGCCACCGCCGAAGAACACGTCGCCGCGGGCCGGCCCCTGGATCGCCGTGCCGGTGTCCTGGGCGATGGTCAGCCGACGGTAGGGCTCGTTGGTGCCGGGCTTGCGCGCCACCGGCCGCACCGTATCGAGCCAGATCGGCGTGCCGTAGGGCGTGAAGGTGATGTCGACGGCGAGGCTGCGCTGCGCCGTCAGCGTCACGCCTTCCGAGCCGCTGGCGCTCGGGCTCTTGCTGTCCTTAAAGAAGATGTAGCGCTCGTTCTTGCGCATCACGTCGCGCGCCTGCTGCGGGTTGTGTTTTAGCCAGTCGCGGATCGCCGGCCAGGTCACGGCCTCCTTGCGCATCACGCCCATCTCGACCAGCACGCCGCCGATCGCGGTGTAGGGCCGGTTGTTGGAGCCGTCGAAGGCGAGGCTCAGCACGCCGCCTTCGGCGAGATGGACGCGGCCGCTGCCCTGCACCTGGACTTCGAACAGGGCCACCGGATCCTGCACCCAGGCGATCTCCAGCCCCTTGCCCTTGAGCACGCCCTGCTCGATCTCGGCGCGCGTGTAGTAGGGTTGGTCGGTGAGATCGGTTGGCCGCCGATAGACCGGCACGGTGAACAGGCGCGACGGCACGCGGCTGCCGCGCATCTCGGGCTCGAAATAGCCGGTGAACCTGCCCGGCGCCTTGACCACCAGCGGCCGGAAGTTCTCCTCGAAGAACGCCCGCGCGGCGCGATCGTCGCCGGCGTTCACCGCGCCGGCCGCGTCGCAGATCCGCTTCCACTCCGCCGGCGTGACGGTCTTGGTGCCGCCGTCGGTGGCGATCCTGGTCTCGGGTCCCACGCTCAGTTTGGGGCAGGAACGGCGGAAAGCGGCGAGGGCTTCACTCTGCTTGTCTTCGTTCCAGCCGGCGATCTCGTTGAACGCGATCGGCGCCATCGCCACCCGCTGCTCGGACGAGCCGCCCATGCCGCTGGCGCACGCAGCCAGAAGACCGGCGGCGGCAAGGCAGGCCGCGCCGCCGGGCAGCACAGTCCAACGCATCTTGGGAAAGCCCTCCCTCTCAGCCTTCGCTTTCAGTTTTTACCAGCAGCCAGTTGGGATCGCTGGACTTGGTGTCGCGACGGAACGTCCAGAGATCGATGACCTTTTGCACCTCGTTGGGGTTGCCGTCGATGATCTGGCCGTCGGCATTGCGCACGACGTTGATCTGCTCGCTGACAAAGCGGACGGTGACCGTCGCGGTGGTTCCCTGCAATTCGGCGGCGGCGATGTCGGAGGCTTCGAAGCCGATCAAGGTTGTCTCGGCCTTCTCCTTGCGCTCGGCGCGGCCGCGGATGGCGGCCTCGAAACTGGCATAGGTCGGGCCGTCGAGCAGCGGACGCAGCACAGCCGTGTCGCTCCGGGCGAAGGCCTCGACGATGGTGGTGAAGGCGGCCCGCGCGCCGGCGCTGAAACCCGTCGGCTCGAAGCTCGGATCGGCGGCGCGAATGGCGGCAACGCCGGGGCTTGCCGTCGGCAAGACGGTCGCGCGAATGCCGCCCGGTCCGGTCGTCGCCAGCGAAGGGCGCGGCGGCGGCGCACTGGCGGTCGGCAGCGGCACGATATTGTCGTTGCCGGACTGTCCGCCGGAAGGCGCATCGCCGACCCGCGGCGCAGCCGTCGGCGGCGCCGGCGGCGTGAAAGGATCGCGCGTCGGCGGACGTTCGCTGCCGGTGCGCTTGCCGAGCACGGAGCGCAGTCGCAGGATCAGAAAGACCGCGACCAGCCCGATGAGGATGATGTCGTAGTTGTTACCCACGATGGCGCTCCGCCAGCCCGTTCCCCGCTCGCTGCGAATTACATAGGCCGCCGATGGCCAAAGGGCAAGGCGACGGCGACGCTACGCCAAGACCACAATATCGACTAAATCGGCGACGCCACCCACCTTACGTCCCGGGCGGCGTTCGCGCCTTGCGGGTGCGATGTAGCCCTGTTGCTCGGCCTTGGCATAGGTGCTGCCGTCGACCAGGGCTCGGGTGTGTTCATCCTTGTTATGCTTTTCGAGTTTTGCCGCGAAATTGACCGCGTCGCCGATGACCGTGAATTCCAGCCTTTCGGCGTCGCCCACCGCGCCGAACACGACGCGCCCGGACGCCACGGCGAGCCCAATCGACAGCGGTTGACGGCCCGCCGCCGTGCGCTCGGCGGCCCAGCGGTCGGCCGCCTCGATCACCGCGTCGGCCGCACGCAGCGCGTCGGCGGCCGCCGTGGTCGAGGGTGCCACCGCACCGAACGACGCCAGGATGCCGTCGCCCAGGAACTTGTCGATGCTGCCGCCGTTGCTCACGATCAGAGGGCAGACGCGGCCCTGGTAATCCTGCAGGAGCTTCATGACATCGTCGGGCGCGAGCTCGGTGGAAAGCCGGGTGAAGCCGCGCAGATCGACGGTCAGGATCGCCACGTCGCGCAATTCGCCCTCGCCCGGTTTGATCGACATCGCCGCACCACGGATGCGGGCGGCGACGCCTGGGTCGAAGAAGCGCGAAAGGTCGCGCGCGGCCGCGCCTTCGCTGACCGAGCGCACCAGCAGATGGCGGGCGCGCGCGATGGCGATCGCCAGCACGATGGTGGTCAGCAGGATGGCGATGATCTTTTCGGCTTCGGCCTGGATCAAGAACGCATTCGACGTCATGTACTCGACGAAATCGTCGGTCATGTTGGGCGGCCCGCCGCGGCCGCCCAGGGCGTAGAGGATCAGCGCGATCCAGCCCGCCACCGCGGCGAGGCCGGTGACGACGACGAAGCGCGCCTCGAATCTCAGCGCGCGCAAGGCAATCAGCAGGAATATGTAAAGAAGGATCGGCGCCTTCAGGTAGAAGACGGCCGGCTGGGCGTATTTGTAATGGAAGGAGTAGATCAGGCCCATCAGCAGCGCCGTGTCGGCGATCGCCGACACGTACAGGAACCACTCGGGCAGCCAGCGGCGGTAGGCCAGCACCAGGCGTACCACCGCGAACACGCCATAGATGACGAACACCTCGGTTTCGAACGAATAGTCCTCCTGGACCACGCCGGCGGCCATGGTCGTGGTCTCGTAGGCGACGGCAAGCAGGCCGACCAGCACCAGCTGGGCCCAGCCGATCAGGATCTCGCTGCGATCCTGTTGTTGGCGGATGGCTTCGCGGACGCGCTGCGGCAGGTTCTCCGTGCCGCCCTCGAACAGCCAGTTGCGCAGGCGGGCGAGCATCAGCGTTTCTCGAGCCACAGGCTGGCGGCGATGGCATCGGGCGGATGCGGCAGGCGCGACACGACCGACGCCGACAGGCGTTCGCCCAGCCGCCGCTCCGCCCAGGCGCTGGAGAACAGCGGCAGGTAGGCGCCGGTGGCGAGCAGCGGCACGATACCCTGTTGTTCGTTGTAGGCGCGCCAGCCCCAGATCGGCGGATAGTCGAACGGCAGGAAGACGTCGTGGATGTGCACCAGGGTGCCCGCCGGCAGCATCGGCAGGACGCGGTTGAGCAGGATATCGACGTCGCTGCCCGGCATCAGGATGTGGCTCGAATCGATGAACAGCGCATCGCCGGGCCGCAGCCCGTCGAACAGCTCGAGTGGTGCTGCCTGCAGGGTCGACGGCACGACGCGCACGCCCGGCAGGTCGACGATATCGGCGCGCGGCGCGGGGTCGATGGCCACGATCTCGCCGACCCCGCCCAAGGCGCGCGACAGCACGCGGGTCGAGTGGCCCGAACCCACCTCGACGATGCGCTGCGGCTTGCGCTCGCGCACCAGCGTATAGGCGACGGCGGCGTCGAGCGACGGGAACCATGACTGGTCGAACAGGGCCTTCAGAGCTTCCAATGCCGCGGCGTGGCGGTCGACGGCGTCGAGCGCGCCGATGAACGTCGCGGCGTGGCGCTCGAAGAGCTGCTCGATCACCGGATAGGGCGGCTGCGACCCGGGCGGCGGCAAGAGCGGCGCATAGCGGTGGGGAATGAACCAGCCGCGCGGCTTCAGGCCAAGCACGGTCGGCAGCCCCAGGGCCAGTCGCCGCCAACGGCCGCGCAGGCTTGATGCCGCTCTCACGCTGGGCTCACGGGCTGAGCGTCAGCCCTTCATGGGCGACGATCGCGCGCGGCAGGCCGTTCGGCGCTGTCCCCGGCCGGGCCAGCGCCACCTCGCGCGCCACGCCGTCCATGAAGGCGTCGTCGTGGCTGGGGTCGTGATGGAAGACGACGAGCGTGCCGACGCCCGCGGCGTCGGCCACGCGCGTGCCCTCCTGCCAGGTCGAATGGCCCCAGCCGCGATAGCGCGGATACTCGGCGTCGGTGTAGCTCGAATCGTAGATCATCAGGTCGGCGCCGCGACACAGCTCGACAATGGTCTTGTCGGGGCCGCCGCCGCGATGCTCGGTATCGGTGATGTAGCAAATCGACTTGCCGCGGAATTCGACGCGATACCCGGTCGCGCCATTGGGATGATTGAGCGGCGCGGTATGCATGGCCATTTCGCCGCAGGCGAGCGGCTGGCCGCTCTTGAACTCCTTGAACGCGACCCTCGCCTGGAAGACTTCCAGCGACACCGGATAGAGCGGTGCCGCCATCAGGTTGCTGACGACCTTCTTCAGCGTGTACGGCGCCTCGAGGTGGCCCGCCCACAAGCGCACCGAATTTTCCTTGCCGAACAAGGGGGCGAAGAAGGTCAGTCCCGAAATATGATCGAGGTGCGTGTGAGTGAAATAAATGTCGATATCGACCGGCGCCTGGCGCGCGAGATCGAGGCCCAGAGGCCGGATGCCGGTGCCTGCGTCGAAAATGAGGCGACGGCCTCCGCCGGTAACCTCCAGACAGGAGGTATTGCCGCCATAGCGCGCATATTCGGCTCCGGAGCAGGAGATCGAACCCCGTACGCCCCAGAACCGGACTTTTAGACCATCGGCCAATGGTAAGTTCCCACGTACCCTCAGGCCGCACAGTCCACGGGCCGGCCGCTCGCGTCAACCGATGGCGCTGGCGGTGCCGGGCGCCGCAATTCTGGCCGCGTTTTTGCGTACGGATTTTGCGTACATATACGGTACAGCCAAGGCGCAGATTTCCACGTATTCTTGCATGTCATCCGTGAATTCGCCGATCCGCCGCGTTGCCTGCTTGTCTGTTCGGAGTAATACTTCTGCCATGGACCTCGAAAACCAAGTTGCCGAGTCCGCGATCCTCCAGCCGCCCATGCGCAAGGCAAAGTTCGCCATCGGGCAGGTGGTGAAGCATCGCATCTACCCGTTTCGGGGCGTCATTTTCGACGTCGATCCGGTGTTTGCCAACACCGAGGAGTGGCTGGCCTCGATTCCCGAAGAGGTCCGCCCGCGACGCGATCAGCCGTTCTATCACCTGCTCGCCGAAAACGCGCAGACCACCTACGTCGCCTACGTCTCGGAGCAGAACCTGCTGCCCGACGACACCGGCAAGCCGGTATCGCACCCGCAGGTCCCGCATTTCTTCAAGGAAATGAGGCGCGGCCACTACGTCTCGCGCGGCCGCGCGCTGCACTAGGGCTGCGCAAGTAACAGACGAACTGAAGTCGTTACGCCACAACTGTCATCCCGAGCGCTTTAGTTCAGCGGGAACGGAAAATACTTCTCGTTGATCTTCTTATACGTGCCGTCGCCGATCATCTCGGCGAAGGCCTTGTTCAGCGCGTCGCGCAGCTTGGCGTCTTCCTTGCGTAAGCCGGCGGCGACGCCGATGCCGAGCGTCTGGTTGTCCTTGATGTCCTGACCGACCAGCTCGCAGCATTTGCCTTCGGGCTTCTGGCTCCACAGCCAGAGCTGGGTCTTGTCGCCGAACACCGCGTCGACCTCGTCGCTGGCCAAGCCCGCCAGCGCCTCGGCGACGGTGTTGTAGCGCTTGAGCTGGGCGGAGCGGCGGAAGCTCTTGTCGGCCCAGTCGGCGTGGGTCGAATCGCGCTGCACGCCGATCCGCTTGTTGCGCAGCAGCGAGGGCGGCCCGTCGAACGGCGCGCCCTTGGCGGCGATGAAGGCGCCGGGTGAGAGGTAGTAGCGGCGCGACAGGCCCATGCGCTTGCGCCGCTCGCTGGTCACTTCCAGCGACGACATGATGATGTCGAACTTCTTGTCGATCAGGCCCGGGATCAGGTCGTCCCACTTGAAGGCGGCGAACTCGCACTCCGCCTTGATGCGCTGGCAGGCCTCCTGCGCCAGCTCCATCTCGAAGCCGGCCGGCATGCCCTTGCGGTCGAGGTAGTTGAACGGCGGATAGGCCGCCTCGGTGGCCACCGTGATCTTGAAGGCAGGCGGCGGAAAGACGGGCTTGCCGGCGGGGCGGGCCGGGGCCGGTGCGGGCTTGGCCGGCGGCCGCGGCGGTTGGGGCTGTTGGGCGAGCGCCATGCCGGCCATCACGAGCACCATCAGAAAGACCACCAATCTCATGCGATCAGGTGTTTTAGCACGGCGTTGAGGCGCTGGCGGCCGGCCGCCGTGGCCTTGAGATGCGTGGCGTCGACTTCGAGGTAGCCCGCGGCGACCAGCGGGTCGAGGCGGGCCTCGCCGAGGGCGGTCACGGGATCGGCGCCGGTCGTGCAGGCGAACTGCGTCCGGTCGATTCCGTCGGCCAGCCGCAGTCCCATCATCAAAGCCTCCTCGACCAGGTCGCGGCCGACGATCAGCGACGTCTCCGCCGTGCCGTGGCCTGCGCGTTCGACGGCGGCGAGCCATGCTTCCGGGCCGCTCGCCCGCCGAGTCGCGCGTTTGCCGGACGCCTCGGCGAAGCGGCCATGGGCGCCCGGCCCGATGCCGACGTAATCCTGGTACCGCCAATAGATCAAATTGTGGCGGCAGGCAGCTCCCGGCCGGGCATGGTTGGAGATTTCGTACGCCGGCAGGCCGGCCGCCGCGAGCCGCGTCTGGGTCAGCTCGAACATTTCGGCGGCCTGCTCTTCGGTCGGCAGGATGAAGGCGCCGCGGGCATGGTCGGTGAAGAAGCGCGTGCCACGCTCGATGGTGAGCTGGTAGAGCGACAGATGCTCGCCCGCGAGTGCCAGGGCGTGGTCCAGCTCAGCCTCCCAGGTCTCGGCGGTCTGGCCGGGACGGGCATAGATCAGGTCGAAGGAATAGCGCCCAAAATGGCGGCGCGCGGTGTCGATGGCGGCGATTGCCTCGTCGACGGAATGTTCGCGACCGAGAAAGCCGAGCGCCGAACGGTCGAAAGCCTGCACGCCCAGCGAGACGCGGTTGACGCCGGTTTCAGCCAACGCGGCAAAGCGGCCGGCCTCGACCGAGGTCGGATTGGCTTCGAGCGTGATTTCGAGCTCGGCGGCGGTATCCCACAACGCCTTGACGCGCGCGATCACCGCGCCCGCGGTCGCGGGCTCCATCAGCGACGGCGTGCCGCCGCCAAAAAAGATCGTCTCGACCCGGCGTTCCGGCGCTTCGCGCGCGGCGTGCTCCAGTTCTTTCAGCAGGGCGTTGCGCCAGCGCTCCTGGTCGATGCCTTGGCGCACATGGGAATTGAAATCGCAGTAAGGGCACTTCGCCTTGCAGAAAGGCCAATGAACATAGACGCCCAAGGGCCCGATAGGCGGCGTCATCCGAAGCACGCCTCGACCAGCCGGCGGAAGGCGCGGCCGCGATGGCTGATGGCGTTCTTCTCCGCGTCCGACATTTGCGCCGTGGTGCGCGTGTCGCCCGCGGGCTGGAAACAGGGATCGTAGCCGTGGCCGTTGTCGCCGCGCGGCGGCCAGACGATGCGGCCGTCGAGCGAGCCGTGCACCGTTTCGACATGCTGGTCGGGCCAGGCGAGTGCCAGCACGCAATGGAAGGTGGCGGCGCGGGCGGCGTCGGTGTCCGGCACTGCGCGGGCCGCGAACTCGTCCTGGATGCGGCGCATGCCGACCATGGCGTCGCGCGTCGGGCCTTCCCAGTCGGCGGTATGCAGGCCGGGCTCGCCGCCGAGCGCCGCCACGCTCAAGCCGGAATCGTCGGCGAGGGCGGGCAGGCCGCTGGCACGAGTGGCAGCCAGCGCTTTGATCGTGGCGTTTTCCTCGAAGGTCTTGCCGGTCTCTTCCGGCGCCGGCAGGCCAAGGTCGGCGGCCGAGACGATCTCGACGCCGAAAGCCGAGAGAAGCGCGCGAATCTCGCCCGCCTTGCCGCGGTTGTGGGTCGCCACGACCAGCTTGGGGCAAGCGAAGCGCCGCGCCATCAGGACTTGCCGATCGCCAGCCGCTGCAGGCGCGCCAGCTCGCCGACGCCTTTCTTGGCGAGCTCGAGCAGGTTCAGGAACTGCACCTCGGTGAAGGGCTTTTCTTCGGCGGTGCCTTGGACCTCGACGATACCGCCGTCGCCGGTCAGCACGAAGTTCGCGTCGGCCTGGGCCTTGGAATCCTCCGGATAGTCGAGGTCGAGCACCGGGGTGCCCTCCCACAGGCCGCACGAAACGGCCGCCACCTGGCCGGTCATCGGGGAAGCGGCAAGCTTGCCCTCCTTGATCAGGCGCTCGAAGGCGAAATGGAGCGCCACCCAGGAACCGGTGATGCTGGCGGTGCGGGTGCCGCCGTCAGCCTGCAGCACGTCGCAGTCGATGTTGATCTGGCGCTCGCCCATGGCCGGCAGATTGACGACGGCGCGCAACGCGCGGCCGATCAGGCGCTGGATTTCCTGGGTGCGGCCCGACTGCTTGCCGCGAGCGGCCTCACGGTCAGTGCGGGTATGGGTCGAGCGCGGCAGCATGCCGTATTCGGCGGTGACCCAGCCGCGGCCGCTATTGCGCATCCAGGGCGGCACTCTTTCGTCGACCGAGGCGGTGCACAGGACATGGGTATCGCCGAATTTGATCAGGCACGACCCCTCGGCGTGACGGGAAAAGCCCGGTTCCAGGGACACGGGGCGAAGCTGGTCAGGGGCGCGGCCGGAAGGACGCATTCATTTCTCCTGATGGGGGGACAGCCATTTAAGGGCGCTGGGTGTAGCGCCGGAGGCCGGCCAAATCCACCGCTCAAATCAGCGTGCGTTGACCCCGCCCCTTGTACTACCTACATTTTTTCCATGGCAATTCACCGTATCGGTTCGCCCACGGCGGTTCTCGGCGACGCTTCCCAGAGCCAACGGCAGACCGCTTCGGTGGCCGAGTTGAGCGAGCGTGCCCGTGAGGTCCTGCGGCTGGTGGTCGAGGGCTATGTCGAGACCGGCGAGCCGGTCGGCTCGCGCGCACTCACCCGCAAGCTCAGCGAAACCCTGTCGCCCGCTACCATCCGCAACATCATGGCCGATTTGCAGGATGTCGGGCTGCTTTACGCGCCGCACACCTCCGCCGGCCGCCTGCCGACCGATGCCGGCCTGCGGCTGTTCGTCAACGGCCTGCTCGAGATCGGCAACATCTCCGAAGAGGAGCGCGAGAGCATCGAGGCGCGCTGCTCGGCCGTCGGCCGCAGCGTCACCGAGGCGCTGGAACAGGCCACGACCCTGCTGTCGGGCCTGTCGCGCTGTGCCGGCGTGGTCATGGCGCCCAAGACCGAGCAGCCGCTGAAGCACATCGAGTTCGTCAATCTCGGTCCCGGCCGCGCCCTGGTCGTGACGGTCACCCAGTCGGGCCATGTCGAGAACCGGCTGATCGACGTGCCGCTCGGCATGCCGGCTTCGACCATGGCCGAGGCCAGCAACTATCTCAATGCCCGTTTGACCGGCCGTACCTTCGAGGAGGCGCGCCGTCTCATCCTCGAGGATCTGAAGCTGAAGCGCGCCGAGCTCAACGATCTCACGGCGCGGGTGATCGAATCGGGGCTGGCGACGTGGGCCGGCGAGCCGGGCAGCGCATTGATCGTGCGCGGACAGGCGCGGCTTTTGGAGGACATCACCGCCATCGAGGATCTCGAGCGCGTGCGCGGCCTGTTCGATGCGCTGGAGCGCGGCGAGAGCTTCGTGCGCCTGCTCGAGCTCGCCAACGGCGCCTCGGGCGTGCAGATCTTCATTGGCGCCGACAATCCGCTGTTCGCCAACACCGGCTGCTCGATGGTGGTGGCACCGTTCCGCGATTCGCAGGAGCGCATCCTGGGCGCCATCGGCGTCATCGGCCCGACGCGGCTCAACTACGCGCGCATCATCCCGCTGGTCGACTACACCGCCCGCACCATCGGGCGATTGGTGGGCTGAGCCTCATCCAAAGCCTTCATATTCCTCTCCCCCGCTAGGGGGAGAGGTTAGGTGAGGGGGCAACGAGGGATGTAACCCCCTCACCCAGCCTCTCCCCCTAGCGGGGGAGAGGAGGCATGAGCGTATGATCGGCTACCAATCCTTTTCGTCGAAATCCTCGAACTGCTTTGTGTCCGGGTCGTCGTTGGTGGGCGGCGCGCTTTCGGCGGCCGGGAGCGACAGCACGTTGAGCCGCGTCTGTGGTCCGATCAGCGTCACCAGCTCTAAAAGATCGTCGCGCGCGAAGGCCACGCAGCCTTGCGTCGGCGCGTAGTCGTCGCGGGCGATGTGGAGGAAGATGGCGCTGCCCCATTCGCCTTCGGGCGGGTCGTCGTTGTAGCCCACCACCACGACGAGGTCGTACAGCCCGTCCTCGCGCCACATCTTCTCGTGGCTCCAGTCGTTGGGAATGCGGACCAGCCGGTTGTAGGCGGCCGACCGCGGATCGTCGCACCAGCCGTCATGCTCATTGATCGGCCGTGCCGGCAGGCGGACCTTGGGCAGGACCAGCCGGTCGTTGCGAAAATAGATGTGGCGCAGCGGGAAAGTGCCGGCCGGCGTGGCGGCGTCGCCCTCGACCTTGTCCTCCCGCACGCCGCCTGCACCCACCGTGCAGCGCCAGCGCCGGCCGCCCAGCGTCGCCCAACCGAGCGACGTCTCGGCCGAGTCGGCTTGAACGGTCAGAATGCTTTCGTCGGACATTGCCTAAAACTCCGCTGCTCTTCATAAAGGCTCGCTCTTGAGGGAGAAAGCGATGGCTTATGTCGTGACGCCGCCCGCCACGGTCGGCGTGCCGGTCAACGGAACCGGCGATCTGTTTCCGGTCCGCCGCATTTTCTGCGTCGGCCGCAACTATGCCGCCCATGCCCGCGAGATGGGCCACGATCCCGACCGCGAGCCACCCTTCTTCTTCACCAAGCCGGCCGACGCCGTCGTGGTCTGCGCCGACCCCAAGCACCCGACCAAGGTCGCCTATCCTTCGGCCACCAAGAACCTGCATCACGAGATGGAGCTGGTGGTCGCCCTGAAATCCGGCGGCATCAACATCGCGGTCGACAAGGCGCTCGACCATGTCTTCGGTTACGCCGTCGGCCTCGACATGACGCGGCGCGACCTGCAGAACCAGGCCAAGGACATGGGCCGGCCGTGGGACATGGGCAAGGGCTTCGACCAGTCCGCGCCGATCGGCGAGATCTTCCCTGCAGCGAAGATCGGCCATCCGTCGAAGGGGACCATCCAGCTCGACGTCAACGGCAAGACCCGCCAGAAGTCCGATCTCAATGCGCTGATCTGGAGCGTGCCCGAGACGATCTCCTATCTTTCCGGGCTGGTGGCGCTGGCCGCCGGCGACCTGATCTATACCGGCACGCCCGACGGCGTCGCCGCCGTGGTCAAGGGCGACACGCTTGCAGGCTTCGTCGACGGCTGCGGCACGGTGACCTGCACGCTGGTCTAGCGCTGCGTCATTGTCTTTTCTGCTCGGTGCGGGACAGCGGCCGCGGACGGCCGCGACTCGCGCCTCAGAAGGCGCTGCCGCCCGCCAGCGCGTAGGAACGCGCTAGAGCTGCTGCGCCCGGAACGTATCGCACTTCCGGGGATCGCCGCTGTCGAGCCCGCTGCGAAACCAGCGCGTGCGTTGGGCGCTCGAGCCGTGGGTGAAGCTGTCGGGCACGACTCGCCCCTGGGTTTGGCGCTGCAGGCGGTCGTCGCCGATCGCCGAGGCGGCCGCCAGGGCCTGGTCGACGTCCCTGTCGTCGATCATCTTGCCGCCGCGCTGCTGGTCGGCGCGGTTGGCCCATACGCCGGCGAAGCAGTCGGCCTGCAGCTCGACACGCACGGACAGCGCATTGGCGTCGCGCTTGCTCATGCTCTGGCGCATCTGTTCGACCTTGCCGGTGATACCCAACAGGTTCTGCACGTGGTGGCCGACCTCATGGGCGATCACATAGGCCTGCGGGAACTGACCGGGGGCGTGGAAGCGGCTCGCCAGTTCGTCGAAGAAGCCGAGGTCGAGATAGACGCGCTCGTCGGCCGGACAATAGAACGGTCCCATGGCCGCCTGGCCGACGCCGCACTGCGTGCGCGTGGCGTCGCGGAACAGCACCAGCTTGGGCTCGCGATATTGCTGGCCCATCTCGCGAAAGGCAGCCGTCCAGACGTCTTCCGTGCTCTTGAGCACGCGCGACACGAACTGGGTCTCGGGATCGCCGGCGGGCGGACGCGCCGGGCGGCTGGTCTGGGTGGAGGGCGCGTAGCTCGACGTATCGTCGCCGCCCAGCCCGCTCAGAAGCGCCATCGGATCGACGCCGAAGATCAGGGCGACGACGATAAAGGCGATCGCGCCCAACCCGCCCTTGAAAAGACCGCCGCCGCCCACCGGAATGCCGCCGCCCATGCCGCCGAAACCGCCGCCAAAGCCGCCATCGCCGCGGCGATCTTCGAGGTTGCTGCTTTCGTCGCCATCCATCTGCATCGGAGGTCTCCCAGATCGAGCGTCACGAGATATAGTGGCCGGCAATGAGCCTCTCCATTGCCACCTGGAACATCAATTCGGTCCGCCTCAGGATCGATAACGTCGAACGCTATCTGAGGCTGCGCAAGCCGGACATCCTGTGCCTGCAGGAGACCAAGTGCCCGGACGACGCCTTTCCGCATCTGCCGTTCGAGGCCTTGGGCTACAAGCACCGCCTGGTGCAAGGTATGAAGTCCTACAACGGCGTCGCCATCGTCTCGAAGGTGCCGTTCAGGGCCGCCAACGTCCATCACCGCTGCGGCAAGGAGGATTGCCGCCATATCGAGGCCGCCCTCGACATCGGCGGCGATCCGATCCTGCTCGACAATCTCTACATTCCGGCCGGCGGCGATATTCCCGATCCCGGCCACAACGCCAAGTTCGCGCACAAGCTCGATTTCTACCGCGAGATGGCGCGATGGTTCGCCGACCGCAAGCCCGCGCGGCGCGCCCGCAAAGGGCTGCGCCGCATTGCCGTCGGCGACCTCAACGTGGCGCCGCTCGAGCACGATGTCTGGAGCCACAAGCAGCTGCTCAAGATCGTCTCGCACACGCCGGTCGAGGTCGACCTGTTCGGCCGCCTGCAGGCGTCGCTCGACTGGATCGACGTGCCGCGCCGCTTCGTGCCGGCCGACAAGAAGCTCTATTCGTGGTGGAGCTATCGCAACAACGACTGGCGCGCCTCCAACCGCGGCCGTCGGCTCGACCACATCCTGGCCACGCCGGCGCTCGCCGGCGCCATCAAGAGCCATCGCATCGACGTCGATGTGCGCGACTGGGACAGGGCGTCGGACCATGTGCCGGTGCTGGCCACGTTCGACGTATAAGGGGAGGCACCGTGCACATCCTGGGAATCATCCTGATCGGCCTGTGATCGGCATTCTCACCCGCATCATCACCCCGGCCCCAACCCGCGCGGCTCTGCGGCTGTTCTCGCGCTGACGCTCTCTCTTCGTCTTCCTCCTCTCCCCCGCCAGAGGGAGAGGGACAAGAGGAGAGAGGCGGAGTCAGCCTACCCGATACAGAAAATACCGGTCGGCCGGCACGCCGGGCGGGTCGGGCAGGCGGCGCCAGCGCGCCACCTCGAGCGGCTGGTTGGCGAGCACGTAGCCGCCCGGTGCAGCGAGCGAGTCGAGCGCCGGACCGAGCCATTCGCCCATCGCCAGGTTGGCTGGATGATCGCCGGTGCCGAGATCGCTATGGATGAGCGCCGCGCAGGCGCCGAGTTTCTCGGCCGCGAACGGAATCGATTCGCGCGCTTCACCCAGGAACAGACGGTCGTCCGGCGGGATGCAGTCGGGATGGGCCGCCACCTTGCGCTCGAACACGTAGATGTCGCGGCCGCGAAAGAGATCGCGCAGATGGTCGTAGGTGCGCCCATTGCCCAATCCCACCTCGAGAATCGGTCCGGGCAGGGCGTCGACGGCCGGCTTCAGGAAATTGAGACAGTCGCGCTGCGACTGCATGCGCGCGATGAAGCTATCGAGCCGGCTCATGTCGGCTGATCAGGCGGCCTTGTTCGCCGTCGCCTCCTGCAGCTTCTTGTTGGTGTCGTCAACGCGATGCGCCAGCTCGCGCATCATCTCGATCGCCATCTGCGGGAATTCCGCCACCAGGCGATAGAACATGTCCCTGGAGATCTTGAGCGTGATCACAGGCTCGCGCGCCTTGATGGTGGCGTTTCGCGGCGCGTCACACAGGATAGCCGTCTCGCCGAAGAAATTGTTCTTTTTCAATTCGGCAACGGAGATCGGGCCGGCCGGCGTATCGATCACCACCTCGGCCACGCCGCCCAGGATGACGTACATGGCGTCGCCAGGATCGCCCTGGTGGCAAAGCTCCTGGCCCTCCGAGTAGTTTATCCGCTCGCCGGTGAAGGCGATCAGTTTCAGCTTGGCCAACTCCATCTTGGCGAAGATCGGCACGCCCTTGAGAACTTCGACTTCTTCGTTGAGGTTCATCGCATCCTCCTAAATTCCCTCAGGCCGACGCCATCAGTTCGGCGTAGAGCCCGCCTCGCGCCGCCAAGTCGGACGGCGCTCCGTGGGCGGCGATCTTGCCGCCCTGCATGACCACGATCTGTTCGAACGGTTCGGCCTGCGCCGGGCGGTTGGCGATCCACACCACGCCGCGCTCTTCGCTCGTCGCCGCCGTCAGGATGTTGTCCCGGATACGGTCCTGCGTGCGGCCGTCGAAGACGGCGACCGCCTCGTTCACGATCAAGAGCTGCGGCCGCTTGATCAGTGCGCGGGCGATGCCGAGCTTCTGGCGCTGGCTGCCCGGCAAGCGCTTGCCGGCGACGCCGACATTGTACTCGAGCCCGACTTCAATCACCGAATCGCGCAGCCCGAGCTCGTTCATCACCTCGGCGAGCAGGGCGCCGATCCGATGCTCGGCCTGGGACTGGCCGTAGACCAGGCGGCCGAACAGGACGTTGTCCTGCAGGGTGGCGGCGCTGTTGTAGCGGCCGAAGTCGTAGAACTCGACGGCGCTGCGCAGCTCGGCGGGCAGCCCCGCGGCGAAGGCGCGCCGCGCGGCGAGCAGACGGTCCTCCATCGCCGCGTCGATCAGCCCGAGGCGATGGCGCGCCTCGATGTAGCGGAAAGGCAGGGTCATCAGGCGCGCCCGGTCGGCCTCGGGCACCGCTTCGATGCCCTTGCCGCCCAGGCGCTGCAGCAGCAGGCGGACATTGGGCAGCTCGTCGGCGGAGATGAAGCTGTACTGCTCGAACAGCGGATTGTCGGGCGACAGGCCCGAGAACAGCTCGACCATGGTCTCGGCGATGGCGAGTCCCATGCGCTGCAGCTCGAGGTCGAGCCCGATCGCCTTCAGCACGGACTGCACATAGGGGTCGGCCGCGATGTTGTCGCCGTCGAAGTCCTTGCCGACCGGCGTGCCGAACAGCAGGTTCTCCGCCACCGACAGGTTGCGGTTGTAGCGGTCGGCATTGAACGGCTCGACCAGGCCGGCATAGGACTCGTCCTGCAGGTGGCCATGCAAGGAGTGGCGGGCCTTCAGGATCTTTTCCGCAAGGTCGGGTCGGGCCGCGGCGTCGATCGTGCCGCGCAGGCCGAGCGAATAGATCTCCTCGTCGAGTTCGACCTGCCTCAGCGCTTCGACCATGCGCGGCAACAGATCGGCGGGACCGGTGGCGCCGGCGAGCTGGTAGTCGACCCAATCGGCGCTGGGATCGAGCGCTGGATTGCCGGCGCGCTCGGATTCCTTCCAGAACGCCTCGCGCACCGTCTTGGTCGCATCGTCGTAGGGCGCCGGAACCACTGGCCGGATTTTCAGGCCAAACAGCAGATTGTCGCGCACCGACAGCGGAAAGAGGTAGGTCTCCGGTCCGACATAGCCGGTGCGGGCGCCCAGCACGTACTCGGGAAGCTGGAAGAAATCCTTGCCGTCGAGCTTGATCGAACCGCCGGTGGGCAGCGTCAGCCGCGCCAGCACCTGGCCCAGCACGTCCTTGCCCGAGCTGGCGCCGCCGATCACCGCCGTCTTGGTGCATGTCGGAAGCGTCAGCGAGACGCCGTCGAGCTGCTTCACCCTGCCATCCTCCGAGAAGGTCACGCCGGCCAAGGCAAGTTCCCGGCCAAGCGGCGGCGGCGGGCCGTCGGGGATCGCCTGCAGCGCCTCCGGCATCATGCCTTCCGGCTGGAACTGGTCGATCACCTGCTCGTATTTGATCTGCACGTCCTGGCGTTGCTGGTCCCAGTCGATCAGCTCCTTGATCGGCGAGGGCAGGTCCTTGTAGGCGAGCAGCACGCCGACCACGGCACCGACGTCCATCTGGCCGGTGATGGCGAAATAGCCACCGACCAGGTAGATGGCGAACGGCGTCGCCTGGGACAGGATGTTGTTCCAGAACTTGGCGACGAACTTCTTCTGGTAGAGGTCGAAGCGGATCTTGAAGATGCGGCCGAGCCGCTCCGAGATGTCGGCGCGCTCGTAGTTGGCCGCGCCATGCACGTGGATCTCGTTGACGCCGTCGGCCGTCTCGGCGATGCGGCCGGCGAGCTGGCGCGCCGAGAGCTGGCGCAGACGGCCGAGCACCAGCACCGGTTTGCGCAGCCGCGGGATGATCGCCATCTGCACCGCCAGCAGCACGACGACGATGATGCCCAAGAGCCAGTTCTGCATGACGATGAAGATGATGGCCGTCAGCGCCTGGCCGCCCAAAAACATCGGCTGCACGAAGGCGTCGCCGATGAAGCCGCCGAGCGGCTCGACCTCGTCCTTGACCATGGTGGCGAGCTCGGCCTGCTTGACCTTGCGGAAGTGGGCCGGCGGGAAGCGCAGGATGCGGTCGTAGAGCTCGTAGCGCAGGCGTGGCCGTTCACCACCACTGCGGCCAGGAAGACGAAGCTCATGACGACCAGGTAGGAGAGCTGGTCGACCTGGAAGCCGTCGAACACGCGAATGACCCCGACGGGCAGCACGGCCGACAGGTCGAGCTCCCACACCAGGAACGGGATCGTCTTGCTGGTCTTGAAGGCGTTGCCCTGGATGCCGTTGTTGACGATCGACTTCGGCACGGTCAGCGACAGGAAGTAAAACACCTGGGCCAGCACGACGAGGCTCAGGATGACGAGCTGCTCGTGCCGGCTGTGCCGCCAGATGTACGTGAACAAATTGCGTTGCATTGGAATCCGTCTGCCGCGGACCTAGTACCAGCTTTCGAATACGACCTCACCCTGAGGCGGCCCGCAGGGCCGTCTCGCAGGGCGGCAAGGGGCACGGTGCCCGCTGCCCATGCTTCGAGACGCCGGCGTCAGGCGCATCACAATGCGCCGGCCTTGCTCCTCGGCATTAGGTTGTCTCTGCATCAACATCCTATGAAAGCTGACACCAGCCTACCCTATATTCGATCAGGGCGTTGATTACAGTCGATATTTTGTGTCGGGCCGCAGGATTTCGCGCGGTCCTGGGGTTGTGGCATAGTCCGGCCAACTTCACCGGTCGGGGCAGGAGGCGCTTCGGCAACGGGAGACGCATCGATGCCCGCAAGCAGCCGGTCCAAGCGTGTGCTGCTCTACAGCCACGACTCGTTCGGTCTCGGCCATGTCAGCCGCTGCCGCACCATCGCCAACGCCCTCGTCGAGGCCGACCAATCGGTATCGGTGCTGATCATCTCGGGTTCGCCGATGATCGGCTCCTACGAGTTCCGCTCCGGCATCGACTTCGTGCGCGTGCCCGGCGTGGTCAAGATCGAAACCGGCGACTACGACTCCGCCAACCTCCGCGTCGGCGTCGAGCACACGCTGGAGATGCGCACCCGCATCATCCGCGACACCGCCGACATCTACCGCCCTGACCTGTTCATCGTCGACAAGGAGCCGCTCGGCCTGCGCGGCGAAGTCGGCCCGACACTGCGCCTCTTGAAGGACCGCGGCACCCCCCTGGTCCTCGGCCTGCGCGACGTCATGGACGACCCGGTCGCGCTGGCCGCCGAATGGGAGCGCAAGAACGTCGTGCCGGCCCTGCGCGACCTCTACGACGAGATCTGGATCTATGGCCTGCCGCAGATCAACAAGCCGTTGGCCGGCATCGAGGTACCGCCCTCGGTGCGCCACAAGATGTTTTATACCGGCTATCTGCGCCGCGACCTGCCGCTGCACACCGACATCCCGCATGAGATCGAGGAGATCGACGGGCCGTTCATCCTGGTCACCGCCGGCGGCGGCGGCGACGGCGCCGACCTGATCGACTGGGTGCTCGCCGCCTACGAGAGCGATCCACACATCCCCTACGGCGCGGTGATCGTGTTCGGCCCGTTCATGTCGGCGACCGAGCGTGAAGCTTTCAAGGAGCGATCGGCGAAATTCGCCAATATCCGCACGCTCACCTTCACCAACAATCTCGGCGCTCTGATGCAGCGCGCCGCGGGCGTGGTGGCGATGGGCGGCTACAACACGTTCTGCGAGATCCTGTCCTTCGACAAGAAGGCGATCATCGTGCCGCGCACCAAGCCCAGGCTGGAACAGTTCATCCGCGCCCGCGCCGCGCGCAACATCGACCTGATCGAGATGCTCGATGCCGACCGCGGCCGCCATCCGCACGCCATGGCGACGGCGCTCCGCCAACTGCCGCAACAGGGCCTGCCGAGCGACGTCGTCGTGCCCGGCCTGCTCGACGGGCTGGGCAATGTCTGGCGCCTGGTCGCCAAGCAGCTCGCCCATCCCCATCGCGGCCCGGCCGCGCTCGAGGCGCCATTCGAGGTGGGCGGCGTCGACGAGGCCGAACCGGCCGTGCTGCCGGCGCGCGCCAGGACCTGATCGCTGGGCATTTCATGTCGCTGAAAGCAGACGCCCGCGTCGCGGTCGTGCTGAAAGGCTGGCCGCGCCTCTCCGAGACGTTCATCGCCCAGGAGATCGCGGGCCTCGAGGCGCGTGGCGTGGCGCTGGAAATCTGGTCGCTGCGCCGGCCGACCGACAAGGCGCGCCATCCCGTGCACGACCGCGTGACCGCCCGCACGGTCTACCTGCCGGAGTATCTCAAGGACGGTCCGCGCCGCGTGTTCGCCGGCTGGCTGAAGGCAAGGCGCCTGCCCGGCTACCGGGCGGCGCGGAAAAAGTTCCTCGCCGATCTGCGGCGCGATCCCAGCGCCAATCGAATGCGGCGCTGGGGCCAGGCGCTGGTGCTGGCGGCCGAGCTGCCGTCGTCGATCGAGCGGATTTATGCCCATTTCCTGCACACGCCTTCGTCGGTGACGCGTTATGCGGCGACGATGCGCGGCCTGCCGTGGAGCGTGTCGGCGCATGCCAAGGACATCTGGACCAGCGAGCCGTGGGACGCCGCCCAAAAGCTCGCCGACAGCGCCTGGCTGGTGACCTGCACCAGCGTCGGTCTGCAGCGTCTGAAGGAGCTGGCCGCTCGGCCGGAGCAGTTGAAACTCGTCTATCACGGGCTCGACTTCGCTCATCTGCCACCGCCGCCCGTGGCCCGGCCGCAGCGTGACGGCTCCCATGCCGGCGATCCCGTCGTCATCCTGTCGATTGGCCGCAAGGTCGAGAAGAAGGGTTACGACGACCTTCTTGATGCATTGGCCAGGCTGCCGTCCGCGCTCAACTGGCGCTTTGAGCATATCGGCGCCGGCGAGCTTGCCGAGCCGCTGGAGGCGCAAGCCGCCGCGCTCGGTATCGCCGCGCGCTGCACCTGGCTGGGGGCGCAGCCGCAGAAGGCGGTGTTCGCGGCGTTGGCGCGCGCCGACCTGTTCGTGCTGGCGAGCAAGAAAGCCGCCGACGGCGATCAGGACGGCCTGCCCAACGTGTTGATGGAGGCGGCGCATCAGGGCCTGGCCATCGTCTCCACGCGTGCCGCGGCGATCGGCGAATTTTTAAGCGATGGCGAAAGCGGGCTGCTGGTCTCGCCCGGCGCACCGGACGAGCTGGCCAAAGCGCTCGCCCGCCTGGTGGGCGACCCCGATCTACGCCGGCGTCTTGCCCAGCGCGCCGGCGAGGCCGTGCGCACGCGCTTCTCCTTCGAGGCCGGTGTCGATTGGATCGCGTCAGCGCTCGGCCAGACGCCTCTGCTAGAGGCGCGCGCTGCGGAGTGATCGCCATGCGCGTGCTGTTGCACACGCCGCTGAAGCCGCCGGACAGTCCCACGCCCTCGGGTGATCGCGAAATGGCGCGCGGCCTGGCCCGTCTGCTGCGCCGCCTCGGCCACAAGGTCGTGATGCCCGCGCTCAGCCGGGCCGAGCCCGGCGTGCCGGCACCCTCGGCGCATCTTGGCCTCGAGCGCCGCGCCCGCCGGCAGGCGGCAAGGCTGATCGCCCACTGGCGCGCCTTGCCGGCCGGCCATCCCGAACGCTTCGACCTCTGGTTCACCTATCATTGCTACTATCGCAAGCCGGACTGGCTGGGGCCGCTCGTCGCCCGGGCGGTGGGCGTGCCCTATGTGATCGCCGAGGCCTCGCACGCGCCGCGCCGCGCCCAGGGCCCGACGCGGCTCGGCCATCGCGCCGTCGAGCGCGCGCTGGCTGCCGCCGACCTGGTGCTGACGGTGAACCCGCGCGACGTCGCCGGCGTCAAGGCGCGGCTGCGGCCGGGCGCGCATCAGCGCCGGCTGCCGCCGTTCATCGATACCGCGCCCTTTGTCGTCTCGCCGGCGCGCCCGGCCAGCGATCCGCCCCTCCTTTTGAGCGTCGGCATGATGCGCACCCGCGACAAGCTCGACTCCTATCGCGTGCTGGCGGAGGCGCTGGCGCGGCTGGGGGACCGGCCATGGCGGGCGGTGCTGGTCGGCGACGGGCCGGCGCGGGCCGAAGTCGAGGCCCTGATGGCGCCGCTGGGCGAGCGCGTGCGCTTCGCCGGCGCCGTGCCACACGAGAAGCTGCCGGGCTTCTACGCCGCCGCAGACCTTTACCTTTGGCCTGCAATCAACGAAGCCTACGGCATGGCCTTCCTCGAAGCCCAGGCCGCCGGTTTGGCGGTGGTCGCCGGCTGCACCGGTGGCGTGCCCGCGGTCGTGGCCGACGGTGTCACCGGCCTTTTGACTCCGGTCGGCGATGCGCAGGCCTTTGCCGCTGCCGTCGCCCGGCTGCTCGATGCGCCGGCCGAGCGCGCGCGGTTGGCTGCGGCGGCGAGGGCCCGGATCGCCACGCACCACGACGAGCGCGCCGCCGCCCGTGCCTTGGCGGCCGCGTTGCGGGCGTTGCCATGACCGTTCCCTTCGCCGTGCTGCGCCACGCCGCGACCGCCTGGAATGCCGAGCGGCGCCTGCAGGGGCTGACCGACACGGAATTGAGCCCCGACGGCGAGGCCGAAGCGCGGCGTTGGCGCCTGCCGTCGCCGGTCGATGGCTGGCGGCGAGTATGCAGCCCGTTGCAACGTGTTGCGCGAGATGAGTTTCGGGGTCTGGGAAGGCCACACCATCGCCGAGCTGCGCGCGACCGTCGGCGAGGCCTTTTTGGCCCAGGAGCGCAAGGGCCTCGACTTTCAGCCGCCCGGCGGAGAATCGCCGCGCGCGGCCATGGCGCGTATCGGGCAGTGGGTCCAAAGCCTCGATGAGCCGGTCGTCGCGGTCTCCCACAAGGCCACCATTCGCGCCTTGCTGGCGCTGGCGACCGGTTGGGACATGACCGGTCGGCCGCCGCACAAGCTCGATTGGCACTGCCTGCATTTCTTCCAGGTGACGCGCGACGGTGCGCTGCAAGTCAGCCGTCTCAACGTGCCGCTCGAGTCATGAACCGCGTATTCTTCTACGTGCAGCATCTGCTGGGCATCGGTCATCTGCGCCGCGCCGCCACCCTGGCGCGTGCGCTCAGCGCCGCCGGCTTCGACGTGCTGCTGGTGTCGGGCGGCGCGCCGACCGCTGGCCTGGCGCTGGGCGGCGCGCGTTTCCACCAGCTGCCGCCTGTGCGCGCCGCCGACGAGGGTCTCCGGGACCTTTGCCGTCTCGACGGCACGCCGCTCGACCCCGCTTTTTGTGCCGAGCGGACCAAAACCCTGCTCGCTCTCTTTCGCGCCGAGGCGCCCGACATCCTGCTCACCGAGCAGTTTCCCTTCGGCCGCACCCGTCTGCGCTTCGAGCTGCTGCCGCTTCTCGAGGCGGCGACGGCCAAGCGGCCGCGGTCGCTGATCGTCTCCTCGGTGCGCGATGTCGTGCGCCGCACCGCCTCGCCGCAGCGGGTCGCCGAAGCGATCGAGATTTTCCAGCAATTCTTCGATGCCGTGCTGATCCATGCTGATCCGGAGCTCGTAAGCTTCGGTAAAAGCTTTGCCGGTTGGGACCGCATCAAGGCGCGCGCTTTTTACACCGGCTATGTGGCGGAGCACGACCTGGGGCATCGTTTTGACAGCGCTGAAGGCGCCGGCGAAGTCATCGTCTCGGTGGGCGGCGGCGCCGTTGGCGCGCCTTTGCTGCAGGCCGCCCTCGCCGCGCGGCCCAAAACACCGCTGGCCGATCGCCCGTGGCGCCTGCTGGTCGGCACCAACCTGCCGGACGCCCAGCGTGCGGCGCTCGAACAAGCGGGGAACAAGGACATCATCGTCGAACCGGCGCGGCGTGACTTCACCACTTTGCTGCACAATGCCGCGCTGTCGATCTCCCAGTCGGGCTACAATACCGTCATCGAAATCCTGTGCTGCGCCGAGCGCGCCGTCCTCGTGCCTTTCGCCACGGAACGCGAGACAGAACAGGCCGATCGCGCCCAGCTGCTGGCCGACCGCGGCATGGCCGCCGTCGTGGCGCCGGGCACGCTGTCGCCCAAAACCCTGGCCGATGCCGTGCGGCGCGCGCTCGCCGGTCCGTCGATTCGCAGCTTCCCGCCGTGCAACGCCGCGGGCGGCCCGGCGACGGCAGCCCTGCTGCACCGCCTGCATGGCGAGCGGCGGGATGACTAGCTGGCAGGCGCTAACCGAGGAAGCCGCGCGCTGGCACGACGCCGGCCGCGTCGCCGATCTGTGGTGGCGCGACGACGACGCCGGCGACGCCGGCCCGGCGGCCGACCGGCTGATCGCGCTCCATCGCCAGGCTGGCGTGCCGCTGGCGATCGCGGTCGTGCCGGCGCACGCCACACAGGCCCTGGCGGATCGCCTCGCCGGCGAGCCCGGCATCGACGTGCTGCAGCACGGCTACGCCCATGTGAATCATGCCCCGCTGGGAGAAAAGAAGATCGAGCTGGGCCCGCACCGGCCGGCCATGATGGTGCTGGGCGAGCTTGGCACCGGCTGGCTGGCGCTCGAGCGGCTGTTCGCCGGCCGTGGGCTGCCGGTTCTGGTGCCGCCCTGGAACCGCATTGCGCCTGGCCTGGTGCCAGCCCTGCCGGAAATCGGTTTTCGCGGCCTGTCGACGTTCGGCCGGCGCCGCGAACGCCCGCTGCGCGGCCTTTTGGAGATCAACACGCACGTTGACCTTGTCGACTGGAAGGGCGGTCGCTGCTTTGTCGGCGAACAGGCGGCGCTGGGCGCCCTGGTAGGCGCATTGGCACAGGCACGCACTGTGTCGCAGGAGCCGGTCGGGCTTCTCAGTCATCATCTTGCGATGGACGCCCGGGCGTGGGATTTCCTAAGGTCGATGTGGGAAGAGGCACAAAAAATGCCGAGTCTTCGTATTCGCTCGGCGCGCGAGTTGTGGGAGGCACGCGCTTGAGTTCAGCCGATCTGCGCTATCCTCGTCAGACGCTCGTGGCCGACTATGTTCGTGCCGCGGCGGGCGTGCTGTTGTGTGGCGCCCCGCTGCTGGCACTCGAGGTCAATCGCTGGCTGGCGCTGATCCTGGCTGCAGGGTTCGTGCTGTTTGCCGTCTTCCTCGCGCGCACCGCGCTCCGTCATCACACCCGCTACGTGCTGGGGCCGGACACGCTCTGCGCCGACGGCCCGGCCGGCACCCTGGTCGAATGGAACCGGCTCGACCGGCTGAAGCTCAGCTACTTCTCGACCAAGCGCGACCGCAAAGACGGCTGGATGCAGCTCACCGTCGGTTCGGCCGGCGCCCGCACCGTGAAGATCGATTCATCGCTCGACGGCTTCCACGACGTGGTCGAACGGGCGGCCGAGGCGGCCAAGGCGACGGGCTTGACCTTGAGCGAGGCGACCCGCGCCAATCTCAGGGCGATGGGCATCTCGGTGGCAGGTCAGGAAGAAACCGTATGAAGGACCTGCTGCGCGTCGAAAACCTGACCGTCGATTTCGGCGTTCACGAAGGCACCTTGCGGGCGGTCGATCATGTGACGTTCTCGATCCCGCCCGGCGGCACGCTCGCCCTGGTGGGCGAATCGGGCTCGGGCAAGTCGGTGTGCAGCCAGGCCATCATGGGCTTGCTGCCGCGCACCGCCACCGTCAGCTCGGGCTCGATCCTGTTCGACGATCCGCGCGGCACCGCGGGCCCTGTCGACCTCGCCCGCCTCGACCGCACCGGGCCCGAGATGCGGGCCATCCGCGGCGGCGCCATTTCCATCATCTTCCAGGAGCCGATGACCTCGCTGTCGCCGCTGCATACCGTGGGCGACCAGATCGGCGAGGCGGTCGAGCTGCATGCCGGCGGCCCGTTCAGCAACATGCACATGCTGGGCGACCAGATCAGCGAGGCCGCCCGGCGGTCCGGCCGCAAGCTCGGCCGCGCCGCGATCGATGCGCTCACCACCGACATGCTGCGCATGGTGGGCTTCCCCGATCCCAAGCGCGCCCTGCGCACCTATCCCTTCGAGCTCTCGGGCGGCCTGCGCCAGCGCGCCATGATCGCCATGGCGCTGGTCTGCCGGCCGGCGCTCCTGATCGCCGACGAGCCGACCACCGCGCTCGACGTCACCATCCAGGCGCAGATCCTGCGCCTCATCAAGGACCTCCAGGCCGAGCTCGGCATGGCGCTCCTGATGATCACCCACGATCTCGGCGTGGTCGCCAACGTCGCCGACGACGTGGTCGTCATGTACCGCGGCAAGGTGGTCGAATCGGGCGACCTGCACGACATTTTCCGCGACCCCCAGCATGACTATCTCAAGGCGCTGCTGCACGCCGTGCCGCGCTTCGACATGGCGGGCGAGCGCCTGGTGCCGATCCGCGAGATCACCGCCGCGACCGGCCATCTCCTGAAGGAGAAGCCGACCGCGCCGCCCACCACCTCGTTCAATCCCGAGGCGCCGGTGCTGAAGGTGCGCCATCTTTCCAAGACCTTCCGCATCCGCAAGGCCGACACCTTGTTCGAGCAGCTCATGGGCGGCGGCACGACGCGCACCATCCGCGCCGTCAACGACGTGAGCTTCGACGTCGAGCGCGGCGAATGCCTGGGGCTGGTGGGCGAATCGGGCTGCGGCAAGACCACGCTCAGCAAGATCCTTATGCGCGGCATTTCCGCTGATCCCAACGAAGAAACCGGCCGCATCGTGTTCGACGAGTGGGGCCGCAAGATCGACGTGCTGGCGCTCGACGGCCGCGAGCTCGACCGCTTCCGCACCAAGCTGCAATTCATCTTCCAGGACCCGTTCGGCTCGCTCAATCCGCGCATGACCGTCTACGACATCCTGGTCGAGCCGCTGATCATCCACGGCATCGGCGACGATGCCTATCGCCGCGAGATGGTGAGCGAATTGATGGAGATGGTGGGCCTCGACCGCCGCCATCTCAGCCGCTATCCGCACTCCTTTTCCGGCGGCCAGCGTCAGCGCATCGGCATCGCCCGCGCCTTGGCGCTCAGGCCCGACATGGTGATCTGCGACGAGCCCGTGTCGGCGCTCGATGTGTCGATCCAGGCGCAGATCCTCAACCTCCTGAAAGACCTGCAGAAGCAGCTCGGGCTCACCTACCTCTTCATCTCGCACAACCTGGCCGTGGTCGACTACATCGCCGACCGCATCGCCGTGATGTGCGCCGGCCGGCTGGTCGAGCTGGCGCCGTCGGGCGAATTGTTCAAGAGGCCGCTGCATCCCTACACCAAGGCGCTGTTGTCGGCCGTGCCGGTGCCCGACCCCGACGCGCGCCTCGATCTCGGCGCGCTGATGGAAGGCAAGGCGTCCGACCCGGCCGCCTGGCCGGTGCCGTTCCGCGACACCGGCCGCGAGCCGGTGTTCTGGACGGAGGCCGCGCCCGGCCACTATGTCCGCATGTCGCGGCCGGATGGACGGCAACCAGACGAACAGGAAGCGGGGAACTGATCATGCTGCGCTACGTCGCCCGCCGCATCCTGCTGATGATCCCGACGCTCTTCATCATCAGCGCGCTCGTCTACTTCATCATCGACCTGCCGCCCGGCGACTGCGTGACCTCGCAGATCGACGAGCTGCTGGCACGCGGCGATCCCGACGCCCTGCAGCGCGCCGACGAGCTGCGCCAGATGTACGGCCTCAATCTGCCGCTGTGGGAACGCTATATGCACTGGGTCTCCGGCATCTTCCGCTGGGACTTTGGTCTCAGCTGCCAGGACACCGTGCCGGTGGCCGACCTCATCGGCGAGCGGCTGGCCCTCACCATCGTGATGGAAACCTGCACCATCGCCTTCATCTGGATCGTCTCGTTCGTGATCGGCGTCTATGCCGCCACCCACCAGTACAAGCTCGGCGACTATGTCGCCTCCTTCATCGGCTTCATCGGCCTCTCGATCCCGAACTTCCTGCTGGCGCTGGTCCTGCTCTATGTCGGCAAGGTCTATTTCGGCCTGTCGATCGGCGGCCTGATGGATCCGGAGTATCTCGAGCAACCGATGAGCTGGGCCAAGGCCGGCTCGGTGCTGCAGCACCTCATCATCCCGGTGATCGTCATCGGCATGTCGGGCACCGCCGGCATGATCCGCCGCCTGCGCGCCAACCTTCTCGACGAGCTGCAGAAGCAGTATGTCGTCACCGGCCGCGCCAAGGGCCTGCCGCCGCTCAGGCTGCTGATCAAGTATCCGCTGCGCCACGCCATCAACCCCTTCGTCGCCGACATCGGCGGGCTCCTGCCGGAGGTGATCTCGGGCTCGGTCATCGTCTCGGTCGTGCTGTCGCTGCCGACCACCGGCCCGATGCTTCTGGGCGCGCTCAAGACCCAGGACGTCAATCTCGCCGCCACCTTCCTGTTGTTCGTGGCGACGCTGACGGTGATCGGCATGCTGGTCTCCGACCTGGCGCTGGCCGCGCTCGATCCGCGCATCCGCTTCGGCGCGACGTCGGAGAAGTGACATGACCGACGAAACCACCAGCCCGCCCAACCCGCCGCGCCGCCGCGCCCCCCACTTCGTCAACCGCGAGGCATGGGATCCCTATGTCGCCGAGCGCCTGACCGCCGAGCAGGAACGCTACTACATGGCCGGCCAATGGAAGCTGATGTGGTGGCGCTTCCGCCGCCATCGGCCGGCCGTGGTCTCGGCGATCTTTCTCGGGCTGATCTATTTCTCGACCGTGATCAGCGAGCTGATCGCGCCCTACGACCTGCACACCCGCCATTCGGGCTACATCTTCGCGCCGCCGCAGCAGGTCCACTTCGTTCATGAAGGCAAGTTCCTGGGGCCGTTCGTCTATGCGCTGAAAACCACGCGCGACATGGAAACCCTGCAGCGCGTCTACACGCCCGACACGGCCAAGCCGCAGCCCCTGCACTTCTTCTGCCTGGGCGATGCTTACGAATTCTGGGGCCTCGTCGAAGGCCGCTTCCATTTCGTCTGTCCGCCCGAGGGCGGGCACTTTTTCTGGCTCGGCACCGATCGCCTCGGCCGCGACATGTTCAGCCGCATCGTCTATGCCGCGCGCATCTCGCTCACCATCGGCATCATCGGCATCGTGCTGTCCTTCACCCTGGCGCTGATCCTGGGCGGGCTAGCCGGCTATTACGGCGGCTGGGTCGACATGACCGTCCAGCGCCTCACCGAGATCATCAAAAGCTTCCCGCACCTGCCGCTGTGGCTGGCGCTGTCGGCGGCGCTGCCCGTCACCTGGTCGCCCTTGCTGATCTACTTCGGCATCACCCTGATCCTGGCCCTGCTCGACTGGCCGGGCCTCGGCCGCGCCGTGCGCTCCAAGCTTTTGTCGCTGCGCGAGGAGGACTACGCCGCCGCCGCCCAGATGATGGGCGCCAAGCCCGGCCGCATCATCGCCCGCCACCTGCTGCCGGGCTTCATGAGCCATCTCATCGCCTCGGCCACGCTTTCCATCCCCTCGATGATCCTGGCCGAGACGGCGCTCAGCTTCCTGGGCCTAGGCCTCAGGCCCCCCATCACCTCGTGGGGCGTGCTTTTGAACGAGGCGACCGACATCAATGTGGTGGCGGTGAACTGGTGGCTGATGCTGCCGGTCGTGCCGGTCATCCTGGTGATCCTGGCCTACCAGTTCATGGGCGACGGCATGCGCGACGCGGCGGACCCCTACGGCTGACCGGGCTGGCAAGAGGAAGCTCTCAAGCTCCTGATTTCCCTAACCAAACGCCAATTCACCCACATTTTTGACTGTGATTAAGAAATCACACTTCCGCCCCATTTGGGTCTAGCGAGAGCCCTCAGGGGTTTCCATGTTCGGCTTGTATCTCCCCCGAACGTGGTCCCCCCAAAGCCACGTTCTAGCCTCTTCGGAGGCGCTCGGCCGTCCTCTCACTCTCCCCCGAGAGGACGGCCTTTTCTTTGCTCCCATGCTAGGACGGCGCCTGCATGGCGCCGGCTCTCCTCGAGGTCGCGGATCTGGCTTGCCGCCGCGGCGGCCGGCAGGTGTTCGACCGCCTGTCCTTCGCCCTGGGCGCCGGCGAGCTTTTGGCCCTGACCGGCCGCAACGGCAGCGGCAAGACCACCCTGTTGCGGGCGCTCGCGCTTCTCGTCCGGCCCGACGCCGGCTCGATCCGCTGGCAGGAGGCCGTAGTCTGGAGCGAGAAGGGGCAGGCCGAGCCGGAGACCTGGCGTAGCCGGCTGGCTTGGCTCGGCCATCTCGACGGCCTGAAGGGCGACCTGTCGGTGCGCGAAAACCTTTTGGTCGCCGAGCGCCTGCGCGGCGCGCCGCCGGCCGACGACCGGCTCGATGGCGTCCTGATCGCCTTCGATCTCTCGAACCTGGCCATGCGGCCCGTGCGCGTCCTGTCGGCCGGCCAACGCCGCCGCACGGCGCTCGCCCGCGTGCTGCTGAGCCAAGCGCCGGTGTGGCTGCTCGACGAGCCGCTGAACGCCCTCGACCAGCCGGCGCAGGCGGCGTTTCGGACGGCATTGCGGACCCATCTCGCCGCCGGCGGCCTCGCTATTGCCGCCACCCATGCCGATCTCGGTATGCCGCGTCCGCGCACGCTGGAGCTGGCGACATGACCGGCTTCACCGCCCTGGTCGCGCGCGATCTTCGCCTGGTCTGGCGCCGCCCGGGCGATGTCGCCGTCGTGCTCGCCTTCTTCGTCGTCGCGACCGTGCTCTTCCCGCTGGGCATCGGGCCTGAGGCCAACGTGCTCGCCCGCATCGCCGCCGGCGTGCTGTGGTGCGCCGCGCTCTTCGCCTCGCTGCTCTCCCTCGATCGCCTGTTCGCCTCGGACTACGAGGATGGCACGCTCGATCTCCTGCTGCTGGCGCCCTGGCCGCTCGAGCTCGCCGCACTGGCCAAATGCGCCGCTCACTGGATTGTGACCGGCCTGCCGCTCGCCGTCCTGGCGCCCTTTCTAGGCATCGCCTTCGGCCTCGACGCCAAAAGCCTGCTGGCGCTGGCCGCCACCCTGCTGGTCGGCACGCCCACGCTCTCCCTGATCGGCGGGCTGGCCGCCGCCCTCACCCTGGGCGCCCGCCGCGGCGGTGCCCTGCTGGCCCTGCTCGCCTTGCCGCTTTGCGTGCCGACCCTGATTTTCGGCGCCGGCGCGGTCGAGAGCCGGGCGATCGGGGAAGACTTCTCCACCCATCTTGCCATCCTGGCCGCCCTGGCGCTGGTGGCGCTGGCGACCACGCCGTGGGCCATGGCCGCCGCGTTGCGGCAAGCCGGCGAGTAGACAAAGCCCGAGCCGCGACCGAAACAAGGACTGCAATGGCCGACCTGCATTTCCTCGCCAACCCTGCACGTTTCCGCCGCTTCAGCCAGCGCGTGCTGCCGGCCCTGTCGCTCGCGTCAGTGCTGGCGCTGGCGATCGGGCTCTACTTCGCCCTGATAGAGTCGCCGCCCGACTACCAGCAGGGCGAAACGGTGCGCATCATGTTCGTGCACGTGCCGTCGGCCTGGCTCGCCATGCTGGGCTACGGCCTGCTGGCGGTGCTCGGCGCCGCGCTTCTGGTGTGGCGCCATCCGCTGGCCGCGCTGATGGCGCGTGCCGCCGCCCCCGTCGGCGCCTGCTTCGCCCTGGTCTGCCTGCTCACCGGTTCGCTGTGGGGCCGGCCGATGTGGGGCACCTACTGGGTGTGGGATGCCAGGCTCACCTCCATGCTGCTGCTGTTCTTCCTCTATCTCGGCCACATCGCCTTGAGCCGCGCCTATGACGACTCCGACCGCGGCGATCGCGCCGCCGCCATTCTGGCGCTGGTCGGCGTCATCAACCTGCCGATCATCAAATTCTCGGTCGATTGGTGGAACACGCTGCACCAGCCGGCCTCCGTCGCGCGCCTGGGCGGGCCGTCGATCCATCCCACCATCCTGGTGCCATTGCTCTGGATGGCGGTGGCGTTGCTGCTGTTGTTCGTCCTGCTGGTGTTGGTGCGCACCGAGACCGAGATCGACCGCCGCCGCCTGGAAGTCGCGGAGGCCGCATGAGCAATCACGCCGTCTTCATCCTGTCGGCCTATCTCGCCGGGCTGGTCATCCTGGGCGGGCTCACCATCGCCTCGCTGAGCGCCCGCACCAAGGTGCGCCGCGAACTTTTAGCGCGCGGGCTGGAGCGGCCCCGCGACCAGCGGGCAAGGGCAAGCTGATGACTCCCAAGCGCCGCCGCCTGTGGCTGCTGGTGGGCTCGCTGGGCGTGCTGGGCGTCGCCGCGGCGCTGGTGCTGACGGCGCTGGACGATAATCTCGTGTTTTTCTATTCGCCCTCCCAGGTCGCCGACAAGCACGTCGCCCCCGAGCGCCATTTCCGCCTCGGCGGCCTGGTCGAGGCCGGCAGCGTCAAGAAGATGGGCCAGGAAGTGCGCTTCACCGTCACCGACACCCACAAGTCGGTGGCGGTCGTCTATCGCGGCCTGCTGCCCGATCTCTTCCGCGAAGGCCAGGGCGTGGTCGCCGAAGGCGCGCTCGGGCCCGACGGCGTGTTCGTCGCCCGCGAGGTCTTGGCCAAGCACGACGAGAACTACATGCCGCCCGAGGTCGCCAAGGCGATCAAGGAAGCGGGACAGTGGAGGGAGAAGAAATGACTTCGCTGGGGGCGTCATGGTCTTCCGGACCGCGAGCGTCTCGCTCGCTCATGATCATGAGCGAGCGAGACGCTCGCGGTCCAAAAGAGCTTGAGGTCCCGAAGACGTGATTCCTGAAGTAGGCCATTTTGCGCTGATCCTGGCGCTGGCGGTGGCGCTGGTGCAGGGCACCTTGCCGCTGCGCGGCGCGGCGCGCGGCGACGGCCGCCTGATGGCGCTCGGCCGCACCGCCGCGCTCACCCAGGCCTTCCTGGTGATCCTCGCCTTCGGCGCGCTCACCCAGGCCTACGTGACGTCGGATTTCTCCGTCGCCAACGTCGTCGCCAACTCGCATTCGGCCAAGCCGCTCATCTACAAGATCAGCGGCGTGTGGGGAAACCACGAAGGCTCGATGCTGTTGTGGGCGCTGATCCTGTCGATCTTCGGCGCCGCCGTCGCGATCTTCGGCGCCAACCTGCCCGACACCCTGCGCAGCCGCGTGCTCGCCATCCAGGCTTGGATCGGCGTCGGCTTTTTAGCCTTCCTGCTGTTCACGTCGAATCCCTTCGAGCGCCTCTCGCCGGCGCCGCTCGACGGCAACGGGCTCAATCCGCTGCTGCAGGATCCCGGTCTGGCCTTTCATCCGCCGCTGCTCTATCTCGGCTATGTCGGCCTGTCGGTGACCTACGCCTTCGCCATCGCCGCCCTGCTCGAAGGC
>WNFG01000348.1_pt1 | contig 39723 bp, 42 predicted proteins | sample 5400431 | NCBI WGS metagenome assembly WNFG01 (sample SAMN13153346, study PRJNA577476) | soil metagenome | isolation source: 120 cm saprolite under Douglas fir tree site 2 hole 3 replicate 2 | place: USA:California | collected 2015-04-18
TGGAGCTCCGTCGGCTGTTCGGCCGATCGCTGAAGCTGCGCGTGGTCAGCGCCGGAGGCTGCAACGGCTGCGAGGCCGACGTGAACGTGCTCGGCACGCCAGTGTTCGACCTGGGCCGCTTCGGGATCCAGTACGTGGCCTCGCCCCGGCACGCCGACGGGCTCCTCATCACCGGGCCCGTCACGGAGAATATGCGCCTCGCGTTGAGGAAGACGTACGACGCGGTACCCCCGCCCAAGATCGTGATCGCCGTCGGGGCCTGCGCCATCTCGGGCGGGCCGTACGTCAATCACGCCGAGGTCCACAACGGCGCGGACGCCGTGCTGCCAGTCGATCTCTACGTGCCGGGGTGTCCTCCGCACCCGTTCACGATCCTTGACGGGCTGCTCCGCCTGATCGGACGAATCGACGAACGCGCCGCTCAGGCCCGCGCGGAGGCGGAACGACGATATCGGGAGGAGATCCACGACGAGTCGATCCGATGGGGGACGAGGCGCGCGGAAGAAGGCGTCAAATATTTCGGGCTCGGGGCGCCACCCCCCGACTCGGATAGGGACAGGCGCGAACCATAGCGGATGGAGTTCGGCCACGTGCGAATAGCTGCTCGATTGCGCAATCCTCCGCACGCGGAGCTGATCGAACACTGCTGGCCGCGTCGTCGATCCCGCCGCTCCCACCGATTTCGTTCCGTGAAATCAATGACCTAAGTACCGCGGGACCAAACGTGGACCAGACCAGCGCGCGACGCGACCTCCGCGCCACCGAGGGCAGGCCGTTTCAGACGCGGGTCCGCAGCACGGACGGCCGGAAATGTGGCCATAACAATTGAATACTGCTGAAGAAAATTGGTGGAGGCGGCGGGAATCGAACCCGGCCATCTCGGGGACCCTGGCGCGGTATCGTAGCCGCATCGCGCAGAAGTGCGCGATTTGTCGACCCAGATTGGCGCTGGTGCGTGCTATCTCGCGCACCGCACCGCCAACTCGCCGGTGCCACGGTTGCGCGCCACGTAGATCGTCTTCTCGACACGAGCATGCACGACGCCTTCCCGATCGACGAGCTCGACCGAGTAGACACGATCGATCGAGTCGACCTCCTCGAGAGCGGAACGGATCGCATTCAGCTCCTCCTCGCTCACTCGAAAGGTGGCACTCAAGGTCGAGCGCCCCGGCCTGCGGAACCGGATCGACGCCGCCTTATCCCACGCTACGTAGTCGTGCCCGAGAAGCCTGATGAGCATGACCATGTAAATCGGATCGACTGCGCCGTACAGGCTCCCACCAAAGATCGTCCCGACATAGTTGCGCGTCCTCCACGAAAGCGGCACCTCGACACGAACCTCATGCCAGTCGGCGGCGATGTACGTGACCCTCGCTCCCGTGCCCCGATAAGCGGGGAAGAAGTTGAAGAGCCAGCGCCAGCTCCGCGTGCGAATCGACTCAGACATCTATCTCGTCCGTGGAGACGGTTGCGCTAGCATCTCTCATACCGGTTTCCTGGCTACGAGCCGCTCGACGATCCCGAGCCTCGAACGCTCGATCGTGATCACTTCGAGGCCTTCGGCCGTCACCTGGTCGAGCGGCTCCCGCAGCAGGTGATCGGCTTCGAGCCACAGAGCGATGGGTTCGATGATTCGTTGTCCCCAGCGGACCGCAAGTTTCGGGCTGCGAACGTGCTCCAACAGGATCAGGCGACCGCTGCGGCGAAGAACGCGCCGGGCTTCCGCCACCGCTTTGCGGTCGTCAGGGATTGTGCACAGCGAGAGCGTAAACACCACAGCGTCGAATCGATCCTCGGGGAACTCGAGCGCCTGAGCGTCGCCGACGCGGAGGTCCACTGCGCGGCCCTGCTCGCGGGCGCGACGGCGCGCAATCTCCAGCATGCCGGGACTAAGGTCGACGCCTGTGAGGCGGACGTCGTCAGGATAGAAAGGCAGATTCCTGCCGGTGCCGATTCCGACCTCGAGGACCTCCCCACTCGCCTGCGAGCAAGCCCACTGCCGACCGCCCTGGAAGAACACCCTCTCCGGGAAGCGAATGAACTTGTCGTACCTGGCAGCGAGCCGCTCGTAGACCCGCAGGACCCGCGCGTTGTCGACCGCTGCTCCAGTCCCATGGCCGGACGACGATTGCATCGTCTTCACCGAGCGTCGTCGCGCACCACGACGACTTTGGTGGGCAAGTCCTGCCAGGCTTGCGCCGCGTCCTTCCAGGGGACGACGCGGGAGGTCAGCCTCTCCGGATGGAAGCGACCCGAGCGGACGAAATCGAGCACTTCCGGGATGAGCGATCGCGCATGGCAGACGCCGGTCTTGAAGGTCACCCCAGTGGTGTACATGTCCAAGAGCGGCAACGGAACTTCGCCGGAGTAGATGCCGACGCTCGTGCAGATGCCGCCCGGCGCCGTCGAGCGCAGCGCAAGCGCCAGCGCGGAGGGGGAGGAGCTTGCATTGACCGTAATGGGATAGCGACCGAGGTCGACGTCCGGCGTGCGGGCAAAAACCCTCGCCCCCACCGCTTCGGCCGCGGCGCGCCGCTCGGGACTGCGGTCGACGTAGTCCACGCGCGCAGCGCCGAGCGCGATCGCCATCCCCGCTGCATAGAGGCCGAGGCTCGGCGACCCGCCCACCACGAGGACCTCGGCCCCCGGCCGCTCCCGCAACGGCGGCGCTACCGTCCGCCAGGCGTCGGGGAGGTTGTCGCCCATGCTTGCAATGGTCTCAGGGGACATGCCGCTAGGTACCGGCACCAGCATGGCGTCGGCGAAAGGCACCCGAACGAGGTCGGAAAGAGCAGATCCCCAGGCGCCGCCGATCGGCAGTCCGTACATGGCCAGCTCGGGCACCGCCTTGCAGTTCGACGGCAGGCCGGCGGCGCAGCGCTCACAGACGCCGCAAGCGATCTTCCACGGGACGACGACCAGATCGCCGGTCCGAACCGTTCGCACGTGCGCACCGACCTCCACGACCTCGGCCACGAACTCGTGTCCGATGGGAAAGGGCCCCGCGAACGGCGCCTTGCCGGCCACGACCGTGCGGTCAAGATCGCAGTTGGCCACGACGACAGGACGAACCAGCGCTTCGCCAGGACCTTCCAAGGCAGGTTCCGGTGTCTCCTGCCACTCCAGTCGGCCCGGTTCCAGGAACATGAGTTGTTGCATGCTGTCCTCCCTTCAGGCCCGGCTCCTTGCCCCTGCCACGCACAGTGCGATGGTCGCAAGGGCCCGGGGCGAGCCATCTGCCCGTAGGATACGCCGTTGTTGAACGAATAGTCAACAACGCCACCAGGACATCGACGCGAGCGCTCGGGAAGATCACCGTCGCCGCCCTCGACGGCGTCTCCCTGACGGTGCAGCGGGGCGAGTTCCTGGCGATCGCAGGCCCCTCGGGGAGCGGCAAGACCACCTTGCTGAACCTGATCGGCTGCCTCGATACGCCGACCGCGGGGAAGATCGGCATCGAGAAAGTGCCCGTGGCCCGGCTCAGCCCCGGCCGGCGGGCGGACCTGCGCGCGCGGAAGATCGGCTTCATCTTCCAGACCTTCAACCTGATCCCGGTGCTCACGGCGCGCGAGAACGTGGAGTATCCCCTGCTGCTGCAGAAGCGCGGCGACGGCGCGAAGGGTGGGGTCGATGCGGCCCTCGCCCAGGTCGGCCTCGCCGACCGGGGCGGCCATCGTCCAGCCGAGCTGTCGGGGGGCCAGCAACAGCGGGTCGCCATCGTCAGGGCCCTGGTCACCGATCCGGCCCTGGTCCTCGCCGACGAGCCTACCGCCAACCTCGACGGCAAGACCGGCCAGGAGATCGTCGAGCTCATGCGCCGCCTCAACCGGGAACGCGGCACGACCTTCATCTTCTCCACCCACGACTCGCGCATCCTGAAGGCCGCCGACCGGGTCGTGGAGCTCGTCGACGGACGAGTTCGCCCGGCAGGAGGCTGATCCATGCCGCTCCATCTCAAGCTCGCGCTGCGCAACGTCTTCCGCAACCGGCGCCGCACCTCGATCACCCTGGCCGCCATGGCGTTCGGCGCCGCGTCGATCATCCTCTTCGGCGGCTTTGTGAACTACATGTACGTCGGCGTCCGGGAGAATACGATCCGCAGCCAGGTCGGCCACATCCAGCTCTACCGCAAGGGATTCTGGAGAAGGGCGCGGTCGCCCCGTTCGATTACATGATCGGGAACTACGAGGAAGTCCGGGCCCTCCTCTCCCGCGTCGACCATGTCCAGGACGTGATGCCTCGGCTCGGTTTCTCCGGGTTGATCTCGACCGGAGAGACGACGACGTCGTTCGTCGGTTCCGGGGGCAATCCGGAGAGCGAGGCGGAGCTCGCCTCCTCAGCGCAGATCGTCGATGGTCAGGAGCTGACGAGCCGCGACCCGCGCAGCGTTCTCCTCGGCCTGGGTCTCGCACGCGGCCTTGGCGTCAAGCCGGGGAACGACCTGACCCTTCTCACCACCACCAAGGCCGGATCGATCAACGCGCTGGCCGTAAGGGTGCGCGGCATCTGGGAGTCGAGCGAGAAGGCCTACGACGACCGGTTCCTCAGGGCGCCGATCGCCGACGTCCAGCGCCTGCTCGACAACGAGGGCGAGGTGCAATCGATCGTGGTCCTGCTCGACAGGACGGAGAACACGGCGCTCGTCCGGGACCGGATCGCCGCGTTGATCAAGGATCGCGGCCTCGACCTGGAGATGAGGACCTGGGAGGACCTCGCGCTCCGCTACCACCAGGTGCGCCGGCTCTTCTCGAACATCTTCAACGTCCTGGCCCTGATCGTCGCGACGATCGTGGTCCTCGGCATCGCCAACACGATGATGATGGCGATCTTCGAGCGCACCCGGGAGATCGGCACGGTGATGGCGCTCGGCACGCGCCGGCGCGGCGTCGTCTCCCTGTTCGTCCTGGAAGGGCTCGCGCTGGGAACCATCGGCGGCCTGCTCGGTCTCGGTCTCGGCGTCGCGCTCGCCAAGATCGTCTCCGTCCACGGTATCCCCATGCCCCCGCCGCCGGGTTCTTCGCGGGGCTTCACCGCCCAGATCCTGCTGGTCCCCGAGGTGCTCGCCCGGGCCTTCTGGCTCTCGCTCGTGACGGCGCTCTTTTCGTCGCTCTATCCCGCCTGGCGCGCCTCGCGCCTGGACGTGGTCGAGGCGCTTCGCCATGTCTAGGCGGGCTTGGGCGGCCTTGCTGCTCCTGCCCTTGCCGGCTGCTGCAGAGGACTTCAAGAACCTCCGGATCCGGGACCTGCCCGACAAGTACTTCAACAAGAACTACATGAAGTCGCTTGACTAGGCTCCGCACAGCCCGCCTGTCCCTCCTTGCGGTCCTCGCGGTCTCGCCGGCGCCGGCGGATGGCGAGAGCGCGCCGGATTGGCTGGGAGCGCTGCGAATTCGCGGCCGGCTGAAGGAGGAGCTCGCCTACCGCCTCCACGATCCCGGCGACGTCTCGAAGATCCGGACGGTCGGCTGGCTCGAGGGCAAGTACACTTTCTCCGAGGCTGTCACCCTGCGGATCGAGGGACGCGGCTTCTGGGACGGCGTATTCAAGGTCACCTCCCGGTACCCGCCGGAGGTCGAGCGCGACCAGGGACGCGATCTCTCGCTGCGCCAGGCGCTGCTGTCGCTGTCCCTGGGCCGGTTCGATCTCCGTCTCGGCCGCCAGCAGATCGTCTGGGCCGAGGCCCTCGGCACCTTCGTTGCCGACGTGGTCAATCCGCGGGATCTCCGGGAGTTCGTCCTCCCCGACTTCACGGAGCTGCGGATCCCTCTCTGGGCAGTCGATTTCTCTGCCTACCTGGCCGACGGGTTGAGCCTCGAGGCGGTCTGGACGCCTGACGCGAGGTCCCACCAGATCGGCAAGGAGGGCAGCGAGTTCCAGTTCCAGGGGCCGCGGTACCAGTTCACGGTCCCTGTCCGAAGGCTGCCGGACGACCAGGATGGGCTGAGCCTCGCGCGCAGCGAGGCCGGCCTCCGCCTTTCCTACCTTCTCTCCGGCTGGGACCTGTCGCTCTTCTACTACGACGGGAACGACAAATTCGCCGTGCTCCACCAGCGGCGCGAGGCTACACCCACCGGGTCCGAGATCGTCTTGGAGCCCCGGCACGACCGGATCCGCATCGTCGGCGCCACGCTCGCCAAGAGCATCGAGCCAGTCGTGCTCCGGGCGGAGGCGGCCTTCACCGTCGGCAAGCGCTACGAGACGACCGACCCGCTCGATCCGGAAGGCGTGGTCCGCCGCGACACGCTCGACTATCTGATCGGAGTGGACCGCACCTTCGCCGGCAAGGTCGATACGGCCCTGCAGTTCAGCCAGAAGATCCTGGCCGGACCGGCGACCGGGCTGGCGCGCGGGGCCATCGAGGCGCGAGTGACGTCCTCGGTTGCGGTTCGCGTCGCGACCGGCTTCCTGGATGACCGGCTCAACCCGGTTGCGCTCTTCGTCGTCAACGTGAGTCGACGCGACTACCGGTTTAGCCCCAAGGTCGAGGTCCTCCCGGCGGGTTCGATGAAGCTGGCCTTGGGCGCGGACTTCTTCGGCGGCCCGTCCGACACTCTCTACGGCGAGTTCGAGGCGAACGATCGCGTCTATTTCGAGGCCGGCTGGCAATTCTGAAGGCCCCCTCTATGCAAGTGTAAATACACGTGACGTCACCTGATTTCTCTCGGGCGGCCCGGACGATCGCCACGCAGTGCACCTGCATGCGCGTGCGGCAGGTCTCGCGCGCCCTGACCCGTCTCTACGACGAGAGCCTTCGGCCGACCGGCCTGCAGACATCGCAGCTCCCCGTGCTCGTCGCGGTCGTCATGTTCGGGGATGCGGGCGCCAACATGCGAGCGCTGGCCAGCAAGCTCGGCATGGATCGAACGACGCTCACCCGGAACCTCGGGCCTCTCGAAAAGGCGGGCCTGCTCCGCGTGTCGCGCTCCCCCGAGGACGCGCGCGTGCGCATCGTCTCGCTCACGCGAAGTGGCGAACGAGCCATCGAGGCCGTGTTCCCGTTGTGGCAGCAGGCCCAGGAACGCGTCCGCGAGCTCCTGGGGGCGAGCAGGGCCGACGAGCTGCGAGGCCGGCTCGGTCAGGTCCTCGCGCTCGTGCCAGCTTCTGATGCTCCCGCGCCGGCGCGGCCCCAAAGAGCACGCAAGAGATGATGCGCGCGGGCTGATGCGTGGCACGAAGGCGAGCTCTTGTTGAGGAGCCCGAAGACGGAGGATCAGAGCCAACGGCGTTTATCGATGTCGGCTGCGGTACGGGGACCTTGCGATGGCGGCCAAACAGCGCGTCGGTGCATCGGGCAAGGTTTACGACATCGACGCGTCGGCGGAGATGATCGCGAGAGGGCGCCGCGAGGTCGAAGACGACCGCCAGCTCGCGCTGGGTTTCGCCAAGGAAGAGGCGCGCCAGCTTGAGGCCGACGACCGCCATTGGAAGAGGCGCCTCGCCGACCTCGCGGCCGAGACCGCGCGAGATGTTATTGACTACACGTTCAACAATGGTGTATCTACGGGCTGATGGCTCGCCCACGCCAGTTCGATCCTGCCGAAGTAGAGGAAGCGCTCCTCGGTGCGTTCTGGTCGCGCGGCTATGCGCGCACGTCGATCGAGGAGCTGACCGAAGCGACGGGGCTCTTGCGCGGCAGTCTGTACGCCGCCTACGGCAGCAAGGAAGACATGTTCCGTGCCGCGACCAAGCGATACGTCGCGGATCTCGCGGCGGCGATCTCGACCGACAAGAGCGGGCTCGACGCCGCGCAGCACGTGCTCGAGACGGTCGTGCGACTCACTGCGCGCGACCCGGAGCGGCGCGGCTGCCTGATCTTGAACGCGATTCCGGAGTCACACGCGCTCTCCTCGGAAACGCAGGCGCAGCTTCAGGACGGGCTGAAGGCGATGCAGGCGCTCCTGCGCGCGCACCTGCACGAGGCGCAGGCCGAAGCGGGCACGGACCTCGATCTCGATCCGCTCGCCGCGATGCTGTTCGCGTCGTCGGTCGCGATTCGCGTGCTCGGCCGCGCGGGCCAGGATCGACGCCTGCTCCAGAACATCGCGAAAGGCGCGATCGAAGCGGCGCGGCGCTGCTTCGCGAGTGACGAGAGAACCCGACCCAAGGAGTGACCATGCCCATCGACGAGCGAGAACGCGAACGGCGACGAGCGCTCGTGCGCGCGCACTACGCCGCCGAGAACGACCACGATCTGGACCGGATCATGGCCACGTTCTCGAAGGACGGCGTGATGCTCTACAACCGCCAGACCTTCCCCAGCGACGAGACCATCCGGTGGGCGCACGGCTACATGGGAATGAGCGCCGCCCCCGGAGCGCTCGCCGGCCTGCGCGCCGTGATTGACGAAGAGCACTTCACCGACGCGGAGACCGTGATCGAAGGCCACCTGTGCGGGAAACACTCGCGTGAGTTCCTCGGCTTTGCGCCGACGCAGCGCGACGTCGAGCTCCCGTTCGTCGCGTTCTACCGCTTTGACGCGGACGGAAAGCTCACTTCCGAGCGCGTCGTGATGGACCTCGGTCCGCTACACGGCTGAAGCGCAGAGCCGGATGCCGGAAATCGGGATGCCTGCCCGCTTTCGCCGCTAGTGATTGCCGAGCACCGAGGAAGCACCATGGAGCATCGAGACGTGCCGAGGGGAGCTTTGGAAAGTACACCGGTATTTCGCGATCTCTCACCCGCCACACGTGCAGCACTCGCAGCCGGCAGCCGGCCTCGGGAGGTCGGCCGGAACGCGCCGGTCTTCGACGAGGGCGACACGTGTCGCTGGGTATACGTCCTGGAGTCAGGACGCGTGAGTTGTTATCGTGCGAATGCGGATGGTCGGGAGCAGATCTTGCGAGTGTTCGAGCGACCCGGGGACACCTTCTGCATTGCGTCCGCGTTCAGTACCGGCATACACATCGTCAGCGCGCGGTCGGTGACGCGCACACGGCTGCTGTTACTCGACGTCCTGACAGTCAAGCGAGTCGCCGAGGAGCACCCCGCGTTTGCCGTGTCGCTGCTCGGGGCTGCCGGACAGCAGATGGGCACGCTCGTCGAGCTGGCCGAAAGTCTTGCCTTGAAGACGGCCACGGCGCGGCTCGCCAAGCTGCTCTATGAGCTGGCGCTTGGGGAGGGTGCCCCGGCCGGACGCGACATTCTGGTACATCGAGATCGGCTGCGCGAAGAGGAGATCGCCCCTCTGCTGGGCGTGGTGCGCGTCCACGTGTCGCGGAGTTTGAGAAATCTGGCCGAGCGGGGCGTCATCGGTCTGACACGGGAAGCCGTGCGCATTCCCGACCTGGACGCTTTGAAAGAAGTGTTCGACGGAAACGCTCGTCGCGAGACGACGGTGCACGACACGAGTGCTGGAGAACCTCGCCCGTAACATTTGTGACGGACGATTTCCGCCGTGTGCCGGACACTGAGCACACGAACGCTTGGAAAGGAGTCCGTCACGTGACGACGCAAGTCCAGAGAGCGACCGTGTTGATTGCGGTCGTCATTTGCACGCGGGCGGGAACCGCCGCCCGAGCCGACGAAAAAACGGCGACCGACGCCGGTCCTCCGAAGACGGGGCACGTCATGATGCTTGCGCCGTCGGACCTCACATGGACGTCCGGTCCACCTGCCCTGCCGTCGGGCGCGAGGATGTCACTGATTGAGGGGTCCCCCAGCAGCGTCGGGCCATTCACGTTCCGTCTTCGGTTCCCGGCCGAGTACAGGATCCCGCCTCATTGGCATCCCCGCGCCGTTCACGTGACCGTGATCTCCGGCACCTTTCACATGGGGCTCGGAGATCGATTCGATCCCAAGAAGGGGGACTCGCTCCCTGCGGGCGGGATCACCGTGATGCCGGAGAAGATCCACCATTTCGGCTGGGCCAGTGAGGAGACCATCATCCAAGTACACGGGATCGGACCCTGGGAGATCAACTATCTAGACCCCACCAACGATCCCAGACGTCATTAGCCGAAACAGCTTCAGACCGGCTGCCGCATCCGCGCGCGAAGCAGTTCCATCACGTCGCGCATCGCGGGCGTGACTCGTTTGTCGCGGTGGTGTGCGGCCTGGATCGGACGGACGATTTCGAGGCCTTCGACGCGTAGCTCGACGACTGCCCGAGTGCGCAGGACGTCTCGCGCAGCGCGACGCGGAACGAAGGCGATGCCGAGGCCGGCCGCCGCTGCGTGGACGAGCGCCTCCGGCGAGGGCAACTCGAACGCGGGCGTGAGCCGCGCGCCGCGCCTGGCGAGCGCGTCAGCGACTGCTGCCTGTGTGCCGCTGCCCTGCTCGCGCGCGAGCAGCGGCCATCTCGCCAGATCATCGCTGCGGAGACGACGTGTGCGGCCAAGGAGGGCGGGCGAGCCGATTGCCATGATCCGATCTTGCCCGAGCGTCACTTCGAACAGCTCGTCATGATCGAAGCGCGCTCCCGCGATGCCAAGGTCGAGCTCGTTGGCGAGCAGCGCGCGCTCGATCTCGGCCGAGTTCGCGATGCGGAATGCAAGCTTCACCTGCGGCAGATCCGAGCGGAAGCGGCCCAGGACTTCGGGCACAAGGTAGATGCCCGGCGTCGTACTGGCGCCGACGCGCAGGCTTCCCGCTTCTCCGCTCGACAGCGCCCGCACCGCCTCCGTCGCCCGGTCGATCGCTGCGAAGATCCTCCCGGCCTCGACCGAGAGCGCCTGGCCGGCCGGCGTGAGGTAGATGCGCCGGCCGATCCGCTCGAAAAGTGCCGTCCCCAGTTCCTCCTCGAGATGGGCGACCTGCTGCGAGACCGCCGGTTGCGACAATCCGAGCTGCTCCGCGGCGCGCCCGAAGTGGAGCGTCGCGGTCACCGCCTGGAAGGTGCGCAGTCGATCCAGGTTCATCGTTCCAACTTATCAAAACCATTGGCTGGGCAGCCTTGGTTGTCCGCGTCGAACGCGGCATCCTGCGGACGGTCATGGAGAAGGAGGTGCGGCATGAGGTTCCTCTACATCGGCTCGCACGGGTCGGAGGATCCGACCCGCGCGGGACTGACCTTGGTGATGGCAAAGGGCGCGAAGGAAGCGGGCCATGACGTCGAGGTGGCGCTTCAGGGCGACGCTGTCGTCCTCTTCAACGATACCGTAGCGCAGAACGTACAGCCTGTCGGGCTGCCGCCCCTCAAGGAGCTGCTCGCGTTCTGTAGGGAGAACAAGATTCCGGTCTATGGCTGAGGCGCCTGCTGCCGCGCCCGTGGGGTCGCGGAGGAGCAGGTCAAGCCGTGGTCAGGCTCCGGATTCTTCACCCCGAAGGTTCTGGCGGAGAAAGTAGCCGCCGCCGACCGAGTGGTCACGAGCTGATCTGGCGGGGCGCCCTTCCCTCACACGGGCGCCTTCAAGGAGCACCGATGATCTTCCAACCCTTCTATTCGATCGAGGGCGGCTGCGCTTCGTACGTGTTTGGCTGCGGCACCGCCGGGCTCTGCGCTGTCGTCGACCCGCGCGAGTCGCAGGTCGACTCCTACAGGAGCTTCGCCAGCGCGAAAGGAATGCGCATCGCGCGCGTCATCGAAACGCACGTGCACGCCGACCACCGATCCGGCGGCCGCGCGCTCGCCGCCGCGCCGGATGCGGTCTATCACCTGCACCGCGCTGCGGACGTGGTCTTCCCCTTCGAACCGCTCGAGGATGGACAGGTGCTCGAGTTGGGGAACACGCTTATTCGGATCCTGCACACCCCCGGGCACACGCCGGAGAGCGTCGCGCTGGTTGTCACCGATTTGCGGCGCGGCCCCGAGCCTTGGTTCGTCCTGACTGGGGATACGCTATTCGTGGGCGCAGTCGGACGCCCCGACCTCCCGGGCGAGAAGGAGCGGAACGCTGCGACGCTCCACGCCTCGATTCACGACAAGCTACTCTCGCTTCCCGGCGAGTTGGAGATCCATCCTGCCCATTTCTCAGGCTCGGCTTGTGGCGCCGGTCTGAGCGGGAAACCCAGCAGCACCCTGGCGTTCGAGAAGCGCTGGAACCCAGTCCTCTCGATGGACCGCGAGAACTTCGTGGCGCACGTCACGCGCGGCGTCCCAGCGCCGCCGCCAGAGATCGAGTCAACCCTCCGCTTCAACCAGGGGCGCGTGCCATGAAGAGCGCCGAGCCGGAGACGGTGCACGACACCGGCATCCGACTAGGCCTCGGGCCGAACCTCGCACAGTTCACGTTGCTCGTAGTCGTGAACGCCTTCGTCGGTGCGATGGTCGGGCTCGAGCGAACGATCCTCCCGGCGATCGCGGAGAAGGAGTTCCACCTCGCTGCGAGGGCCGCAGTCCTTTCATTCATCGTGGTATTCGGCGTCGTCAAGGCGCTGACGAACTATTTCGCCGGCCGGCTCTCGGATTCCGTGGGCCGAAAGGCCGTCCTCGTAGGCGGTTGGCTCGTCGCGCTCCCGGTCCCCTTCCTCCTGATGTGGGCGCCGTCTTGGAACTGGGTGCTCTTCGCCAACGCGCTCCTCGGCGTCAGCCAGGGCCTCACCTGGTCCACCACCGTCATCATGAAGATCGACCTCGCCGGGCCCGAGCGACGCGGTCTCGCGATGGGGCTGAACGAGTTCGCCGGCTACGGCGCCGTCGCGCTGGCCGCGCTCGCGACCGGCTACGTGGCGGCCGCCTACGGCCTCCGGCCCCAGCCGTTCTACCTGGGCATCGGGTTCGCGGCGGCGGGTCTTCTGCTCTCCGCGGCGCTGGTCCGCGAGACGCGCGCCCATGCCCGCCTCGAAGCCGAGGACCGGCCGACCGCGCACCAAGAAGCGAGCCTCTCGCAGCGAGAGGTCTTTGTTCGCACGTCGTTCCGCGACCGCGACCTCTCGTCGATCAGCCAGGCCGGCTTGGTGAACAACCTCAACGATGGGATGGCGTGGGGGCTCTTTCCGCTCTTGTACGCGGCAGCGGGGCTCTCCCTCGAACGCATCGGATGGCTCGCCGCCATCTATCCCGCGGTGTGGGGCGCAGGTCAGCTCTTCACAGGTGCGCTCTCAGACCGGATCGGGCGCAAATGGCTCATAGCGGGCGGGATGTGGATCCAGGCGGCCGGCATCGCGCTCGTCGTATCGTCGGGGCATCTTGTGGGCTTCGCGATCGGCGCCGCGCTCCTCGGCGCAGGTACGGCGATGGTCTATCCGACGCTGCTGGCGGCCATTGGCGACGTCGCACACCCGACCTGGCGGGCGTCGGCCGTCGGCGTCTACCGGCTCTGGCGCGACCTCGGCTACGCGATCGGCGCCCTGCTCGCGGGCGTGACCGCCGACGTGCTGGGCATCCATGCCGCGATCTGGGTCGTTGCCACGGTGACGTTCGCGTCCGGCCTGGTAGTCGCTATTCGAATGCGCGAGACCCGCCCAAACCGGAATCGGCTTCTGGCTCACCAAGGATTGCAGTCCGCCTCCCAAGATGACCGAGAGGCTCGGGAGCGAGGAAGGGATCGCGTGCGGATGAGAGAAGCCACATGAGAACCGTACAGCGCGGAACAGCGCCGATGATATCGCTGGCTCTTGGCCTGGCAGCGCCGACCGTTGCACGAGCGCAAGCGCTGCAGCCGCGGAAGTCTCCCGTACTCCTGCTGCCGGTGTTGACGCTCGTGAGCGCACTGACGAGCTGCAATCAGTGCGGCATGACGGGTGGATCGATGATGAATGACCAAACGGTCTTCGCGACCAACGGCGAAACCATCTTCCGCACGGGCAAGAATCTGAAAGGCGTCGTACTCCAGGATCTGGACAGATCCGACATGAAAATGGCGCACTCCTGTGCAATGTGCCATGGCGCAAATGGAGCGGGCGGCATGATGATGATGATGCGGACCGTGCCATCGATTCGATTCAAGGATCTCTCTGACCCTGCCAAGCACTCGGTTCCTTACAACGAAGACCTCATCAAGCGCTTCTTGGATGAAGAGCTGAAAAGCGACGGATCCGTCGCCGTGACGGGCGTTGCCTGGAAGATGTCCGAGACGGACAAGGATGATCTGATCGACTTCTTGAAGACGCTGTGACGCCGGCGCAATCGGTCCGGGACGTGCAGAACGGTCCGAAGAGCGCCCCGAGGCCGCGGTGATCATCGCGCCGAGACCGGGTAACATCATCGGACGTCTGCTGGCGCTGGCGGGGCTTGCGCTCGTCCTCGAGTTCGCGTGGGAGATGGCGCAGGTTCCGTTCTTCGCGAACCTGGCGGCGTTGCCGCTCGCCCGGCACGTGGGTACGATGCCTCATCGCGGTACGTGCCTCAATCGCGGCAGTTGGCGACGTACTGATCGCGGCCGTCACCTACGCCGCCGCAGGAAAGCCACCGCTACGTCCGAGCGCTCGGGTACGACTGGCTCACTCCGGCGTACGACGTTCTCCTACGCCGCACGATGCAGCAAGGCGTCCCTCAATCCCGCCGCTTCCATCAGCTTCGCTCCGTAGAACCAATGACTTATGTCGGCGTGGACCAACTCGGGACCAAGCCGGGCTGCCACTTGGATACGCACGACATAGCGCCGCCCGTTTCGGACGCGGGTACGTGGCACAGAGAGCCGGATAAATAGCTGCAACTCAATGATATCGTTCTGTGAATTTGGTGGAGGCGGCGGGAATCGAACCCGCGTCCGAAAGCACTCTGTCTGGTCGCACTACATGCTTAGCCCGTGCTTTTCGTCATCCGGGAGCCGACCACGGGCAACCTGCCCCCGGACCATCCCCGAATGGATCTCGTCCGGCGCCGTCAGGGCGCCACGCCGGACCAGCCGACTTTTTTGGCGGGACTGACCGGCGCCATCGGCTGGGCTCCGGGGTCCCGTCGCGTTTCAGACCGCTCTAGGCGGCGAGCGCGAAGTCAACGTTGTCGTTGGCTTTTGTGGCTTTGCCCGTCGTTTGAAGAGGTGACGTGCACCCTCTGCATGCGCTCCAGACTTCGTTGCCCTCGTCGAAACCGGTTCGCCCCCAAAGCGAACCCCGCAGGGGCGGAATGCCCTCGCGGCTGAGGCGACAAGATAACCGGCCGGAATGGCTGGTCAAGCTACCCTGCGCCACCCCGTCTCACATCGGCCTCTCCCTTTGAAATTGCTAGGCTGCCAGGCAGGAGGGCGTCATGTTGCTCGACGTTCTGCGGACGGCCTACCGCTGGTACGGGTTCAACAGAGCCCCCTTCGAGCTGCTCGGCCTGGGGCTCGCGGTCCTCGGTACGATGTTCGCGGTGCTCTCCATCAAGGGCGGCGAGAAGCTCACCCGCGATCTCCGGATGGTATTCGACCACCTGACCACGCGAGAGGTCGGTGCGTTTCCCGCCTACATGCAGGAAGTCGAGCACCTCATCGCCGAGGCCAGGGAATCGATCTTCGTCGCCACCGACTTCCCCGCGCACGGGGTCTGGCGGGACCGCGGCCGGTACGGCGCCTACGTCAAGGCGCTGGAAAATCGCAAGGCCGACCGCGTCCGCAAGGGGCACCCGCTGAACATCCAGCTCCTGACCCTCGACAGCGCCGGCCGCGAGCGCGTGCTCGAGGAGCGCTTTCCCGACTCGCGCTGGAAGGATTACGTGAAGCGCGGCGGGTTCCAGAAGAGCCGCCGCCTCTACGAGGAGCTCGAGAACTCCCAGGTCTCCGAGATCCGGGAAAAGTTCCTCGCGGAGATGCGTGCGCGGCAGGACCGCGCGCTCGACGCGGACCTGCGCTTCGCCGAGCGCTGGGAGTACCCGGGCCTGATGCCCATGTACCTCTGGATCATCGACGGCGAGAAGGCCCTGTTCGCCATTCCCAGCTTCGGCGACCAGCTCACCGAGTACGGCTTCGTCACCCAGGAGGCAGGGCTGGTGCAGGCCCTGCTCTCCGTCTGGTCGCGCTACGTGGACGCTTCGCGGCGCGTGTCTTCCGCCCCGGCCTTGACCTCGGTCAAGGCGAGCTGACCTAGGGCGTCGTCGCGACGCACCCGCCCGCCGCGTTCGACCACTCGGGCTGGAAGCCGAAGCCGCCCGAGATGAAGAGGTTGACCCAGGCGCACTTGTCGTCCGCCTCGAAGCCGCGCCTGTCGAACCAGGCGTTCAAGTCCTCGTCGGTGACCGCCTCGCGGGTCTCGTGGCAGGCGAAGTGATCGAAGTTCTGCGCGGTGGTCCACCCGGGCTCCTGGCAGCCGCCGCAAGTCGGGTACGGCATCGAGGAGTACTTCACGTCGAGTCCCCCCGACGTGAAATGCCCGTGATACGCGCAGAACTGCAGGTTCGGGCCGCCGCAGGACGTGGCGGTGCCGTCCGACGAGAACGACGTCGCCGGCAGGAACACCTCGTAGATGGTCGACGCGTCGAACCCGACCACCGCGACGGCCTTGAGCACCTCTTGCTGGACGATCGCGTCGGTGACGTTGGTGGGTGGGGTCGTGGAATCGAAGAACGAGGTGTTGCCCAGGCTGGTCGTCTGGATCGCTCCCGCGCCATCCGAGTACTGCGTGATCGTGTTGTACTCGGCCGAGGTGCCGAACTGACCGAAGAAGCTCTGGATGTTGGTGGCGATGGCCGCGTCGGACCCGCCTGCTCCCCAGCTCGGGCCCCAGAAGATCGGGACCACCCGAGCGGAGTGGATCACCAGCCCGCCGTGGTAGGTGAGGTTCTGGCTCCTCGCCGCGCCACCCGGTTTCGCGGCGTGCTCGCGCTGGAAGCGCTCGTGCGTGGGGAAGTGGCGCGGCAGCGGGTTGTTCAGCTCGGGGTTCTGGTCGGCGGCGGCAGCGCCAGCAAGCGCAAGAGTAGCCACGAGGAGCAGCGTCTTCGACATGTGTGGGTCCCTCCCAGGGCCCCGGGGCAAGAGAGCGCGGCGAATGGTGCTGGGCAGGACCGCTCCCGGTCAACCGGACAATCGTCGTAAGGTGCGCCCGGGACGCTGCCCCCCGAAAAAAATAAATTTTTTTTTCGGGCTCCAGTAGGAACGCGCTACCGGCGCCGCGCGCGTGCCATCTCGCGCTTCGCGTCCTTCTCGGCGATCGCCTCGCGCTTGTCGGCTGCGCGCTTCCCCTTCGCCACGCCGATCTCGACTTTCACCCGGCCGTCCTTGAAGTACAGCGAGAGCGGGATCAGCGCGTACCCGCCCTTCTGCTGCTGCTCGAGCAGCCGGTCGATCTCGCGCCGGTGCAAAAGCAGCTTGCGGGTGCGCTTCGGCTCGTGGTTGAGGAGCGGCCCCGCCGCTTTGTACGGGGGAATCTGCGCGTTGAGCAGGAAGAGCTCGCCGTGCTGACCGACCGCGTAGGAGTCGGACAGCTGGGCCGAGCCTTCGCGCAGGCTCTTCACCTCGGTGCCAGTCAGGGAGATGCCGGCCTCCACCCGGGATTCGACGTGGTAGTCGAAGAAGGCGCGCCGGTTCTTCGCGATCACCTTGACGTGCGGCTTCTCGCCTTCGCTCATCCGGCCTCGCCCAGCGCGCCGTTGTCGATGAGCCTCGTCTTTCCCGCGAAAGCGGCCAGGAAGAGCCGGGTCGCTTCGTCAGCCTGCGCCGGCCGCTGCAGCTCGACCGGATCGCGCAGCTCCGCGTAGTCGGTCCGCAGCCCGTGCCGGTCCAGCTCCTCGGCCGCGGTGCGCTCGATCGCCAGGGGGTCGCGCTCGCCTGCAACGAACCGCACCCGCGCCTCGGAGAGGGCGCGCCACAGGCCCAGCGCGCTGCGCCGCTCTTCCGGCGACAGGTAGGCGTTGCGCGAGGAGAGAGCGAGCCCGTCCTTCTCGCGCACGATCGGCCGCCCCACCACCTCGGTCCCCAGGTTCAGGTCCCGCGCCATGCGGCGGATGATCTGCAGCTGCTGGAAGTCCTTCTCCCCGAAGAAGGCGCTGTCCGCCCGGGAGAGCGCGAACAGCTTGGTGACCACCGTGCACACGCCGCGGAAGTGCCCGGGGCGCCGCGCTCCGCAGAGCGGCTGCGCCAGCGGCCCCGGCTCGACGTAGGACTGGAACCCGGCCGGGTACATCTCCTCCGGCCCGGACGGGGCGAACACGAACGAGGCGCCCGCGGCCTCGCACTTGCGCAGGTCGCCCTCCAGGTCGCGCGGATAGCGCTGCAGGTCCTCGGAAGGGCCGAACTGCGCCGGGTTCACGAAGATGGTCACGGCCACCGTTGGCGCCGCCTGCCGCGCGGCCCGGATCAGGGAAGTATGCCCCTCGTGCAGGTAGCCCATGGTGGGCACCAGGGCCAGCGGTCCGTCCAGGCGCGCTTCCTGACAGGCGCGGCGGAAGTCGTGCGCTGTGCGGACCAGGGGCAGCACGCGTCACTCGCTTCCGGCGACGGAGTACAGCTTCACCGGAGAGGGGGTCGCGCCGGGTTTGTCGGAGCTGAAGGTGTGCTCGACGGCCGGAAATGCGCCGGCGCGGACCTCGTCTCGGTACCGGGTGGCCGCATCGCCGATCACCTTGGCCAGGTCGGCATACTTCTTCACGAACTTGGGGGAGAACTCCGGGTTCATTCCGAGCAGGTCGTAGATCACCAGCACCTGGCCGTCGCATTCCGCACCCGCGCCGATGCCGATGGTCGGGATCCCGACGCTGCGGGTGATCTCCGCCCCCAGCTCGGCGGGGATGGCCTCCAGGATGAGCGAGTAGCAGCCGGCTTCCTCCAGCGCCCTGGCGTCCGCCACCAGCCGCGCCGCCTTGTCCTCGCCGCGGCCCTGCACCACGTATCCGCCCAGCTTGTGGACCGACTGCGGGGTGAGCCCGATGTGGCCCATCACCGGGACGCCCGCGCGCACGATGCGCTCGACGATGTCGCAGTACTCCGCGCCGCCTTCCAGCTTGACCGCCTCCATGTGCCCCTCGGCGACGATCCGGACGGCGTTCTTCACCGCCTCGTCCGCGCCGGCCTGGTACGAGCCGAACGGCATGTCCCCGACCAGGTGGGCGTGCTGGGTCCCCCGGGCGACGGCCGCGCAGTGGTAGACCATCTGGTCCAAGGTGACCGGCAGCGTGGTCTCGTGCCCCTGCACCACCATGCCGAGCGAGTCCCCGACCAGGAGGACGTCGATCTGCGCCTGGTCCAGCAGACGGGCGAAGGACGCGTCGTAGGCCGTGAGCATGGTGATGCGCTCGCCGGCCCGCTTCATCTTGCGGAGTGTGTGGATGGTAACCTTCTTCAAGGTTCACCTCCGGATTGTGGGACCGCGCCTTCCGCGTCGCCGCGCGCCGGTCGCCGACCCCGAAGGGTTCAGCGCCGGACAGCCCGCCTCGGGCCAAACCAGTCCACCCTGGAAGATAGCATTCTTGCGGCCGCGCGCCACACACCCGGACTTACACGCTGGTGCCGAGGGGCTGGTAGTACTGCGTGCCGGACTTGCAGCGCGCGATGGCCCGGACCAGCTCGTCCAGGTCCTGCTCGCTCTCCGCGAAATCGATGTCGCTGGTGTTGATGACCATGAGCGGCGTCTCGTCCCAGCGGTGGAAGAAGTCGTTGTAGGTGCGCGACAGCTCGGCCAGGTAGTCAGGGTCGAAGCGGCGCTCGAACTCGCGGCCCCGCTTCTTGATGCGCGCGAGCAGGACGTCCAGGCGTGCCTGCAGGTAGATGACCAGGTCGGGCCTGAGCACCCGAGGCCCGAGGTGCTCGTAGACCCGCTCGTAGAGGGACAGCTCGTTCGAGTCCAGCGTGATCGAGGCGAAGATCCGATCCTTGGCGAACAGGTAGTCCGAGACGGTCACGCTGTTGAACAGGTCCTGCTGGAACAGGTCCTGCTGCTGCTTGAATCGCGAGAGCAGGAAGAAGAGCTGTGTCTGGAAGGCGTACTTCTGCCGGTCCTGGTAGAAGCTGGAGAGGAAGGGGTTCTCCTCGACGACTTCGTAGAGTCCCCTGCCGCGGAAGCGCTTGCATAGCGCCCGGGTCAGCGTCGTCTTGCCGACCCCGATGGGACCTTCGACGACGATGTAGCGGTGCTTCAGCCGGTCCATCCGGGGGGCGCAGATAAGCACAACGCTGGCCTGGTTGCGAGGCTTGACATTCGCGCGCCTTTCATTTGCGCACCGCCGGCCCAGGACGCAGGATCGCGCCATGCCGAGCACCTTCCGCATCGACGACCCCTACAGCGGAGAGATCGTCGCGGAGCGCAAGTTCCTCCTGCCAGGCGAGATCGAGAACGTCCTGGCCCGCGCTTCCCGGGCCCAGCGCGGCTGGGCCCGCACCAGCGTCCCCGAGCGGGTTGCGCTCTGCGAGCGCTTCTGCGCGGCGTTCGAAGGCGACGGCGAGCGGATCGCTACCGAGATCACCCGGCAGATGGGAAAGCCTCTCGCGCAAGCGCGCGGCGAGGTGAAGACGGCGCTCCTGCGCGCCCGGCACATGATGTCGATCGCGCCGGAGGCGCTCGCCGACGAGCGGCTCCCGCCTTCGCCGGGCTTCACCCGTTTCATCCGCCACGAACCGGTCGGCGTAGTGCTGGACATCAGCGCCTGGAACTATCCGCTGCTGATCACCGTCAACGTGGTGGTCCCGGCCGTGCTCGCCGGCGACGCGGTGCTGATCAAGCACGCCATGCGCACGGCGCTCTGCGGCGAGGCGTTCGAGCGCGCCTTCGCCGCGGCCGGGGCGCCCGAGGGGCTGGTCACCACGGTGCACGCGGACCACGACGTCTGCGCGCGCATCATCGGCCGGCCGGAGATCGGCTACGTCAGCTTCACCGGGTCGGTGCGGGGCGGACACGAGGTGTATCGCGAGGCCAGCAAGCGGTTCATCGACGCGGGGCTGGAGCTGGGCGGCAAGGACCCGGCGTACGTCGCTCCCGACGCCGACGTCGAGCACGCCGTGGCCAACCTGGTCGACGGCGCCTTCTACAACGCCGGCCAGAGCTGCTGCGGAATCGAGCGCATCTACGTGCACCGCAGCCTGTACGAGCGCTTCGTAGAGGGCGCGCTGGCGGAGGTGCGCAAGCTGCGCATGGGCGACCCGATGGACGCGGCCACCACGCTGGGCCCGATGGCGCAGCCCGGCGCGCCGGAGAAGCTGGCCACCCAGGTCGAGGAAGCGCGGGCGAAGGGCGGCCGCGTGCTGTGCGGCGGGAAGCCTACCAAGGTCGCCGGGAAGGGGCGGTTCTTCGATCCCTGCCTGATCGCCGACGCCAATCACCAGATGCACGGGCTGATGATCGAGGAGTCGTTCGGCCCCATCGTCGGCGTGGCTCCCGTGGCGGACGACGACGAAGCCGTCCGGCTGATGAACGACAGCCCCTACGGGCTCACAGCCGCGATCTGGACCCGCGACCAGGATCGCGCCGTCCGCATCGGCGCGCAGATCGAGACCGGCACCTTCTTCATGAACCGCTGCGACTACCTCGACCCCGCCCTGCCCTGGACGGGCGTCAAGGACAGCGGCAAGGGCAACTCGCTCTCCCGCTACGGCTTCCTCTATCTGACCCGCCGCAAGTCCTTCCACCTCCGCACGCAGACCGCCTGAGGGAGAGGTCAGCGCGGCAGCGCGTACCGCAGGAAGAGATACGAGTCGTGCCTGCGGACGCCGAGCAGATCGACGACGCGCCCGCCGAGGTCCAGACCGTCGATCAGTCCTTTGCGGCCGTCGGCGGAAAAACGCCCGAACAGGGTCGGCGAGCGGGTCAAGAACAGCTCGTCGAGCAGCCCCTCCGCGGCGAGTTGGGAGGCGAACGACGGTCCTCCCTCGGTGAGGATCCGGCGGTAACCCTGCGCGCGCAGCCTCTCGAGAAGCGGTCCGAGGCGGATGGGACCCGATTCCACGCGCGCGGTCGGAGGGAGCCGTCCTCGCAGCCGCGCCTCGCCCGCGGGCGTGGTCACGACGATCGCGTCGCGCAGCGCGGGCTGCGCCGGATCGATCTCGCCGGTTGCCGTCACCAGCACCAGCGGCGGCTGCGGCGAGAGGCCCAGCCGCCGCCGCAGCTCGGCAAACTGCGAGGCACAAGCGGGGTGGATGTGCTCGGCGTGCCAGAGGTGCCCGTTCGCCTTGCGGAAAGTCCCCGCGCCGAGCAGCACCGCGCCGGCGCAGGCGCGCAAGAGCCCCATCACGAAGCGGTCGGCTTCACTCCCTCCGCTGATGATGTGTCCCGATTCCTCCTGGGTACGCAGCGCGACTACTCCGTCGACCGAGGCGACGAAGTTCGCGTACAGGCACCGCTCCGGCAGACCGAACCCGCCGCCGTAGTCCGTCCGGAGGGGCTCCGGGAGGTCGAACGAGGGCAATCCCTCGCGCTCGAACAAGAGCTGCAGGCGCCAGGCTGGGCGATCGATCATGGCATCTCGCGCTCCACGGCCGCGAACTCGGCCACCGAGAGCGTCTCGCCTCGGCGCCGGGGATCGATTCCGGCGCGCTCCAGGGCTTCGCGTGCCGGAGGGATCGCCTTGAGCGCGTTCGAGAGCGTCTTGCGCCGCTGGGCGAACGCAGCCTTGACCAGCGCACGGAAGCGGCGCTCGTCGCGCACTTCGGCGCGAGGACGGGGCAGGAAATCGAGCACCAGCGCGCTCGACTCGACCTCCGGCGGAGGAGTGAATGCGCGCCGATCGACCCGCAAACCGATGCGGGCGTCCGCGACATGCTGCACGAGCACGGAGAGAACGCCGTAATCGCGCCCGCCGGGCGGAGCCGCGACCCGCTCGGCCACCTCGCGCTGCAGGAGCAGCACGGCGCGCCGGAGGGCGGCCCGCTGATCCAGCAGGTGGAACAGGATCGGCGAGCTGAGGTGGTAGGGCAGGTTCCCGCAGACCACGATGCGCTCGCCGCGCGCAGCCGCCGCGAGGTCGAACGACTTCGCGTCCGCCTCGACGACTTCCACTTGCGGCAGCTCGGCCCGGAGGATCGGGGCCAGGTCCCGGTCGCGCTCCACCGCGACCACGCGCGCCCCGGTCGCCGCCAGCGCCCGCGTCAGATGGCCCAGTCCCGCCCCCAGCTCGACCACGGTCTCTCCGGGGCGGACCTCAGCCAGCGCCGCCAGCTCGCCCAGGATGCGCGGATCGCCCAGGAAGTTCTGGCCCCACTCCTTCTTCGGACGAAGACCGTGGCGGCGGAGCAGCTCGGACGGACGCTGGGTCACAGCCGCCATCCCGGGTCCGCCGCGAGCTGCGCCGGCGCCCGCTCGCCGCGGGCAAGGCGGAGCGCGCCCGCCATCGCGATCATCGCGCCGTTGTCGGTGCACAGCCGCGGCGATGGGAGGTGCAAGGCGATGCCCTCGGCCCCTGCCCGCTCGGCGGCAAGCGCGCGCAGGCGCGAGTTGGCCGCCACCCCGCCACAGAGCACCAGGGCGGGGAGGCGGGCCGCCCGCGCCGCTCGCACCGCGCGCAGCGTGAGCGCGTCGCAGACCGCCTCCTGGAAGGAAGCGCACAGGTCGGCCAGCTCCTGACCCTGCGGAACGCCGCCGCGCTCGCGCACGTGCTGCAGGACGGCGGTCTTGAGTCCGCTGAAAGAGAAGTCGAACTCGGCGCGCGGGCGGGTCGAGAGCCCGCGCGGAAAGGCGATGGCGCGCGGATCTCCGCCCCTGGCCAGCCGGTCGACGTGCGCTCCACCCGGGTACGGCAGGCCGAGCAGCTTGGCCACCTTGTCGAACGCCTCTCCGGCGGCATCGTCGAGCGTGTGCCCGAGCGCGCGGTAGCGGCCTGGCGCGCGCACTTCGTACAGCGAGGTGTGGCCTCCCGAGACGATCAGACCCAACCAGGGCGGTGCGGGCGCCGAGTCTTCGAGGCCCACGGCCAGCAAGTGGCCCTCGAGATGGTTGACGCCGACCAGCGGCAGGCCCGCCGCGGCGGAGAGCGACTTGGCCATCTGGACGCCGACCAGCAGCGCTCCGACCAGGCCGGGGCCGCTGGTCACGCCGATGCCCGAAAGATCGGACAGCTCGAGGCCGGCCCTGCGTAGCGCCTCGTCGACCACCGGGAGGGCACGCTGCAGGTGGTCGCGCGAAGCGAGCTCGGGCACTACGCCGCCGTACCGAGCGTGCAGATCGGCCTGGGTGTGCACCACGTCCGACAGGGCGCGGCCGCGGGGGCGCTCGCCCGCCGCTCCGTCCACCTCGACCACCGCCGCGGCGGTCTCGTCGCAGCTCGTCTCCAGCCCCAGGACGCGCACCCGCCCTGTGTAGTCTTACTTGGAGAGATTCGCCACGATGGCTCGCACGTCGCCGGCGAACTCACCGTGCGGCTCGAGCTCGAGGTAGCGCCGGTAGGCCAGGACTGCTTCCTTCTCGCGTCCGAGCCCCTGGAACACCGTGCCCAACAGGAGCTGGGCGCGGGCGCTCCTGGGATCGAGCTGCGCCGCCTGCTGGAGCGGTTTGACGGCGTTGCGCAACTGATCGCCCTCCAGGAAGGCGTCTCCGAGGGCCAGGAGCGCCGGCACGGAGTCGGGGCGCAGCTCGACCGCCCTGCGGAACTCCGCCACGGCGGCGCGGTACTTGCCCCGCTTGAGCAGCGCCTCGCCGGTCGCCAGGGCGCGCGGGTAATCACCCGGATCCACCGGCGGCGAGACCCTGCTCGTCGCCACCGACGGCGCAGGCGGCTCTGCAGGCGCCGTGGCCGCGGGCGGCGAGACGGCGGGAGCAGCAGCGGCCGTCGCCGGAGCAGTCGCGGCTGGCTCCGGCGGTTGGGTCGGGGAGGCCCCGTGCGGGCGACGCAGGAACAACGCGGCCGAGGCGAGCGCCGCCAGGACGACACCCGCGACAGCGAGGCCCAGCAGCGCCCGCGAGCGTGAGGCGAGCGCCGCCGGGCCGTTCGACGAGGGACTGGCCTCGGAAGGCTTGGGGCGCAGCGCCGCCAGGACCACAGGGGCGCCGCCGGCACGTTCCCGCACGGCTCCGGGGTTCACCACGGCCGGCGCGGGCGCATCCAGGGGCGACGCTCCGATCCCGGACGCCGAGCCTTGGACCGCATCGGCCAGCGCGGCGCCGATCTCGTCGGGTGCCGGCTCCGCTCTCCTTGCACGGGCGCGAGGCGGCGGCGCCTCCACCGCCGCCCCCGGCGCCGGCGGCTGCTCGACTTCCGGGCTCGCGCCCGGAGCGATCCAGGGCCGCACGACGCGGGCGACCGGCATGTCGGGCGCGAACCGCTTCGCGGCGTCTCCGACGGCGGCCGACATGCGGCGGGCGCCCTGCGGCAACGCATCCCCGCCGCCGGGGGTTGGCGGCAGCTCGAGCACGTGCGTGAGACGGACGGGTCGCCCCGCGGTCATGGCCTGGCGCGCTTCCTCCGCTTCGCGCCGCAGCCGCTCGCGCCGCGTGCCGCGGAGCGGAGGGTAGCGGACCAGGACGATGCGGCCCACCGATCGGGTCGGCCTCGCTGCCCCGGTGGCGGCGCGCGCTCCAGCCTGGCCCGACGGAGGCGTGTTGACCGCCTCGACCTGTCGCGAAGGCCCGGATTGGGCGGCGGCGGCGCCGTCGGACGCGGCCACGTCTTCCGCGGCGCGAGGCGGCGGTGGATTGGAGCCGAGCCACTGCTGCAGCGAGGGTCTGGGTCGAGGCGGTACCGCGGCCGCTCCGCTCACCAGGACGCCGTCGCCCATGAGCCGCTGCACGGCGGCCATGGTCGAGAGATCGTCGAGCGGCGACCCGGAGAGGATCTCGCGCAGGTTGCGGCGCCCGTCGAACAGGCGGAGCACTCCGTTCAGCTCGTCGGGCATCTCGGCCAGGTGCGACGCCAGCGCCGGGAAGTCGACTCCCAGCACCGTGGACATCGGCAGCGCCTCCGCCATCCGCGCGATCTCGTCGATGCGCCGCATCCCCTCCATCAGGAGCGCCTGCGTCCCCGCTTCGCTGCGCGCCTCGCGATCCACGGGACCGAACTCGACCTGGAAAGATCCCGATTCCCAGGTCAGCAGGCGGTAGAAGGCCGCTTCGCCGGCGACCGGGTCGACCTCGGCGTCCACCACCTGGCCGTCCCGCACCCACACGCGCGCGGTGCGTCCGTCTCCCGCCTCGCATCGCACCACGGCCGTCTTCTGCCAGTTCTCCAGCGAGGTGAAGAGGTCCACCAATCCCAGATCGCCCACGCTGCCGGTGAGGGCCGCCGCCGCGCCGCGCTGCGCGTTCCGGGCCTGCTCCCGCTGCGAGAGAAGGACGCGGATCCGCGCCAGCAGCTCCTTGATGAGCAGCGGCTTGAGCAGGAAGTCGTCCGCCCCGGCTTGGAGTGCCGCCTCCCTCGCCGGCTGCGCGCGGTCGGCGTTCATCAGCAGCACCGGCACTCCGCCCAGCCGGGAGTCGCCGCGCAGCGTCCGGCAGAGGGCCACTCCGTCCTGCCCCGGCAGGTTCAGCTCGGACAGGACCAGGTCGGGCGGGCTCCGTTGCACTTTCCGCAGCGCCTCGGCCCCGTCGGCGGCCGTGGCGACGGCGAACCCGGCCTTGCGCAGCGCCACCTCCAGGATGCGCAGGCTCCGGGGGTCCGCGTCGACGACCAGCAGGCTCTGCTTGGGCAAGGTGCGCTCTTCTCGATCGGCGGGAGCACCGCTCTCGTCGAGAGCAGCACCCGCGCTCGGGGTGTGTCAAGACTTCCGGCGGCCGAAGAGTCCCGAGAGCATTCCGCCTTCCTTGTCCTTTGCCTTCGCCGCGCCGCCCTTGCCTTGCCGCGTCTGCAGGAGGCGCAGCTCCAGCGACGCGTCGGAATGCTTCGGGTCGAGCGCCAGGGCTTTGCGAAATTCCTCCGCGGCCGATTCCGGGTCCTTGGTGCGCAAGAGCACTCCGGCGACGTAGTGCGTGCGCGCGGTGCCGCCGGCCGCGCGCACCGCCCGGTTGACGAGGGACATCGCCTCCTCCCTGCCCTGCGGCGAGACCTTGGGGTCCGAGACGATTCCCCACGCCAGGGCCGCCAGCGTGTCGCCGTTCGGGTCGAGGTCGACGGCCCTGCGCAGCTTGTGCAGCGCCCCTTGGAAATCGCGCTTCTTCAGCAGCACCTCGCCCATCTTGAGCGTCAGGCTCGCCTCTTCCCTGCGCGACCCGACCTTCCCGGTGCCGCCTTGCTTGAGCTGGTGGTCGTAGCGTGCCCGGGCCTCGGGGGTCCCGAGATCGTCGTGCGCTTCCTTCAGCGCGCTGAACAGCGCCTGCAGGTCCGGAAGGATGCTGACCAGCCCGGGGGACGAGGAGACGCGGTCGGGGTGGAACCGCTTGGCCGCCGCGATGTAGGCGTTCTTGATCTGCTCGGTGGTCGACGTATTGGGGACGCCGAGCCTGGCGTACGCGTTCTGCGTGTCGAGCGCGGCTACGCGCTGCTCCACCTCCCGCACGAAGGCCCGGATGGCGGGGTCCTCGTACTCTACCTGCGGCGTCGGCCCCGGCGACGGCTCGTCGATCGGCTCACCGCCTTGCACCTGCGGCCCGAGGCCCAGGTTGCGCAGGCCCTGCTGGAGCATCCGCTTGCGCAGGTCGCGGGCGCGCTGCTCGGCCACCTCGTCGCGATCCAGCTCGAGCGGCTCGTCCTCGCCCTGGGCGGCCGCCTCGAGGCGCTTCTCCACTTCGGAGAGCGGCTCGACGGTCTCGAGGGGTTCCAGCTCGATCGGCTCCGCCTCCTGCGCAGCGGGCTGTGCCGCCTTGCCTTCCCCGGCCGGCTCCACGCCGCCGCAGAGCAGCAGCGCCACCAGCAAGGCCTCCGCCCGCGCCTGTGGAAGCTTGGAGGCGGAAACGAAGTCGTCGGCCTTGCGCGGCACCGTCAGCAGCGCAGCGGCCTTGCGGTCAGGCGCCTCGAGCGCGACCCGGGTCTGCAACTCGGGCCAGTCGGCCGAGAGCCGCGCCGGGCCGCCGAGCCAGCGGAGCACGCGAACCCGCCGCGGGCGCATCGCTTCGGTCTGCAGCGCCTCGACCATGCAGGAGACCGGGTCGACGGTGACCTCTCGCGCCCAGGCGGGGGGCGGCTCCCAACCGCGCCATTCGTACTTTCCTTCGTTGAGGCCGAGCAGGACCTGGAGGTTCTCGCGGTGCTGTGCGGCCAGGGCGGCGCGCAGCTGCTCGGCGGAGAGCAGTCCCTGCTCGACGAGCAGCTCGCCGTGGCGCTTGCCTGCCTTGGCGGCCGCCTGCTGGGTGGACTCGATCTGCAGCGCGTCCATCCGGTCGGAGGCGAGCAGGACGCGCGCCAGGGTGTGGAAGCCGGTGAAGCTCGCCGTCCCGCACATGTCCCCGGCGCGGAAGAACGCGCGGATCTCCCCCGTGCCGGGCGTCTCGATGGCCAGGGTGCCGCTCGCCCGCGACCTGAGCACCGCCGCCACGAGCTCGGCGACGGTCGTCTCGCCCAGGTCCCCCTGCGCGAGCGAGGGCAGCAGCTCGAAGGTGTCCACGCCGGGAACATCCTATCCGCAGTCCCTGGGCCTACCCAGGGAACTACCCGGGCTTGCGGCACTGGCGCAGCGCCTCGTAAAGGACCACCCCCGCACAGGTGGAGAGGTTCAGGCTGCGCGCGGACGGCTCCCGGATCATGGGGACCCGCACCCAGCGCCCTGGAAAGCGCTCCAGGGCCTCCGCCGGCAGCCCCTGCTGCTCTTCCCCGAGGACCAGCCAGTCTCCGGGCCGGAAGCGCGCCTCCCACAAGCCGCGGGTTCCGCGGCTGGTGAAGAGGTGCACGTTGTCGCCGTTCAGCCCACCTTCGCGCACCAGCTCCTCGAAGCTCGCGTGGGTCGCGGCGTGGACCTTGTCCCAGTAGTCCAGCCCTGCGCGGCGGAGCTTCTTCTCGGTCAGCGCGAAGCCCAACGGCGCCACCAGGTGCAGGGGCGTCCCGGTGACCGCGCACAGCCGGGCCACGTTGCCCGTGTTGGGCGGGATCTGCGGCCGGACGAGCACCAGCTTGAGCCGCGGCTCGGTCGGATCGAGGAACACAGGCCGTCTCCTTCTTGGTATGTCGATTCCGTGTCCGGGCTGGCCATCATCGCGAATCCGAACGCGCACCGGAACCGGAACTGGCCGCTCGCCTCGCAGGCGCTGCGCAAGGCGGCGCCCGGGGCATCCTTGTACGAAACGCGCACCGAGCGGGAGCTGCGCGAGGCGGCCGAGCGGGTGGGACGCGACCGCCCGCGGGTGGTGGCCATCGCCGGCGGCGACGGGACCGTCACGCACACCGTGACGGCGCTGGCCGAGGCGCTGCAGGACCAGCTGCCTCCGCTCGCGCTCCTGGGCGGAGGGTCGTACGACTCGCTGGCGCCGCTGGGCGGCCGGGGAACCGCCGAGGTCCGGCTGAAGAGGCTGAGCGAGGCGATCTCGACCGGGGCGCCGCTCGAGGCGACCGAGCGCGACACCATCCGCGTCCAGCTGCCAGCGCGGGGCCAGGGTCGCTGCGGGTTCCGCTTCGGAGTGGGATTGCCGGTGCGCTTCATCGAGGAGATCTACGGGGGTGGCAAGGCGGGCTGGTGGACCAGCTCCCGGGTGCTGGCACGCGCGGCGGCCTCTTCGTTCATCCGCGGCAAGTTCGCCCGGCGGCTGTTCGAGCGCATCGACCTGCGGGTCACCATCGACGGAGAGGAGTGGCCGCGGGTGCCCATCTACGGAGTGGTGGGCTCCAGCGTGGCGGAAGCGGGGCTGGGTCTCAAGCCGTTCCGGCGCGCCACGGAGCAGCCGGGGTCTTTCCAGGTGCTGGGGCTGACGGCCGGGCCGCGCAGCTTCGCGCTGGAGGTGCCGCGCCTGTTGCTCGGCAGGCCGGCCCGGCGCGACCGGCTGCTCGAGGCGGTGGCGGAGGAGGTCGAGCTGCGCGCCCCGCGGCCGTTCGGGTATTTCCTGGACGGCGAGATCGAGGCGGCGCCGGGGCGCCTCCTGGTCCGCACGGGGCCGCGCGTCGCGCTGGTGCGGGCATGAGCGGACCGGGTGCGCGGCTGGTGAACCGGACCCGCGGCGCCGTGCTCGCCGTCCGCGTCGAGCGCGCCGAGCGGGTGCTCGACCGGATGCGGGGGCTGCTCGGGCGTCCGGCGTTCCGGGAGGGCGAGGCGCTGGCCATCGCGCCCTGCGCGTCGATCCATACGTTCTTCATGAGATTCCCCATCGATGCGGTCTTCCTCGACCGGCAGGGCCGGGTGATCCGCGCGTTGGCGGAGCTCCGGCCGTGGCGGGCGACCCGGTTCCACCTCCACGCCGATCAGGTGGTGGAGCTGCCTGCCGGCACCCTCTCGCGCACCGGCACCCGCGAAGGGGACCAGCTCGCCTTCGAGCCCGCGGCTGCGGTTTGACCGGGCCGGCGCCCGTTTGCTAGCCTCAAAACGAGGGGAAGCGCGTCGTTCGGCGCGCCGAAGACTCCGCGCTCCATGCGAATCAACTACGCCGCGAAAACCGACGTCGGCATGAAGCGTGACAACAACGAGGACAACCTCCTCGTGTTCCCCGAGCAGAACGTGTTCGCCGTGTTCGACGGCATGGGCGGACACGCGGCCGGCGAGGTGGCCAGCGCGATCGCGGTCAGCGAGGTGAAGGAGTTCTTCACCCTGACCGGCAAGGACGAGGAAGCCACCTGGCCGTTCAAGGCCGACCGCGAGAGGAGCTACGACGAGAACCGCGCCATCACCGCCATCAAGCTGGCCAACCAGCGGATCATCGAGCAGAGCGAGCAGGACGGCGCCAAGAAGAACATGGGCACCACCGCGGTGATGATCCACTTCGTCGAGCGCAACGGCTCCGGGGCGAAGGCGCTGGTCGCCCACGTCGGCGACAGCCGCGTCTACCTCTTCCGCGACGGGCGCCTGCAGCGCGTCACCATCGATCACTCGCTGGTCGAGGAGTACCTGAGGCTGGGGAAGATCACCGCCGAGGAAGCGAAGAACTTCCCGCAGAAGAACATCATCCTCCGCGCGCTCGGGCAGCAGAAGATCGTCGACGTCGAGATCAGCGCCTTCCAGCCCCAGCCCGGCGACATCTTCCTGCTCTGCTCCGACGGCCTCTCCGGCATGGTCTCGGACGAGATGATGCAGGCCATCTTGCAGAGGACTTCCGGCCTCGACGCGGCCGCCAAGAAGCTGATCGACACCGCCAACGCCAACGGCGGGATCGACAACGTCACGGTGATCCTCACCCAGTTCGTGGCGGGCTGAGGCACCGCGGTCCGCCGTCCCTAAAGGGCGACCGAGTACCGGATCAAGCCGCCCGGTTCGACAGGCCCCTGAGAACGCCCGGAACGGGGGAAGATACCCCCGGACCTGACATGTACCAGCTGTACAGGGCCGCGGACCGGACCTCTCCCCCCGCACCGGTGATTGCACAAGCGGGGCGCACGCACGGCCTCAAACTGATCGTGCACCCCTTCGCGCTCGATACCCGGTGGCGCAGCGGGCGCGGTGGTGCTAAGCCCCCCGCATGGTCGAGTCAGCCCTGACGCTGTCGGTGGATTCGTTCTGGATCAGCCCGTACGCCTTCTCCTGCTTCGTGGCTCTGAAGGAGAAGGGGCTGCCGTTCGAGGTGCGCGCGGTCTCGCTGCCGGACAAGGACCACCACCGGCCCGAGTACCAGCGCCAGTCGATGACGGGGCGAATTCCCATGCTGCAGCACGGGGATTTCGGGCTGTCCGAGTCGAGCGCGATCGTCGAGTACCTGGACGACGCGTTCCCCGGGACGACGCGCGCCCTCCCTACCTCCGTGCGAGACCGCGCGCGGGCCCGGCAGATCATGGCATGGGTGCGCAGCGACCTGATGCCGATCCGCGAGGAGCGCCCGACCACGACGATGTTCTACGAGCGCGCCACCAAGCCCCTGTCGCAGGCGGCACACGACGCGGCACGCCGGCTTATGGCGTTCGCGCTGGCCGTCGTTCCGGAAGGTCGCACCTCGCTCTTCGGTGCGCCGTGGACGGCGGCCGACTCAGATCTCGCCTTCATGCTGCAGCGGCTCAACCTGAACGGCTACGAGCTGCCACCCGCCGTCCGCCGCTTTGCCGAGGTCCAGTGGCAGCGCCCGTCCGTGCAGGACTGGGTGAAGCGCGATCGGCTGCCGTACCGTCCGTACTGAGCCGCCTCAGCACTCCAGCCGCACCCCGGGCGCCGCGATGGCGTCCTGGACGCGCTCCCCGGCGGCGACGTGGGTGCCGGCCCAGCAGACCGCCCGGACCACGGAGCCGCCTGCGTCGACTCGCACGCCCGTGCCGACCACCGCGTCGGGGCCGATCTGGGCGCGCGGTCCGACGACGGCGCCGGCGTGCAGGAGGGCCGGGCCGGTCAAGGTCGCGCTCGGGTCGATGGATGCCTGCGGGTCCGCGTGGACGCCGGGAGCCACCTCGCGCGCGCCCGCGAACGGGTCGGCCAGGGGCCGGAAGCGCTGCAAGGGAACGGTGCCGCGCAGCAGGTCGAGATTCGCCCGCAAGAGGGAGCGCGGCGCCCCCAGGTCCCCCCAGTAGCCGTTCTGCAGCCATCCCAGCACCTTGGCGCCCTCGTGGATCAACCGCACGTACGCGGTCCGGTTGATGTCGCTCTCGCCTTCGGCGGGGAGGCGCGCGAGCACTTCGCTCTCGAGCACGTGCACCCCGGTGAAGTGCATCTTGGTGAGGCCCGCCTCGACCCCGCTGCCTCGGCCGGCGATGCGTCGCACGTCGAAGGACGCGTTCACCTCGACCGCGCCGTAGGTCGCGCCGCGCGGGTACGGAGCCAGCACCATCGTGGCCATCGCACCGGCGGTGCGGTGAGCCACCACCGCAGCCTCCAGGTCCACGTCGAACAGCATGTCGCCGTTCAGCAGCAGGAACGTTCCGGGTCCGAGGAGCTGGGCCGCCCGACGCACCCCGCCCCCCGTGCCCAGGATGTGCCCGACCTCGCGGGAGATGGTCACCGACAGCCCGAGCTGCTGGCCCACCTCCAGCGCGCCCTTCTCCATCTCGGCCGCCAGATGGTGCGTGTTCACCACTACTTCACGAACGCCGGCGTTGTGCAGCAGGGCCAGGTTGTACCGGAGGAGCGGCACGCCGCAGAGGGGGACCAGGGGTTTGGGCACGCGGTCCGTGAGCGGGCGCAGCCGCGTGCCGAATCCGGCGCAGAGGACCATCGCCTTCATCGAGGCCACCCTACCAGAGCGTCAGGGGCGCGCTACTCCACGGCCGGCGTGGCGTCAGGCGCCGGCCGGCGGAAGACCCGCCAGAGCGCCGCGACCTTGCCTTGCAAGAGGCTCATCAGGCCGACATAGATGAACCCCCACTGGAAGAGCAGGAGAAAAGGAAGCGAGAAGTACACGCCTTTGTCGAGGGCGAAGTAGATGGCGCTGGTCAGGTAGCCGCCCAGCGCCAGCTCGAGCAGCGGCTGCAGACTGGTGATGGCCCGGTACTTCTTGCTCAGCCAGTTCCGGTCCTTGCCCGAGATCCCCATCTTGGGCGTCCGGGTGAACCCGGTCTCGTAGCCGACCAGCGCCTCGATTACCGCCTTGGCCTGGTTCACGCACAGCCCGATGCCCAGCGCCATGATGAAGGGCAAGTACTTGATGCGCTGCCAGACCGGCATGCCGATCTCTCGCTGCGAGGCGACGTAGAACAAGACCACGCTCATGGTCGCGGTCCAGAAGAACGGCAGGTCGAGCAGCAGCACCTCGTACCAGCCGTGCTTGAAGCGGATCACCATGCTCACCGGCATCAGCACGGTGAGGAGGATCATCAGCGGATAGGTCAGGTTCGCCGTGAGATGGAAGAAGGCCTCCACCTTCACGTCGCGCGGCAGGTCGGACTTCATGATCCGCGGCAGCAGCTTGCGGGCCGTCTGGATGCTTCCCTTGGCCCATCGGTGCTGCTGCGATTTGAACGCGTTCATCTCCACCGGAACTTCGGCGGGCGAGACCACCTCGGGCAGGTAGACGAAGCGCCAGCCGGCGAGCTGCGCGCGGTAGGAGAGGTCCAGGTCCTCCGTCAGGGTGTCGTGCTGCCAGCCGCCCGCGTCCTCGATGGTGGCGCGCCGCCAGATGCCGGCCGTGCCGTTGAAGTTGAAGAACCGGCCGCTGCGGTTGCGGGCCGTGTGCTCGATGACGAAATGGCCGTCGAGGAAGATGGCCTGCGCCTGGGTCAGGTGGGAGGAGTCGCGGTTCAAGTGGTCCCAGCGGACCTGCACCATGCCGATTCGCGGATCGGTGAAGAAGTGCACGCTGCGGGAGAGGAAATCCCGACCCGGGACGAAGTCCGCGTCGAACACGGCGACGAACTCGCCCCGCGCCCTGCGCAGCCCTTCCTGCAGAGCGCCGGCCTTGAAGCCGTCACGGCGCTCGCGGTGCACGTAGGAGATGTCGTGGCCCGCGCGCAGCGCCCGCTCGACCGCAGCGCGGGCGATGCCTTGCGTCTCGTCGGTCGAGTCGTCGAGCACCTGGATCTCCAGGCACTCCAGGGGGTAATCGATCCGGCACACCGCCTCGATGAGCCGCTCGACCACGTACATCTCGTTGAAGATCGGGAGCTGGATGGTGACGCGCGGGAGCCGCCCGAATCGCCCCAGCGGAGTGGGCAGGTTCCCCTTGTACTTGTAGAAGAGGTACGCCATCACGTACCGGTGGGAGCCGTAGAGCGAGAGGATGAAGAGGACGCAGAAGTAGGTCCCGAGGAACAGCCCCTCCACCAGCGTCATCGTCCGCGCTCCCCAGTACCGCGAAAACATTACGTAAATCGCCGCGGAGGCGGCGAAGCGCGCGCAATGTACGAGAGAGTGGTGTCAAAGTCAAAGCTTGACGCCGTGCGCTGTCGGGGTCCGGCAGCCCTCTCAAGGAGCCGCGATCGCCAAAAAAATCACCGCGGAGACGCGGAGAGCGCGGAGATCTCTTTTCACCCGAAATCCTCCGCGTCTGCGCGGTGATCTTTTCGACCTCGAATCGAGTCCGTCGCGGCTAGCGCAGCCGGGAGGCGCTCACTGCGGGTGGGGTGGCGGCCGCGGCCGCGGCGGGCGGAGGGGGCGGCGGGGCGGCGCGCTCCCTCTCGAGATGCGCGCGGAACGCCTGCTCGCTCCGGTCCAGGTAGGCGCCGCAGGCGGCCGGATCGATGAACGGATTCGGCGCGCCGTCGGCCATCCTGGCCCTCCGCTCGTCCTGCTGGAAGAAGCTCGCATGCGGTGCGAGCAGGACATCGCAGGGCAGCGCCCGCAGGATGCGAAAGCTGCGCTCGTAGTCGTCGGCCGCCCGGGGGTACCGGGGGTTGCCCAGCAGCCGGTACTCGTCCGGCACGCTCATGCTGCAGTTGAAGACCACGTGCAGCGTCCGCTCCTGCTCGCGCTGCACCGTGGTCCAGGTGGTGCAGCCCTGCGTGTGCCCGGGAGTCACGTGCGCCACCAGCTCGGTCGGACCCACGCGCACCACTCCGCCGTCCTGCACGATGCGGTCGGCATACACCGCAGCGAAGGGGATGGAATCGCCGAACTGCGGATCGCCCTTGCCTCCCCGGGCCATGGCTTCCGCGTCCGCGCGGCTGGCGACCACCTGGGCTCCGGTGCGCCGCTTGAGCTCGGCCAGGCCGCCGGCGTGATCGAAGTGGGCGTGGCTCATCACCAGGACCTTCACGTCCTCGAGCTTGAACCCGAGCTTGTCGATGTTCCGCACGATCTGCAGCGCCGACTCCGCGAAGCCGCCGTCCACGATCACGTGGCCCTTCGGGGTGGCGATGAGGAACGAAGTGACCTCGGCCGAGCCGACCGAGTAGACGTTCCCCACCACGTGGAAGGGCTCGCGGGACTCGGCCCATCCGCGCGGCGCCGCCGTCGCGAAGAGGAACAGGAGCGCGAGCGTCATGGCGCCGCGCTCGCGGCCTTGGTCCCGCCGGCCTCGTGTCCGAGCAGCGAGGCCCGGAAGATCTGCCAGGTGCGCAGCGTATCGAGAGCGGTCTTGAGCTGGAAATCGTCGTTCGGGTCGCCGGGCTGCTGCGGGAGCTTGGGCAGGGAGGCCGAGACCGGCACCACGGACGCGACGGCCTCCTCGGCCTTGAAGTGGTTGGGGAGGTTCCGCTCGCGAGGCGAATCATCCTCGCTGACTTCCACGGGACCCGGCTGCTGGCGCACGAAGAGATCGGGCGTGATGCCCTTCTCCTGGATGCTCCGCCCGCTGGGCGTGTAGTAGCGCGCGATGGTGAGCTTGAGACCGGAGCCGTCCTCGAGCTCGATCACGGTCTGCACGCTGCCCTTGCCGAACGTCGGCGTCCCCATCACCACCGCCCGGCCGTGGTCCTGCAGCGCTCCGGCGACGATCTCGCTGGCGCTGGCCGTGCCGCCGTCGACCAGCACGATCAGCGGATAGCTCGGCTCGGTGTCCTTGGCGTGCGCCCGCTCCACCTCGACGTGCTTGTTGCCGCGCCCTTTGGTGGTGACGATGATTCCGTCGAGCAGGAAACGGTCGGCGACCTTCACCGCCTGGTCGAGCAGCCCGCCCGGGTTGTGCCGCAGATCGAGCACCAATCCCGCGAGCTGGCCGCCCGCCTGCCCGCGGAGCGAATCGAGCGCCTTCTTCAGATAGGAGTCGGTGCGATCCTGGAAGTTCTTGATCTTCACGTACCCGTAGCGCCGGTCGTAGAGGCGCTGCTCGACCGACACCACCCGGATCACGTCGCGCACCAGGGTCAGCGAGCGCGGCTCGGGCCAGGAAGCCCGGGACACCTTGATCACGCACTTGGTGCCCGGAGCGCCCATCAGCGCCTTGACCGCGTCGGTGTCCTTCCAGCCGCGCGTCTGCGCGCCGTCGATCTCCAGCACCCTGTCGCCGGGCGCGATGCCGGCGCGCGAGGCGGGCGAGTCGTCGACCGGCGAGACCACCACCAGATCGTCGCCGCGCGCGGCGATCTCCAGCCCCACGCCGCCGTACTCGCCGTCGGTCTCTTGCTTGAGCGCCGCGTACGCCTTGGGATCCATGAAAGTCGAGTGTGGATCGAGCGTGCGCACCATCCCGTCGATGGCGCCGTAGAGGAGCCTCGCGTCGTCGACGTCCTCGACGTAGTTGTTCTGGATGAGACTCAGCACGTGGCTGAACACGTCGAGCTTGCGGTAGGGCCCGGTCGCGTCGTTCGCCGCTTTCGCCACCCGGGCGGCGAACAGCCCGCCAAACGTCGCGGCTACTATCAGGAGCGCGAACCGGGCCCGGCCGCGGCGCACCGCCGCGGGACGTTCGACCGGCGGCGGCGGCATGCGCTCCATCGGCGTCCTCTCCAGCAGTTTAACGGAGCCCCTACGGTCCGCGAGAAATTGGCGCGCCGGCGCGCGCGCCCGTCCGGGGCTTTTTGGGTCGCGCCAGCCACCGTTCCGGGTCGAGCGGCATCTGACCCTGGCGCAGCTCGAAATAGAGGTAGGTTCCCTTCAGGGAGCCGCTGTCGCCTACTGTGCCCACCACGTCGCCGCGGCGCACCTCGTCCCCTTTCGCCCGCGCGAGTGTTCCCAGGTGTGCCATCAGGGAGAAATATCCGTCTCCGTGGTCGACGATGATCAGGTTCCCGTAACCGTGGAACCACCCGGCGTGCACGATCCTGCCCGCATGGATCGCGCGCACCGGCGTCCCTTCTTCGCAGCGCACGTCGATCCCGCGCTGCAAGGTCACCGTGCCGTACCGTTCGTCCACCGATCGCCCGAATCGCGCTTCGATCCGTCCCGACTCGACCGGGAACAGGAGCTTGCGGCGCATGCGCCTGACCGGCGGTTCGTCCGGGACCGGCCGCGCGGCGGGCGCCGCCTGCTGCAGCTGGCGCACCTCGCCGGCCAACGCGCGCGCGGCCTCCTCGAGCTCGCTCGCGGCCTGCTCGTGCGTCGCCTTGTCGTCCTGGACCGACGCCACCAGCCGGCGCTGCTGCGCGGCGTGCGCCTCCAGCGCGGCGCGTTTGTCGGCCTCTTCCGCGGCTGCCTTGGCCTCTTCGTCGCGCACCTGCGCCAGCTCGTCGCGGGCGGCCTTGGCCGCGGTGGCGAGCGAGCGCAGCCTCTGCAGCGCGCCCAGGTCGGCCTCCAGCAGCGCATCGAACAGCCGCCGCCTCCTCAACAGGTCCGGGATGGATTGCGCGCCGAGCAGGAAGCGCAGGTACCCTTCCCTCCCCAGGCGGTAGCGCGCCACCAGTCGCGGAGCCGCGGCGTCGGCCGCGGCCTGTAGCTCGGTTTCGGCCTTGCGCGACTTCGCCTCCACCGGGGAGAGCCGCTCTTCCGCGGTGCGCAGCCTGACCTGCGCGGCGCGCAGCGCGCGCGCTTCCACGTCGACCTGCCGCTCCGCCTCGGCCAGCTTGCCGAGCAGCGTCGCCTCGCGGCCCGCCAGCTGCTCCGCCATCGCGCGCTCCTTGGCGAGCTGCGCGGCCCGCTCGCGCTGCGCGGCGGCCGACAGCACGGCGGCGGCCTCCTGCTCGGACTTCGGCGGCGGCGCGGCGAGGATCAGGAGGAGAAGCGCGATCATGTGCGCAGCGACCGCGCGACGGCCAGGTAGCTGCCGCACAGGCCGACCAGCGCGCCGGCGAGGGCGAGCAGCGCGCAGTAGCCCGGAGCCAGCCGAGGCGCCGTGGCTCCGGCCGCGAAGGTGAAGGCAGCCGCAGCGCGGGGGAGGATCAGCTGCTGCGCCGCCAGGAGCCCGGCACCGGCGAGCGCGGCGCCGCACAGGCCCTGCAGCGCGCCTTCCAGGAGGAAAGGCGCCCGCACGTATCCGTCGGTCGCTCCCACCAGCTTCATGATCTCGATCTCGTCGCGCCGGGCGTACACCGCGAGCCGGATGGTGTTCGCCACCACCAGCAGCGCGGCGACGGCCAGGAGCAGGAGCGACGCGGACCCGAAACCGCGCAGCGCGCCCCCCAGCGCCTCCAGGCGATCGACCCACTCGCGCCCGTAGTCCACCTCCGCCACGCCGCCGACGCTCGAGACCTGGTCCGCCAGCGCGCGCAGATCCCCGCCGCCCTTCGGAGTCAGCTCCAGCGTCGCGGGGAGCGGGTTGCGGGGGAGCCCGTCGAGCGCTCCGCCCAGATCGCCGAGCTGTACCCGCAGCCGTTGCAGCGCCTGCGCCGGGGAAACCAGCGCCACTTCGACCGTCGGGTGATCGGCGCGCACGCGCTCCGCCACCGCGCGGGCCTGCTCCTCGGAGAGCGCCCGATCCAGGTAGGCGGTCACCGTGGGCTGCGCCCCCCAGCTGGCCAGGAGAGAGCGCGCCCCCAGCACCGAGAATGCCAGCGCCCCGCCGAGGAAGAGCGCCAGCGCGATGGTGACGACCGCGAGCAGGCTGGGGAGCGGCGCCCGCCACAGGTTGATCAGGGCCCGCCGCAGGAGCCTCCAGGTGAGGTGGGTCATGCGTCGGCCGTCACCTTGCCGTGATGGAGCCGGATGATCCTGCGGTGGTAACGGCCGAGCAGTCCGCTGTCGTGAGTAGCCACGACCACCGTCGCCCCGCGCGCGTTGGCGTCGAAGAGGAGCTGCAGGATGCTGTCGGTGAGCGAGGCGTCGAGGTTTCCGGTCGGCTCGTCGGCGAGCAGGATGGCCGGCTCGTTGACCAGCGCGCGGGCGATGGCCACCCGCTGCTGCTCGCCGCCGGACATCCGCACCGGGAGGAATCCCGCCTTTTCGGCCAGGCCGACCTGGGCCAGGCGCTTGCGGGCGCGCTCGCGGATCTGGGCGTCGGAGGCGCCCAGCACCTCGAGGGCGAATCCGACGTTCTCCAGGGCGGTGCGGTTGGGGAGCAGCTTGAAGTCCTGGAAGACGACGCCGATGCTGCGCCGCAGGGCGGGCACCCCGCCGGCGCTCAGCCGGTTGACGTTGCGCCCGCCGACGAGGACCTGGCCGCTGGTCGGCTCGTCCGCGCCGAAGAGCAGGCGCAGGAGCGTGGTCTTTCCCGCGCCGGAAGGCCCGGTGAGCCACACGAACTCACCTTTCTCCACCTGCAAGGTCACGTCGTCGAGCACCGGTGGGTCGTCGGACCAGCGCTTGGTGACGTGGAACAGCTGGATCAAGGACTGCAGCCTCC
>WNFG01000328.1_pt1 | contig 39691 bp, 35 predicted proteins | sample 5400431 | NCBI WGS metagenome assembly WNFG01 (sample SAMN13153346, study PRJNA577476) | soil metagenome | isolation source: 120 cm saprolite under Douglas fir tree site 2 hole 3 replicate 2 | place: USA:California | collected 2015-04-18
TGCGAAGGCAGGAACCACCGCCGAGAGGCACAAGTGCGAGCTGCGGATGCTGGCGAATGCGGATGTGCGCGCTCCTCCGAAGCGCGCGTCAGGAGGACTGCGTTTCCCCTTGACAAAGACTTACATGGACGTCGGCAATCCAGAAAGAGTTCTGCTTAAGTTAGCGCTTATGGAAGTTGATCCGGAGCCTTGTGGGAACACGCATTCACTCTATGCCTGAACTGAGAAGCTGGAGGCCTCGCGGAGCAGCGCCTCCACGCATACGGTGAACACTCCGCGTACCTCGGGTGCATATTCGCCGGGAGAAACTCTTGAAAGCAGAAGCATAGCGATACCGTGCGCGGTTGCCCACAGCGCAATCCCCAGCCGCCTGTGATCCTCCGGAACTCCGCCCAACTGCTGGGCCAGTTTCTCTTCCATCAGTGCCAGGTTTGGTCGCGACTCCTTCAGGGAAGGTGCGCGACCCGACCGGCTGCGCCTGGAAAGTTCATGTAAGTGTTTGTAGAAAAGCTCATATTCGTGAGGATGACTTAACGCGTAATCAAGATAGGCCTCACCAATTTCTTCCACCGAACGGCATTGTTGCAGGACGCGGCCGAGATCCTGCTGGGTGCGCCGCAGCAGGCCGCGCAGAATATCCTGCCGGGTGCGGAATCGCCGGTAGACAGCGGGTGTATTCGTGCCCGCGGCGCGGGCCACCGCCCGCATGGTGAGAGCTGTCTCTCCTCCTTTTTTCCAGAGTTTTTGGGCTGCATTCAGGATGCGGTCTTCGAGTCCGGGATCCGGTTGCCGTGGCATCTTTTCCTCCAGGGACCAACCACCAGGGAGAATATTAGTCCCTTGTCGATTATGTTGACAACGTATATATTACGTTGTATAGTTAACTCCTGGCAGCCCTCCCGTCTCCCCGCGTTTTGCCTAGGTGGCCGCGGGAGGCAGGCCGAGAGCCAGTCCATCTGACTCGCGGCCTTTACTCCCCCGAATTGTTCGGGCGAATTGTTTCGTGCGGGACGCCGGCAAGATCCATAGTTGGGCGATAGGGAGCGTTCTTCGCTTCCTGCATTATGTTTACAATGTAATCATAACAACGTATAAATATTAATTAATTGGGCCCCTTTCCCCTGCAGTTCTTCAAACTAAACTTGTCAGGAGTTGCCAGATGTATTCGTGGGATAGAGCGGAGGATAGAGTCTCCATTTTACAAATCAATTCCGAGTTGCGGCACGCCCAGTTGGAGCTGATCAGCGCTCACTGCGCCACCCATCAATTGCGGCTGCGTTTCAGCGCCGAAGAGATCGCCCGCTTTGGCCAGCGCGATGTGCTCCTCAAATCCGTCCAGGCCGCGAGCGCCTTGAACGAATATTACTCGTCCCTGGAGAAGAAGATTTCCCTCAAGGAAGGTACTGCCGAGCCCGCTCATTTAAGCGAAGAACAGGTTTGTGAGGGCATTGCCTGCCTTTCCTCGTACCTGCAACAGCAACGGGAACACTATCTGCCTGCCGCTTTGCCCTTGAGCCCGCACCAGAAGGCCACCATGTGGCCCTACTTTTCTCCTAGCCTGCTCGATCAAGTAAAAATCGTCCAGTTGGACCGCGGCACCCCGCGCGTGGCGCCCCCGGCGTTTTACGAGAAAGCTCGGGCTCTTGGTTTCGTCAACCTCCCCGAGATCGCCCATATGAACTCACTGACTTTTCTTGAAGTCGTAGTTTTCAACGAGAAGGTCAGCGAGCGGTCTCTGTTTCATGCGCTGGTGCATGCCGTTCAGTTCGATGTTCTGGGATTAGAACGCTATGCCGAACTCTTCGTGCGCAGCTTCATCCGTACCAGGTTCCATTTCTCGGTCCCGCTGGAGGCTCATGCGTTCTCTCTGGAGTCAAAATTTGCCCGTCCCATGTCTGAGAGATTTTCCGTGGAAGAGCAGGTTCGTCTCTGGGTAGGGCAGCGGCGCTACGAACTAGGATAAGTCGCCGAATGTTCAGCTGCGATTTGCCCTTTTTTCTCTTCGGGCTTTAAGCCCCTGGGGTGCCGGGCGCCCGCGCATCGCGATCGTTGCTTTGACCATTCCGAACTGATTTTGATTGTGTGCACAAGGTCGGACGTCCCCTACTCATATTTTCTTTCTTGTACGTTATGCGCCGCCATCAATGATTCAAGGTGACCTCTGCGGGTGCTCCTCATAGCGGCGCATCGCGCTTCTTGCGACAGAATGGGCATCTCAACGCTATCCCGCTAGTCTTCGCCGAAGGAACCGGATCAACAAACTCCACTCCGCACTCGCAGCCGAACTAAGATTCCACCCATCCAGCCCCGCAATTTCGCTATTGAATTTATACTCAGGCATTTAGGGCTAAAATCGTTGCGCGCCAAGGGGCGGTCTGTTAGCCTTTTTCGAGGACTTCCTTTTGATTGTGTCGCTCATCGCGAACGCGTGGATTTCCGCAATCCCGCCCGACTAGAGTCCAGAACCGGATCTTCAAAGAACGCGAGTTGGTAATTTCGAGTTGGTAATTTCAAGTTGATAATTAAGGAGAAATACATCTTGGCAACAAAAAACCGTCGTTTGTTTACTTCCGAATCGGTGACCGAAGGCCATCCCGATAAAATCGCCGACCAGATTTCCGACGCTATTCTTGACGCCTGCCTGGCCGACGATTCCTCCAGCCGCGTCGCCTGCGAAACTCTGACCGCCACCGGCCTGGTTGTCATCGCCGGAGAAATCACCACCAAAGCCTACGTAGATTTTCAGCAGGTAGTTCGCGGCACCGTGCAGGCCATCGGATACGACAACGCGTTGCACGGATTCGACTGCAACACCTGCGCCGTCATCTCCAGTATCAACAAGCAGTCAGGCGACATCGCCATGGGCGTAGACACCGGCGGCGCCGGCGACCAGGGAATGATGTTTGGATATGCTTGTAACGAGACTGAAGAGCTCATGCCGGCTCCCATCTCGCTGGCGCACAAGCTGACCATGCGGCTGGCGCAGGTTCGCAAAAACGGCACTCTCCCTTTCCTTAGGCCCGACGGTAAATCCCAAGTCACAGTTGAATATGACGCGAAAGGCAAAGTGGTCCGCGTGGATGCGGTTGTGATTTCCACGCAGCACGCCGAGACCGTGACCAACGACGAACTGCGCGCGGGAATTCTCAAGCACGTGATTCAGGCCGTCATCCCGGCGCAGCTGCTCGATGAGGACACGAAATATCACATCAATCCCACGGGACGGTTTGTGATTGGCGGGCCCATGGGCGACACCGGCCTGACCGGACGCAAGATTATCGTGGACACCTACGGGGGTATGGGCCGTCACGGTGGGGGAGCCTTCAGCGGTAAAGATCCGACGAAAGTTGATCGCTCGGCGGCGTACATGGCGCGGCACATCGCGAAGAACGTGGTTGGCGGCGGTCTGGCCGAACGCTGCGAAGTTCAGTTGGCCTATGCGATCGGCGTCGCCGATCCGGTGAGCGTGCTGGTGGATACGTTTGGCACCGCAAGAGTCGATCCGGAAATCCTTCCCGACCTGATTCGTGCGAACTTCAAGCTGACCCCGCGGGGAATCATCGATTCACTGAATCTGCGGCGGCCGATCTACAAGAAGACTGCCGCCTATGGTCACTTCGGACGCAGTGATCCGGACTTCACTTGGGAGGCTACTGACAAAGGGGCCCGACTGGCCAGTGACGCCGGGTTGCGGGAGCCTGTGGGGCAAGCGGTTCGCAAGTAGCCCGAGCGCCAGAGATGGGCTGATACTTTAAAGGTACTCTCAAAAGTGCCATGCGGGTGTGGGCCGGATGGCTCATGTCCGAAAGAGCAACTTGGTAATCTCCCCTGATTCCGTAGTTCGTGTATTCTGCAAAGTGACAGCAGCAAAGCAATCATTTCTGGAAATTCGATTATTTATCTGCGCGTAAAGCGCCACAGGAGAAGCATGTCAACAGCCGCGCAAGTGAATGGCGACATTAAGAATGTGGAACTGGCCGATTTGGGCAAGAAGCGCATCGAGTGGGCGAACCAGTCGATGAAGGTTTTGCAGATTATCCGCAAAGAGTTCATTAAGAATCAGCCGCTGAAGGGGATCCGGATTTCCGCCTGCCTGCACGTGACGGCCGAGACTGCAAATCTTGCCATCTGTCTTCGCGACGGCGGGGCGGACGTTGTGCTCTGCGCTTCAAATCCGCTGTCCACACAGGACGATGTGGCGGCCAGCCTGGTTCGCGATCAAGGTATTGCGGTGTTCGCAATCAAGGGCGAAGACAACGACACGTACTACTCCCACATCATGGCGGCGATCGATCACAAACCCAACATCACCATGGACGATGGCGCCGACCTGGTCACCATCCTGCATACCAAGCGGACCGACGCCCTTGAAGACGTGATCGGCGGAACGGAAGAGACCACTACCGGAGTAATCCGTCTGCGCGCGATGGCGAAGGACGGCGTTCTCAAGTTTCCCATCGTTGCTGTGAACGACGCCGACACCAAGCATCTGTTTGACAATCGCTACGGCACGGGACAGTCGACCATCGACGGCATCATCCGCGCGACCAATTTCCTGCTTGCTGGATCGAAGTTCGTGGTCGCCGGCTACGGCTGGTGCGGCCGCGGATTAGCCAGCCGCGCTCGCGGCGCGGGAGCAGAAGTGATCGTCACCGAAGTCGATCCCACGAAGGCGCTCGAAGCCGTGATGGACGGCTTCCGCGTAATGTCGATGACCGAAGCGGCCAAGCTGGGCGACGTGTTCTGCACCGTCACCGGCAACAAGAGCGTGCTGACCAAGGAGCACTTCGACTTGATGAAAGATGGGGCCATCATCTCCAACTCCGGACACTTCAACGTGGAAATCGATATTCCCGCGCTCGAAAGAATGTCGTCATCGAAGCGCACCACGCGCACCTATGTCGACGAGTACTCGCTAAAAGACGGTCGCAAGATCAACCTGCTAGGGGAAGGACGGCTGATCAACCTCGCGTCCGCAGAAGGGCATCCTGCGTCAGTAATGGATATGAGCTTTGCCGACCAGGCGTTGTCAGTCGAATACATGGTCCGCAACCACGCCAAGCTTGAGAAGACGGTCTACAAAGTTCCTGACGATTTGGACAAGCGAGTGGCAAAACTGAAACTCGAATCCATGGGAATCAAGATCGATCGCTTGTCGCCGGAGCAGGAAGAGTACCTGGCGGGGTGGAGCGAGGGAACCTAAAGGCGGGCGTCGGACCTCGGACGTCAGCCCTCAGCAAAATCCATGTAGGGACAGCCGCCCTCGGCTGTCCAGCGGCCCGGAAGTATCGGGCCGCATTTTTTTAGTTTGTCATCCTGAGCGAAGTATGCCGATCCGCAAAGCGGATCGGCATACGCAGTCGAAGGACCCTACCCCGACGGCAACTCCGACGGCCGACTCAGGGCATTCTCACAATGCACCCGTACCGCGCTTGTCATCTTGAGGTCGCCGCTCTTGCGACCGAAGGACTTGTGCAATCGCCGAATCGCCCGCGTCTCTTGCACGCGAACCTCGTACGTCAGGCTAGGATGTGGCGCGGGCACTCTTGCCCGCTGCTTTTGACTTGAAGCGGGGCGGCCGCCCCGCTTTGTTTTTTCCATGATTTGCCCATCGTTTCCGCGATGACATCCTCCCACAGCCACTTGAATGCGCAGTACTTTCGGCACAGCCCAATATGGATAGGGCACCGGATTTTTAAATGTGCGGTTCCCAGCCGGAGAACCGCATTTTATCGACTCTTATTGAGGCTGCAGGGAGTTTGCACGATCGGGCCATTCCACTCTGGTTGCGGCCAATACTAGAGTTCCCAACTGAAGTGTGCCGAAAAAGGCGCCAATCTCTGTTTCTCCTTCCGAGTCCTGTTTTGCGAGGAGGCCAATGATGGTCAGCACGTGCCAAATATGCGGCCTTGAAGCGCCAGTGAAGTATGTCAACTTTCATCAAAATATCGGGATGCTTGTTTCACGCTCAACGTCAGACATTGCGGGCAACCTGTGTCGCAGGTGCATAAAGAGATGTTTCAAGTCCTACACACTGACCACTTTTTTCCTTGGTTGGTGGGGTGTGATCTCATTCGTAATTACACCCTTCATACTGCTCTCAAATGCCTACAACTACCTACGCGCACTAAACCTCCCGGAGCCGGGAATTGCGACGATGGACAGCCCACTGGCAATAAGTGGCATTACTAGGGGAGCCGACCGGAGTTTTAAGTTCAAGGTGATCTATGGAGTCATCATTTGGACGATAATGCTGGTTTTTATTTTGCAGGATGCGCCGAAGGCTCTTGAGAAATATTCTCCCAAACTCAACGCCTATTTGCATTCGGGCACCCCAACAACTGAAGCCGACATAGACTATCGCGCCAGTCACTTATCAGACTCTTTCACGGCTTACAGCAATCTCGTTAACGCAGCGTGTCCAGAAAAGGCGAGTTTCGGGGAATGTCGCGCAAAAATACTCGCAGCCCGACCAGCTCTCGACGATATGGGGGAGCAATACAAAGCATTGACAGCCGTATGGATTTCTGAAAAGCAAGGACGATCAATACCAGATTCTTGCAAGATTCCGATGGATCAGTATTTTTCAGCCATCAACGGATATTGGACAACAGAAGACAACGTATTGCGGCTTTTTGCATCGATCGCCCCGGATTCGAAAGACAGCATCCGAGCAGCACTTCCACAGCTAGAAAAGATAAAAGCGAGGGAAGATACCGCAACAGAGAAATTGCAGCAAGCTGCGAGAGGGATCAGTGAGGGTTCGCCGTGCAAGGATTATTAAGGGCAAGAGCTCAATGCCAGATGATATCGGCTACACCACTACGGCCAGTGCGCCACATTGTCTTGGTCCCTGGTGTTTCGGGACGCGTACCTCAGCGGCTGAAGCCGAGTTTTTACATGGACGCGAATGAGGCACGAGTGGAACTCGTGCCCCTCCCGAACCCGGCGCTACGGGGAGAACTCCGTGAGACGGTCGGGAGTGGGTGGGAATGTAGGGTCCTTCGACTGCGCATGGCGATTCGCGTTGCGAATCTGCATGCTTCGCTCAGGTGACAATGTGGATGACGCGGGAATTGAATCCCCACGTCTCGCAAAGGAAGCGAGACATGGGGCACCCCATGTCATTTCCCCAATCCCTCAGCGGCTGAAGCCGCGTCACCATTGGGCGCTGGTGTGGCACGAGTGGAACTCGTGCCCTTCCCGATCATGCTCGGAATTTGTCGCTACTTGGGGATTAGCAAGCCCCGATAAGCATTGTCGCCAAAAAACATTCACAGCACCCTTGTGATATCCCCCCTTGCGTCCACTGTCAATTTCGTCTCATCATGGTTGCAATAGAGGCAGTACATCTCGCCAAATAGCGAGAGAACAAAAAGTGGCTATAAGTCCTTTGTTTCACGGATTTTGACCTCTAAGTTCTTTGACATCCGGATTTTGCGAGGAATTTCTTGCTAATCCCATGACTCCAAAGATTCGAGGGGGAGGGGGGATACCCCTCATCTCTTCCGACAATTCCATTTCGGGCAACCATGCCATTGGTAAAACAGCCGCAAAAGAAATAATGCCTACTGTCACCGGAAAAGACCCACGTCTCGCAAAGGAGGTGAGACGTGGGGCACCGATGACATTTCCCCAATCCATCAGCGGCTGAAGCCGCTTAGGGTTTGAATTTCTCGTTCCTGTAACATTGAAACGTGGCGACTCGGGCTCCCAAAAAAAAAGCAAACAAGCAGGCCAAACTCAACGTTCTCCGCGCTCAACACCTGAGCGAATTTCCCTGGCTGATCCATGGTTTTTCCACGCGCGTCGGAGGATTCTCCCGCGCATACGGGAAGGGTGATCTGAACCTCGGTTTCACCAGGGACGACACGAAGAGCGCCGTCGAACGCAATCGAAGAGTGTTCTTGCATGAAGTCGGCGCGGTCACCAAACGGCCAAGCGGCCGTAACGGCAACCCGACTCTGTGGCCCATCGTCACACTGCGTCAGGTTCATTCTGATGTCATTCACTGCGTTGACGCCCACGGCATTGACTCCGCCAGCCACGATCCCCTGACGGGCGATGGACTGCTCACGGCAACTCCCGGCCTTCTGCTCGCGATCCAGACCGCAGATTGCCTGCCGGTGATTTTGGTGGACGCCAAGCGGTGTACCGTGGGGGTGTTTCACGCGGGATGGCGCGGCACGCTGAAGCGGATTGTCGTGAAGGGAGTAGGCCAAATGCAACACTGGTTTGGCAGCCGCCCTCGCGACCTCAAAGCAGCCATCGGTCCGGGCATCCATGGCTGCTGTTATGACGTAGGCGAGGACGTTCGTGGAAAATTCGAGTCGCAGTTTTCCTATGCCGGCAAGCTGTTCCGCGAGGTGAAGGAGTCCGATCCCGTGCGTGAGAAATATCCGCTCTTATTCCTCACTGCCCGTGCCCCCGGTCACGGCGAGCTGCCAAATAAAATTTTTCTCGATCTGGTCGAGGCCAACCGCCAGCAGTTGCTTGAGGCGGGTCTATTGTCGAAGAGCATCTGGACCTCCCCGCTTTGCACGAGCTGCAACAATAATCTGTTGTTCTCCTACCGCAGCGAAAATGGAAAAACAGGCCGCATGATGGGAGTAGCAGGGATTCGTGCCTGAAGTGTGTTCGTGTGGCGCGGGCACTCCCTTCGACAAGCTCAGGGCAAGCTCTGCAGGCGGAAGCCGAAAACCGGCTAAGGTCCTACGAGTATCCAGCGCGACGGGTGCGCTGTTGCTGTAAGATGCGTCCCATTCCATTGAATTTCGCTTAAAGAGACAAGAGTACCAAATACACCTTGCCGGCTGCTTCTGTGACTATAGTTCGCGGCAAGCTTTATTCCCGGCTCAGTCCTTAAGCCCTGCGACCTTGCCACGGAGTACGGTCACGGAGGCTTTCGGAAGAGTGAACGTGGTCCCGGAGTTTGCCGGCAGCGTGGTCGCGACAGGCGGATTGCCTGGATCAGGATGGCTGTTTGGTCCGTCATTGATCCACACATACTGCTCGCTGCCGAAGGTCACGAAAGTGACCGATCCCGAGAAAGACTCGTCGCGTTTGTTTTTCAAATCCTGAAACACAACGCGCACCGTGTGCGGGTTTGTCTCGTCACGATTCACCAGCATTAACGACCAGTTCCCATCAGGTCGGCGCACCGCATACGATGTGACCAGCACATTGCCTTCGGCGTCCTTGATATCGGTGGACGAGGGAAACATGTGATGCAATCCGGCGCGATGCTGCACCCACTCCAGGTTAATCATGTGCGCGGCGAAGTAGGGCGAAGTATATCCCTTGATGGTGTAATTTTCGTCGGAGACGAAATTCGACCATGAGGACCAGCCGAGGCACGTGTCCTGCACGCCCTGGGGCTGAATGGGAGAGTGATAGAACGCGGCGCCTCCGCCCTCAAAGAACGAGCCGACATTGTCAGCCAGCCACAGCGCGGCAAAAATTGTCGTCATAGGACCGGTGAGGCTGGAGGCAAGATGATTTTCCGTCACCATCAGCGGCACATCCTTGGGCACGCCGTCATCTCTCCATACTTGCAGGATGTGCTTCATCAGTTGCGGCTCGCTGTACAGAGTTTTCCACGTGATAGTGCACGGCTCGAAAGGATAGTGCTCGAATGAGACGAAGGCCAGGTCGGACAGGCGGTTGTGCTCCTTCAGGTAATCCACAAAGCGCCCCATCCATGAAGTCCGGCCCTGCGCGTCGGGCCACACGCGGATATCTTCGTTCACACCCTCGAAGATCGGCCCTCCTAGCTTGAGCTTGGGGTCAACCTTGTGAATGGCCGCTGCCCACTGAAGATAAAGCGCGCCGTAGTCTTCGGGCATGGCGTGCTTGCCGTCGGGCTCTTCTCCCATCTCAATGTAGCCGATGGAGTAGCCTCGCTTCTCAATGTAAGCAATCTGTGCTGCTGCGTCATCCGGCGTGCCGTAGAGCATCGTGACCGGGATCATTGCCGGAAGGTTGTTGGTGAGTCCGCTGGTGAAGAAGACATCAAAGCCACTGTGCTGATAGCCTCCTCCGTCGTTCACGTCTTCTTCGGAGTGCCATGGATCAATGGATGAAACGCAATAGGTAGTTCGCCTCTCGTCAGCATTTTTCGTCACTTCAACGAAGGCGCCGCTGGCGTCGAGCGTGCCCGCAGCAAGTTGCTGAATGGCATAGCCAACGCAGTTGCGGACATCGTCCGGCCCATGTTCATCACAAGTTTTGGAAGACTCCGTCATTAAGATGCGCAGGTAGCGCGTGGATACCGGCGTATCGGTAAGCCTCAAAGTAACTGTGCCGCCTTGTGCGTTTTTCACAGTTCCGGAGGGAAAAATTCTCCATTCACCTTTAGGGCCGCCGTCAAAATCGAGCGCATTGGTGCCCGTCCAATATTCCACCTGGTAGGTTGTGGCATAAGGGCTGGCCCAGGCGACGCGCACGGCGCTCACGGGCTTTTCGGACCCCACGTCCACGACCACCCATTGCTGATGCAGCGAGTCGCTTTCCCCGGTGAACTTACTGGTGAGATACGGATTGCTTTTCCAATAAGTTAGATTGGGGCCGTTGATCGGGCGATCACCGCTGGTGGCAAAACCGCGGTGCGGCAAAGCGTAGGCCAGGATGTAACGGGTTGTTCTTTTCAGTTCGGTGCTTCCGGTAAAGTATCCGCTCCGGTGCGCCGCATCACTCCACGTCCCATCCTCGGTCCAGTGCCAGGCGGCCATCCGCAGTTCAGTGTTGTTGCGGTAAGTAATGGGCCCCCAGCCCGCCGAGAGAGCCTCCTGAATGATGTGAGGCGTATAGACCTTGTTGATGTCGGCGCGAGTCAGAACATCAATCGAACTGCCAAGGGCCCTGTCAGGATCAAACGCATTGATGGAGTGGCCCGGTGTTGCATCGACCCGAATGGTGCCGGGCTGGGCTGCTACGTTGCCGGGGTTGATTTGAGCGGATGCAGTTCCGATTTGCGCCACAAAAAAGAGAAGCGATATCGCGGTGGCAGCACCGCCTGGCAATACTCGATCAGAGCCTCGCTTTTCGTTTTTCTCGTTCCCCCATTTCAACGCGCTTACCATCGTGCCTCCATTGCGGCCGTGCTTTTCTGTTCTCGATCGAGAACGGAGAAAGTTGCATAAAGATTTCACTGTGTGGAAGAGTCGAATGCCGGACTTCCTTACAGACGCGAATAATAGCACTTGGTTGACTGAGAGGACGTTGGCGCAAGGCACCCAATCAAGTGTCCCGACCTATCCCGCGTTGAGGTCGACATTAGCTGGAAAAGTGAGTCTGGAAATTTTCACCGGCCAGTACCCCATACGGCCACCAGTTGGTATAAACTCGATATTATTTTCGCTGCAAGGCGAAGCCCCGATTCCTTCCTTGTCCTTCCTGCATGGCTTCGGACAAGCGCAACCCGGTGGTAGCGGCCGGTAAGTCTTCGCTACGCGGAGGCCAGGAATGCAAGACGACGATTCCATCCCCAAGAAAACTCCCAAGAAAACTGAAGAACCAGCCGAGAAGTCTTCTGGCGTTTCCCGCCGGGACTTCCTGAAAATTTCCGGCCTTGCCGCTGCCGCCGTGCCGGCGGTCGCCAGTCCTAAGGTCGTGATGGCGGCCGGGCAGCAAGTGAAGGTCTACGGTCCGGGCAGAGTTCCGATGGAATTCGCCGTCAACGGGAAGAAGTACAAGGCGAATCTCGAACCTCGCGTGACTCTTCTCGACGCTCTGCGCGACAGCCTGGACATCACCGGAGCCAAGCGCGTATGTGATCGGGGGGAGTGCGGAGCGTGCACCGTCCTGCTGGACGACAAGGCCGTCTACGCCTGCTCGATTCTCGCGATTGAAGCGCAAGGAAAGAGAATCAGGACGGTGGAGTCGCTAACCGAGAACGGAAATCTCCATCCCATTCAGCAAGCCTTTGTCGACAACGACGCCTCACAATGCGGCTTCTGCACTCCCGGCTTTGTTGTAGCCTGCAAGGCTCTGCTCGACAAGCATCCCAATCCAACGCAGGAAGATCTTCTTCATGGCCTCAGCGGGAACATCTGCCGCTGCGGGACCTACCGGGGAATTCGTGGCGCTGTCGCGCAGGTCGCGCGGAAAGGAGCATAAGCCATGCCTGACTATCAATGGCCCGATGCGGAACATCGTACGCTGATTGGCAAGCGCATCGCGCGCGTGGATTCCCCCGATAAAGTTTCCGGGCGAGCGCGTTACACCTACGACGTTAAGCGTCCCGAGATGTTGTTCGGCAAGATGCTGCGCGCTCCTTACGCGCACTGCAAAGTCGTAAGCGTCGATGTCAGCGCTGCCGAAAAGATGCCCGGCGTCAAGGCTGTTGAGATCGTTCAAGGGCCGGGCTCAACTATTCACTGGGCCGGCGATGAAGTAGTCGCGGTGGCCGCGATCGACGAACCGACGGCTGAAGACGCAATCCGCGCCATTCAGGTGAAGTACGAGAAGCTGGGGCACCTGGTAAGCGATGCCGAACCTCCTGAAGGCGCCAGCGAGAGTCAAGGCCCTCTCAGCATGGACGACATCGGCGACATGCTCGACAATCAGGTTCCGCAGAACCAGATGGTCAGCCAGTTAGAGCAATATGGCATCAGCTTCCAGCCGACAGAAGAAGATCTGAAGGGCGCCAAGGAAGAGGGTGTTCCCGATGCCTTGATCGAGGCCATACGGAAAGCCCCTGTGCATCCGGAGGCCGCCAAAAAATCCCACTCAAGCTATCAGAAAGCGGCGACACAGGCCACGGGAGACGTGGATCAGGCTTTTGCGCAAGCCGACGCTATTTCGGAAGGTCTCTACGGGGCTCCCGTGATTACGCACTGCTGCCTGGAGTCTCATGGTTCCACCTCCGAGTGGACGGACCAAGACCATCTCTTCGTCCATATGTCTACGCAGAATGTCTCCGGCATTGCCGGACAGATGGCCGAACCACTCAAGATGCCAGCTGCAAATATCCGGGTGCATCAAGACCATGTCGGCGGGGGCTTCGGAAGCAAGTTTGGACCGGACCGGTGGGGCATCGCGACGGCTCGGCTCTCGAAGAAAGCTGGCGGCAAGCCTGTACGGTTGATGCTCGAGCGCGACTCGGAGCTCAAGGTCGCGGGCGCTCGCCCATCGGCTTACGCACACGTCAAGGTAGCCGCGAAAAAGGACGGCACGCTTGTGGCGTGGCAATCTAAGTCGTGGGGGACGGGCGGTCCGGGCGGAGGTGGAATGCCGCCGATTCCCTATTGTTTTGCGATTCCCGCCCAGCGCAAGGAGCACACGGCGATCCGCGCAAACATAGGTCCGGCCCGTGCATGGCGTGCGCCCAATCATCCCCAAGCTGCTGTAATCACCATGTGCGCGCTCGATGATCTGGCCGCCAAGCTCAACCTCGATCCCCTGGAGTTTTTTCGGAAGAACATCGAACTGGCCAAACCCCGCCAGAGTATCTATCTCGAGGAATTCGTCATTGCCTCCGACCTCATGAACTGGAAGGGCAAGTGGCGACCTCGCGGTCAAAACATTTCGGGCCACGTGGCTCGCGGCGTTGGGATGTCATTGCATACCTGGGGCGGGCGCGGCCACAGCAGCGACTGCGATCTTTCCATCTATCCCGATGGGTCCGTCGATCTCAAGATGGGCACGCAGGATATTGGTACCGGTACTCGCACGACGATTGCAATCGTCGCGGCCGATACACTGGGCCTACCCGTGGATGCGATCAAGCTGTACATCGGTGACACGCAATATCCTCCGTCGGGCGGGTCAGGCGGCTCGACGACTCCGGGAGGCGTGACTTCATCTACACGCCGCGCCGCGGTTGACGCCCGCGACGCACTCTTTACCAAGGTGGCGCCGGCATTGAACGCTCAGCCTGCGGACCTGGAAAGCGTTCAGGGTGTGATTCGGGTAAAGAGCGATCCATCTCATTCGTTGAGTTGGAAAGCCGCTTGCGCCAAGATGGGAGCCACGCCGATCACGTGCCACGGACACAACGATCAGGTAGCCGCGAAAAATAATCCCGACTTGACCAACAGTGGAGTCGGTGGTGTGCAGATGGCCGAGGTCGAAGTGGATACCGAGACTGGTGTTGTGCAGGTTAAGAAGATGGTCGCCGTGCAGGATTGCGGTCTGATCATCGACGTCAAACTCGCCGAGAGCAGCGTGCTCGGTGGGCTCATCATGAGCATAAGCAGCGCCCTTTTCGAGGAGAAGGTCATGGACTCGAACACCGGGCGAATGCTGAACGCGGACATGGAGTTCTACCGGCTCGCGGGATTTAACGACATTCCGGAACTGGTTGTACACATGATGACCGGAAAAGGTTACGACGAGCGCGGTGTGATTGGTCTGGGCGAACCGCCAGTCATTTCGGGTGGTGCCGCCATCTCGAACGCTGTGGCTAACGCCCTCGGCGCGCGGGTCCCGTTCTTGCCGCTCACGCCCGATCGCGTACTAGCGTCGCTCGGACAGAAGGCAGGTGCATAATGCGATCCTTCGAATATGTCAGCCCGACCGATGCCAGGCAGGCTGTCAGTCTTCTCAGTGCAAGCTGGGGGCAGACGGAAATACTGGCGGGCGGCACGGATCTGCTCGCGCTCATGAAAGAGGATGTAATCACGCCGAAGCGCGTGGTCAACATCAAAGAGATCAAAGACCTCAGCGGCGTGAACGCGGACTCCAACGGCCTTCGCATCGGAGCGCTCACATTGCTTTCCGATCTCGCTGAGAATCCGAGCGTCCGGCAGAATTATCCCGCTCTTGCTGAGGCACTTCAGGAGGCCGCGAGCCCTCAGATTCGCAACACGGCCACTCTCGGCGGAAACCTCTGCCAGCGGCCGCGTTGCTGGTATTTCCGCAACGGCTTTGGTCTATTGCCGAAAGATGAGTCGGACAAGAATCTCGTGGCTACTGGTGAAAACCGGTATCACGCGATCCTGGGGAATGAGGGCCCGGCGCAGTTCGTCAGTCCATCAACAATTGTCCCCGTGCTGATCGTCTATGGGGCGCAAGTACATATCGAAGGGCCACAAGGGAAGCGTACCTTGGCTCTCGAAAAGTTCTACGTCATCCCTAAGGCTGAAGGAGAGCGCGAACACGATCTTAAGCCGAACGAGATCGTTACCGCAGTGACTCTACCTCACGCAGGCAACGCCAAAGTTGCGCGTTACGAAATTCGCCAGAAAGCCGCTTTTGACTGGCCGCTCGCAGTTGCGGCGGTTGCGTTGAAGACAAATGGTGCTACGGTGCAGTCCGCTCGTGTGGTGATGGGACACGTCGCTCCCATTCCCTGGCTCTCGCCAGAAGCGGAGAAGGCTCTGGCCGGCAAGAGCGTCAGCGAAGAAACCGCGCGGGCCGCGGCTGAGGCTGCTCTTGAAAGAGCGACGCCTCTCAGCCAGAACGCCTACAAGGTGCAACTCGCGCGTGTCGCCGTCCGACGCGCGATTATGAAAGCTGGAGGTGTCGCATGATTCGCAGGAGGGACCGCTTTAACACTAACGACCCGAATCTTTGTTCCGCCCTCCGGTGGAAAGGCCAGTTCATTCTGAGCGAGCCGGACCCGAGCGTGCCCGCCTCCAATGACGGACTATTCTGGTGCATGCATACGCAGACCTGCATCGGCCCCGACGGGGAACTGGCCGAGCCCGGCAACTGCAGCTCGGAGTCACGCGGATGCCACGGAACCGGCCAATGCCGGCAGCAAATGGCTTCCGAACCTTTGCATTCGGGCTCTGCGCTGTTGGACAATAGAGGGAAGAGCTAGTTAGGAGTTTCCCCATGAAGTCTCGTTTGTTTGCAAAGTCCGTGATGCGCCTTTTGTTTCTGCCCACTCTGTTCCTGTCAAATCTGGCAGCTGCTCAGCAGATCCGCGGCGATTACATCGAAACGCGCAGCGCCGACGTCTATACCGGCCAGTGCTTTGCTAACGGCGAGGTCAATTTGGTCGGGAACGAGGCGATTGTAGCCTGGCATGTCGAGAGCGGTAGCTGGGATGGTGTTGCACTTGACGGTCTGACGGTGGCCGCAGCCGTCCGCGCAAAAGCAACTCTCGGCGATCCCTATGCCGACCCTTACCCGGCGGAATCTGTTGTGCTAGTTGACGAGCAGGCGACTTTACAACAACGCGCTGCGCTCATGAACTTTGCTCACCAGATGGGCGGGGAACTGCTCAATCATGTGGGCCAGGTCATCATCGCTCCCATGGAAATGGTCGTGAATCACCAACGCCACGGAGTCGCACTGCTTCGCGCCGGACAATTTGCTACCGTGCAGACGCGGTCGCTTGGCGAACACGACCACACCTGTGGCAACGAAGTAACGTTCTATCCGCCGCTTACTGCTGTGGCGCACTCTATGCCGGCAGTCGCGGTCACCGACGCCTGGCGCGGCCCGGGTCTGGGCGAGTCCTGGGATCTTCACGGCAAGCGCAGCGCATTCGTAGGAACCTTTGCCCGGTAAAATGTCGTTTGCTTCTTTGAGGCAGCGCGCAAATTTGACAAGCAAGGGTTTTTTCTTTAACGTGTCCTTGTAATGACTTTGCTGACCCATCGCCACCATCATCACCATTCCCATGCGATGAGCGTGTCAGCGGAGCATTGCGGATAAACCTTTAGAGCAATCATAGGAAATCCAAGCCCGCCGACGCGATCCTCGCATCGGCGGGTTTTTGTTTTTGCCGCAAACCTCAGAAGGAGTGGAGAGCTTGGAATGGAAATCGACTTCGACAAATTAAACGGACTGGCGCCCGCCGTGATTCAGGACGCGTCCAGCAATGAGTTGTTGATGGTGGGCTTCATGAATCGCGATGCGTGGGATACGACCCTGAGCAGTGGGTTCGTAACGTTCTACAGCCGCACCCGTCGGAAGCTCTGGACCAAGGGGGAAACCTCCGGGAACCGCCTGCAGGTTATTGCCGCGTGGACGGATTGCGATCGCGACACAATTCTGCTACGCGTCCGAGTGTTGGGCGCAGGCAAAGTCTGCCACACCGGGTCGCGCTCTTGCTTTACACAAGAGCTGAAGCTGGATGCTGCCGCGCTCCCCGCAATGGAGACACGGCCATGAAGCTCCGTCTAGGAATTCCCAAAGGCAGTTTGCAGGAAGCAACCCTAAGCCTGTTCACGCGCGCGGGATTACGTGTCTACACCAATGCTCGCTCTTATTTCGCGGCGACCGATGATTCAGAAATCGATTGCCTGCTGATCCGCGCACAAGAGATGGCGCGTTACGTTGAGCACGGTGCGCTCGATGCCGGCCTGACAGGCCTCGATTGGGTGCTTGAAAGCGGACTCGAAGTGGTCACCGTCACCGATCTCATCTATGCCAAGCAGAGCATGGGAAAGGTGAAGTGGGTGCTTGCCGTACCGGAGGATTCCACTTTCCAGAAACCCGAAGACCTCGAGGGCCGCATCATTGCGACAGAATTGGTCAGCTTTACGCGAAACTATTTCGCGAGTCGCAACATTCCCGTACGCGTGGAGTTTTCTTGGGGCGCAACAGAAGTGAAACCTCCGTTGCTGGCGGATGCCATCGTCGAAGTCACCGAGACGGGCAGTTCGTTGCGCGCGAATCACTTGCGAATTCTGGAAGCCGTCCTCGAATCCAATACGCAGCTCATCGCTAACAAGAGCGCATGGGCGGATCCGGAGCGGCGGCGCAAGATTGAGAACTTAGCCGTGATGCTCTGCGGAGCCATGGCGGCACACGGGAGGGTCGGCTTGATGCTCAATGTGCGCAAGCCCGACCTCTCCGCAGTGTTGGGACTGCTTCCAGCGCTGCAAAATCCAACTGTCGCGCCACTGGCGGATGGCGAATGGGTAGCGGTCAACACGGTGATTGAAGAGCATGCGGCCTGGTCTCTGATTCCCAAACTCAAACAAGCGAATGCCCAGGGGATTGTGGAGTATCCACTGAACAAGGTGGTGATGTAGTGCGCATTCTCGACGGTTCGAAGCGAGACCGGTTCGTGCGTGCGTTGGAGCAACGGGGTGCGACCGACTTAGCCGATGTGACGCCTGCGGTTCGACGCATTGTGAGCGACGTTCGTCGTAATGGCGACCGCGCCTTGCGCCGGTACTCCACGCGTTGGGACGGATTAGGAAAAGACGAACCGCTGCGTGTTTCCGAGGCTAACCTGCAACAAGCTTGGGACCAGACGCCTGCTGAACTTCAGAAGGCGATCACTCAGGCAGCGACAAACATTCGCCGCTACTGTGAGTGGCAAAAGCCCGCGGAATGGCGGCGTGAAATCCACGCGGGTGTTTGCGTAGGGCAGCTGGTTCGTCCTCTGGAATCTGTGGGCTGCTATGTTCCCGGCGGCCGCTACCCCCTGCCGTCCACGCTGCTGATGACCGTGATTCCGGCCCAGGTTGCCGGGGTGCGTCAGATTCGCGTTGTATCTCCGCGGCCGGCGGAGATCACGCTGGCGGCGGCTTTCTTTCTGGGCGTTCGCGAGTTCTATTGTGTTGGTGGCGCGCAGGCGATCGCCTCCTTGGCGTACGGAACCAAGAGTATCCCCCGCGTGGATAAGATCGTTGGCCCTGGCAATCGATATGTCACTGCCGCCAAGAAGTTGGTGGCCTTCGACTGCGCCATTGAATTCATGGCGGGACCAACCGAAGCGGTGGTGATCAGCGAGACGGGGAATCCGGCGTGGATCGCCTCTGACCTTGTCGCGCAGGCGGAACATGATCCTGACGCGCTCTGCATTTTCATTACGACTATGCGCGACCTCGCAGAAACTGTGCAGATGGAAGTGCAGCAGCGCACGCGTACGAATCTTATCGCCCGCCAATCGCTCTCCCGGAGGGGCGCGATCCTGCTGGTGGATTCACTCGAACAGGCAGTCGAGATTTCCAATTGTATTGCGCCCGAGCATCTCACGCTGCCCTCGGAACTGGCTCCCGCAGTGCAAAACGCGGGGTCAGTGTTTCTCGACGAGTTTTCTCCCCAGGCTGCAGGGGACTACATTTCAGGTCCGAACCACGTGTTGCCTACCGCGGGAATGGCGCGTGTGCGTGGAGGCCTCAGCGTGCTCGACTTCGTGCGCATTATTGCTTGCCAGGAAGTGTCCGCCGAAGGTATTCGCCGGATAGCACCTGCGGCCATTGCAATGGCGGAGGCCGAAGGGTTGCGCGGACACAGCGAATCGTTGCGGGTGAGGTGCTCCCATGCTTGAGGCCCGCGAGGCGGTAAAGAATCTTCGTACCTACCATCCTCCGTTGGCCGGACGAAAAGGACTGCGTCTCGATTTCAACGAGAGCACGGTCGGTTGTTCACCGCGGGTGCTGGCTCGTTTGCGCTCACTCGATGCGGAACTATTGGCACGATATCCCGAACGCGAGCCTGTTGAGGCCGAGGTGGCTCGCTTTCTTCAACTCGACGCCGCACAAGTCCTGCTTACCAACGGCGTGGATGAAGCCATTCATCTGCTGTGTTCTACCTATCTCGAATCGGGTGATGAAGCGATCATCGTCGTGCCAACCTTCGCGATGTACTCGCTCTTTGCCGGAGTTGAGGGGGCGCACGCGGTTGAGGTTCGCGCAGAAAACAATTTTGCGTTTCCCTTGAGCGAGGTGTTATCGCGGGTCACCCCACGCACAAGATTTATCGCGGTGGCGAATCCGAACAATCCTACCGGGGCTGCGGTTCGATGTGATGTCCTGCTGCAGATTGCGCAAGCCGCGCCGGAAGCGGCCGTTCTGGTGGACGAGGCCTACTTCGAATTTCATGGGAAGACTGTCATCGACCATGCAGGAAATGCACCGAATCTTTTTGTAGCTCGAACTTTCTCGAAAGCTTATGGCCTCGCCGGTCTGCGCATTGGCATTCTTGCAGGGGATGCTCAACAAATGACGATGGTCCGCCGCGTCGCCTCGCCTTATAACGTGAATGCGGCCGCATTGGCAGTCCTGCCCGAAGCTCTAGAGGATCGGGACTTTGTCGAGCGCTACGCCGCTGAAGTACGTGTGAACCGTGCGGTCTTGGAGCAGGAACTTGGCCATATCGGGCTGCAGTACTGGCCGAGCCGGGCGAATTTCGTGCTGGTGCGTATCGGCGAGAAGCATGCGGAGTTTGTCCAGGTTCTACGCCAGCGCGGCATTCTAGTGCGTGATCGCCATTCCGATCCCGGATGCGAAGGCTGCGTGAGGCTCACCGTTGGATCCGGCAAACATAATCGCGCTCTCATTGCTGCTCTCCGGGACGTGGTCGACAAATTGAGACTGCGGCACGAGGTGCAGGTATGAGGAAGGCGACTCTTCATCGCAAAACCACGGAGACGGAGATCGATATCGCTCTCACGATCGAGGGTCGAGGAAGGTATCAAGTTTCCACAGGCATCCGTTTCTTCGACCACATGATGGAGCTCTTTACTCGACATGGTGGCTTCGATCTGAAACTAGCGGCGCAGGGCGACTTGGATGTTGATCAGCATCACACGGTCGAGGATGTGGGCATCGCATTGGGTGAGGTTTTTGATCGTGCTTTGGGCGACCGCCGCGGCATTTTGCGCGCCGGTTATTTCGTAATGCCCATGGATGAAACGCTCGGCCTGGCTGCGGTGGATTTCGGAGGACGCGCCGCGGCGGTTGTTGACACGAAGGTCCGCGCTCTGCGCGTTGGCGATCTGCAGGCGGAGCTTGTATACGATTTCTTTGAAGCCTTCGCGCGTGGTGCCCGCGCCAACGTTCACGCGCGCGTACTGTACGGACGATCGAGCCATCACAAGATCGAAGCGCTCTTCAAAGCCTTTGCCCGTGCCCTGCGCGTAGCTTGCTCCCGCGACCGGCGCCTGGGACGGATGCTGCCCAGCACGAAGGGAATTCTATGATCGCGATCGTCGACTATGGCGCGGGCAATCTGAATTCCGTCAAGAAAGCGTTTCAGCACATCGGCGCTGATGCCTTGGTGACCAGCGATCCCGCGAGTTTGGCAGCCGCCGACAAGATCGTTTTGCCCGGCGTAGGACACTTCTCCGCCCTGGGAACTCTTGACCGCATGGGTTTGCGGGATGCCATGTCGCAGTCGGCTCGCGCGGGCAAACCCCTACTCGGTATTTGCCTTGGAATGCAGTGGCTGTTTGACGGCAGTGAAGAGGCTCCGCAGATCGCTGGCACAGGATTATTTTCGGGAACGTGCCGGCACTTCCCGTCCTCGGTGAAGTCGCCCCACGTTGGGTGGAATTCACTAACGGTGCAGAAAAATTCGCGCTTGCTGCGAGGCTTGGCGCAAGACACGTTCGTCTACTACACCCATTCCTTTCACGCACCCGTAGTTGCGGCCACGACCGGCGCGAGCGAATACGGCCTTCGGTTTTCTGCGGCCGTCGAACAAGACAACATCTTCGGAGTGCAATTTCATCCCGAAAAATCTGGACCGGCGGGACTGCTCATCTTGAAGAATTTTTGTGAGGTCCGATAAGTGCTCACCAAGCGCATCATCGCCTGCCTGGACGTAGACGGCGGTCGAGTCGTAAAAGGCGTGCAGTTTAACAACCTGCGTGATGCAGGCGATCCGGCGGAATGTGCCACTAATCACGCCCGCGACGGAGCGGATGAAATCGTCTTGCTTGATATTACCGCTACGAGCGATAAGCGGGGTACGCTGCTCGACACTGTGGCTCGAACGGCGCGCTCCTTATTCATTCCGTTCACGGTGGGTGGGGGAATTCGCCAACTCCCTGACGCTGCCGCCGTGTTTGATGCGGGCGCGGACAAGGTAGCCATTAATTCCGCTGCGGTCAGCACTCCAGAACTGATTAGCCAGATCGCCGAGCGCTTTGGCTCTCAGGCGGTTGTGGTAGCGATAGATGCCAAACGAGAGAACGGAGGGTTCGGAGTGTTCGTCGCGGGCGGGCGTACAGCGACAGGCCGAGACGCGATCCAATGGGCGCGAGAAGCGGCCTCTCGCGGAGCAGGAGAGATACTTCTCACGTCCATGGACTGCGATGGGACCCGCGCCGGTTTTGATTGCGAATTGACACGCCTCGTGTCGCAGGCCGTGTCCATTCCTGTCATTGCGTCGGGAGGCGCCGGGTCGGCGGCACACTTCATCGAGGTGTTTCGTGACGGTTGCGCTGACGCGGCTCTCGCCGCTTCCATCTTCCACTTCGGCATTGAGAACATTGTCGAGTTAAAGAGCCGGTTACATGCGGCGAGTGTCCCGATGAGATGGCCATGCTGATTCCCTCAATCGATCTGATGGGCGGCAAGATTGTGCAGTTGGTGCAAGGCGTTAAGCAAGAATTGGAGTTCGACAACTTCGACTATTGGATCGAGCGCTTTTCTAAATATCCACTGGTGCAGCTTATCGATCTCGACGCAGCCCGCGGACTGGGTGACAACCGTTTGCTGGTCCGGCAGATTATGCTACGCCTGAAATGCCAGGTAGGTGGCGGCATTCGCAGCGTCGAGACTGCGCGGAACTTTCTTGAAGCCGGAGCGCACAGAGTCATTCTCGGCTCGGCGCTGATGAATGATGGCAAGATCAATCACGAGCATGCTCGCGACCTGGCAGATGCGCTGGGCACAGCAAGGCTGGTATTCGCGCTTGATTCCAAAGGGGGCCGGGTTGCGATCGACGGCTGGCGCAAACAGACGACCGTCACCGCGGTTGACATGATTCGAGAGTTGGAGCCTTACTGTGACACCTTCCTCTACACGCACATCGATACTGAGGGGTTAATGCAAGGAATCCCGATGGAAGCGGTTCGAGCAATCCGGGATGCCACCTCCCGCCGTCTGGTGGTCGCCGGAGGCGTGACAGAGCAGCGTGAAATCGACGAGCTTGATGCTATGGGGATCGATGCTGTCGTGGGAATGGCTCTCTACACGGGTAGAATTGCCGGCTGAACATCGTCTACCTTAGTCGCAGCTCGACGGCGAAAATAAATATGCCCGAAGTCGGCGCGTACTCCTTGCTACGACGACTTCGGGCACTGACCCCTCAACTCAGACTTGCTAAGACAAGCTTACATACCTGACGCATCTTCAGTTGTATGCATCACGCGGAAGGTGTTTCCGCCATTGGACCAGACGAGCACAAGCGCATCTTGTCCCTTAGGCACCGCAGATAAGGCCTTCTGCACATCGGCCGCATTCTCCACTGGCTTGCGATTCACTTCCACGATCACGTCTCCGCGCTGCAGGCCGGCGTTGTCGGCGGCGCTGCCGGGCTGCACCCGCTCGATGATCGCTCCATGAATGTCGCTGGGCGCCTGCACCTGTTGCCGCAGCTCGGGAGTCATGTCGGCCAATCGCAAGCCCCACCGCGGCTTGCCATGATCGTTGCTGGCAGATTCGCTGCCCTCTCGGTCACGGCTTCCCATTTCCTCCAGGGTTACAGGGACGCTTACGCTCTTGCCGTCTCGCAGAACTTGCAGCTTGATGGTAGAGCCGGGATGTTTCTGTCCCACTTCAATCTGAAGCTGGCTAGCGTCAGTCACTTTCTGGCCATCGAGTTCGGTGATTACGTCACCCACCTTCAAGCCAGCCTTCGCAGCCGGGGAACCAGCCTCCACCTGTGAGACCAGCGCTCCTTCGTTGTTGTCGACATGGAAGAACTTGGCGTTCTCCGGCGTTACATCGCTGATGCCGATGCCCATGTAGCCGTGCTTCACCTTGCCGTCGCGGATCAGAGCTTCCACAGTGGGACGCACGATCTGTGACGGAATCGCAAAGCCCATGCCGGAGAAGCTATCGGAGGACGAGATGAGGAAAGTGTTGATGCCGATGACCTCACCCCGGGCATTGACCAGTGGTCCGCCTGAATTTCCGTGGTTAATAGCCGCGTCTGTCTGAATAAAACTACCCGGCTGCCGGCGGTCCTGCGAAAAGGGATTCGGCCGATTGAGCCCGCTGACGATGCCCCGGGTAACGGTGAAGCGAAAGCCGAACGGGTTACCAAACGCCAGCACAGTCTGTCCTGGGCGCAGCGCAGTTGAGTTTCCCCAGGGTGCGTTGGGGAGATTTGTTCCCGCCACTTTAATGACTGCAAGATCAGTGAGCGGATCAGTTCCGACCACCTTCGCGGGCAGAATTCTGCGGTCATTCAGTGTGACGTTAATATCGACCGCGCCGTCGACTACGTGATTGTTGGTGACGATGTAGCCGTCGGGTGAAATCAGGATGCCGCTGCCGATACCGTGCTCGATCTGCGATTGCCGCCTGCCAGGATGTTCAAAGAACGGACCGAACATCGGCGGCACGCCTTCAGGCATCTGGGGCATCTGGCCCTCGGCCATTTCGGCTTTGGTGTGCGATGTGACAGCCACGTTTACTACTGCAGGCGTGACTCGCGCTGCCAGCGTTTCCATTGCCTGGTCAAGCGACAGCAGCGCTCCGATACTGTTGTCGTCGAGCGGCGTCGCAGTGGGAGATGCAATCGGTCCCTTCGCGAATGCCGGCTTGGCGAATTCATAGGTTGCTGACGACATCGCGAGTGCGAGTGCCATTACGGGTACAATCGTGCGACGCGTTAGGTTGTTGTTAATCCACGTCTTCATTTCGTTTTCTCCTTAGTCTGTTTGACAACTAATTATTTAGTTTTTAAACGTGCACATTTGCCAATGCCTCAAAAGCACTGGGATTAGGTTGATTTTGCTGCGATTGCGTTTCGCGCCTGGTGCTCGACAGGATGGAATAAAGTCAAGTGCCAGACGGAAAAGTTCCAAATGATTCGCCCAGAGGAGTCGACTCCCTGGGTCTGCATTACCAGGAATACGGAACTCGGGAGACTGACTTCGTCGCGGGAATTGTTACCACTCGCCTGCGCCGGAGAATCCGTTTGGGGTTGTACTAACTTCGCCAGGACCAAGCGGGGCCTCGTCGAAATCGAGGGGAGTGTCGCGACTCCAGCAGGATCGTATCCCCGCTGCCGTGTCACTGCATGAGCGAGAACGACTTTTATTTTCTGAGGAACTGTGGCGCTGGGAGCCTCACTGCGAAACTTAGCCGGAACAACTCTTGGCCCTGCTGTTGCTAATTCTGCACCGAACCCAGGGACTGCCTTCGAGTTCGAATCAGATGCGGTTGCGAAGCTGGGCACTTCTTCGAACGCGATGAGCCTGGGCGCCCGTGGAAGCGAAATCAGACAGACCGCCGAAAAAGCAGTAACCAAACCGAGGGCTGGCTTCCAGACTCTGATTGCGACGGGATTCGCATTGCCGGGCCGGTTCATATCAAGGATCCGCGACACGCGCACGGAAGTCTGCTGCATTCGGCTGACCACGGCCTGCGCCAGCGCGAGGCTCTGCTGCAGAAAACTCTTTTCTGCCACCGAGACAAGGCACTGCGCATAGGCGCGGGGATTGGAAGTTGCGGCTAAAACAAAATCATCGCAGGCCATCTCCCGCTCCAGGGACAACCCCCGTCCAATCCACCACACCGCGGGATGAAAAAACAAAAGCGCTCGCAGAATTCTTTGAGCGAGGTTGGTCCAATCATCCCACCGCTGCAGATGGGCTAATTCATGTAACAGGACGCTATTCAACTCGGAGGGCGACAGTTCTTCCAGGGCCCAAGGCGGGATGACGATTAGCGGCTTCAGAAAACCGACAGCGGTTGGTACGCGCACCTGATTGGAGGTGCAGATCGTCAATCGCCGCACCAAGCGGAATTCGTTGAGAGTGCTCCGCAGCAAGGAATCTAGAGAAAGCGGGGGAATTTCCGTGCAACTTCGCCGCAGCTTGCACAACCGCCAGAAGCCAAAACCTATTCTGACTAGCCCTGCACTCGCAATCACCGCCCACAGCAAAAAGATATCGAGGGCCCATCGACCGGGCAGCCAGACCGCTGACCGCGATGCCACGGCGAGAGCGGATGCGTTGCCCGCCGTCAAATTCAGGCCCGCGCTCGCGAAGAAAGGCAGAGCCGCTATGGCAATCAACACGGAGAACCAGACCGCAAAGCGGGTGCTGGAATTTTGCCGTCCGAGGAGTCGCAACAGTATCCAGCCAAACAGAGCGATGGCGACGCCTTGAACTACGCTGTTCAGCATCCTCTCCGCGAATATCTGCGCAAGCGCCTGAACGTGGGGTGCTGCTACCATGCAGTCACTTGCTCCCTTCCAGCATCTCGCGGAGCCGCTTTATTTCACGGGCGTCTATGCCGTTGTCTTCGAGAATATTGAGCACCAGCAGTTCGTGGGAGTCGCCGAAAAACCGACTCACCAGCCGCCGGATCTCCGAGCGGGTGGCGTCCTTGCGCTCTATCAGTGGCGTGTACACGTGGGCGCGACCATCCTTCACATGCCTCACATAGCCCTTATTCTCAAGAATGCGGATCGTCGTTAACACGGAGTTATACGCTAGGGGCGATTTCTTAGGAAGACTCTCAACCACCTGTTGCACAGTGGCAGGGCCTTTCGCCCAAAGCACTTGCATGAGTCGCAATTCCGCTTCCGTAAGAGTCGGAGACTTTCTCGGGGGCAAGAACCGTCCTCCTGGAGTGAAGAAATAGCCGATTCGTTAGACGTATCGAGGTTCAAAACGTCAACTAGTAAATTAGTTGCAAGGAAGATTTCCCGGGTTGCCTGCGCGGCCGGCAATCTCCTTTGGGACATTTTGGGTCCATTGATATGCGTGAGCGCAGAGCCACTGGCCCGCCAGTTGGAAGCACGGACGCGGGGGCTCGTGTACATCCACCTGAAGTGATCTGACGAAGAGCTAACGTGAGGTTTCTCAGCCTGCCAAGGACACTTGTGACAATGCCGACTGCGAGCGAGAAATCCGCTCCAGCGCCGCAGCTTTCATCTTGGCTTCGGCAGCTCCAATTGATGACGGCTCTATGAGAATCATGTGGCCAGTCAGATCCCTCAACGTAAGATAAGACTCCCGGTTGCGGCGAAGGAATTCGAGCGGATACTCTGGCTTGCGCGCCCGGGCTGCAGTCGGATCAGCATCGATTAGAAATGCCGCATCGGGCTGGGGTGAAATCCACAACGCCAGACGAACGAAAGTGCGCGCAAACAATCGGTGCAGCGGGAGGTTCGCCAGTTCGTCGTAGATGTAGCGATCGCAAATTACGACATCTGCCCCGGATCCTCTCATTTTCGTCAACACCAGTCTGAGGTTCACGCTGTCCGCAAGGTAAAAGAACAGGCGCATCACCGTAACGGGTAAAGACGACACATTCTTGTCTCGCCGGTTGAGAGGCCTCTCAGGAGTTCCAATCCCTTGATCACCCTTGAACGCTTTATAGCTCATGAACTCCCGAAAGCGGGAGAAGACAACGACGTCATCCCAAAATTCCAAAGACTTCACGAGCAGACTTTGTTCTGCAAGACAAGTTTTTAGAGCGCTGATCTGCGTGCTCTTGCCAGCGCCGTCAATTCCGGAGAAGCTGATGATCTTCGTTGCTTGTGGCCTAGACATGGTTTGCGGAAGCCCTAGACAAATTTCCTGAAATTCGGAATGTCCTATCAATACGCCCGTCAATGGGCTCCCGGAGGCTTGCTCGGCGTCGCCTGAGTCAAGGCGACGACCGTCCCCACTGCCACGCCAGCACCAACCAGAGCTCCCACTCTCAGCACCATGGTGCGGACCCGGCGTTGCTTGGCCGGCGCGATCGCTACGCCCGCGGGCTGCGATGCGGCGATCCCACTAGCGTTGGAAGTTTCAGCGGCCGCAGTGCCCACCGGCCTCTGGGGTGGGGATGACGGAGCTTGAGACGACTGCGATTGAGGCGGTGAAGCCGGGGGCTGCCCTTGCGTCGGAGCCGGAGGCTGCACTTCAGACTCGGGCCGCGGGTTTCCGGGTGAGGACTGATCCTGCGTTTGAGCCCGGGTTGTGCCCGGACTGTCCGGCAAAGTATCAAGGCTTGCCCGCTCCGTGCTTGGCGGTGGCCCCTCAACTTGAGCCTGTTGTCCGCCAGCCGGCAACGCGGCGGCATGAAAACTAAAGAAGATCAGTCCACTCCAAGCGACATGCAGAAGCAGCCTATTCCAAACTTTCATCGTTCCTCCGGCAGAGTAAAGGAAACTAGCTGGCTGCTTCGAGATCTCCCAAAGCGCCATAAGCGCCCGTGTACCACGGCTCGGTCCGCGGAGCCGAAACGGCTGGAATCCCCTGGAAGCTCTGCACGGCTTCATCGGGAGTATTGAAAATCTCAAAGAGACGGTCTACGCGCATGAGCTCCAGGATCACCGCTGCTTCCGGCGAAATCGCGGCCAGCTTCAGATCCCCGTCGCGCTTCATCGCTTCTTGCATGCAGTGCAGCAGCATCTCGACGCCGGCACTGTCCATATGCTGAACCTGGGAGCAGTCCAAAACGACGCGAGGGCGGTCTGATTCGAGTAGCGGTTGCAACTCGTCGAGAAACGGTCCAACTTCCTGCCGTTTCAGTTGTTCTGGCAGCTGCATCACGATCACGGGCCCACTGGTAGACATGTTCAATCACCCCTAAATCAAGATTGGCATCCAGTCGTTTTGAAAGATCCGCTGGTTGCTCTTATTTTTCACAATCACTACCGTTACAAAACGTTCAGCATTCCCACACGTTCATGCAAACGCGAAGACCCGGCTGTCACCGGCAGAGAAAATTCGCGTCTCACTGTCTTGCAACCTGCCGTATTTTCCCGGATAAGGCTGGTGTCGGAAAATTCGAGCAAGACGTTGCGTTCCAAATTTAAGAGCCTATTTCCACGCACCATCGCATGCGCTACGTCCAGCCAAATACCAACATAGCTGTTCGCAAGGACGCTACTGTCTTCGATGACGGTGCCGTAGTCGACGCAACTAAATTTCTCGATATTGCTGCATCGGGTGATCAGCGTGTCTTCGCGAACGCGCGACCCGCGGCCTATGTAAGCGGGAGCCACAATCCTTGCCCGCTTATGGATTTGCGCGCCCTCGTCAATCCATACGCCAGGTCTGGTCTCGTGTCCTGAAGGGCGGGCTTCGCACCTTCCGCGAAGTGCATCCGTAATGAACTGCCGCAAATGTCTCGGCGTCGCCAGGCGGTTGACATAAGGCTTGACAAAGTACAACGACGCCCCGGACGCTTCGGGCTTTGGTGAAAGAGATGCCAACTCAAGTTCAGCTGCCCCGGCCGAGTCGACCACCCAAAAATCCAAGGCACCCAAGCTGTCGAAACCTCGGGTTACGGCATGGCGGCGCTCTCGATGGAACTGCAGCATATCCGGAAGGTCGCATTCGACATATGCGCCAGCAGTTGCGATCACTGTGTGGTCAATTCCACCTTCCGAATAGTCCTTCAACGTACGGAAAACCGCGGCCCAAACGTCGTCCACCACCTGGCAATTCAAGCGGTCAGAATTCCAGTCTGGCTTCCCCGCCGTCGACACAAGATGGGAAATACTTGCATCTACCAGTACGGAAACCACCGCCAGATCCTCGCGCAAGAAACGTTCGAGCATACGTTCGACCGTAGTGCGCCCGAGAATCTCGAGACAGGCCGGAGGCTCATCCAATAAGCCGACGGGCTGGTCACCGACGCTCGCCGCGGAAAACGCCGGGAGTTGCTCCGCGGTTACACCGCTTTCCGTTCCTACGATGAAGATCGCTCCTGCCTGCACTCCCTATTCCTTTCTTATCCGCTGTGCTGTCCGGTCCGAACCGGAAGTTTCTGTGTCAGTGTTCTTAAGCCAGACGTTAGATGAGGTCCGCATGCCGCGCGCGACTGGCTCGCGAAGTCACCATCGGCTCGGCAGCCCGTACCGCAGGGCGCCGCCGTGCGCCCTTCCTCTTAGGAAAAAGCAAGTCGCGCATTTTGAGTTTCGCTTTGTGAAGTTGCGACTTGGAGTTTCCGATGGAGCAGTGCAGCAATTGTGCGATCTCGTGATGCTGATATCCTTCGACCTCATGCAAGGCAAAAATCCGCCTGCAACCTTCCGGGAGTTCCTGGATAGCCCGCCGTAACGCAATGCGGTCGATGGCGCCAGAAAGACTGGGATCGCTGCGTCCGAAATCGCGCCGCAAAGACGGAGACTCTGCGGATACCGGCTCGTCGAGTGAGACAGCGGGGGCTGCCTTCCGGCGGCGGAGCTTCATCAATACAGTGTTTACCGCTACGCGGTAGAGCCAGGTGGAGAAGGCCGCATCTCCTCGAAACGTACCCACGCTGCGAAAAACTTGCAGGAAGGCTTCCTGAGTAAGGTCCTCAGCCTCAGCGACATCTTTAGTCATGAGCAGGCAAACTGAATACACACGCTTTTTGTGAGTCTGGAACAGCGTGGCAAAAGCTTCTTCATCGCCGCGCTGTGCGCGCTGTACGAGAGTAAGCTCAGGTTGGTCTCGCCCAATTTCTTTCTCGACGGAAACTGCGTCGTTGGGAAGTACGTCGTTAGCTGTCGCGGAAATTACGCAAGTCGCCACTGTAGTCTCCTCGAAATCTTTCTTGTCTGCTTGAACCGTTTTGCTACTGCTTCTCGAATACGTCAGAAGCGTTTAGCTTCCGAACAGAGAGTAAGAAACTGCGGAGCTTTGTCCCATCGGGTTCCGGCTGTAATTGAGGGGGTGCCGTGCTGTACCGGAGGGAAAGAAGTTTGCGGACGTGCTTTGCTAAGTTTGGAACGTGGAGCGGTATTAGAACCAAGGATTCGCGGGCGAGGGCGGATTTCCAGTCGCGCGCAATTAAAAGAGCTGAGAAATAAACTCTTCACGTCGAAAATCGATCATTACTGCGGGGAGAGGGAGATGCTATACAGGGAACTATTCAAATGTCCGCGCAAGACACCTGAGTATCTGAGTTAATAATGTCCCGGCAATGGGGAGTGCCGGGACACATTCGCGGCATTGCGAAGCTAGAAGAGACGAAAGCCGACTTCTACGCTAATCTGTACATTCACCGGCTTCCCATCTTTCAGTGCCGGTTCGAAGCGCCACTGTTTGACCGCTTCGATGGCCTTTGCGTCGAGACCAAATCCCAGTCCTCGAACAATGCGAATGTCGCGCGGATGTCCTTCCGCGTCGACAATCAACCATAGAATGCATGTACCTTGCGTTTTCGCGCGACGAGCTTCCTCGGTATATTCGGGATCGGGGGTCGAAACTGCCTGGGGAGCCGATATTCCGCCGCCTACCTTGAATACACCGCCACCAATGCCTCCGCCACTGCCTGGTCCCACGCCTGGTCCGTGACCAACGCCAACCCCGCCCCCAGAGCCAGATCCTATGCCGCCGCCAGAACCGGTCCCATTCGAAGGCGGCGCGGCGGGTAGAGGCGCGCTCGAGGGAGAACCCAGGTTGAGCATGCGGTTCTCAGCCATATGGACTTGCGGGGGAACTACCACAGTCGGCTCCGCCGTCAACTTCGGCTTTTCGTTGCGCATGACAATCTGCGGTGGAGTGATCTGCTGCATGGCAAACTTGGGGAGCCTTCCTTTTGGAGCCGGCAGAGGATCATGATCGCCTCCGCCTCCGCCTCCGCTCACGACTTTCTTTGCCGTGGGCAGAGCGTAGGTGTCGGGTGACGGAGCGATTAAGGTGACAATCTCCCGTTGTTTGGCCTGTTCCACGACGTGATGCCCGAAGCTTGCTCCTCCAAGGATTACGGCCAGAAGCACCACGTGAACGATGGCAGATCCCACCAAGCCATTCGACCGGTAGTTATTGTACTGACCCCAAATTTGTTCGGGGACAAAGGATTGTTGCGAACGCGATCGTGCGTGCATAAGGATAGGTTGACGCGCGGCGCGGCCACGACCCGAAAATGGAGAATCTAGCACTGCCGATGAAGATTGAAATGGCGGGTGAGCGGAATAGCGAGGACTTTGCGGATTCGACATTGGCACTCCTTGATTCTCGAGTTCTCGCGAATAACTCGTCATTCGTAATAGATGCGATAGAGTTAGGAGTGGGTTTACCGTCTCACAAAATTGAGGCGAAAAGATTTGCGAGGGACCGTCCGAAAAAATTGTTCATACCAGACGTTCCTGCGTTTAATACCCAATCGGGCCGATGGCCAGAAGTCAATCCACTCCGTGCAAGAGCTCATACAAAAAATGGTGGGAGCTTACGCTCCCACCATCGCCATTGAAGCGATACTAGAGACGGCCCGTCAGCAGAAGGACCAAGACAATCACTACCACGAGTCCCAGGCCGCCGCTTGGGTAATAGCCCCATGATCTGCTGTACGGCCAGGATGGTAGCGCTCCGACCAACAGCAACACCAGAATCACAAGCAGAATCGTTGACATGAAGTTCTCCTCCGATCACACGTCTGATTACTCAAGATACGGCCCGACCACAAGAGAGGCCGGGCCTAAAAACCACTGTCATCGTCAATGGCAGGTTCAGCGTTTTACAGACTGCTGCCCGCCGTTCGGTGCTCCTTCCAACTGGCCCTTCTCGCTGGCCTGGCCAGCATATTTCCGTACTGCGGTCAAGAAGGACTGGGCTGACTCAGGAGCCTGGACCTTCCCCTCGAAGATTTCGTTGAATGGGACAAATTTCCCGTAGAGAATCCTGGTTTCGTCTTTGTCCTGGGTAACGGCAGAACCATTCAGATCAATGCCGGCAAATATCCCGCGCGCGCGAGAATACGTGAGGACCTCGGCCTTCATCTTCCAGTCGGTATCGGCGCCCGCATCACGTCCGACTGGACCGGCGGCGGCCGACGCGTCTGCGCCGATTTTGAACTTACTGGAGAGCAAGTGCTGCATTCCCTGATCGTTTGTGACAACCATTACCAGGTCCACTGCTTGTCCGCCAAGCTGCAGCCCCCAGCTTCCTCCGGTGATGGTAATCGGTGCCGGAGCGCTCCATCTGCCGCTTTGGGTGCGGCAAGTGGCTATGCCTTTCCCGTGACTCCCTCCGAAGCCGATAGCAACTTTCACCATCGAAGGAATCACGGCTATACACTTCGCCTCGCTCATGACCTTGTCCGGAATAGCTTTATCGGGCGTAGCCATGATTTCATTCAAAACGTTAGCGGCGTTATCAATCCGCTTCTCAATGTCAGACTGATCTTTGTCCTTGCCCCAGGCTACACTGGCCAGGAGCAGAAGCCCGGCTCCGAGCACCAGGATAAGCTTTGACAACACATTGCTATTTCTTGTCATAAGTCTTCCGACCTTTTCCGTGCTCCAACTGAGCACACACTTAGATTTTCGCGTGCCAGCTACCCACCCTAGCGTCCCCTTTTTTTCTGTTCCATCCGGTTCAACCTGTAAACAAAGTCCGGACATTCCCTGAGGTTAGGATCGTCCTCGCCAGATGTTGATAGTGACGCGGCCACAGTTTTCCCCTCATTACGAACGGGCTACCATTTCTGTGAGCCCGAGGTACAGTTTTGACGGTATTGTTGGAGCACCTTTTAGCGGATTAGTCTGAGGCCCTACTCGACACGACGCCCCCATCAGCAGGTGCCGGTCCACTGGGAGGTATCGGCACCTGCCCCTTCTTAAAGGGGAGACTTCAAGATTTAAGGGAAACGAAACACTCAGGACGAATGTTGTAAAAATTAAAAATAAGGGACGGCCGTGAACAGCCGTCCCTGGCGTGTAGACGCGAGTCGCTTATTGCGAATGGCTATTGATTCCGCGCCGTAGATGTAGCCTTTTGATCCTTGACTTCGAGTTCGTTTACGACCTGTTTGACATTCGGCACCTCTGCGACGATTTTTTCGACTGCGGTTCGTTGCGACTCGGATTTGACGCTTCCCTTCAGAGTTACGACACCATTCTTTACGTCGAATCTGACATCATGATTCAGCTTCCGCTGCACCAGCGCGGCGTCCACGTTTTTGTCGATACCTTTGTCGAGATCCGAGTCCACTTTCTTTGCGGTGCTCTCGTCTCCCCCAGGCCTTACACCAATCTCGTTCGAAACTACCTGATTCCCTGCGATAGAGCGGGCAATGGATTCTGCCTGCGTTTTTTCGTTTTCGGTCGCCACATTGCCTGTGAGGGTCACAACGTTCTTGTCCCGGTCCTGACTCACGCTCACATCCCGAAGCCCGGCCTGGTCCAGTGCCTGGCGGACGCTAGCCGAGACGTCAGGCGCCTTTGCCTTATTGGTGCAACCCAATCCGCATGCCATTGCGAGGATAACGACCAGAATAGGAAGAGCCCTTGATGTTTTCATGTTTCTCCTCTCGTTGACCCCAGAGTACCTTTCTAAGATCAAGCGTCGTAACCGGGGCCATTAGAAACAGCAAGGACCAATGTCGCTCAATCGGGGAAGAAGTCTCTATCGGCCAGAACCCTTAGGCTTTGGGATAATTCAAGGTAAGAGGGACAAGGTACACGCCGAGGCTAATCCGAATGCTGGCGGCCAGGGTGGCTTCCAATCCGGTCAAACTGCAAAGGCCCGCTCGGGCCACCGTGTGCAGTCACTCCTCGTAGAGGACATGGCCGCCAGTTGTCTCTGCCGTCCGAGAAAATACATCGTCAATTCCGACTGGAACAATCGGGGAATTCCCTACACGCATGTCTCTCAGACTGTAGGCACTACTTTCGGTGAACTCTCAAAAAAAGTAGAGAAAAACACCAGGAAGATTCGGCTTACAGGCAGTCTGACAAACTCCACCAGCGACTTTGTTTTGAAAGGGCGTGGCTTTAAGCTGCGCCGAAAGTGCAAAAAAATCAACCGTGGTTTTGGCCACGCGGTCGGGCTCGGCGCAAGAGCAGGATGCAATCTTGGGTCTTTGCCGCTCGCCTGCCAGAAGCTTATGGATTTACCAGGTGAACAACGACTTTTTGGTGGACGTAGCCTTCGCCTGCGCCCTCTGCGAACTGAATTCTCAGTTTACCCTGTTTGGTCACGACACCGCCGTCTACGGATGTAATCTGAGCCGGATTCCAGAGCTCAAGGTCGTACGATCTAGAGGTGGCGCCGGAAACGTCCAAGGTCAGCTGGGTACGTGCGGTGTTCCAGGATTCGGAAACGATTCGTAGACCCTGGCTGGTGCTTCCCAGCGGCGGAAGTTGATTCGAGATTGCCAGACCGAAATCATTCTTCACGCGAATTACGACGGTGTTCGAGCCGCCCTCAAGAGGAAAGCGCGCGAACAGGTGCTGATCGTTGTCGTTGGCTTGCATCTTAAAGGGCAGGGGCCGTCCATTCACTTCGACACTGACGACCCTTGTGCGCAGGCTAAACGATGGAGCGAACTCCACCCGGCACTCGTCGGAGCCCGTTCGTTTAATCTCGAGCGTGATGCTGCCCGGAGTCTTGCGATATTCGAAGTCTGCATTGACCGAACCAATGTGAACATTATGAATGGCGAACGACGTCCAATCTGCAGGAACATGCGGTGCCAGGGTGATCTGATGGGTATGCGCATCGGTCTGCAATCCAAAAAGTCCGCGCAAAATGGGACTGATGACCATCGCAGCCGACCAGATCTGGTGTGGTGAACTGGTCGCGAACGAAGTGTAGTAGTCGCCGGAAAGAACTTCTGTGAAGTGGCCAAGCGAGCCGTCACTGGCAAGCAAGGCATTAGCACGCAGATTCGAATATGCCGGCAGCGGACGATGATAGCGATACTCCCCCACCGAAGCCCATCCGGTGAATAGCGGCCAGACGGATCCAAAATGGTAGCCCGAGCCGTCATAGAATTTGGAGTGTGAGGAAATGATCCGCATACCCCAGTCAGTCTCGTGATCCGCATCGGCCAGGCGCGTAATCATCTCGTTCGCATGAGTTGCCTCGGGCAAACCGAACCACATCGGAACTGTGGCGAGAACGCTGGCTTCGTCCGCGCGCTGATTGTCCGGCTTCAAGGCGAAAGCGTAAATCCGTTTTTCTGGCGACCAGAAAGCCTCGTCCAGCGCAGGTTTCTGACGATTAAATTCCGTTGCGAGAGTTTTGCTGACATCGTCTTTTCCGAGCAGCCGCGCCAAATTCGAGAGCGCGTTCAGCGCTTCGACGCCAAGCCCCGCGTGATAGAACTCATTCTTTACCGGCAGAAGCGGGCCGCCCTCCACCCAACCATGACCAACGCCCGCATTCTGCGCAAAGCCCTGCGCGTCATAAGTTGAGCGAAGGAACTGATAGGCTCTCCACACGTTGTCCCATTTATCGCGAGCAAACGCTACATCGCCGCTCTCGACCACGTAGTCATTCATCGCAATGATGAACAGTGGAGTTGCATCGGCTGAAACGTAGGGATAGGGATAGTCCTTAAACCACGGCACCAAGCTGGCACTCTGCGAAATCTCGTGTGGAATTTTGCCGTCTTCGCGCTGGTATTTGCTGATGAAATCGATGGCCGTCCGGCTGGTCGAATAGTCCCCCTCCGCGTTCAGCGCGAACGAAGTCCAAAGTGAGTCCCGCCCGAAGAACCACGCAAAGCCGGGGCGCTGGCTGGCTCCCGACGTTCGATATCCCGCGACGAGACCCGTGCCTAAATACGGATTATTCACCAAACCCTGGATCGTGCTGATGCGCGCCCAGTCGTATGACTGCTGGAGAGCATCGTCGGGAAGATCGAGGCTGACAGTCTTGCCAAGATAGCCGCGATAAAATTCCGCCGACTCTCGCAACAAGTCCGGATACGACGCGCTGAGATGCTGGTAGGTTTTCTCCGCCTCTGCCCGGCCCGCCACCGAAGCGGCGACGAGCAGCACTTTGTTTTCTTTACCCTTCTGCGTAACTCCTAGCCGAAGCGAGTTCTCGTCCGACGAAGAATAATTTGTCTGGTAGGCCGAGTGGGCATCCACGCCGGTGGGCGAGCCGACCAACGCGGCAAACTTCCTTGTCTCCTCCCCAAAAACAAACGCATTCTGTTTCTCGTCCCAGTCGACGAACGCGCCGCCAATCGCGGCCGGCCATTCCAATTGGAAGTCTGGTGCGAAAGCAGCCTCAATCTCCAGCGGTTGCTCTGTCTCAATGTCGAGCAGCATTACCGCTCCCGGTTCGTGAATGGGGACGAACAATGTCTCGCGCACTCGAAACGAGTCTCCCGCGTAAAGAATACTGGCGGACTCCGGGCGCGCGGTGAGAGTCCGCGCCAGGCTTTCCGCAGGCAGCGCTCGGCCGCCGACGTGGAAGGTGAGATGAAACTCGCGGAAGATCTTGAGCGGATAGACCCATGCTTCCAGCCGTCCAGTTTCGTTGCCGAACAACGCTGCGCGTGTCCCGACAACTGGAAGGAATTCCCAGGTACGGATGGTTCTCGAAAGCTCCAACGATTGCGCGGGCTGTTGGGCTGTTGCGATAGGGGTGGCGATAGTCAGCGAAATCAGAACGGCTAAGACGATACTTGGGAAGAAAAATCTGGATGCACCGCTCGGTGCGGCCTTAGCGACCGGGATCTCTGTCCCGCCGGAGGTTGCAAAGTCACGGTTCACTGAATATAAGAGGTAAGGGGCGAATTCTAGCACGAGCCGAGTGGGCCAGGTAGCAACCTCTTGTTCCCGTCACGCCGCGTTGTTTTGAAATCTTTAAGCCGGTCCGCTCTTGTGCTTTCTCTCGAAAGCGTACTGGCATTGGCGCGCCCGCCCTGGTTGCGAGCTGCTGCTCGGCTGAGCGAGCAAGGCGATCCCAAGAATGCGGAAGAGCATCCACAAAGCAACGACCTCGGCGTGAGCTTCGTAAACGTGGCTCGCGAGTCCGGCCTGAATGTAAAAACCATTTTCGGCGGCGAGCACAAGAATAAGTATCTGCTGGAGACCACGGGTTGCGGCGTCGCCTTTTACGACTACGATAACGACGGATGGCTCGATATATTTCTGGTGAACGGATCGCGCCTCGAAGGTTTCCCCGCTGGCACCGAACCGACGTCGCATCTGTTCCGGAACAATCGCGATGGCACGTTCACCGATGTGACCGCAAAGGCTGGATTGGCGCACTCGGGATGGGGTCAAGGCGTTTGCGTCGGGGACTATGACAACGACGGATGGGACGATCTTTTCGTAACCTACTACGGCAAGAACGTTCTCTACCACAACAACGGAGATGGAACTTTCACCGACGTCAGCCAGAAGGCGGGCGTGGCGGGCAAAGGCACGCGCTGGAACACAGGTTGCGCGTTTGTCGATTACGATCGCGACGGCCGCCTCGATCTTTTCATCGCCAACTACATTGATCTCGACTTGGCGACTGCGCCCGTTCCCGAGTCTGGTCCGTGCCTCTATAAGAGCGTGATGGTGGCGTGCGGCCCTCCCGGATTGCAAGGAGGAAAGAACATTCTCTACCACAATAACGGAGACGGATCTTTCAGCGACGTTTCCGAAGCTGCGGGAATTTTCCGTGCCAACGGCACCTACGGTTTGGGAGTGCTCACCGCCGACTTCGACAACGACGGCTGGCCCGACATTTATGTTGCCAACGATTCCACGGCCAGCGCTCTCTATCAGAACAAGAAGAACGGGAAATTTGAGGACATCGCCATCGAGGCTGGCTGCGCCTTGAGTCCCGACGGCAAGCCTCAAGCCGGCATGGGAGTTTCCGCCGCCGACTATGATCTGGACGGAAATCTCGACTTGGTCAAGACCAACTTCGCCGGCGACACGCCCTCGCTCTACCACAATCTGGGCGGCGCTAGTTTTGAAGACACAACTTTCACGGCAGGCCTGGGTGCGCACACGCAATTTCTGGGCTGGGGCTGCGGCTTCCTTGATTTCGACAACGACGGCTGGCCTGACATCCTTATATGCAACGGACACGTCTACCCGGAAGTCGAGCAACTGAAGACCGAGGCTGGCTATGCCCAGCGGAAGTTGCTCTACCGCAATCTTCGCAACGGTCATTTTGCCGATGTTTCTTTCCAGGCTGGATCAGGAATCTCAGATCCCGCGGCGTCGCGAGGCTGCGCATTCGGAGATTTCGACAATGACGGGGATATCGATGTAGTTATCAATACGGTCAACGACTATCCTCAGCTGCTGCGTTGCGACTCCAAGCTCGAGAACAATTGGATCAAGGTGCGGACCATCGGCACCAAGTCAAATCGCAGCGGGATCGGAGCACGCCTCATCTGCGTAACGCGCGTTTCGGGAGAATCAAAGCCGCACCGGCAGATAGACGAAGTTCGCAGTGGCGGCAGCTACATCTCGCAGAATGACTTCCGGATTCACTTCGGCTTAGGGAAAGCAGAGAAGGTCGATGTGCTGGAAATCCGCTGGCCCAGCGGTCAGGTCGACACAATCAAAGACATCAAGGCGAATCAGTTAGTCTACGTGAAGGAAGGCGAGGGCATCACGCGCACGATGCAATTTTCGAAAAATTCGAAGGCCTCCAGATAATGGGCGCTCACGGTTTCTTCGTATCTGCCGCAACTGGCGCGCCTGAACCTTCTATAACCGTATGAATCTCATCCACGCTTAAGTTGGCAAAGTGCTCCGTCAGGCCGCTCGGCCAGTGCACTTCAACCCACTCAATCTTGTTTGCCGCGCCAGGCCGAAGTGGACACGCATATCACTGTTCGAGCTGTAGCTGGAACCGCTGCGCACTTCATCCACCAGCGTGCGCGTGGCTGTCTTCACTCGAATTCGAGCACCGATGCCATCGCGATTCGATTTCGTCCCGACTGCGTGAATCGCGATCCAGTGGTTCGGCGTCCGAATCTGATTGACCAGCAGACTTGGGTGATCGTTCATGTTGCTGATGACTGCAGAAATCCTGCCGTCGTTCCACAGATCGCCCACGGCCAGACCGCGCGAAGAAACAGCAGTCGTGATCCCCGCTCCGGATGACGCGGAAACGTCGCTGAAGGTTCCGTCCCCGTTGTTGTGGTAGAGAATGCGCGGCTCTTTGTAGTTGCTGCCCAAGTGCTGGCTGTCCACC
>WNFG01000803.1_pt1 | contig 39690 bp, 33 predicted proteins | sample 5400431 | NCBI WGS metagenome assembly WNFG01 (sample SAMN13153346, study PRJNA577476) | soil metagenome | isolation source: 120 cm saprolite under Douglas fir tree site 2 hole 3 replicate 2 | place: USA:California | collected 2015-04-18
TCGCTCTGGATGGTCACACTGCCTAGCGCCGTCGTTCCAAACGTCCCAGCGGTGACGCTGACGCCACCCGCCGGAAGGTCATTCGCGGTGAGGAAACCGGAGAGACTGACCGCGGGCGTGGCCGGCGTCCCGGTCGTACCGCCGGTAACGAAGGCCTGGGTGTTGTCGACGAGATTGCTGTACGAATCGTTGCCGACGTTCGGGGTGATGGCAAGGTTGTATGTCGCCCCGATCCCCGTGCAGCCGTTGGCGTCGGTCACCTTGACCGTGATTGGGAAGGTGCCGGTCTGCGTCGGCGTGCCGGAGAGAACGCCCGCCGAGGAGAGCGAGAGGCCGGTCGGCAGCGTGCCGCTGTTGATCGTGAAGACCGCCGGCGTGTGCGTACCGACGCCGCTCTGCGTGAAGGTCTGACTGAAGGCCGTGTTGAAGACGCCCGAAGTCGTGATCGGATTGGTCACGGTGATGGTCTGGCAGGCAATGACCAGGGTGTAGGTCGCGCTGATGCCGGTGCAGCCGTTGGCGTCTGTGACCTTGACGGTGATCGGGAAGCTGCCCGGCTGACCGGGCGTGCCGGAGAGAACGCCCGCCGTAGAGAGCGAGAGACCCGACGGCAGCGATCCACTGTTGAGGGTGAAGGTAGCCGGCGTGTGCGAGCCGACGCCGCTCTGCGTGAAGGTCTGGCTGAAGGCCGCATCGACCGTGCCGGTAGTCACACCCGGGTTGTTGACGGTGATGGTCTGGCAGGCAATGACCAGCGTGTAGGTCGGGCCGGTGCCGGTGCAGCCGTTCGAGTCAGTCGCGGTGACCGTGATCGGGAAGCTGCCCGGAGCGCCTGGTGTGCCGTCGAGAACGCCGGTGGCGGTGTGGAAGGTCATGCCCGCCGGAATCGCTCCCGTCTTCGACCAGGTGATGGTGCCGTTGCCGCCGCTCTGCGTGAAGGTCTGGCTGAAGGCGGCGTCAACCGTGCCGGTGGTGACACCCGGGTTAGTGACCGTGATGACGTTGCAGGCGATGACCAGGGTGTAGGTCGAGCCGGTGCCGGTGCAGCCGTTGCCGTCTGTGACAGTGACGACGATCGGGAACGAGCCGGACTGCAGCGGCGTACCGGACAACAGGCCGGCGCTATCGAGCGAGAGGCCCGTCGGCAGCGTGCTGGCGGTAGTGAACGTTGCCCCGCCGAGCGCGCCCGTCTGCGTGAATGTCTGGCTGAACGGCGTACCGACCGTGCCGGTGTTCACACCAGGGTTCGTGACGGTGATGGTCTGGCAGTTAATGACCAGGTTGTACGTCGCGCCGGTGCCGGTGCAGCCGTTCGCGTCGGTCACCGTGACCACGATCGGGAAGCTCCCGTGCTGCTGCGTGGTACCGGAGAGAACGCCGGCCGTGGAGAGCGAGAAGCCGGTGGGAAGCGTCGAGGCGGTGGTGAAGGTCGCCGGCGTGTGCGTGCCGACGCCGCTCTGCGTGAACGTCTGGCTGAAGGCAACGTTCACGGTGCCCGTCGTCGTTGCCGGATTGGTGACGGTGATGGTCTGGCAACTGATGACCAGGGTGTAGGTCGTGCTGACGCCGGAGCAGCCATTGGCGTCGGTAACCTTGACGGTGATCGGGAAGCTGCCCGGCTGACCAGGCGTACCAGAGAGCACGCCCGCGGTCGAGAGCGACAGACCCGACGGCAGTGAGCCGCTGTTGAGCGTGAATGTGGCCGGCGTGTGCGTGCCGACGCCGCTCTGCGTGAAGGTCTGACTGAATACCGCGTCGACGGTCCCGGTGGTGACGACCGGCTTAGTGACGGTGATGGTCTGGCAGTTGATCGTCAGCGTGTAGGGCGACGTATTGAAGCAACCGTTCGTGTCGGTCGCTTTCACCGTGATCGGGAAGCTGCCAGGAACCGTCGGCGTGCCGGAGAGAACGCCAGTGGCGGAGTTGAGGGTGATGCCGGCTGGCAGTGCGCCGGTCTCGCTCCAGGTCACCGTGCCGAGGATTCCGGTGACCGTGAAGGTCTGGCTGAAGGCGGCGTCGACCGTTCCGGTGTTGACCCCCGGGTTCGTGACGGTGATGGTCTGGCAGTTGATGGTCAGGTTGTAGGTCGCGCCGGTCCCGGTGCAGCCGTTCTGGTCGGTGGCGGTGACGGTGATCGGGAACGTGCCAACCTGTGAAGTCGTGCCGGAGAGGACGCCGCTCGCGGTGTTGAGCGTGATGCCGCTCGGGAGGGCGCCGGTCTCGCTCCAGGTGATCGTCCCCTGTCCTCCGGCCTGCGTGAAGGTCTGGCTGAAGAGCGTCCCGGCGGTGCCGGTGCTGACGCCGGGGTTGGTGACCGTGATGGTCGGGCAGGTGATGGTGAGGTTGTACGTCGCGCCCGTGCCGGTGCAGCCGTTCGAATCGGTGGCCGTGACCGTGATCGGGAACGTGCCGCCCTGCGTCGGTGTGCCGTCGAGGACGCCTGTGGCGGTATGGAACGTCAGGCCGGTCGGCAACGTGCCGGACTCGCTGAACGTCGTCGGGTTGATGCCGCCGGTCTGGGTGAAGGTCTCGCTAAACGGGGTGCCAGCCGGACCGGTGGCGTTCACAGGATTGGTCACGGTGATGGTCTGGCAACTGATGATCAGGTTGTACGTCGCGCCGCTGCCCGTGCAGCCGTTGGCGTCGGTGGCCGTGACGACGATTGGGAAGGTGCCGGCCTGTGTCGGCGTGCCAGCGAGGAGACCGGCGCTGGAGAGCGTGATGCCGGCCGGCAGCGCACTGGCGGTCGAGAAGGTGACCGACCCGATTGTGTTGCCCGCAGTGAACTGCTCGCTGAATCCGACGTTGACCGTCCCGGTGTTGTTAACCGGGTTGGTGACGGTGATGGTCTGGCAGCCGATGACCAGGTTGTAGGTCGCGCCGCTGCCGGAGCAGCCGTTGCCGTCCGTCGCCATGACGACGATCGGGAACGTGCCGGTCTGCGTCGGCGTGCCGGAAAGGACTCCGCCTGTCGAAAGGGTCAGGCCGGTGGGGAGCGTGCTGGCCGTGGTGAACGTCACCGTGCCGACGGTGTTGCCGGCGGTGAAGTTCTGACTGAAAGCGATGTTCACGGTGCCCGTCGTCGTGGCCGGGTTGGTGACGGAGATGACCTGGCAGCCGATGGTCAGCGTGTAAGTGGCACCGCTGCCGCTGCAGGCGTTGGCGTCGGTAGCCGTGACGACGATCGGGAACGAGCCGGTCTGCGTTGGCGTGCCCGAGAGAACGCCGCCGGTCGACAGGCTGAGGCCTGTCGGCAGCGTGCTGGCCGTCGTGAAGGTCACCGTGCCAACCGTGTTGCCTGCCGTAAAGGTCTGGCTGAACGCCGTGTTCACCGTTCCGGTGTTGGTGGCCGGGTTGTTGACCGTGATGACCTGACAACTGATGACCAGGTTGTAGGTCGTGCTGTTGCCAGAGCAGCCGTTGGCGTCGGTAGCCGTGACCACGATCGGGAACGTCCCGGTCTGCGTCGGCGTGCCGGAGAGCGTGCCGTTGGTGGCGAGGGTAAGACCGGTGGGCAGCGTGCTGGCGGTGGTGAACGTCACCGTGCCGATGGTGTTGCTGGCGGTGAAGTTCTGGCTGAAGGCGACATTCACCGTGCCGGTTGCCGTGGCCGGTTTATTGACCGTGATCACCTGACAGTTAATGGTGAGGTTGTAGGTCGCGCCGTTGCTGCTGCAGCCGTTGGCGTCGACGACGTGCACCACGATCGGGAAGGTGCCGCTCTGTGTCGGCGTGCCGGAAAGGACTCCGGCGGATGAAAGCGTCAGGCCGGTGGGCAGCGTCGATGCGGTCGTGAACGTCGTCGCTCCGATGGCGTTGCTGGCCGTGAAGACCTGGCTGAAGGCGACGTTGACCGTACCGGTGTTGGTGGCTGGATTGTTGACCGTGATGACCTGGCAACCGATGGTCAGGTTGTAGGTCGGGCCGTTGGCCGAGCAACCGTTGCCGTCGACTGCGTGCACGACGATCGGGAACGAGCCGGTCTGCGTCGGCGTGCCGGAGAGGACTCCGGCGGACGAAAGCGTCAGGCCGGTGGGCAGCGTCGATGCCGTCGAGAAAGTTTTCGGGCCGACGGTGTTGCTGGCCGTGAAGGTCTGGCTGAAGGCGATGCTGACCGTACCCGTATTCGTGGCCGGGTTGGTGACGGTGATGGTCTGGCAGCCGATGGTCAGCGTATAGGTCGCGCCGACGCCGGTGCAGCCGTTTGCGTCGGTGGCCTTGACCGTGATCGGGAACGACCCGGTCTGCGTCGGTGTACCCGAGAGAACGCCGGTGGAGGCCAACGTCAGGCCGGCCGGCAGCGTGCCGCTGTTGATCGAGAACGTCACCGGTGCGATGGCGTTGCCGGAGGTGAAGGTCTGGCTGAAGGCGATGTTCACCGTGCCGGTGTTGGTGGCCGGATTGGTCACTGTGATGACCTGGCAACCGATGTTCAGAGGATAGGTTGGGCTGATCCCGGTGCAGCCTTGGCCGTCAGTGACCTTGACTGTGATCGGGAACGATCCGGCCTGCGTCGGCGTACCGGAGAGAATACCCGCGCTCGAGAGCGTCAGGCCGGCGGGGAGAACGCCGCTGTTGAGCGAGAACGTCGCGCCGCCGATGGCGCCGCTCTGCGTGAACGTCTGGCTGAAGGCCACATTCACCGTGCCGGTCGTCGTGCCCGGGTTGTTGACCGTGACGGTGTGGCAGCTGATGATCAGCGTGTAGCCTGGACCGGTGCCGGTACAGCCGCTGGCGTCGGTGGCCGTGACGGTGATCGGGAACGTGCCCGCCTGAGTCGGCGTCCCATCAAGAACACCGGTGGCCGTGTGGAACGTGAGACCGGTCGGCAGGGCGCCGCTCTCCGACCAGGTAATCGTCCCCGAGCCGCCGCTCTGTGTGAATGTCTGCGAGAAGGGAGTACCAGCCATCCCGGTCGACGTGGCCGGATTCGTGACGGTGATGGCCGCGCAGACGACCGTCAGAGTGAAGTTCTGGTCGGTCTGGTGTGGCTTGTTTTTCTCTGCATGAAAGACGATCGGATAGGTTCCAACCGTGCCCGCCGCCGGTGTGCCCGACAACGTGCCGGTGCCGTCGCCGTTATCGGTAAAGGTGATCCCCGACGGCAGAACGCCATCCTCGGTCAGAGCCGGTGTCGGATTGCCCGTAACCGTGACATGGAAGGTGTTGAGCTGGCCGGCCGTGAACGTGACGTGATCGGCGCTGGTGAACGTATACGGGTGGGAGCCCGGCAGGCTGATCGTCACCGTGGCCAGATTCGACTCGAGAGTGCCGTTCGTGACCCGGTAGCGGAAATGGTCCTCGAAGAAGTGCGAACCGTCATGGGCGTATGTGAATCCGCCGTTTGCGTTCAGCGTCAGGGTGCCGTGCTCAGGGCCTTCGACGACAAACGCGCTGAGCGGCAGGTGGTTCGGATCGCTGTCGTTGTTCAGGACACCTAGCGTGCTGACGCTGAGCGTGCCGCCGATCGTCCCGAGTGCGTAAAAGTCATCCAGAGCCGTCGGCGCGTTCGGGTTGGTCTGAATGCGAAAGTTGAAAAAGAGATCCGACGGGTCCGCGTAGGCGGAAGCTTCCAGAAAGCGAAGCGCCGGAGACGCTGCGTCGCCGAACGCGAGCTGAGGCTCGCCGGCCCAGTCGGTGTCGACACCATCGAGATGGATCGCCCGCAACGCGCCGGTGGAAACCGCGTGACGGCGGCTTGGGCGAACGGGGTAAAGGATGTCATCCCCGAAGTCGTTCGTCATCGCGTCGGTCAGGGCACCCGAGGTGACCGTGAACGCCAGCCGCATCGTCCCGATGTTCGACATCGTCATGACGTTCGCGCCGACGTGCGTTTCGATAAAGAGGTTTCCCGTGGAGGAGACCCCGACATTCCACCCGCCATTGACCGGAACCGGATCGCCAAAGAAGAGGCCGCCGACGCAGGTCTGCCGTGTTACTCCCGTGACCGTGCCCGCGCCACCGTTAACAGTGACGGACGTGGTGAGTATCTGCTCGACACCGGCTACCGGACCGTTTGCCGTGGGGATCGTGCAGCCGGTGGCATGGTTGGCATCGGTGTCGAAGAGCACCCTGACGTCGTAATTCGCCGCATAGACGCTAAGCGGAGCCGTGAAGACGAGGGCGAAGAAGATGCAGCGAAAGGCGTTGCGCAAGGAGCTCATCGTGGATCGTCCTTAAGGGCAGAAGTCGGGCTGATGTTGCTGGCCGGCAGAGTCAGCAGAAGCTTCGCCTGGCGGCGGCGGAGTGCAATGGACAAGCGGAATGATAGCAGCTAAGTAACAGCGTCCAAGCATTTTTATTCAGAGAAGCGGACCGGGCAGGCTGATGAACGCCCGCCCATAGTTTGCGTTACGCGATTCCATTTTTCAAGCCTCGCTTTGGCCAACATCCCGCCGGTAGGTTACATTTGCCGGATTCCGATGCCAGATTCACCCCATCCGCTTCAACTGGTCGGCGGAGGCCGGGACGGCGTGACAGCCGCGGAGAAGGAGTTGCAGCGTCTCCGGGCGGAGATCGAGGCGCGCAACCGTCAGGAGATGGCGATCGCGGAACTGGGGCAGGCAGCCCTCACCGGCGTCGACCCGATCATCCTTCTCGGCCAGGCCTGCGCACTGGTGGAGATGACGCTCGAGGTCGATCATGCGCGCGCGCTCGAGATCGTTGATGGACACGTTACGCTCCTGGCGTCGATCGGCTCGAATGCGACGTTCGCTCATTGCGGTCACGATGACGAAGAGAACGAGTCGATCGCGATGTACGTTTCTCTCGCCGGCGCGCCGGTTGTCTTCGACGACATCGATCACGAGACGCGCTTCAAGTGCTCGCACCTCCGCGATTACCACAAGGTACGCGGCGGTGCCGGACTGGTCATCCCATCCGCCTTGGGGATCTTCGGTGTGCTCCTCGCCTACTCCAGCCGGCAGCGGACGTTCGCCGACTACGAGATGGCGTTCCTCAAGTCGGCCGCCAGTCTTCTCGGCGAAGCTGTCGAGCGCTCGCACACGGAAGCGGCGCGGCGGAAATCGGAGTCGCGGCTCAAACAGCTTATCGCCTCGACCCTCGACGCGGTCTTCAGCGTCGACCGCGCCGGCATCGTCATCGAGTGGAATCCACAGGCCGAGGCGACGTTCGGCCTGCGGGCGCGAGACGTGTTGGGCCAGCCGGTGCCGCCGAAGATCGCGGAGCTCTTCGACGCCATCCGCGACAGCACGCTGACCAAGCGCCGCATCGAAACCACCGCGCGGCGCGCGGACGGCGAGGAGTTCCCGATCGAGCTGACGGTCGAGCCAGTCGGAAGCGGTACCGATCAGACCTTCACGGCATTTCTGCGCGACATCTCCGAGCGCAAGCGCTCTCAGGCGGAGCTCGAGAAACGCGAGCAACGCTTCCGTGCGCTGGTGGAGAAGAGCTGGAGCGGCGTGGCCCTGCTGGGCCGCGACCTGGCATTCCATTACAGCGGCGCCTCGACTGAGCGTCTGCTCGGCTACGGCGAAGACGATCTGCTCGGCACGAGCTTCCTCTCGTATGTCCACCCGCGCGAGCGCGAGACGATGCGCGAGATGCTGGGTTCTCTCGCCTCCGGAGTATCGCCGGAGTCGCAGACCGAATTGCGCTTTCGCCACAGAAACGGGATGTGGATCTGGCTCGAGGCATTCGCGCAGAACATGCTGCATGACCCGAGCGTCGGCGCGATCGTCCTCAACTATCGCGACGTCACGCAGCGAAAGGCGACGGAAAAGCAGCTCGAGTATCAGGCCTACTACGACGCGCTCACCGGTCTGCCGAACCGGCTCCTCTTCCGCGACCGGGTGATCTACGCCATCGCGCAGGCCCGCCGCAACCGCCGCGGCGTGGCGGTGATGTATCTCGATCTCGATCACTTCAAGCTGGTCAACGACAGCCTGGGCCACTCGCTGGGCGATGTGCTGCTGTCGGAAGTTGCGGCCCGGCTTCAGGGCTGCGTCCGCGCGTCCGACACGATCTCGCGGCTCGGCGGCGATGAGTTCACCATCCTGCTCATCGACACCTCGAGCAGCGAGGCCATCGCCGGCGTGGCACGAAAGATCCTGCAGTCGCTGGCGCATCCGTTCCGCGTCGAAGGACACGAGCTTTTCGTGACCGCCTCGATCGGCATCAGTATCTTCCCCAGCGACGGCGACGAGGTCGAGACGCTGCTCAAGTCCGCCGACAGCGCCATGTACCGCGCCAAGGAGCTGGGCCGCAATCAGGCGCAGATGTTCACGGCCAGCATGAACGAGCGCTACGGCCGGCGGCTGGCGCTCGAGCAGAGTCTGCACCACGCCCTCGAGCGCGATGAGCTGGTCCTTCACTATCAGCCGATCTTCGACCGCAACCGGAAGAAAATCGTGTCGCTCGAAGCTCTGGTCCGGTGGAACCATCCGACGCGAGGACTGATCCCGCCGGGAGACTTCATCGGCCTGGGCGAGGAGACCGGGCTGATCGTTCCGATCGGCGAATGGGTTCTACGCCGCGTCTGCCACGACCTGCGAAGCTGGCGCCACGCCGGCCTGCCGCCGATGCGCATCGGGGTCAACATCTCGGCACCACAGTTCCAGCAGCTCAGCTTCGCCAGGGTGGTCGACGGCATCCTGCGGGAGTACTCCTGCGATCCCACCGGGATCGAATTCGAGATTACCGAGACGGTGGCCGTGCAGAACATCGAGACGACGATGAATGCCATGCGCGAGCTCAAGGAGATCGGCATTCGCATCGCCATCGATGACTTCGGCACCGGCCAGTCGTCGCTTGTCTACCTGAAGCGATTCCCCATCGACACGGTGAAAATCGACCGCGCCTTCGTGCGCGACGTGACGACGGACGAATCAGCGGCGGCGATCGTTTCGTACGTGATCAACCTCGCCCACACGCTGCGGCTGGCCGTCGTGGCCGAGGGGGTGGAGACGGAGGAGCAGTGGTCGTTCCTCAAGCTCAACGCCTGCGATCACATGCAGGGCTTCCTGTTCTGTCACCCGTTGCCGGTGGATGAGGCCGAGGCGTTTGTAAGGGCGGAGATGGGGCGATTCAACTCGAGCGAGATTCCGCGGCCGTAGTGATAGCGGTAGGGAAAACCAATCCTAAGGAGACCCTCCCGATCTGAGAAGGCTATAATAGCCTCATGAAGACGGCCACGATCTCCGAGACGAAGAACGGGCTGAGCGCGCTGCTCGATCGAGTGCGACACGGCGAATCCATCTTGATCACGGATCGCAACCGGCCGGTAGCGCGCCTCGAGCCCATGGTGAGTGCGGGCGACGCCGGCCCCGACGAGGGTCGTCTGGCGCGGCTGGAACGAGCGGGTGTCATCCGACGTGCGCGCCGCGGCCGGCTCGAGGAGATCGTGCGCGTCCCTCCACCCGCCCCTGAACCAGACGGCGACATCGTCGCGGCCGTTCTTGAAGAGCGCAGGAGCGGCCGCTGAGGTTCTGGGACAGCTCGGCGCTCGTGCCGCTCCTGGTCCGCCAGCGTGCATCCGGCCGCATGCGCACGCTGTATCGTGCGGACGCGGGCGTACTGGCATGGTGGGGGACGCAGGTGGAATGCGAATCGGCAATCGCTCGCCTTGAGCGTGAGCGCAGACTTCGACCGCGCTCGGTGGCTGCGGCACGTGGCCGGCTCGCTCGTTTTGCGGCGACATGGCAGGAAGTGCAGCCGTCCGAGTTGCTGCGGGAAAGCGCGCTGCGCTTCCTGCGCGTCCACGAGCTACGCGCCGCCGATGCTCTGCAGCTTGCAGCGGGCGTAGCCGCGGCAGAAGGGCAACCCACGACCCTCGCCTTCGTCTGTCTCGACGATCGCCTAGCCGAAGCCGCCGAACGCGAGGGCTTCCCCGTCGCCGGCATGCGCGCGACCACGCGCTGAACCGCGCGCGTGCGCGAACGCCAGAACACCCCGAGACCGCGCAACCCAGCATCCGTTATCCTTCCCCCCTCATGCGCCGAATCGCTTTTGTCGTCCTTCTATTCGCCGCCGCCGTCGCGTACGCCCAGCAACGCGACGACGCGTTCCTCGATGACGTCGAGAGCGCGCGAACGTTCAACGCCGTGGCCATCTCGCCGGACGGGAGATACATCGCCTGGTCGGTACAGGGAATGGGCGTGACGACGGCGACGACGGCAGGCAGGGATATCCATCTCCTGCCCGGCGATGGCGATGATCACTTCCTGGCCTGGTCGCCAGACTCGACATCGCTGGCGACCGTCAGCGACGGCGGCAGGGAGCAGCGGCAGATCTTCGTGACGCACATCGGCGCCTCGCCGATCCGCGTGACGAACGTACACGGCTACCTCGCCGAGCCGCACTGGTCGCCGGATGGAAAATCGATCGCCTTTCTCTTTATCGAGAACGCAAAGCGCGCCGCCGGTCCGCTCGTGGCGATGTCGCGCGCGGTCGGCCCGATCGAAGAGCACATCGATGAGCAAAGAGTGGCCGTCGTCGACGTGGCCACGAAGAAACTTCGCATCGTCACGCCGGCCGACATGTACATCTACCACTTCGACTGGTCGCCCGACAGCAGGCAACTGGTGACGATGGCCGCCCCCGGCTCGGGCGACAACAATTACTGGATCGCGAAGCTGCACGTCGTCGACGTCGAGGCCGCGGCGATGCATCCGATCTACACGCCGCAGCTTCAGGTCGCCGCGCCGCGATGGTCGCCGGACGGGAAGTTGATCGCCTTCATCGAAGGGCTGATGAGTGACGAGGGATCGACCGGCGGCGATCTGTTCGTGATCCCCGCCGCGGGCGGCGCCGCGCGCAATGTGACGCCGGAGATCAAGGCGTCGGTAACGACGTTCGCATGGACGGCGCCCGATCGGATCACATTCGGCGAGAATGTCGCCGGCGAGTCGGCCATCGCGCGCGTCGATACATCCACCGGTGCGACAGAGACTCTTTGGCGCGGCCAGGAATTCATCACCGGCCACGATGGCGGCATCGGTGCGTCGCTGGCCAGCGACGGCATGACCTCGGCTGTCATCCGCGGCGGGTTCCGCAACGCCCCCGAGGTCTGGGCAGGGCGAATCGGCGAATGGAAGAGGATCACGACGACGAATCGCTCCGCCACCTCCCCGTGGGGCGACGCGCGCTCGATCCGCTGGAAGAGCGATGCGTTCGACGTGCAAGGCTGGCTGCTCGCTCCCGCGCAGGTGGAAGCGGGGCGCAAGTACCCGATGGTGGTCTGGATCCACGGCGGCCCGGCGGCGGCGTCGCTGGCCCGCTGGCCCGATCCGCGCGCCGCGCTTCTATCGCGCCGCGGTTACTTCGTCTTCTTCCCGAATCCGCGCGGCAGTTACGGCCAGGGAGAGGCCTTCACACGCGCGAACGTGAAGGATTTCGGCTACGGCGATCTTCGTGATGTCATGACCGGCATCGACGCGGCGGCCGCTTCGAATCCGATCGATACCAGCCGGCTCGGCATCTGGGGCTGGAGCTACGGCGGCTACATGACCATGTGGACGGTGACGCAGACGACGCGATTCAAGGCGGCCGTCGCCGGCGCCGGAATCGCCAACTGGCAGAGCTACTACGGCGAGAACGACATCGACGCCTGGATGATCCCGTATTTCGGTGCCTCTGTTTACGACGATCCGGCCGTCTACGCCCGGAGCGCGCCGATCACGTTCATCACGAAGGTGAAGACGCCGACGCTGGTCGTCGTCGGCGAGCGCGACGGCGAGTGCCCCGCGCCGCAGTCGTTCGAGTTCTGGCACGCGCTCAAGACCGCCGGCGTGGAGACGCAACTCGTCGTCTATCCCGACGAAGGACACCGCATCGCGAAGAAGGAGCACCAGCGCGACATCGCCCGAAGGCTGGTGGGATGGTTCGACGGACATTTGAAGTGAACTTAGAAGCCACAGCCAGACGCCGCGATCGCGGCACGAGATGGTAGGCAGTAACACCTGGGAGCGCGGGCGTCTCGCACGCGTTTGATGCTCGGCATCCTGCTGCTTGCAAGCGCGGGCGAGAGGCCCGAGTTCCCGTGACTCGCCTTGGGCGAACAATGCCGAAATCTGGTATCGAAACTACCAGCCCGAAACGAACGTAAGATTGCCCGGATGACAACCGCGCGCACGAGCCCCTATCCACTGCTCCTCCTCGGCGGAGGCGGGCTGGCCCTCCTCGCGGCGATCGTCGTCCGGACACAAACCTTCGCCGCGCACCCCGATGTGCTGGCCTGGGCGTTCACCTGCGACCTGACGATCTCGCTGCCGCTGCTCTGGTGGCTCTTTGCCGTGCGGACCGGCCGGGCGGGGGCGGTGACGCTCATCCCGCTCTTCATCATCGGCGTCGGTGCCGCGGCGCGGATCATTCCGGCGGCGCAGCACTCGTTCGTCGATCAGCTTCGCTATATTGCCGCGCCGCTCGACCTGGTCACGATCGCGCTCGTCGGCCGCCGCGTGGCGCGCATCCGGCGCATCGAGGGCGGCGGCGATCCTGTCGATCGTATCGAACGGGCGTGCGCCGAAGTCTTCGGGAGGGGATACGCCGCACGGGCGGTTGCGTTCGAAGTCTCCGTGTTCTATTACGCGTTCTCCGGCTGGCGAAAACGCGCGCCGTCCGGCTTCACCGTGCACCAGCGGAACGGATGGGCGAGCGTGATCGGCGTTTTCGTTTTCCTGATCGGCATCGAGTCGATCGGCGCGCATCTCATCGTGCAACTGTGGAGCGTGAAGGCCGCCTGGATCGTCACCACGCTCGACCTCTACGGCATCCTCTGGCTCCTGGGTGATTACCAGGCGTTGCGCCTGCGGCCGACGCGGATCGAGGGCGATACGCTCGTCCTCAGCTACGGTCTCCGCTGGCGCGCCGCGATTCCGCTGGCCGCCATCGCCGCGATCGAGCCGGTGCATCACGAGGCCGAATGGAAGCGTAAGGGCGTACTGAAGGTGGCCATGCTCGACGAGCCTCGCCTCCTCATTCGCTTTGCCACGTCACAAACCGTGCACGGCCTGGCGGGGATTTCGCGAACGATCGATGCGATGGCGATCCTGGCTGACGACGACACCGGCTTCGAGGCGGCCTTGCGGGCCGCTACGCCCGCATCGTGTCCGGCCGCCACGTCTTGATACTTTTCTTGATGTCCTCGCGGCCCGTCGTTTGGCCGCCAAGAACCGAGCGCGTCAACCCGGCCAGCTCGGCGTCGTCGCCGCAGAAACGGAGCGCGATCAACTGCCCGCTTGAGAGCTCCCCGACCCGGCCGCGCAGATCGTCAGGCAGGCATCGCTGCAGGCGCAGAGTCTCTTCGAGCCGGATCAGACGATCCTGAACCATGAGCACCATGCGCCGCGCGGCGAGTGCGAGGCAGATCAGTGCCAGCGCGAAGACGATTTCCCACCACACCAGCTTCGCACCCATGTGCTTGTACGCGTAGATGATGCGGACGATCAGATTGATGACCAGCAGCGGGATAGCGATGAAGTGGAACAGCGGAAAGAACCTGCGGTGCGTGGCATAGGACTGCGCTGCGTCGGCCATCGGGATCCTCCTCTTTCACAAAAGCATCGCACAGGCGTCAATGGCGCACTCCCCGTTTTCGCGGCGAAAATCGGGGGCACGGTCACCCGGAGGCGTCAGAAAACGTACCTCGCCGTGGCGTGGACCGCTTGCAGCTTCGCGCTGAGCGCGGCGCCCGGCTGGACGCGGAAGTGCTGGTTGACCTTCAGGCGCACCTCGCCGCGGTTGGCGCTGTCCTGCGCACCGTCTCCTCCGACATCCGCGGATATGGCACCTCCAGCGCGATCTCCTTCACCTTCTTGTCCCGGATCCCTTCCAGCGGAATGATCTCGAGGGCGTTGAGCTCCGGCGTGATGGGCGCCTCGTGGAAGGCAGCGGAGTGAGAGGCGAAGGAGGGTTCATCCTCGGGTGTCGGGAGTCGGGGGTCGGGGGTCGGAGAGAGGTCATCATCGGAAACGGCGTCATCGGAGACAACTTCTTCTCCGACCCCCGACTCCCGACTCCCGACCCCCGCGAACAGCCCCAGATTGTTCGATCGATCTCCATACTTCTCGTTCTCAATCTCTTTCGGATCGCGGTCGTCATCGGCATCCTCCGCGCTCACGTCGTAGCCGGATACACGTGCGTACTCGTCGTCTTCGCGTTGGGCATGCTGCTCGGCCGATTGCAGCGCGGCGCTGCGGCCGGCCTGCATTCCGCCGGTATCTTTCACCGCGGCGGTTAGCAGTACGGCGATTCCGTTCTCGAGCCACTTCGTGTACTTCGCATAAAGATCCGAGAAGACCACCACGTCGACGGAGCCTCGCTGATCGTCGAGGATGAACTTCGCCATCAGCTTCCCTTCGTTCGGTCCCTTCTTGATCTTCGACTTCTTGAGCTGCGAGACGATGCCGCCGATGTTCACGATCTCGTCGATGTGCTGATGAAGGCTGTCGGTCGTGGCATTGGCGAAGAGGCGCAGTTCGTCGTTGTACTGATTCAGCGGATGGCCGGTGATGTAAAAGCCCAGGGTCTCCTTCTCGAAGCGGAGCTTCTCGTCGTCGGGCCATTCGGCATCTGCTTTCAAACGTAGGTCGGACTCTCCACTCCGGCCGGCCGGACTGAGAGTCCGGCCTACGTTGGCTCCGCCAAACAGCGATGTCTGCCCGCGCTCTTTCTCTTCGCGAGCGCGTTGCGCCGAGTCGGCTGTGTTCTCGAGCGTCTCGAACAGCACCCGGCGCGGGATGCCGAGGAAATCGAACGAGCCCGACTTGATCAGGGCCTCGATCACCTTCTTGTTGCAGGCGCGGAGGTCGACCGCTTCGCAGAAATCGAGCAGCGAGGTGTATCTCCCCTTCTTCTGCCTCGCCTCCAGGATCGACTCGATGGCGCTCTCGCCGACACCCTTCACCGCGCCGAGGCCGAAGCGGATGTTCGGGCCGACGACGGTGAAGGCGTAGTTCGACTCGTTGATGTCGGGCGGCAGAATGGTGATGCCCATCTGCGACGATTCATTGATGAACTTCACCACGAAGTCGGTGCGGTCCATTTCCGAGGTCATGAGCGCGGCCATGAAGTGCCTCGGGTAGTGCACTTTGAGCCACGCCGTCTGGTACGCCACGAGCGCGTAGGCCACCGAGTGCGACTTATTGAACCCGTACCGGGCGAACGGCTCGATGTAGTCGAAGATCTCGTTGGCCTTCTTCTTGTCGTAGCCGTTCGCGGCCGCGCCGTCGACGAACTTGCCGCGCTCGGCGGCCATGACCGCCGCGTCCTTCTTGCCCATTGCTTTTCGCAACAGATCGGCGTGGCCGAGAGAGTAACCGGCCACGCGCTGCGCGATCTGCAGGATCTGCTCCTGGTAGACGATGACGCCGTGGGTCTCCTCGAGCAACTCCTTCATCAGCGGCACGAGGTATCGCGGCTTCTGCGCGCCGGTCTTGACCTTGACATAGACGTCGACCATGCCGGCGTCGAGCGCGCCCGGCCGGTAGAGCGCGTTGAGCGCCGCCAGGTCCTCGAACTGCGTCGGCCGCGACTTGCGCAGAACGTCCACCATCCCGCCCGATTCAAACTGGAATACGCCTTTGGTGCGCCCTTCCTGAAAGAGGCGGAAGACCTCGGGATCGTCGAGCGGCAGGTTCTCGATGTCGATCGAAACGCCCTCCACGGCCTTCGCCGACTTGATGGCGTCGTCGATCACGGTCAGCGTGCGCAAGCCGAGGAAGTCCATCTTGAGAAGACCCATCTTCTCGACGACGCGCATGTCGTACTGCGTCACGATTTCATCACGGTTCGTGCGATAGAGCGGCACGTAGTTCGTGACCGGCTCCGGCGTGATGACGACGCCGGCGGCGTGCATGCCGGCGTGGCGTGAGAGCCCTTCGAGCTTCGAGCCGATCTCGATCATCCGCTCGACCTCATGGTCGTTCTTCATGGCGTCGATCAGCGCCGGCGAATCCTTGGCCGCCGACAGCAACGTGACGTCCGGTCCTGCCGGAATGGTCTTGGCCACCTTGTCGACGAGGGTGTACGGCAGACCGAGGACGCGGCCGACGTCGCGCACCACCGACTTCGCCGCCATCGTCCCGAAGGTGATGATCTGCGCGACTTTGTCCGCGCCGTACTTGCGGCGGACGTAATCGATCACTTCGCCGCGCCGGTTCATGCAGAAGTCGATGTCGATGTCGGGCATCGAAATGCGCTCGGGATTCAGAAAGCGCTCGAAGAGGAGGTCGTAGTCGAGCGGATCGACGTCGGTGATCCCCATCGAATAGGCCACCAGCGATCCTGCGCCGGAGCCGCGGCCGGGACCGACCGGGATGCCGTTGTCCCTGGCGTACTTGATGAAGTCCCAGACCACCAGGAAGTAGCCGGGGAATCCCATCGACATGATGATGTCGATCTCGGTCTGCAGCCGGTCGTGGTACTCCTGCGGCTCGTGCTTTTTCTTCTTCGCGGCGAAGAGCGGCGCGAACGCCTTGAGCCGGCGCTCCAACCCGGCCCGCGCCACCTCGGCGAAGTAGCCGGCCAGATCTTTCCCCGGCGGCACCGGGAAGTTCGGCAGGTGATAGCCTTCGACGTCGAGCGAGACGTTGATGCGGTCGGCGATCTTCACGGTGTTGTCGAGCGCTTCGCCGTAGCCGCTGAAGATGCGGCGCATCTCGTCGGGACTCTTGACGTAGAAATCGTCGCTGTAGAACTTCATCCGCTTCTCGTCGCCGAGCGTCTTGCCGGTGCCGATGCAGAGCAGGACCTCGTGCGCGAAGGCGTCGTCCTTGGAGAGGTAATGCGAGTCATTGGTAGCGACGAGGCGGAGGCCGGTCTCTTCGCCGAGCCTGGCCATCATCGGGACGATCTTCTGCTGGTCGGGGATCCCGTGGTCCTGAATCTCGAGGAAGAAGTTGTCCGCGCCGAGGATGTCTTTGTACTGGAGCGCGGCCTCTCTGGCCTTCGCCGGGTTGCCGCCGGCGAGCGCCTGCGAGACTTCGCCCTTCAAACAGGAGGAGAGAACGATCAGCCCTTCGCGGTGCTCCCGCAACAGCGCCTTGTCGATCCTCGGCTTGTAGTAGAAGCCCTCGGTGTATCCGGCCGAGACGAGCTTGACGAGGTTCTTGTACCCCTCGTTGTTCGCCGCCAGGACGATGAGGTGATTGTTCGCCCCTGCGTCCGCCTGGCCATCCTCGACACCGGCCTTGTCGAGGCGTGAGCCGTAGGCGACATACATCTCGCAGCCGATGATCGGCTTCACCTTCTCCTTCTTCATGGCGTTGTAAAACTCGACCGCCCCGAACATGTTGCCGTGGTCGGTGATGGCGCAGGCCGGCATGCCAAGCTTGGCCACACGCCTGGCCAGCTCTTCGGGCCGGCTGGCCCCGTCGAGGAGGGAGTATTCGGTGTGAAGGTGGAGGTGAGCGAACGACATCAGGGCGCCACCCGAAGTTTAGCGGCACCGCTACCGCAATTGGCAACGAGGTCTGTGCACTTCCTCGGGAAACCTGATCTTTCTACCGCTGGTAGAGCTCGATCACCCTACTGCGGCATGGCCAGACCCCAGTAGTACTGGTCGAGAAACGGTTTCCAGTCCTGCTTGGTCATGAAGCCGAGGAGACCGCCTACGTCCGCCGTGGTCCCGAACTTCCACTGGAAGGATTTCGTGTACGACTTGAAGAAGGTGAGGAACTTCTCGTCGCCGAGTTGCTTGTGGATCGCGGCAAGGAGAACAGGACCCTTGTTGTAGAGGAGCTGCGTTCTGGCAGCGGAGGCCAGACTCTGGTCTCCGCCGATCCGATTCGCATACGGAATCGGCGCAATCGCGGATGCCTGTTTGGCCTGGGCGCGCCAAGTGTTGACCATGCGGTTATAGATCGCGTCGCCCTTGAAGTGTTTCAGGAGCAGCGCCGCGGAGTATTCGGCGAAGGACTCGGTCAGCCACTGCTCCTCCGGGCTCGGCATCTTCACCGCCGACCCCCAGTACTGATGAGCGATTTCGTGAGCGATGCGCTCGTTGATTCCCTGGGAGTAGACCTGCTCGCCGGAAAGGAAATCCTCATCTGACGGAGGCTTGATGGGGTTGAAGGCCTCGTTGGTGATGAACATCGTACCGTCGGGGGACTGTCCGTAGCCGTAGGTGTTGACCTGGATGACGTTGAACTCTTTCCACGGGAACGGCCCGAGGAAGTATTCGTAGTAGTCGATGAATCCGAATGCGAGATCGGTGAGCGTCTTCGCCGCGCGGTCGTTCGGCATACCGTAGCTGGCCACGCGGATGATGCGATCGTTCCGCTTCTCCTCGACGATGTGGTACTTGCCCCCTTCGACGATCGGAAAGTCGATTGGCTTGTCGACGACGTTCTCGACGACGTTGTAGTCCCCTTGTTCCTTGCGGACGACCGTGGTGCCCTGGGCGATGGGGACGAAGGGTTTTTTCAACTTGATCAGTGAGTGAACCGTAAAGAAGTTTCCGGCCCAGTTCCGTGACTTCGGATACCAGGAGAGGTTGACCAGTTGCCAGGCGTTGTCGCCTTCCTCACGAATCAGAAAGTCGCCGTCGATTACAAACTTAAGCTTGAAAGGCTGCGTCGCGGCGGCAGGCAACACGACCACGAGATTGTCGAGGTCGTGCGCAAACGAAAGGGCTTGCCCTTGTTCGTCGGTGACGGAGGCTAGATGGACGCGCCGGGGCGGCTTGTTACTGACGACGAAGATCTCGGTATCGAGATTGAAGCGAAACGCCCTCTGACCAGGGAGCCGCGGCGCGATCGTCTCCGTCATCTCCAGCTTGGCGTTGTCGCCCTCGGCAGTCAGGGAGTAATCGAGCGCCGTGATCGTAAATGGCGGCTTGGCGAACGCACGCACGTCGCGCCCCACAGGCTGCGACGAGAGCGTCGTGGGGAAGAGGTACGTTCCGAGGATCTTGTCGGAGAGGTAGCTGTTCCAGGGATGCACCGAAATCAGCGACTCTTCCTGCTGGTCAGCGGAGTCGTACTCGTAGACCAGCTTGTCTTTCGGTGTCACGAACTCGATATAAGTCGCCATCCCCGGCAACCCCATCTTCTGTGCGGCGATCAGATGCCGTCCCGGATCGATCTGCGCCCGGTCGAACACGGCCTGATGCGCTTTGAGATCGTCTGCCAGCGGTGCTCCCCCGGCCACTGACCCGAGGTCGGGCGCGTCGACGCCCGCGAGCATCACCAGCGCTTCCGTGATGTCTTCGCTGATGGTGGCACCGGCGAGAACGGCGTGCGAGTCGGTCTTCACATTCCGCCTCACCACCGGCATCTCCGTCGCCTCGGCGGTGTATTCGAAGCGGCCGGCGCCTTTGAAGAACAAGCCAACCGGCTCCCCGGCCGCGGTGAGCTTCACCGCAGATCCGCTGGCGAGTGTCAGCTTCAGATGGCCGACACTCAGAGTCACGTTATTGACCGCGACCGGAGCGCCGAGCGACGGAATGCGCAAATCGCGCAGCAGGTCAGAGGCACTCGCTCCGAACGCGGACGTAGCACACAAAGCTGCAAACGCAGTGAGGACACGGAAGTTCATGAGAGGTCTCCAGGATTGGACGCAGGATTCTACCCTACGAGTCGAAGGCCACGCCGCCGATGGGACGCGACGAACGGTCGACGCGAGTGTCGAGCAGCTCGCGGAGGTTCGTGGTCTCGATGAACATGTGGCGGTGCCGGATGCAATGCACGGCGATGGCGAAGAAGAGCACGGCCACGACACCGAAGAAGACCAGCGCGGCGGGTGACGCCGAGGGCAACGGCGAGAGCCGCGTCGAGACGAAGAGCTCCTGCGCCAGGATCAGGCAGTAGAGCGGAAACGGGAAGAAGACCAGCGCGGAGAGTACGCGGCTGGCCTGCACGGAAAAGTACGGCCGCAGAGCCAGGAACGTGAGCGACACGAAGCAGCCGAGCATCATCAACGCGGCGAAATGAAGCTGGGCGATCTCACCGAAAGCAGCACCATTCCTGACCAGCATCAGCATCCGCGTCTGCAGCAGAAGCGTCCAAGCCAGGGAAACGACGCCGGCCGTGGTCGACAGCAGCGCGAAGAGTGCGCCGAAGACGTTCCGCGCCGCCAGCAGCGCCGCCATCCGGACCAGGATCGCGGAGGTTGCAATCCCGGCGATGAGCGCGACGACGATCGCCCACCCGGCCGCACCCCGCGTCGACACGATCGCACCATGCACCACCACGAACACCAAAGGCCCCCCTTCCGCCTGCGACACCAGCCCGGCCGCCGCGCAAAGCGCAACAAAAAGACAGAAGCCGGTGCCTGCGTAGAAGAAGAACTTGGGCATGACGGATGTAGGGTAGCAGTTTCGGGGGTCGCTTGTCGGGAGTCGGGTGTCGAAGACTGGAACTTGTCTTACTCCGACTCCCGACTCCCGACCCCCGACCCCCTCATCGAAATGATGTGATCCAGCCGGATATCGATCAGCCCTGCGTCGACGACGAACTTGACGTACTCGGCACCGTCCGCCGTGTAGACGTCGGCGATCGTTCCTCTCTCGCGCTGCGTGACGCCTTCCAGATCGAACTCCAGCTCGACCTCCTGTTTGTGCATCGCCGCTGCTTCGAGCTCGTCGTGGTAGTCGCACGTAACCGGTTCATAGGGTTCTTCGGGCATTCGGTCCCTCCCTGTCATCCCTTGCGCAAAGAGCGTTCCAGAGCACTCCGGACGTCGCCGCCGAATGCCACGAAGAGGACGCGGTCGAGCGCATCGCCACCCGCCAGCACGCGCTTCGTCTCACCGATGGCGATGTCCGCGGCAGCATCGATGGGATAGCCGTAAACGCCGCAACTGATCGCCGGAAACGCGATCGTGCGGACGTTGTTCTCGATGGCCAGCTCGAGGCTGCGCCGGTAGCACGACGCCAGAAGCTCGGGCTCCCCGCTCGCGCCGCCGCGCCAGACCGGACCGACGGCGTGGATCACGTACTTCGCCGGCAGACGGAAGCCGGGCGTGATCTTCGCGTCGCCGGTGGCGCAGCCGCCGAGGAGCCGGCAGGCGGCGACCAGATCGGGGCCGGCCGCTCGGTGGATCGCGCCGTCAACACCGCCGCCGCCGAGGAGAGATGAGTTTGCGGCGTTGACGATGGCGTCGACGGCCAGCCTGGTGATGTCGCCGGAAACGACTTCGAGGTGGGTCACTTGCCCCGGCCCAGTTTCACGACGATATCGAACTCGCTCTTCGTCACCGGCTGGATCGAAAGGCGGGAGCCTTTCTTCGTGACCACCATCTCCTCCAGACCTTTCGCCGACTTGAGCGTGTCCAGTGGCACGATGTGCGGAAACGTCTCGACGTAACCGATGTCGACCATGTACCAGATCGGATTCTCGGCGGTGGCCTTCTCGTCGTAGTACTTGCTCCCCTTCTTCCGTGCGAACTGGTCGGGATAGGCCTCACGGCTGATCTCGGCCACGCCGGTGACGCCGGAAGGATCGGCATTCGAGGCGTAAAAAAGCACGCGGTCTCCGCGCTTCATCTCATCGCGCATGAAGTTGCGTGCCTGGTAGTTGCGCACCCCTTCCCAACTGGTGGTACCGTCGCGTTTGAGATCGTCGATCGTGTAAGCAGCCGGCTCGCATTTCATCAGCCAGAATTTCATGCGTGCGATTGTAAAGCGTGGATTAGGAAGCGGCGCCGGCAGGTTCTGCCGATGACAATGTCCTATCGCCGAGCCGCCCTCACTGCCGCCGCCTGCCTCGTCGCTGCCACCCTCTTCGCGGAGGAGCCGGAGTGCGCGGCCAATTACCACTCCGACGGCAAATCGGCGGAGACGTTCGTCCTGACCAGTCTGACTCCGCCAGCGGTGATCGAACGGCTTCCCAGGATGCTCATCGCCGCCGGAGCCTCGATGCGGTCGAGCGAACCGGACAGGGGCGTGCTCAAGGCTGAAGGGCTCGACGTCAAAGCAGAATCGTCGGGCAATGTCACGCGCGTGACGTTCCGGCTCGCCACCAGCACGGACAAGACGGCGCTTTGCCGTTACGCCTCCCTTGTCGGGAACCCGCCGGCGCCACCGGTCGCGCAGGATCCGGCGCTCATCGCGCGGATGAAGGACGATCTCATCAAGAAGCATGAGCTCGTCCAGCCCCTCGACAACGGCGCATTCAACACAGCCACCTTTTCCGCCCTGACTGATTTTCTCGAGCTCACAATCAGAAGTGTGAAAGACCTTCCCGCCGAAAAGCGTCAGTACGAGCTCTCGATGCTTCTGCCCAGGTCGGTATGCGACGTCGCCGGCGAGGACGTCGAGGATGCCTCCGCTGGACTTGGAGGCCAAGTGGCATACCCGCACACGAAGCCGGTCCGCGTGGAGGCAACGCTCATCTACGCCGGCGATGGCAAAGACCGTCACCTCACCGAAGTGACGGTCTCGAACATCGAAAGCACGAAGTAGCCGTTGGCCGTGCGCGTTCTCCTCACCATCCAATACCTCGGCACGCGCTACGCCGGATGGCAGTCGCAGACGAATGCCACCGGGATTCAGAACGTCATCGAGGCTGCTCTGGCCACGATGTTCGGCAATCCCATCCGCATTGAAGGAGCCGGACGGACGGACGCCGGCGTCCACGCGCGGGCGCAACGGGCACATGCCGATATCCCGTTCGAAATCGAGACGCGCGGCTTTCGCCAGGGGCTCAACAACCTCTTGCCGCACGACATCCGTGTCGCCGGCGTCGAGACCGTCGCCGATGATTTCCACTGCCGCTTCGCGGCGAAGTCGAAGAGCTACGTCTATCGGATCTGGAACGCCGAGGTCGCCGACGTTTTTGCCGACGAGACGCACGCCTTCGTTCCTCAGCCGCTCGACGCAGATCGGATGCTAGCCGCCGCGCAGACGCTGGCAGGGCATCATGATTTTGCCCTCTTCACCGTCGCCGGCCCCGAGGTCAGCTCTACCGAGCGGAGAATCACATCAATCGACGTCATTCGCGACGGTAACGCCGTCACCATCCCCGTCACGGCCGACGGCTTCCTGCGCTACATGGTCCGCCGTATCGCCGGCTCTCTCATCGAGATCGGCCGCGGCAAGCTGGAGCCGGAAGCGATGTGGGAAGTGGCGCGCTGGACCGCGCTGGCGAAAGGGCTGACGCTTTGGGACGTGGGGTACTAATTGAATTATCGGCCGAGGTACGATGTCTTCGATGGATGACGATCTGAAACAGGTACTGGACGCGATTCGCGAGGAGAACGCCGCCGCACACGCCGAGACGCGACAGCGGTTCGACACAGCCCAAGTCGAAAACGCAGCCGCACACGCCGAAACGCGACGGCTGTTCGACATAGCCCAAGTCGAAAACGCAGCCGCACACGCCGAGACGCGACGGCAGGTCGAAACGGCACAAGTGGAGAACGCCGCCGCGCACGCCGAGACGCGACGGCAGTTCGAAGCGGGACAGGCGGAGACACTGGCCAAGTTCGAAGCGGCCCAAGTGGAAAACGCGGCCGCCCACTCCGAGACGCGACGGCAGATGGGAGTTCTCGCGGAAGCGCATCAGTACAAATTGGACCTCGTCATCGAACGGGTGCTGAGCAATGGCGAGAAAATCGATCAACTCCATGCGAAGTTCGGCCAGATCACTTCCGACCTCGATACCCGGGTAACACGCCTGGAAGTGGCATCTTCGCGGACAAGGCGGATCTGAACAGCGCAACGCTAGCCCGAGGACCCTGGACGCATAACGCGCCTTCGGCGCAGTCTGCGATAACATCCCTCGCGTCACATGATCGACCTCCGCAAACTCGCTGAACCGGGCTCGATCGAGGAAACGCTCCTCGATCGTGTCGACTTCAAGAGGATGCCGCGGCATATCGCCGTGATCATGGATGGCAATGGACGCTGGGCCCGCGCGCGCAACCTGCCGCGCGTGGAGGGACACCGCGCCGGCATCGCCTCGGTTCGCGAGATCGTCGAGACCGCGGCCCGCCTCGAGCTCGGCGTGATGACCCTCTATGCATTCTCCGTGGAAAACTGGAAGCGCCCCCGCTACGAAGTGGCCACGCTCATGATGCTGCTCAAGGAGTATCTGCGGAAAGAGCTGGCCACGCTGATGGACAACAACATCCGCTTCACCGCCATCGGCCGGGTCGACGGGCTCGATCCCTCGGTGCAGCGCGAGCTGAAGTACGCGGAAGACCAGACGGCCAGAAACAGCGGACTGCTCTTCCAGATCGCCCTCAACTACGGCGGCCGCGCCGAGATCGTCGACACCGTCAACCGCATCATGGCTGTCCTGCGCGAGCGGGAGATGAGCGATGCCCAGATCGACGAACAGTTCTTCGCCGATCATCTCTACACCGCCAACATCGACGACCCGGACCTGCTCATCCGCACCAGCGGCGAGCTGCGCGTCTCCAACTTCCTGCTCTGGCAGATCGCCTACGCGGAGATCCACGTCACGAAAGTTCTCTGGCCCGATTTCCGGCGGCGCCATCTCTTCGAAGCCATCATCGACTTCCAATCGCGCGACCGGCGCTACGGCGGGGTCGATGAGTCCGACGCGCAGATGTTCATCGAGGCGGATGAACAGCAAGGCTGAAAGCAGAAGGCAGAAGGCAGAAGGTTGGATGCCTTCGGCTCTGCCTTCTCACCGCAGCCTTACGATCTCGCAAGATTCGATGCCTTCCCTTCTGCCTTCTGCTTTCTGCCTTCTGCCTTCTCAACATGAAGCGTGAGCTGACTGCACTCGTCGCCGCACCGCTGGCCATCTGGATGATCGGCTGGGCGAACCCGTACGTCTTCGACGCGGCCATGGCTCTCGTGGCCGCGCTCGCCCTCTACGAGTTCCTCGACCTCGGCAGGCACAAGGGCTACCACCTCCCCATCCCGCTCTGCATCGTGGTGATGCTCTTCATCATCGCCGCGTTCATCCTCGAGCCGATCTCCGTGGAGATGGGCGTTTTCGTGACGCTCCTGGTGATCCCCGGCTCATACGTCGTGTCGCGCGGAAATCTCGAACAAGCCCTGCCGTCGAGCGCCATTGCCGTCCTGGCCACGCTTTACGTCGGCATGCTCGGGGGATCGCTGATCCGTCTGCACGACGACTTCGCCGACGGCGCGAAACTGGTCTTCTTCCTCCTGCTCGTGGTCTGGCTCGGCGACAGCGGCGCGTACTACTTCGGCCGCACCTTCGGCCGGCACAAGCTGTCGCCCCGCATCAGCCCGAAGAAGACCGTGGAAGGTCTCATCGGCGGCGTGGCTTCCTCGGTCGCCACCGCGGTCATCATCCACTTCACGTTCTTCCGGAACTTCCCCCTCCTGCACGCCATCATCGCCGGCGTGATTCTCTCGCTTGCCGGCGTGATCGGCGACCTCGCGGAATCGATGTGGAAGCGCTCGGCCGATGTGAAAGACTCCGGCACGCTGCTCCCCGGCCACGGTGGCTTCCTCGACCGGTTCGACTCGATTTTCTACACCACGCCGATTCTGTACGTGTACTGGTTCCTGATCATTCATGAATTCAAGAGCTTCAAGATCATGTCCGCATGAAAGGCAGAAGTCAGAAGGCAGAAGGCAGAAGTGGCCGGTGTTTCTACTTCTGCCTTCTGCCCTCTGCCTTCTGACTTCCCGATGAGAAACGTCTCCATCCTCGGCTCCACCGGTTCCGTCGGGCGCTCGACGCTCGACGTCGTCGACGCGTTCCCTGATGCGCTGCGCGTCGTGGGGCTCGCCGCGGGCGGGAATCTCGATCTCCTCGCGCAGCAGATCGAGCGCTACGCGCCGGAGATCGTATCCGTCCGCAATCCGGACGACGTGGCCGCGCTACGCGCCCTCGTCAAACGGCGCGTGGAGATCGTCTGCGGTGCGGAGGGAGCCTCAGCCGTGGCCTCGCTGCCCGCCGCGGATGCGGTCATCGCCGCCATCGTCGGCGCGGCAGGCATCCCGCCGGTCTACGCCGCGCTCAAGGCGGGCAAACGCGTCGGCATCGCCAACAAGGAAGTGCTCGTCGCCGCCGGCGACGTGATGACCCGCGCCGCCGCCGAACATGGAGGAGAGATCCTCCCCGTCGACTCAGAGCACAACGCCGTGCACCAGGCCCTTCGCTGCGGCGGGCACGCCGAGGTTCAAAGGATCGTTCTCACGGCCTCGGGTGGGCCATTTCTGAAGCGCGGTCTCGACTCATTCGCCAACGTCACCATCGCCGACGCGCTGGCCCATCCGACCTGGAAGATGGGAAACAAAATCTCCATCGACTCGGCCACGATGATGAACAAAGGCCTCGAGGTCATCGAGGCCCATCACCTCTTCTCCATGCCCCCGGACGCCATCGACATCCTCATCCATCCGCAATCGATCGTTCATTCGATGGTCGAGTACGTCGACGGCTCCTTCATCGCCCAGCTCTCCACCACCGACATGAAGTTCCCGATCCAGTACGCCCTGCTGTATCCCGAGCGCGTTGCCGCGCCGTTCGCACGGCTCGACCTGGCCCGGATCCGCACGCTCGAATTCACCGCCGTCGATCCCCAGCGCTTCCCGGCCGTGGAGCTGGCCTACGCCGCCTGCCGCGCCGGCGGGTCGATGCCGGCGGTGCTCAACGCGGCCAATGAGATCGCGGTGGAGCGCTTCCTGGCCGGGGAACTTCCCTTCACCGGGATCGTAGACATGGTGTCGCGCGTGCTGGACCGGCACGCCGGCCGCACCGCTCCGATCCGTTCCGTCGACGAGGCCCTGGCCTGGGATCGATGGGCCCGGGAAGAAGCGCGCGGAATTGATGTTGCGATGAGGCAGTAATCAGTTGATTAGTCGATCCGTGGATTAGTGGTTCCGCGCTTGCGTTCCCAATCTACTAATCTACGAATCCACTAATCCAGTGATCGACTAATCTACGAATCCACTACCCATGCAAAACTTCGCCACCAACCTCATCGGCTTCGGCATCGTTCTCGGCTTCCTGATTTTCGCGCACGAGTCGGGGCACTTCATCGTCGCCAAGCTTTTCCGCGTCCGCGTGCTGGTCTTCTCCTTTGGCTTCGGCAAGCGGCTGTTCGGCTTCCGCAAGGGCCCGACGGACTATCGCGTCTCGCTCATTCCCCTCGGCGGCTACGTTCGCATGGCCGGCGACATCCCGGAAGAGAATCAGCCCGGTAATCCGGACGAGTTCCTCTCCAAACCGAAGTGGCAGCGCTTCCTGATCATGGTGGCTGGTCCGTTCATGAACATCGTGATCGCCATCGCCTTCATGGCCATCATCAGTATGGTCGGTACCGAGACCATCTTCTTCCGGCCGATCATCGGCGAAGTTTCGCCGGGAAAACCGGCCGCGCGCGCGGGGCTGCTGCCCGGCGACCGCATCGTCTCCGTCAACGGCGAGAAGATCGACGACTTCGACGACCTGAAGCTCGCTATCGGCATGAACAGCGGCACGGCCTTGCGCGTCGACTACCTCCGCAACGGTCAGCTTCGAACAACGACGATGACGCCGGACCGCAAGGACAGCGATTTCGGCCCGGTCGGCTTCGCCGGCATCCTGCCGTATTTCGATACGACCATCGGCAGGGTCACGCCGGGCACACCTGCCGCCATTGCCGGCTTGCGCACGAGTGACCGCATCGTCGCCATCAACGGAAAACCGATCACGCAACTCTCGGAGCTCAACACCGCCTTCGATGCCGCCAAGGGCGCCGCCCTGTCGCTCGATGTCACCCGGGGACCGGCACGGTTCCACACCATCCTCCCCGCCGCGAAACCCGATCCAAACGATCCGTATCGGGGAATCATCCCACCCACGGTGATCCGCAAACTTTCACTGATCCCCGCCATCAAAGACAGCGTCGAGCAGAACTGGAAGATGCTGCGCTACGCCTTCATCACCATCGGCCGTCTTTTCCGCGCCGAGGGAAGCGTCAAGGAACTGAGCGGCCCGCTGTCGATCGCCCGCATTTCCGGAGAGATGCTGCGCCGCGGATGGATGAACATCGTCGCTCTGATGGCCATGATCTCGCTGCAGCTCGGAATCATGAACCTGCTGCCGATCCCTGTCCTCGACGGCGGCCACATCATGATCCTGCTCGTCGAGAGCGTAGCCCGCCGCGATCTGTCATTGCGCGTCAAGGAACGCATCCAGCAAGTCGGCTTCGCCGTGCTGGCCGCGCTGATGGTCGTCGTCCTCTACAACGACGTGATCACGAACGTGTTCACGCGGAAGGGGTGAGTTGCGCGCTACGGGATTCGATCCAGATACCTCGCCTCTTCCACATCTTCCGTTACCCGAATGCGCTCCAGCGCTGCCTCGGAAAGCGGTGAGTCGACGTCGATCTGCATGAAGGCATCCTTGCCGCGTTGCTTCCGCGAGCACGACAGCGAGGCGATGTTGATTCCCTCATCGGCGATGATGTTTGTCACTTCCGAGATCATCCCCGGGCGGTCGCGGTAGAAGAGAAGCAGCGTCGGCGAGTCGCCTTTGAATCGCGTCTGGAAGCCGTTGATCTTGAATACCTCGATGACGCCGCCGCCGATCGATGAGCCGCTGATCTCCGCCTCGCGCGTCCGGCCACGAATCTCGATACGCACCGTGTTCGGATGCACGTCGCCGAGGTCCTCCTCGGAGAAGGTGACGTCAACGCCCATCTGCTCGGCGATGCGAATGGCCTCGGGGATACGCGAATCATCGACATTGAGACCGATCGACCCTCCCACCAGCGCGAAATCGGAACCGTGGCCGCGGTAGGTGGCCCCGAGCGGCGGATGCAGAAAGAAATGGACCTCGACAGGATCTTCATCGAGGATCTCGCGGGCAACGCGGCCCAGCCGCGCCGTGCCGGCTGTGTGTGAGCTGGAAGGGCCGACCATCACCGGCCCCATCACATCGAGGATCGACACCTTGCGGTCATGACGGATGGGCATGGTTTACGCGTGATGCAAAGTCTTGTCCGCCAACGTTGTTACGCGGAATGACATCCTTTACACTGAAACCTCACGATGACGTCCAAGCCTATCATCCTCGTCGTCGACGACGACCTTCCGATCCTCGCTCTGATGCGCACCCTGCTGCGCGAATTCGGCTTCCAGGCCGTGACCGCGGAGAGCGGCGAACAGGCCATCGCCGAGGCGCGCGTGCACCGGCTGGCGGCCGTGCTCATCGACCGGAACATGCCGGGCATGTCAGGCGATGAGCTCATTCGTGCGCTACGCAGTGAGCCGGGCTTCGACGCTTTACCGATCCTCATCATCAGCGGACAGTCGGTGTCTCCTGCCGAGCTGACCACCCTCGGCGCGGACGGTGCGATCCTCAAGCCGTTTGACGTCACCGAGCTGATCGCCCAGCTCCGGTCGCTCGTCCCCGCTACACAGCACGCCTAGCGCCGTACTTTGCTAAAGTGCCGCGCCGGAGGCGACCCCGATGACCGACATCAACGTCGACCAGCTCGTTCACACCGCTGTCTTTGGCGATGGCGATGCGAAAGCCGACGCGCGCAGGACGATTCACATGGAAGCGCGACGCCGCGGCGCGGTCTCGTCGTCGATCTATCCCTTTTACATGGCTTTCGGGCGCAACGAGATCGGGCGCTTGTTCACCGTTCCCGCCTTCAACATCCGCGCGCTGACGTATGACGCCGCGCGTGCGCTCTTCCGCGTCGCCATGCGCCACGACGTCGGAGCATTTATTCTTGAAATCGCCCGCTCCGAGATCGGCTACACGGAACAACGGCCCGGCGAGTACGCCGCCTGCGTGCTCGCTGCCGCCCTTCGTGAGGGGTTCGAAGGACCGGTCTTCATCCAGGGCGATCACTTCCAGGCCAGCGCGAAAAAGTGGGCAACGGACGACGGACGCGCGGCGGAGATGAAAGCGCTCGAGTCGCTCATCGACGAGGCGCTGGCCGCGGAGTTCTACAACATCGACATCGACACCTCGACACTCGTCGACCTCGACTTCCCGACGCGCGATGAACAGCAGCGCGCGAATTACGAAGGGACGGCGCACCTGACGAAGTACATCCGCGAACGGGAGCCGGCAGGGATCACCGTCTCCGTCGGCGGCGAGATCGGCGAGGTGGGCAAATACAACACGCATCCCGAGGAGGTCCGCGCGTACGCCGACGGCCTCAAGCGCCTCCTCGGCGGCCTCACCGGCATCAGCAAGATCTCCGTGCAGACCGGCACCTCGCACGGCGGCGTCCCCCTCGCCGACGGCACGATCGCCCAGGCGAAGATCGATTTCGATGTCCTCCGCCAGACCACGCACATCTGCCGGGAGGAGTACGGCATGGCCGGCTCCGTCCAGCACGGCGCCTCGACGCTCCCGGAGTCGGTGTTCAATAAGTTCCCCGAGGCGGAGGCGGTAGAGATCCACCTCGCCACCGGCTTCCAGAACATGATCCTCGACGCCCCTACTCTCCCCCAGGACATCAAGGACGGCATCCGCGACTTCTGCTTCGAAAACTGCCAGGACGAGCGCAAGCCCGGCCAGACCGACGAACAGTTCGTCTACACCACCCGCAAGAAAGCCCTTGGACCGTTCAAACAAAGAATGTGGGAGATGGACGACGCCCACAAGGGTCCGATCATCGACGAGCTGGAAGCGAAGTTCGAGTTCCTGATGGAGAAGCTCGGGGTGTTCGGGACGAAGGAGATCGTGGCTCGATACATCCGTCCGACCTCGTCCGATCTGCCGGCATACGCCGCGGCCTCAGCGGAGCTGACCGCGGCCGCGGTCGTTGATCCGAACGAGGGGGAGTAGACGCGAATCGCTTTCAAGCGGTCCACGCAGCTTAGCGGCCTAAGGCGCGACAATTTTCGTGGGCGCACCCTCCGCCACCCAACCCTGTTCGCCGCGTGCGTCGTCGATCCGCTCCTGCTGCGCGGTCGCACGTTTCCCCCTCGCCGCGCCCGCGGCGTCAGGCCGGTTCGTGCAGATCATCGTAGCTCGGCAAGATGTCGCATCGCTCGCCGAGGTGGTAGAGCACGATCGTTCCGAGACTCCGCGCGTCGTCGTTCTGGAAGATGAGCGTGTACATCTCCCGGTTGCATTCCTCACAGGTTCCCGCGTGTACGTGTTGCATCCCTACCTCCTCGACGAATGGTGCGCGAAGGTGGGGAGACTTCGCAAGTGGTCGCTCGCTCAAGCCGCGCGTTCGATCTTCTCGCGATCCTTCGGATCATCAGGCGGAACGTCTAGCACGCATCAAGCTACGGCACGTAGAATCAACCGATGACGAAGACGAATCCCCGGAAGATCGATGGCCCGTGGGCCGACGGGCGCGTCCTCGATCTCCACTCCAGCGGCAGCGAATTTCTCGGCCATGACGAATTCGGCCGTGAGCAGTTCGACACCCACCGCACCGAAGTGGGGGAGTTGCTCTACCGCCTGAAGTATCGGAATGACGTGTCAGCGCTGGACGAGATCGGCGCTGTCGCCGAGAAGCTCATTCGCTCCTGGCTCATCACGTTTGATGTCATCGTTCCTGCGCCGCCCACCCGAACGCGTCGCGTTCAGCCGCTGCACCAGATCGCTGACGAGCTTTCGCGGCGCTTCGACGTTCCCGTCGCAAAAGCGGTGTCGAAGAAAGCCGCGGGCGCGGCTGAGTTGAAGAACCTCCGCGAGTTCCACGAACGCCAAGCCGTCCTGCAGGGCGCGCTGGTCGTGAGTCCTCCTGCGATCACCGGAAAGCGCGTGCTGCTCGTGGACGACCTCATCCGCTCGGGTGCCACGCTTGGCGCCGTCGCCACCGCGCTGACGGAGGCCGGAGCAGCTATCATCTATGCATTCGCGCTGACGAAAACGCGACGGGTATGAAAAAGGTCTTCCTCTCCGGTTCTCGACGCCTCTCCCGGCTCCCTCCCGAGGTTCGGCACCGCCTCGACGAGATGATCGGTCGTGAGCTGACGATTCTCGTCGGCGACGCGAACGGTGCAGACAAAGCGATTCAGATCTATTTCGCCGAACAGAACTACGCGAACGTCCTTGTCTTTTGCACCGCAGGCGACTGCCGGAACAACGTCGGCCACTGGCCCATCCACGCCGTCGATGCACCACATCGCGTTCGCGACTTCGCATTTTTCACCGCGAAAGATGCCGCGATGGCCGACGAAGCCGACGTGGGCCTGGCGCTTTGGGACGGCCAGAGCTCCGGCACGATCGTGAACGTTGCTCGTCTCGTCAGCCGAGCGAAGCCTGCCGTCGTTTACGTCGCGACGACGAAGACGTTTGCCACGCTGAAGACCCCCGACGATCTGGTCGGCTTGCTTTCCTCCGCGGATACGGACGTTCGCACACGCGTTGAGGAATACATCCACGATCACGTCACCGAATTCGCGCAGCCGCTGATGTTCTGACTGCGCTCGCGCCCCGCGCTGCACAGAACGTCCGCTTACGGCTCTTCCGCCGGCTCCGGGGGCGCCTCGGGTTCCGCGCGGCTGGCCGGTTTCCTGCGCCGTTCCAGCTTCCTGAGCCGCTGCATCTCCTCTACAAACGGAATCAGGTTTGCGTTCGCGGGATCGCGTGCGAGCCGCGCGGCGATCGCGTACGCGTGCCCTGCGATCAATTCGAGCTGGTGGCGGCGGAGGAGATTGGCGCTGGAGACACCGTTCAGGAACGTGCGCAGCTCACTCTCGACCGCATACCACCGCTGGCGAGCGGAAAAGAGCTCGAGAACGTCTTCGGCCGACCGGTCGATCGCGTGCGCCACCTTGTCGGACGCGCCAATGATGCTCACCGATGCCTGGAGGGCGGCATCGGATGTCTTGATCTTGTTGCGAAGCTCCCTTCGCTCCGCGAATGACAGCGACTTGATCGCGTCGTCGACCTCCGACCGGATCGCCCGCAACTGCTCGACCACATCCTCAGGCGTCGATTTCTGCTTTGCGGCCATGCATCTGCCTCCTCGAGCTCTCGGTGCGCGCAATGATACTCCCAGAGCGCCGATTCGCGCTGTCCGAGCGCGCAACTGCGATCACCACGCGCGCTATTCTATGTCATGTGCGCGCAGTTGAGATCCTTGAATTCGTAACTGCGATGTAAGCGCGCGCATTACGATTTAGAAGCGCTAGAGACCACTCTCCGAGCATACAAATATGATCTCTGAGCGCGCATATGCGATTACCGAGCGCGCGATTGCCCTCCCCGAGCGCGCACGTGGGATACGCCCTCGCGTTTATGCGATCATCTTCGGATGCAACGTACAGCCCTCATCACAGGCGCCTCGAGCGGCATCGGCCTCGAGATCGCGCGTCTCTTCGCCGCCGACAACTGGGATGTCGTGCTGGTCGCGCGAACCGAGCCCAAACTGCGCGAGCTCGCCGCGCAGCTCGAGAAGGAGTACGGGATCACGGCTCATGTCGTCGCCGCCGATCTCGCGAGACCGGAAGCGCCCACAGAGATCGTGAAGACGCTGACCGATCGGGGCATCGCCATCGAGGCGCTGGTGAACAACGCCGGCTTCGGATTGTCGGGTGAGTTTGTGAAGACCGGCCTCACCGCCGAGCTGGAGATGATCCAGGTGAACGTCACCGCGCTCACGCACCTGACCAAGCTCGTTCTGCCGCCGATGGTGGAGCGAAAGCGCGGCGCGATCCTCAACGTCGCATCGACGGCATCGTTCCAGCCGGGGCCCTTGATGGCCGTGTACTACGCCACGAAGGCCTACGTTCTCTCCTTCTCCGAGGCGATCGCTGACGAGCTGCGCGACACCGGCGTCACCGTCACCGCCCTCTGCCCCGGCCCGACCGAGACCGGCTTCGCATCCGCCGCGAACATGGAGGGCTCCCGCCTCTTCAAAATGACCCGGCCAGCCCTCCCGAGCGACGTCGCAAGGGCGGGCTACGAGGCGATGAAGCGCGGAGCTCGCGTCGTGGTTCCCGGCATGAAGAACAAACTCCTGGCGCAGTCGGTGCGCATCTCGCCACGGCGGCTGGTGACGGCGATTGTGCGGAGGATGAATGGCTGAGTCTCTGTGTGGCTCCGCAATCCTGCCGGCGCGACGCAAGGCACGAGTTCGTCGCGAGATTCCGCATCCGCCCCTACCTCGGCATGAGCGACGCCGGCCGCGGCGCCGTCAAAGGCGCGATCTCCCTCCCGCGCTCCGTGTTCGGCATGCCGGTGAAGGAACAGAGCCCCAAACTGGTGGAGCGCGCGATGAAGGGGCAGCTGTGATCCGCGCGCGAAAACGCAGAACGCCGCCAAATGGCCGCGTTCACTGGCGTTCGATTTGGCGGGTCCGACGGGACTCGTATTCGTACAACCTTCGACGGTTGGCGGATTCAATGTGGACGTGACACGCTTCGACGACCTCATGCGTCGAGCCCTTGCTTCGTGACGGTACTGCCCGCTACACCGACTTTGCAACGATGATCGTCTCGTCATCGTCACGGGGCGTGCCCAGATGGTCGAGGAACTCCTTGAAGGCCGTAAGCACATCGTTTGCAGAGTCCCGGCAGTGACGGCGGCAGATTTCCTTGACGCTGGGGGCTACGAGTGCTCCGAAGTCGTCGCGGGTTACTATCCATTGGTTGTCGGCTCCCTCGCGCTGAGAAACGCCGTCGCTAAAGAGCAACACGAGGTCGCCTTCGCCAAAATCGATAGATTCTTCAACGAAGGCCTTACGCGATGGCGTTCCGGGTAGCACGGGAAACCCGGGGATGCGATAGCTCGCTGCGCTGGAGAGGAAGAGGCTGTCACTGCGCGCCCTATAGACGATAGGAAAGATCCCGCCACCCTGAACAAAAACGAGCCGCCGCCTCGCGGGCGCCAGAATTGCGACCATGATCTCCGCATACTTCTCAATAGAACTGAACTCGCGCAGCGACTCGTCCACGTTCGCCATGATCAATGGCAGCCGTAGGCCATGGCGAAGTCCGGCGCGAATCTGAGCTAGGGCAAAAACCATCAACAGTGCGGCGTCGTAACCCTTCCCTGAGATATCGCCAATTGTGATTCCGATGGAGCCTTCCTCAATCATTGAGAAGTCGTAGAAATCTCCGCCAACCTCACCGAACGGTTGCCACGAGACAGCGAACTCCGCCCCAGCCACATTAGGAGGAGGACTCAGCAGGCGCCGTTGTACTTCGAACGCCGCACGACTCACGCCAGCCTCAGCCACCGCAAGCCTTGATTCCTGCAGTGACGATTGCGGCGATCGCGCCTATCACTGCGATCCAGAGTTTAACTTTCGTCGACGCACTCCAGCGCGGTTTCGGAGCGTGCTCCGTGCCGGTTGTTGCCAACGAGGAGCGAGTCCCCCTAACCACTGCGGCCTCCAGAGCAACGCGGAACGCCCCGGTTACGTTTTCGATCTCGTCCTTCGCGAAAACGTCGGTGATGAACCGAAAGCGGCCCTTGAGTTCTCGTGACGACGTTTCTCCGCCCGATACGCTGACGATAACCGTGCCCGGCGGGACTACGAAATGAGTTTCGATCGCCTCCAGGAGCAACCTTCCCTCAAAGATACCGCCCAAATTGAGATCGGCGATTACGGCGTCGTACTTCTTGCTGCGCAGCTTGGCGAGCGCCTCATGGCGATCGGCTGCGGTCTCTGTGGAGCAGTCGAGCAAAGCCTCCACAATCTGCCTCACTCGTGCAGCCTCGCGATCATCGTCTTCAGCGATAAGGATGAGATAGTGCATTGGGCTCATTCCATTCTCATTCGAGATAGTCGGCCCGCGCCGCGGCGGGATCTTCCGTCACGATGGCTTCGACTCCGCCGAAGGCGTGGCGCTCCCCGCCAGCGGTGATGTCCGTAGTAGAAAGTGGTCGGATCACGCAGCGGATCGCAAGGCCACGAGCCTTGCTCCAGAAGCGGAACGAGATCATGGCGTTGTTGGCGTCGATACGCGCGCGCTCATCCGCATCACGGTGAGGACGGATAGGTGCCAAGTGTTTGACTAGGCCTTCGAGGCTTGTCCGCAATGTGTACAGACCTCCCTTAATGGGAACTGCGCGCAAGGCGGAGTCGACCCAGAAAGGCTCGTCGAGCTCGAAAAGGAGCACATCGAATGCGGACGTAAAATGGCCAAACACGCGCAGAGCAGCCACAGCAGTCTCCTTGGCGACCGCCTTGGCGAAGTCATCGATGGAGAACTGGCCCTTCAAAAGGTATCGCGCGAGCCCATACCGCTCGTATGCCTCGACGGTCAGGTGGTGATCTTTATTTCCAGACACAATCAGAGCGCGTGTTCCTTCGGCGAGACGCGCGACCTCCGCGAGCACCTTCTGACCATCGGTGTTCGTCGGGTCATTGTCGTCGAGTGCGACATCGATACAAACGACGTGGAACGTCACACGGTGAACGAGATCGAGTGCCTCCTCGGCAGTAGCGGCAACCCTTACCTCGAAGTTTTGAAGCTCCAGAATGCTGCAGAGGTTCTTGCGTACGAGTGGTATGTCTTCGACAATGAGAACCCGTTTGTGCATGGCGCCTCCTCAGTAGTTATCGACTCTCGGTTCGGCGTCGTCGCCTTCGCCGGGAATGTAAACCGGCAGTTCGACGACGATCGTGCAGCCGACTTCTCCCAGTGCTTTCACGTTCCCGCCGAGCTCACGGGCATACTGGCGGGCGGCGGCTAGGCCGTAGCCGGTTCCCCATGTGGTGTATCCAATCTCGAAAATCTTCTCCTCCATGTCCGACGAAAGCCCGATGCCATTGTCGCGGATCGTAATGCGGACACGCTGGTTCAGTTCGGCGATGTCGTCGCGTCCCTGGCGCTGTCCGCTTTGTGAATGAGCATAACGCTCCGCGCTAAGCGAAATCTGCCCCTTGAACTCGGGAGGTTCGGCGGCTTTCCGCTTCTCTATCGCTCGCACTGCGTTATTGAGAAGGTTGCGCAAGTGCTCTTTTAAAAGCCCCGACGCGCGGACGGACGGCATAGTCTCGAGAACGGCCAAATCGACGGTGACGTACTTCTCATTGGTAAATCGTTCCTCTTTGAGGATCTCCGCCACAACTTCCGACACTTTTACAGGTGCGATGCGCGAGACAGACTTGACCCTTTCCCATAGGTCGTTGTGAGAGTTTTTCAAGTCGATGAGAACTTCAGAAATCGCGTCGAGATTCGCCTGAGCGTCCGGGGCGCGACCTGCGGTGAGGAACTTGCGGGCCAGATCCAGACTGCTTTCCAAGCCCAGTTGCAACGTACGAAACTTGTGCTCATAAATCTTACCCAGACGAACCAGCGTTTGATCGACTGCGACGGCGGCGAGCTCCTTTTCTTTACGAGCCATAGCAACGCGCCGGCGGACCGCAGCGAGCATCGGTGACACCAGATCGATAAGACCAGAGATGCTCTCGATCTCATCGGGCGAGAATGCGTTGACTCGCGGAGACTCTACGTTGAGCACGCCCAGTGGTTGTGAATCAACTTCCTTTCGAAGGACGACAGCGAGTTCTGTACGAGTGCTGGAGGTGAACGCTTTGTAGCTCGCCGCGAACTCGGGTGCTGTGGGATCACCGAGAAGATAGGGATGTCCACTCTCCATCGCGCGACCTGAGAATGAGTTAAGTGGAACCCGCACTCCCACCTCATCGGCGTTACTTGACCACCGAATCACTAGCGGTTCGGAATTCCGGTCCGTAGCTCCGCGGTCGGTCGCGATAGCTTCCGTGAAGAGTATCTGTACCAGGATCGGCTCGTCATGTTTGGCAAGGATGGTGAGTGTCTCATCCCGTACGACTTCGAGACACGCTTTCTGGTCGAGCTCTCGTTCGAAAAAGAGCGAGTGCATGCCGCGAAAGAGCACGAGTTGCTGCCGAGATATGAGCGTGGCCACACCGATAGAAAGCTGGCTGGCGACATCGGAAATGAATCTTTGGCCTGCGGTCACCGGACGCTTCCAGTGGAAGATCAGGAGGCCCCACGGCTGCTCTCCAAACATCACGGGCTCGCAGAGCAACACATTGGCGTCGAGCGGAATCCAAGCGTCACTGTGTGACCAATTGTCGCGCTGAAGAACGTCCGACAGCTTGGGTACATCGGTAGCGGCAAGTCTCATGGGTAGCTGCCCGTCGGAACTCGGTCTTGCAAGGCAAAGGACATATGAGGATGGACCTTCGCGCTTAAAAAAGAGAAATCCGTCGGCATCGACTCGGTCAAGCAGCCGGTCGATGAAGGGGACGGCGAACTCGAGCGGGGTCGCGTCGCCGCGTAGAATGTTGCGATCGATGTCCTGAATCAGCGAAGTCTTCTTGTCATGCTCCTCGAAATGATCGTAAAGCTGTGCCAGGAGGCTCTGCCAATCTTGCATCGGAACACCGTCTTTGTGCGGCACAGCCGCGTGGTGATGATTGCTGAAAGTTACGGAAGTCAGGCGAACTGTAGCGCAAGAACCGCGGCGTGACAAGTGGGTAATGCGTCGAGCGTGGGCCGCTGCCTATTACCCGATCCGCGCTTCTGCTCCTCGTTCCGATCCGACCGGAACTCCTTGCCGTCCTGGATGGCGTACTCCTCGCGCCAGATCCCCCATAACACTCACCTCCATCGATCTCCGCGTTCCTTATGTAGTTGCGAAGACAGCACGAGTTTGCGCGCAACAAAAAAGCCGCCAAGTGGCGCCCGTTCAACGATCCAGTTTGGCGGGGCCGACGGGACTCGAACCCGCGACATCCGCAGTGACAGGCCGGAAGGCCAGCCCGCTCCCCTCGCTTCCGAGGGCGTGCCGCTGTCTCCGAGCGGATGATAAAAGGCGAGTTAGCGACGAAGGGCCGACGTGAGGCCGACGTGAGGCTCAGGCCTCACCAGCGCGTGCGTGGAACGTGTGGAGGGCAGCGTTGTTGGTGGTTGCCAATACCCCGCGACGCCGAGGCCTTTAGCGCGCCGTTCGAGTTTCTGATCGAAGGTGGCGATGGCGTCGTATGGGTTCGTCGTCGCGACGGCAGCGATCGACGCATCCGCCAGGCTGGGGAGGGGATTCGGCCACAGCTCGAAGATGCGGTGCCACGGACAGTCATCGATGACTTGCACGCCGGGGAAAGACACGAGGTCGCGGATCATCGACGCGAGGCGATCGCCGGCGACGTCGTAAAGGCTCTGCGAACGTAGGTCACTTCGAAGACGACGAATTGCGGAGATCACGGCGAGGCTCGCCGTCTTCACGAATACGTTTGCATCGACGACGACGCTCCGCACCTCAGATCCGTCCTCTGCGCTTGCGGGCTTCCGCGACCGCCTGCACGGGATCGTCGGGGCCGCCCTTCACAGAGCCGACCCATCGCCAGAATGCCGGGCGTTCTGTCGTCACGGCGACGAGCCCGCCGTTGGCTTCCCAGGTGATCTTGCCGCCGGGGCCGACGTCGAGGGCGTCGCTGACTTCCTTCGGCAAAGTCATTTGTCTCTTGCTGGTGATGGTGGAGCGGAAGCGAGGCATCGTCGTGTCTCCTCACAGATTCTAAGTGAGTAGTAAAATCAATCAATGACCGAAAACGAGTTGATCTGCGTCCAAACATTGCATTGAACATCGAACCTACAACCGCCTCCCTCCTTCATCTCGCCCACTATCGCGACATTGCTGCCGAGGTCGCCTACCGCCTGAGTGCAAGCGATGTCGAAGTTCTGGTGGCGTCAGCGGGCGTGGCGAACGCCATCGCCGCCGAAGTCCTACGACGCAAACCGAACGGCGTAGCCGGACTCCGGCTGGAGACGATCGAGACCTTTGCCCGTCGCATCGTCAACGCCGCGGGAGAGTATCCGCGCGTGGCCGGGGATGAAGAACGCAGGCTGGCCATGCGGACCGCGGTGCGGAGCATCGACGATCCGATGATGGATAGCCGGGGCATCGCGGCGATGATCGACCGGTCGTG
>WNFG01000657.1_pt1 | contig 39671 bp, 38 predicted proteins | sample 5400431 | NCBI WGS metagenome assembly WNFG01 (sample SAMN13153346, study PRJNA577476) | soil metagenome | isolation source: 120 cm saprolite under Douglas fir tree site 2 hole 3 replicate 2 | place: USA:California | collected 2015-04-18
GTCAGCCCGCACACCTCACGCAAGGTGAGCGCAACGCGCGCTTCCGGCGCCAGAGATGGATGACAGCAGGTAAAAATCAGCCGCAGCCGATCGTCTTCAAGGTCAGCCTCAAGGCTGTCCTTGTTATTGGACCCTTCCGCCGAACTCGATTGTGCTTCGAGATATCGCACGAGCTCGTCTTGAGACGCATCAAATCTTGCCCGTCGACGCAGAGTATCAATGGCTTTGAATCGGGCCGTCGAAATCAGCCATGGCCGCGGGTTGCCGGGTATCCCACTGCCCGGCCACAGGCTCAGCGCAGCCGCAAAGGCTTCGTGCATCGCCTCCTCGGCAAGATCAAAATCACCGAGCAAGCGGATCAGAGTTGCCAGGATTCGTCCCGAATCCACGCGATAAAGGGAATCGAGCAATTCGCGTATCTGCTCGGTGGGCCGCTCGGACATGACACGCTCGGACATAACGACGACCTTAGCAAACCAGCTACCCCGAATCAATTTGGCAAACGCCGGATCGATGCTGGTAGATCGAGGCAAAGTGCCCAGGTCGTGACTCTGAAATCTGGACAACAGAACGGACTGATGGCCCACTCAAGCCCGGTTTTGGCTTGAGTGGGGACGTTCACACTCGCAGACTTAGTCCGGTGAAAAACTAGATTGTCCTCATGCCATGGGGACTAACGCGTTTTCACCACAGCGGGCAGAGTACAAAGATTTCCACCGCCGCCTTGTGAGATCTGACCTTGCGCCCAGCCCCCAATTCGTTCCATCATTGTCCCGGCAGAAGTAGTAGACGAAGTAACTATGTGCAAGGGCGCTCGCGACCAAAAATCGGCCCATAAGTCCCATGCTTTCAAGATTTTGACTTATAAGATGTTTGTTATGAAGATTTTGCGAGGAATTTCGCGGGTAGAAGTCCGTAAGTTGCTGATTCTAGATATTTTGCGAAATCGGAGGGGGGAGGGGGGGTTAGGGTAACTAAAAGATAAACTTACGTCAACCATCACGGCGTAAAGTCGTAAACAACACCGCGGTTCGCGGGACCTCCGCCGTTGGTGACGCCATGCAACTTTCCGTCGCCCGCAATGATGGCCATAGGGAAAGCTCCGTCGGCCCCCTCGAATGTATGGACGACGGAAAAATTGCCGGAGAGGTCAATTTTGAAAATGGTTCCGCAGCCCAGTCCGTAGTTGCACTTCAAGTCTCCTCCGAAGTATGCCGTGCCATATAAGTTTCCGGCTGCGTCCATCACTAATGCGGAGCTCGGCCAGGTGCCGTCAGCCGATCCGGTGAAGGTGTAGAGGGTGATCTCTTGACCGCTTGGGGTGACTTTGAAGACCACGCCGCACCCCGGAGGAATCCCGAAAGTCAAATTGCAATTGAGATCTCCGCCCAGCACCGTAGTCCCGTAGAGATTGCCCGCATTGTCCGCAATTAAGGTACCGGCTGGAGACGCGCCGTCGGCGCCACCCTGGAATTGATACAGCGTGGTCAGTCCATTGGCGTCATACTTGAAAACCGTGCCGCAATCGGGTCCAAACGTAGTCACGCATGGCCCGAATCCCCCAAACTGGGCCGTTCCATACAACGTCGCGCCAACCAAAAGCAGTCCGGCACTCGGCAAACCGCCGTCGAGGCCCTCTGTGAAGTTGTGCAATATCGTCACAAAGTTGTTGCCAGGCGTGATCTGGTAAATCGTGCCATCACCCGGCAGGCCATAGCTTGCATAATTCCCTCCAAACGTGGTTGTACCGTAAAGCACGCCGTTCGGGTACACGACGACACCGGACTGGGGGACGATTCCGTCGTTGGTTGGTCCATGGAAAGTGCGCAGCGGGGGAAAGCCCTGGAAGCTGTGCAGGACGGTTTCCTGGCCGGAAGCCGTCAGGCTGAAAACCGTGCCGCATCCATTATTGCAGGACTGAAGAGTGCTCGTTCCTCCTTCCATAGTCGTGCCGTACAGCATTCCGTGTGCATCGATTGCGATTCCGACAGGGTAGGATCCATCCGGGCGTCCCTTGAATTCATACAAAGCGCCTTCCTTGCCCGTTGGACTTATCTTGTAAATCGCCCCGCAGGGGCCGCCAGGGCACATTCGCGGGCTGTCCCATGAAGCGCCATAAATGTTGCCCATTTTGTCCTGCACAAGCGTGGATCCCGCTCTCAACTTGCTTTGATCATCAAATGCGTAGAGGATTTTGTAAGTCTGAGTCCAGGCGGGAAGGGCTAAAAGAACGAATGAGATGGATAGAGTCGGCCAAGAAAGCGGGCGACGTAAGCACAACCTTTTCTCGGGAGCCATGGAAACCTCACACGTGCTGTTGAGGCGCGAGACCTTTGAAGCGACGTCTTGGATGTAGACTTTGTGGTTCAGGTTGGACCGAAAAAGTGTCCGCGTTGCTTCGATTACCATTTCTAGCAACGCAGGAACGTCTCAGAGAGGTGGCTTCCTGAAGAATGGTTGCGTACCCATGACTTTGCAGCTCAGTCTGGAGTCTTTCAGAACGGGCTTATGCTTAAGAACTAAGCTCTTGCAGGCCAACTGTTGGGAACAGCGATTACACAAGTGAGCACAAGGAATTTTCGCGTCCCAGCGAATGTATGCCGTGGAACCGGCCATGCTGGCGCGGCTGCACGATTATGGTTCATCTCTAGCAATCTTGCCGGACGCAATCTCGCTCGGATAGTTGAAGAAGAGCTGATTGCCGTCGGGATCATCGACCACCAGGAGCCGGTAGCCCCACGAACCCTCCTTGACCGGAGCGCCCTTGGCCTCGAGTTCCGCGCGCAGCGCATCCAACGCGGCGATCGCGGCCTCGCGCGTCGCCGGCTCGACGTTCAAGGAAATGAAGATCAGCCCCTTGCCAATCTTCTCCGGCCACGTGTCGGCCAGGATAAGCGCGCAGCCCTGCCGCTCGACCTGTGCGACATACGCTCTGCCGTCCTCGTCGTAACGCCAGGGACTGGTGAAACCAAGCCGGTTAACGTAAAAGAGGAGCGAGGCCTCAACATCCGTTACGTGTAGGACGGGGCGTGCGAACCAGTCTGTCATAAGATACATATCCTCAAATAAAGATAACTTCTTCCTAGATCAGTTTCAAAAACAAGGTGTCACCGTTCTGACTTTGGGTAACGTTTTGAGCGGCTATCAGCCAGTCTCCGGCAGCGGTGCTAAGTCAACTTAGATGAAGTGGCAAATCCTCCGAATGAACGTATATGTCTCGCGAGTATCGCACCGGGCTGTCAACTGTTGAGAACAGCGATTACACAAGTGAGCACGAGCAATTTATTGACTCCCGTTGAGTGGCGATCTCGTTCGATAAACTGAGCGCTTGCATTCCTTGAAGTCAGCCCAGACCATGCCGATATACTTTTCTTGACTCATAAAGGCGTTCCTTTTCGCTAAGTTGGCGATGCGAACAATCACAACCTACCGCAAAAGTGGGCGCCCTTTTTTATATTGCGTGTGACAGAGATTTTTCACCAATCATCCGTCCAGGACCCGCTCTTAAGATTGTCGTTGGCTTCCCCATGTGGCCATATTCGTCAACTGGCAATCTCTGTGCACCTCAGCGGAAAAAATGCCCCGCCAACCAGAATGGGGGAAGAAGCATCTACTCCGCCGCTGTGTTCCGCTGAAAGAGTGCCGATCTTCAACAACTGAATGCACCCCGGTTTACGCCAAGGTGGGATCCAAATGATCGCAAGACGGGGTGGAGTCCTAACGACCGCAAAAAGGAGTTTCCGATGATCACAAATGCGATGATCACAAATGCGCTCACCGTCGCCCAAAAGCTCCTGGTGGCTGGACGGAAGGAAGTGCTCGCCGTTGGCTTGATGATGCTGTACACACTGGGGATACCCCATCCCGCAAATGCTCAGGAAGTTACCTATATCATTTTCGATCCTCCGGGCTCGACCTTCACCCAACCCGCGAGCATCAATGCGGAGGGAGCGATCACGGGAACCTACGGTGACGCGCAGTACGTGATCCACGGCTTCCTGCGTGCTCGCGACGGTACCGTCACCACGTTCGATCCTCCGGGCGCCGCCTACACCTTCCCGGCAACCATTAACCAGGCTGGCGCGATCGCGGGGGCCTACACTGACGCGCAGTTCTTGAGCCACTGCTTCCTGCGCGCTCCGGACGGCAGCTTCATTACCTGCGATCCTCCGGGCACGAAGGGCACCGGGTTCGGGCCGGGCGCCGGGGCTGCGGCCATTAACGGGGCGGGGGTGATTACGGGATCTTATAACAGCGGTACCAGAATTCACGGGTTCTTGCGCTCTCGCGCCGGCACATTTACAAAGTTCGATGTTCCAGGCGCGACGACTACCGTCCCGACCGGCATCAACGAAGCGATGGAGATCACGGGCGGCTACTATGACAAGCACCAGGTGTTCCACGGCTTCCTGCGCGCTCGCGACGGCACATTGACCACCTTCGACGCCCCCGGCTCCACCACCACTACGAACCCCATAGGCATCAACCGGGCAGAGGAGATCGCGGGATACTACGATGACGCGAACGGCGTGAATCACGGCTTCCTGCGCGCTCGCGACGGCACATTCACGACTTTCGATGGTCCGGGCGCTAGCTTCGTCGGGACCGTCCCGACTGGCATCAATTCGAAAGGGGAGATCACGGGATGGTACGATGACGCGAACGGCGCGAATCACGGCTTCCTGCGTGCTCCCGATGGGACCATTACGACCTTCGATCCTCCGGGCTATAGCGGCACCGATCCCAGCGGCATCAACTCTGCGGGGACAATTATTGGGGTAGTCAATCAGGGGCACGGGTTCGTCCGCATGGAGGACAAAAGAGAACAGGAGGATGAGCAAGGAGACAAGAATTAGCCGCAGTCCGTTCGGTGGGGAGGGGACGGTTGGTGGCCTGTCAGAGACGCCAACCCCTACCTCCCTTCTGTTCGATAAACTGAGCGCTTGCATTCCTTGAAGTCAGCCCAGAAGGTCGACTACCGCTTCAGGCGGAATCTGAGGCTTGTTCTCGCGCCGACTTCCTGGACACTGATTTTCTCGAGCATGATTTTCTCGAGCCGGACGCGCTCCAGGCGGGAGCGTTCAAACGACCGGAGACCGATGCCTAAAAATACCGGCATGATATCAACATGAAGCTCGTCGACGCGTCCCGCATCCAAGAGCTGTTGGGCTATGCTGACGCCGCCGACCACCTGAACTGCCTTATCGCGGGCGGCAGCTTTTGCTTGGGCGACTGCTGATTCCACACCGTCGGCTACGAACGTGAAGGTCAGGTGCTCGTCTTGTTTCGGTGCAACGCTCGGGGGGGGTGATGGGTCATCACGAAAATTGGCACTTGGAATTCGTAGTTGCCGACGAACCACTCGGGATCCGCCATCTCGAACGTCCTTCTCCCATGAGGACTGCACCAGTCTGCTCGATAGCGTCCTTCATGTAAGCGGTGTGTCTGAGCGCCGCCAAGTCGGGATAGAGGGGACCTGCATTGCCATTTTGGTCGGCTACAAACCCGTCAAGCGAGATGGGTCACCCCGACGATTACTTTTGCCAATAGTTCCTCCGTCTCCGATTATGTCGATCCGTCATTTCAGGAGTATCTCCAAAATGGGGTAACAGCATGTCCCAGTGAGAAGGACCTGAATTTTTGAAGCTGGTGTATCTCAATTGACGGGTAGCCACCCAAAGCCCGGTTTTGGCTTGACCGGGCCACCCCTGCGTCCATTTAGATCTTTAGCGAGCCGCGGAACGCCCTAGCGGCATAGTAGGATTCCGCACCGTTGTGATAGACGAAAGCAGTGTCGTAGCGGCGATCACAAAAGAGGGCGCCGCCGAGTTTTCTGATAGCAGAAGGTGTTTTCACCCAGCTCGACGTTTTCATATCGAAATTTCCAAGTTTCTGCAACTCTCGATATTGATCCTCCGTTAAAAGCTCGATGCCCATGGCAGTTGCAATATCCATCGCGCTGCCTTTTGGTTTATTTTCTTTCCTGGACTCCAGCGCTTCACGGTCGTAGCAAAGACTTCTGCGGCCTTTAGGACTTTCAGCTGAACAATCGTAAAAAATGTATTCGCCGGTCTTTTTATCATGACCAACAACGTCCGGTTCGCCGCCAGTTCTTTCCATTTCATTGAGCGACCACAGTTTTTCAGCATTGGCTTCCAGATTCGCTTGTACTTTCGTCCATTCAAGACCTTTGTGGCGGTTCATGTTGTTCTCAAAACGGGCTTTCAATGTTCTGAGTAGTTCTTCACGTTGTTTTTTTGAAACGGTTACATTTGACATAGTTTTTATGTTGCCGATCTTTTCGAAGTAAGTCGTCGGAGGACATGGCCTTTCCACATCCACAATCCCGAAAGGACCATGACAGGAAGGAAGACATACCGAGTTGGAGGGGCGTAGTCCGGAAGTTTTTCAAACGGACTGTAAATGTAACCGACTATCGGAATGGCAAAGACGATGTGAATCCAGCGAAAAATCGAACGTTTGGTGGCATCTTTCATAATTTATTCTCCATTATCGGCGAGATCCCATGCGCGCTTCATACACCTCGATTCATGTCTCCTGAGCCCTGAGGCGGCCAGTTGGGCGTTTCAATACCGAACTGCTTGGCGTACTCTGCGTGCAATCGCTGCCAGCCGCCGAACTTTATCGCCTCGGGGCCGACCATGCGGCCGATTGGAGTTCCGCTGAGAAGGTGATCCAGAACATCGAAACAGATGTGCCAGCCCGCAGCACCCATCGCGATGTAGCGGCGACCGATGTTGGTCCACAGCGTCATGCGCGTGCCGCTACCCAAGACTTCGAGTTCCCACCGCATATCGAAGCCACCCCAGTTGTACTCAAGGACCTCGGGAGCGTCGGCTCGCGTCACTTTTGTTTCGGTAACGTGCGGCGTGGGCGCTCCTACCGTGGTGAGCTTCACCGTGGTTCCAACCGTACCCAGGTTCCCATCGGCGTCGAAGGGCGCCCACTCGTGCAGATGCGCCGGGTCGGTTAACGCCTGCCAGACTTTTTCCGGCGAGTGGCGCAGTTCTCTGACGAGAATGAGCGTCCACTTCTCTTCATTGTTATCGTTTTGTCCCCAGTCCTTTTGTATCCGCGCTCCGCGGGCCGGACCCGGTGCGTACTGCTCGCGATCGGTCACCTTCTTCAGCTCCTTTCCTTAGCGTGAATCGCGTGCCAGCTGGGTGAGCTGAATCAGGTTGCCGCAGGTATCCTTCAGCATCGCAATGGTCGAGCCGGTCACGTCGGTGGGCGGCATCGTGAACTCGGCGCCGCGGGCTTTGATCCGCTCGTAGTCGCCCTTGACGTCGTCGGTGTAGAACATGGCCGCGGGCTGGCCCTGTTGAAAGATCGCCTGCTGATACGTTTTGGCTGCGGGGTTGTTGTTCAGCGCCAGCTGCAGCTCGGTGCCGTCCGGCTCCTCGGGCGAGGCCACGGTCAGCCAGCAATATGGGCCCTGACTGAAATCGGTCTTCTTGGCAAAGCCCAGTACCTCCGTATAGAAGCTCAGAGCCTTGGCCTGGTCGTCCACGTATACGCTGGTCAATTTGATTTTCATTTCGTTTCTCCTTTGCCACGTTCGCGGTTAGGGCCGCGTCGTCTTCTCCTTAGTTTTCCTTTTTGTTGGCGTTGAGTGATCCATGCGGTCCTGATTCATTCGATCAAGGTGGCGTTCGAGAGCATCCACGTGGGCGGACCAGAACCGACGGAACTGAGCCAGCCAGGCATCCAGCTCCTGAAGTGGTTCAGGTTTCAGCCGGTAGAGACGGCGTTGTGCGTCCACCGTGGATTCCACGCAACCGGCCTCGCGCAGCACTCGCAGGTGCTTTGACACGGTCGGCTGCGGCATACGAAGTTGACGCTCGATCTCTCCCACCGACTGTTGTGACGAGACCAGGAGGCTCAATATCGCGCGGCGGTTCGGCTCCGCAATGATTTCGAACACAGATTCCACTCTCTTCTTATACTCCACCGAGTATATACGTGTCAAGGTATATAGGGCAGGGCTTGACATATTCCCATATGGGAATATATTATCCCCTTCATGCCCCGAGCTGCCACAACGTCGGATGCGTTTAACGCGGTAGCCGAGCCTCGGCGGCGGGAAATCCTGAACTGCCTGGCTCTCGAAGAGCGCTCGGTGGGAGATATCGTGGCCAGACTGGGTCTCGATCAGCCTTCCGTGTCGAAGCATCTGCGGGTGCTGCGAGATGTTCGGTTGGTGAAAGTGCGGCGCCACGGGAGGCATATGTTTTACCGGACTAACGCCGATGCGATCAGACCTCTCCACGAATGGACAAAGACGTTCGAACGCTTCTGGGCGCACCAGTTGAGCCGCATTAAGGAACGTGCCGAGGGCAAGAGCAAGGAATCAGATCACCAGCAGTAACAACCAATGAGGAGGAATTAGCAATGAGTATAGCTCCGACAGTACCAGGGATCGAGAGTCTCACATTGACGGTAACGCAGGAAATCCACGTTCGCGCAACCCTTGAGGACACCTTTGCAGCTTTGCTTGAACAGATCGGACCGGAGAATGACACGCCAGAAGGCAAGGCCATGCCGATGAAGATCGAGCCTTGGCCTGGGGGAAGATGGTTCCGCGACCTGGGCGACAACAACGGCCATTTGTGGGGACACGTGCAGGCCATCAAGAAGCCGACTTTGCTGGAGATCACTGGTCCTCTGTTCATGTCATATGCCGTCGTTTCGAACTTGCAGTACAGGTTGAGTGAGGAGAAGGGCGGCACGCTCATCCGATTCCATCACAATGCATTCGGGGTCATTCCGGATGATCACCGCCAGGGCGTGGGTAAGGGCTGGACGCACATTCTTTCGCGCGTTCGCACCCGGGCGGAAGCCAGTTCACGCTGAGCCGAGTGAGAGGACGCGATGTGTCCGGAATGCGTAATGAGTGCGGGATGGATCCTAAGCGGCGCGATTTCAACCGGAGGGGTGAGCGCTCTGGCCGTGCGGATAATTTGCGCCAGGAAGACAACAACCAATTTGACGACAGGGAGAAAAGAAGATGACTACAGCGACGAGCGAAAGACTGGCTGCGAATGTAGTGACATCGGCCGACTGGCTGAGTGCCCGGAAGGAACTGCTGGCAAAAGAGAAGGAGTTCACGCGCCTGCGCGATGAACTTAGTCGAAAGCGGCGTGAAATGCCGTGGGAAAAGGTCGAGAAGAAATACGTCTTCGAGGGACCGGATGGGAGGGAGAGTCTCGCGGATCTATTCGACGGGCGCGACCAACTCATCGTCTATCACTTCATGTTTGGTCCGGGGTGGAAGGAGGGATGTCCGAGTTGCTCGTTCCTCGCGGACGGATTCGATGGGGCGAGAGTCCACATGGCCGAGCGAGACGCCACGCTGGTGGTGGTTTCAAGGGCAACTCTGCCAGAGATCGAAACCTTCAAGTCGCGTATGGGCTGGCGCTTCAAGTGGCTGTCTTCGTTCGAAAACGACTTTAACTTTGACTACCAAGCGTCGGCAACCAAGGACGAACAAGCCAAGGGCAAGGTGTACTACAACTACAACCTCACGGAGTTTCCGCGCGAGGAACTCCCAGGCTTGAGTGTCTTCTATAAAGGCGAGGACGGAAGTATCTTCCACACGTATTCGGCGTATGCGCGTGGACTCGACATTCTGATCCCGGCGTATAACTTCCTGGACATGACGCCCAAAGGACGGGATGAGGGCGACGTCTTGCCTTATCCGATGGCATGGGTACGCCATCACGACCGGTACGAAACTCAAACGGCCAAGAAGCCGTCCAAGGCAGCTCCCAGCGGTTGCTGTTCGGATGCGGAGCATCGGTAGAACCGACACGAAGGAGGAACAACAAAATGACAAGCACGACTAATCCAATGCTGGGTGAGTTCCACGAGGAGGCCGCTATCACGAAGCGAGTCTTGGATAGAGTTCCCCCTGACACGCTCTGCTGGAAGCCGCATGCCAAGTCGATGACGTTGGGACAATTGGCCGTTCACATTGCGACGGTTCCGGGAGCTCTGGCACGGATCACGCAGGAGGAGGCGTTTGATGTCTCACAGGGAAACTTCGTGCCTCCGCAGCCAAACAATGTGGAAGAGATTCACGCAGCATTCGAGCAAAGTGTTCGCGAGGTTGACGAGTACCTGGAGAGAATGACGGACCAAAAGGCGCAAGGAAACTGGCGTCTGATGCTAAAGGATCGGGAGATTTTCAGTAAGCCGCGAATCAGCGTATTAAGGTCAATCATGCTGAACCACTGGTATCACCATCGTGGCCAGTTGTCTGTCTATCTCAGGCTGCTTGATGTTCCGGTTCCGGTGATCTACGGCCGCAGTGCGGATGAAAGCCCGTTCGATTAAGCAGCGGCCAACAATTGAAAATATGGTGGGCAGTGCAGGACTCGAACCTGCGACCTCCTGCTTGTAAGGCAGGCGCTCTAACCAAGCTGAGCTAACCGCCCCTCGAATCTTGGCGCGGCAGGTCGCCGCGCCCTTTTGAAAGCTGATGAGAGGATTCAGCGCGAACAGCGCTTACCGGAGTATACGTGGGCGGCGAAAAAACGGTCAACCGCAGCTGCGCCGAATCCTACGGAAGTGGAGCTCTAGTCGCACTCTTCTTACGCGGCCTTATGATGTCCCGCTCTTCCCTGCTAGACTGCACGCAATGCGGCGCCTGATTGTCAATGCGGATGACTTTGGTTTCACATCCGGCGTGAATCGCGCGATTGTTGAGGCGCATTCGCGTGGCGTCGTGACATCGGCCACCCTGATGGCCAACGGCCCGGCGTTCGCCGAAGCTGCGCAACTGGCAAAGACGGTGCCTGCCCTAAGCGTCGGGTGTCACGTGGTTCTGATCGACGGCCAACCTGTCGGTGGCACAAATCAGTTATCGACTCTTACCAACGGACATCCCGCCGCTCCACTTTTGCGGAATGGTCTGAAGACATTTGCTGCACGGGCAATTGCGGGCCGTCTGAATGTGGAAGAGATCGAAGCCGAGGCCACTGCGCAAATCCGAAAAATTCAAGCAGCGGGAATTTCAGTCTCCCACGTCGACACGCACAAGCACACGCACTTGTTCCCCAGTGTGTTGAGTCCTCTCTTGCGAGCAGCGAGTGCCTGCGGTGTCCGAGCGCTGCGCAATCCTTTCGGACCTCGGCGGCCGTTGCAATCGCGCCATCTTCTTGCCCGGCCAAGCCTTTGGACGCGTTACGCAGAAGTTCGAATCTTGCGCCGCTTCGCGAGTAAATTTCGCGAAGCGGTCGATCGGCAAGGCTTCTTCGCCCCGGATGGCACGCTCGGCATCGAAGTGACCGGCATGCTCGACGAAAAGCTGTTCCGCGCGATCGCTCAGACGATTCCGGAGGGCACCTGGGAATTCGTATGCCATCCCGGCTATAACGATGCCGACCTGCGGGCAGCCAAAACTCGCCTGCGCGAATCGCGGGAGACCGAACTGGCGCTGCTGACTCTACCCGCAGCCCGTAGCGTACTCTCGGAGGAAGGCATTGCCCTGATTTCATACCACCACTTCCTCGCCCAACCGCACTTATAGAACATTCATCGGAGCTGAGCACCACTAACACGGCCTGGGTACTATCGTAATCTCGCCAAAAACCATCGAGGCGTATTATGTCTTTAAGACATATTAGAGATTGCTAAGCTGGGGAGGTTGTAGTCGATGTCGGCCCAAGGTGCAGCTCCGCGTGCGGCGTTGGACTTACGCGTACGGGTATGGGGCATGGGCAAGAACGACCAGCCATTCTTCCAATTCGCGGTGGCACAGAATATCAGCAGCACCGGAGCCTGCATTCACGGCCTCGAGCAGGACCTCAAAGTTGGCGACGTCATTGGGGTGCAGTACGAAACGAAAAAGGCCCGCTGCAAGGTCATATGGGTGGTCGAAGCCGGTGGTCTGAGGAAAATTCAGATTGGCGTGCAACTGGTGGCCGAGCAAGAGTGCCCATGGCTGGCAATGCTGCCGCCGGAAATGCGAACGGTCGCCGGCGTGCGGAATCCCGACAATCGGCGGAAATTCCTTCGTCACAGAATCTCCTTCCCTATCGAACTGCGCGACGAGCGTGTGAATACTCCCATGCGCGTGAACGCTACCGACATCAGCGGCAACGGATGTTATGTTGAGACCATCATGCCCCTGGCCATTGCGACTTCATTGAAAGTGGATCTCTGGATCGACCAGGAGCACATCTCAAGCGCCGCTGTTATCCGCACGCGTGACCCTGGGGTCGGCATGGGAATCGAGTTCACCGGATTGACGGAAGACACCAAGATGCGGCTTCAGGCGCACTTGGATGTGCTGGATCCCGGCATCTCAGTAGGTACCACGCCCAACCAGTAGTACACTGTCTCTTCCCGTGCGCATTTCAAACAATCGCGGCAAAATCTGCATCTGCGGTTGATTCCTGCCATCGAATAAAAAACCAGCGAAAGGGCGGCCCGGCGAATGAAGATTGGGATCACTTGTTATCCCACCTATGGCGGCAGTGGCGTTGTGGCTACCGAACTTGGCCTGGAACTGGCCCAGCGCGGACATGAAATTCATTTTATTTCCTATGCCCAGCCCATCCGCCTGAGGGGCGCCGAGCCCAACATTCATTATCACGAGGTCGAAGTTTCCCGGTACCCGCTTTTTGACTATCCGCCCTACGACCTTGCGCTCGCTACTCGCATGGCTGAAGTTGCCCAGCTCTATGACCTGGATCTTCTGCACGTCCACTATGCCATCCCGCATTCGGTAAGCGCGTTGCTGGCGCGACAGATGATGGCGGAAGGACCACGGGGCCGCAGGTTGCCCTTCGTCACCACTCTTCACGGCACCGACATAACGTTGGTCGGGTTGGACCGGTCTTACCTGCCCATCACCCGCTATTCGATCGAGCAGAGCGATGGGGTTACCGCTATTTCCAACTATCTTCGCGATCGCACTCTCCGGGTGTTCGACGTTAAGAACAGCATCGAGGTGATTTATAACTCGGTGAATTGCGACGTATACCGCCGGAATCCCGAAGGCGCGGCCGAGTTGCGCAAAGAGTACGCTCCCAACGGAGAACGCCTGCTGGTTCATCTCTCTAACTTCCGTCCGGTAAAGCGGCTTACGGACGTGATCGAAATCTTTGACCGGGTTCACAAGCAGATGCCGTCGAAGCTGCTCCTGATCGGAGACGGCCCGGACCGTTCCGTGGCCGAATGGCTGGCGGTGCAGAAGGGCATTCATCAGGACGTCTTGTTTCTCGGCAAACAGGATCAAATCCAGGAAAAGGTCGCGGTCGCCGACATCATGGTGATGCCGAGCGAATTGGAATCTTTTGGATTGGCCGCATTAGAGGCCATGGCTTGCGAGGTCGTTCCCATCGCCACGCGCGTCGGCGGCGTTCCGGAAGTGATCGAACATGGGAAAAGTGGCTATCTCGCCGAGGTTGGCGATGTTGAGACGATGGCGCGTTACGCCCTCGAACTACTCACCAATGAGGAGCGATTGCGCGAGATGGGGAGAGAGGCCAGGGCCACGGCCCAGGATCGGTTTTGCTCCACTAAGATTGTGGCCCAGTATGAGGATTTCTACCGCCGAGTGCTGGCGCGTTCTGCGTAGAAGCCTTCCGGCACCGCGCTCGCAGCCTGCACGAGTGGCAGGCGAATGCGAATCAGGGTTCCCTTCCCTTCGTGACTGTCGATGGTCATCCGCGCCGTGTCACCGTAGAGAACCTGCAGGCGCTCAGAAACATTTGCCATGCCAATGCCCATGCCGGGCCACGTACCGGTGCCCGCAAGGTGTGCCCGACCCATCCCTACTCCATCATCTTCGACTTCGATGACCAGCTTGGATTCCGAAACCCGGCTGCGCAGGTAGATACTGCCTCCTTCAATTTTCGTAGAAAGTCCATGCTTGATGGAATTTTCGACCAGCGGCTGCAGGAGCATGCTCGGAACCATCACATCCAGCGAGGTTGGATCGAGTTCTTTCACGACTCGCAGCTTGTCCCGCCCGAAGCGCACAACCTCAATGTCCAGGTAGTTGTCAATGAATTCGAATTCCTCGCGCAACGGGGCAAAAGCTTCGCTCGAGTTAAGCAGCCGCCGTAAGATGGTCGCCAGTTTGAAAATCATATCGCGTGCGGTGTCCGGGTCGAAGCGCACCAGGGACGAGATTGAGTTCAGCGTGTTGAACAGAAAATGAGGATTGATCTGGTTCTGCAGCGCCTCCATGCGCGCATGCAGCAGAAGCCGCTCCTGTTCTTCCAGTTTGATCTGGATGCGCACGCTGTTGAATATCTTCAGCTCGATGCCGATCACCATTGCCGAGGCCGCATAAATCGCAACCTCCACCCATACATTGCCGGGGCTCTCAAGACTAAAGATGGAACGCGGAAAGTAACGCGACAATTCCGTCTGCACGAAGCGCAATCCAATGATGGTGGTAAAGAACATGATCTGCCAGTCAAACAGGCGCGGAGTTGGCAGATTGCGCCGAATAAGCCGGTAGATGCTGAGATCGATGAAGGGTGAGAACGACCAGATGTCGTCCTTGTCGAGAGCCATCGCACGCAACTGCCCGGCAATGAAACCGGACAGCAGGTTGAAGGGCAGCGCCGCCCATTGGCCATGAAGCAGTGCCGGAAGGCCCAAAAGCACCCCTCCCAGAGAACCCGCCCAGCGCCCACCGACTACGCCCAGCAAGAGTGCGGTCTCGAAGCTAAGATCCCCTGCCAGAAAGCTCGGGGCGGAGAAACGTATCCAGACCCCAACAGCTATGGGCAGCGCGATCCACAAGACCAGGTAGACCTTTTGCCGAAACGTGCGCTCTTCGCGAAACAGCAGGGACTTCAGTTCCTTGGAGCGCACCAAGCTGCTGGACACGGCCGCAGCGACGCCCAGTTTCACCAACAGATGGATGAGAATCAGTCGCGGTTCCATGAGATTCGAGACTCCCGCTCCAGGAAAAAATCTCGCGCTAAAAATGTAGCATGAGTGATGCATAGGCGCGGGCTTAGAGCGCGGTGCGAAATAAGCACACTGCTGAAGGGGCCGGCGGGTGGGGCTGGATTACCGGCTCTTCACCAGTATTCGCAGATCTATGCCCGTCATCTCTTTTGGCTCGTCCAAGCCGAGCATCCCCAGCAGCGTCGGTGAGATGTCTCGGAGCGACCCGCCCGGCTTCAGCGTGAATTGTTCGGCGTTCTCCGCGACCACGATGAAAGGAACAGGATTCGTGGTATGCGCGGTGTGCGGACCGCCCGTAGCGGGATCGATCATCAACTCAGCGTTGCCGTGATCTGCGGTGATGAGGATGGCGCCGCCTTTGGCGCGTACGGCCGATTCGACGCGGGCCAGGCAGGCGTCTACCGTTTCTACGGCCTTGACCGTGGGCTCGATCTTGCCGGAGTGCCCGACCATGTCCGCATTGGCGAAGTTCACGATGATCACGTCGAATGTCCCCTCCTCGGTCGCCCTGACTACGGCGTCGGCAATACCGGCTGCGCTCATCTCCGGCTTCAGATCGTACGTTGCGACCTTCTGCGACGGAACCAGAAGGCGGTCCTCGCCCGGGAATGGCTGCTCTACTCCGCCGTTGAAGAAATACGTAACATGCGCGTATTTTTCCGTCTCAGCCACGCGAAGGTTGCGAAGGTTCGTTGCCCCCATGACGTTGGCGAGAATGTTCTCCATCGATTCCGGCGGAATCACGACCGGCAATCTGAAATTCTGGTCGTACCGCGTCATGCAGACATAATGCAGACTCTTGGGAACCCGGTCGCGCGGAATGGTCGCGTCAAGCTCGGCCGCGCCGGGCAGATCACTGCCATCCTTGTCGTTGAGGCCGCTGTTGCGGGCGAGAGCGCGCGTAATCTGGCGGACCCGATCGGCGCGGAAGTTAAAGCAGATGCAGGAATCGTGGTCGCGGATGGTCGCCACCGGTTCCCCGCGAGTATCGGTGCAGACAAAGGGCACCACAAACTCGTCGGTTACTCCCTTGTTGTAGGAATCCTTTATCCCCTGCGCCGGGTCCGAATACTTACCGCCTTCGCCGTCGCCAAACACCATCGCGTTGTAGGCCTTGGCAATGCGCTCCCAGCGACGGTCGCGGTCCATCGCATAGTAGCGGCCGCTTACCGAAGCAATCTGGCCGCAGTTGTATTCACGCATCTTCTGCAGCAACTGTTCAAGGTATCCCGCGCCATTGGTGGGCAGCGTGTCGCGGCCATCCATAAAGGCGTGGACGAACACACGCTCTACCCCTTGCTGCTTCGCCATTTTCAACAACGCGTAGAGATGAGTCTGGTAAGAGTGCACGCCACCGTCCGACAGCAACCCGAAAAGATGTAACTGCCTGCCGTCGCTGCGGGCATTTTTCATTGCTGCGAGCAACACCGGATGCGAAAAGAATTCGCCGTTCTGAATCATCAACTGAATCCGCGTGCTGTCCATGTGCACGATGCGCCCGGCGCCGATATTGAGATGGCCGACCTCGCTATTGCCCATCTGATTGTCCGGTAGCCCGACGTATTGGCCGCTGGTATGAATGAGCGTATTGGGATACTCGCGTAGCAGCCGGTCGTATGTGGGCTTGCGGGCGAGGGCAATGGCGTTCGCCTTGGTTTCGGCGCGGTATCCCCAGCCGTCGAGAATGATGAGTACGAGTGGTTTCGGACGAGACATAAATCTGCTTCTAGCTCCTGGCTTGTAGCTTGAAAGGGCGGGGAGGGCATGGCTTCGACTATAGAACTCTCGAAGGCGCTCCCGACTTCCCAGTTTGGGACAAACGGCTATTTACTCATTAGTTATGGAGGTGGGTACCCCCTCCCCCCTGGCCTATTGGAATCATCATGTTAGCGTGAAAATTGTGAAAAATCTAAGAGCTGCAATAACTTACGGGCAAAATATTGGAAACAAATGACTTAGCGTCGGTGCGGTTGGGTTCGCCGCACTGCTTCCGTGACCATGATCGTCTGTTGGGGCTGTGGAAGACAAGGCTAGATGTCACAGAAGGCTTGGGGATCTCCCTCCCTCGCGCAGGACCGATATCCCTTGTGAGTGCAAAGGCCCTGATAGCGTCAACCATCAATTTTCACACTCTCGAGAAACTCCCTATGCGTCCAAATTGGCCGTGCAGCTTGACCTCCCGCTGGCCGGAAAGGATAATCCTCGGAGCACGACCCTGCACCCAGCATTGTTGCTGGCTACTTCCTTCTATTTCGCGCGGAGGAGGATTCCCATGAAGAAAGTTAAACGAACGTGCGCGATTTTCGTGCTTTGCGCTGCAACGGCGATTGCCTCGCCCGCCCAGACTTTCACGACGCTGGTGGATTTCGAGCACTAACGGTACTTCCCCCACTGCGTCTCTCATCCAAGGTATCGATGGGGGCCTCTACGGCACAACTTTTGGTGGCGGGACCGACGACGCTGGTACGGTCTTCAGAATCACATCTGGCCCCGCGTTGAAGACGATCTTCTTTTGCCGCCAATCTCCGTGCGGCCGCGTCGAGCCGTTCGGAGGGCTGGTGCTCGCCACCGACGGGAACTTTTACGGAGCGACAATATCTGGAGGTGGCAGCACCGGCCAGGGCGCGATCTTTAAGCTTAGTCAGAAGGGCGTACTCACGACACTCTACCGCTTCTGTACGCTGGCGAACTGCGCTGACGGCAGTTCTCCCAACGGATCTCTCATAGAGGCTACGGATAGAAACCTATACGGAACAACAATGAATGGTGGAACCCATGGCTTCGGCACGGTCTTCAAAATTACATTGTCGGGTACGCTGACAACGCTGCACAGCTTCTCGGCAAGTGAGGGCGACCGCCCTGGAGCAGGGCTAGTGCAAGGCACCGATGGGAGCCTGTATGGGACTACTTCCAATGGTGGACTCTACAGTTGTGGCGAACCTGGCTGTGGCTCGATCTACAAGATAACTCCAGGCGGCGCGCTGACGACTCTGCACCTCTTCTGTACCGAAGCAAACTGCGCTGACGGCGCAGTCACCCTAGCACCCCTGGTGCAAGCTAACGACGGGAACCTCTACGGCACAACTATTAATGGCGGGGCCCATGGCTCCGGTACAGTATTCGAAATCGCTCTAGGAGGAAGGTTTAGAGTTGTGTACGACTTCTGCGCGCAAGCATATTGCGCTGATGGCTCGAACCCTGAAGGCGGGCTCCTGCAAGCCACCGACGGAAATCTTTATGGGACAACCGTCCTCGGTGGAGACCCTACCTGCAGTTCCGGCACTTGCGGCACCATATTCAAAATCGCCGCGGCGGCTGGTACGTTTACGACACTACATAGCTTTGAGGATGCTAATGGGGAAAGCCCTCTGGCAGGACTGATGCAGGCTACCAATGGGATTTTGTATGGAACAACTCAGTACGGCGGGACCCACCTCGACGGCACGATCTTTAGCCTGGATGTCGGTCTCGGCCCGTTCGTGACCCTGACGCGCGACTTCGGTAAGGTCGGATCGACCATCGGAGTTCTAGGGCAAAGCTTTACAGGAACTACCAGTGTTTCGCTCAACGGAACTCCCGCTACCTTCACTGCCCAGTCCGACACTTATCTCACGGCCACGGTTCCAACCGGAGCCACCACAGGCTTTGTCACGGTCGCGACACCGAGCGGTACGCTGACCAGCACCAAGAAGTTTCACGTCAAGCCGTAGTCTTGCGAATTTGTACGCTGGAGTCCCATCGGAATGTCAACGGGCGAAATATCGCCATCTCGCCCGGCGCCGATGTTGAGATGGCCGACCTCGCTATTCCCCATCTGATTATCTGGTAGCCCGACGTATGGGCCGCTGGTATGAATGAGCGTATTGGGATACTCGCGCAGCAAACGGTCATAGGTGGGCTTGCGGGCGAGAGCAATGGCGTTGGCCTTGGTTTCGGCGTGGTATCCCCAGCCGTCGAGAAAGACAAGAACTAAAGGTTTCGGTCTAGGCATAAATATCTTTCAGTTCTCCATGACGAAGTTAAACGTACCAGTTGACGCCAACAGGATAACTTAAGGATTCGTCCGTTGAGTCATCCGCAATCCTACGACTCGGACGAGCTCGGCCCGCATCTTGAAAATCAGAGTACCGCCACAGGCGAGGAGAACACGTGAGTTGTATCATGGTACCGGGATGTCATTTCCTATCCAAATCTGCGCCATCTGCTCGGAAGAGTTCGAGCTAAAGCCTGACAAACCCGGCTTCGCCAACCGTTGCCCAGCTTGCAGTGCACCCGAGCAAATTGAATCCGTGGGGAAGCGGGGCATGGACGCCGACGAACGCAAGAGTTTGGCGGAGGCGAATGAAGCCCGCAGACGAGCCATGCGTGACCTGCTCTACCGCAAGGACAGCTAAAGACACCGCCTCACCCATTGCGGCCCCGTTCGCGAGGCCGAGTCGATGTTGACCGGCACGCGCTCGTCAAGAACCCTTCACCAAATTACATTAATAGGATACCGAGCAAACCAAGGATCGGATGTAACAATAGGAAGATTCTCCTCCAGGCTCTGCGCGATCAGAATGCGGTCAAATGGATCGCGGTGATGAAGTGGCAATCCTTCCAGACGCTTCACATGATCAAATGTGATTTGGAGAACCAAGACTCCGTTTGCTTTCAGTTTCGTGGACAAGTAATCGCCGACCGGGGTCGGAATAGTGAGTTTGCCCGCTAGGACCTTTGTGATAATTTCCCACAGGTTAGCCACGCTGATCCACACGTCAGCCGCTGGTAGAAGAGTTTTGACCCGTCGAGACAGCTTTTCCTGGCCCTGTAGTCCCAAAGCAAAACACGCGTATCAATGAGAACTTTCATCGCCAGAACAAGTCTTCTATCTCTTTGGGCAATGGCTCGTTGAAGTCGTCCGGAACGGCGAATTCGCCTTTGGCTGAACCTAGCTTGAACTTGGGGCGCGAAGCTTTGATGGGCACCAGCTTGGCCACCGGCTTACCCGCCTTGGCGATGACGACCTCTTCGCCTACGGCCACGCGCTCCAACAGGCGGGAGAGATGAGTCTTGGCTTCGTGGATGTTGACTTCCATAATCCAAGCATAGCTAAGTCGTGGACTAAGTCAACTTGAAGCTCATGTGCAGAGGTCGCCTACCTTGAGTAATTCAGGGCCTTCAACCCGAGACCGTCCCCAACTCGCCCCAGGACGAACCTGTGTCACAGCATGCGAAATCACCGTTATATACTCGAACAACTCGGAGGGCCATCATGGCGATTAGCGAATTGCTGCTACCTGAGCTGGATGCAGAAATGAAGAAGACGCGGACGACTCTGGAGCGAGTTCCTGCCGACAAGAAGGAGTTTGCCCCTCATGCCAAGTCGATGCCGCTGGGCAAGCTCGCGCCTCACGTGGCGCAGCTTGCCGGTTTCGGGTTGACGATTCTGACGACACCTGAGTATGACTTTTCCAAGGGCACCATCAAGCCGTTGCCGTTCGAGTCTGTGGCGCAGCTTGTGCAGGCTTTTGATGAGGGCGGGGCCAAGGTGCGGGCTGCGCTGCAAGCGACTGCGGATGAGGCCTGGAAGGAAGACTGGAAGCTGAGCTTTCAGGGCAAGACGATTTTCGAGGGGCAGCGATTTCTCGCTTACCGGCAAATGTTTCTGAATCACCTGGTGCATCACCGCGCACAGCTTGGAGTGTATCTGCGGTTGAACGATAAGCCCGTGCCGGCGACCTACGGGCCGTCGGCGGATGACACACTGGGATTTTGAGAACGCTCATCCAAAGACTTCCTACTTCTTGGCGCCGTCTTGGCTTTGTGCATCTCGGATCCGGGCGGAGATTTGCGTAGCTCTATAGTGGCTCCAAGGAACCCATATCAGGGCTAGGATAGGAAGAATCACCCACTTGAACAGCGCCAGCCGTTCCAGGTCATTCAGCCCAAGGCTGTCAGAAATCTTGTCTCGCGCTACGATAAGAAGGATTATCGCGGGGGAAATGATGAGAAGTTCAAGAGCGGCCCTTGCGATTCCCTGTAGGTGAACACGACCACGAATAACTTGAACTGTTTCGAAACACACGAAAAACACTAGTCCGCCAAAAAAGACAAGTGCCGTGAAACCCGGAACATCCATGTGCTTAATTGACTCGATCATGAGTCGCACCTAGCCCTGATAATTCAGTGCCTTGATCCCCAAAAACCTAGCCCCATCTCCCAACTCCTCTTCAATCCGCAGCAGCTGGTTGTATTTTGCAACGCGGTCCGTCCGTGAGGCTGAGCCGGTCTTGATCTGTCCCGCCCCCGTTGCTACTCCCAAGTCAGCGATGAACGTATCTTCGCTCTCTCCCGATCGATGCGAGATCACCGACGTGTAACCGTTGCGGCGCGCCAGATCGATCGCGTCCAAGGTTTCGCTGACGGTTCCAATCTGGTTGACCTTGATCAGAATGGAGTTGGCGACGTTCTTGTCGATTCCCTGCTGCAATCGCTCGACGTTGGTGACGAACAGGTCGTCGCCCACGAGTTGAATCTTGCTGCCCAGTTCTTTGGTCAGCGACTGCCATCCGTCCCAGTCGTCCTCGGCCAGACCGTCTTCGATGGAGACGATTGGATAGTCCTGAACCCACTTCGCCCAGAAGCGCACCATGTCGTCAGAACTCTTCGACGACTTGTCAGATTTTTTGAAGACATACTTGCCGTCCTGGTAAAGCTCACTCACCGCGGGATCAAGCGCGATGGCGATCTCTTCTCCCGGCTTGTAACCGGCCTGCTGGATTGCCTCGAGCACAACCTCGATGGCTTCCACGTTCGACTTCACTGATGGCGCGAATCCGCCTTCGTCTCCCACAGAGGTGTTGTACCCGCGCTTCTTCAGGACTCCTTTAAGCGTATGAAAAACTTCGACGCCCCAGCGCAAGGCTTCTGAAAACGACGGGGCGCCCACAGGCATCACCATAAATTCCTGAAAATCCACGTTGTTGTCGGCGTGCGCGCCCCCGTTGAGAATGTTCATCATGGGCGTAGGCAACGTGTTTGCTCCCGCGCCGCCGAGGTAGCGATACAGCGGCAAGCCGTACTCGGCTGCAGCCGCCCGCGCCGCTGCCATGGAAACCGCAAGGATGGCGTTCGCTCCCAGGCGTCCCTTATTGTCCGTCCCATCGAGCTCGATCATCTTCTGGTCAATGCCGCGCTGGTCGGAAGCGTCCATGTTGGCCAGGGCGTTGGCGATCTCACCGTTCACATTTTCTACCGCCTTGAGCACACCCTTCCCGAGAAAGCGCTGTGGATCGCCGTCACGAAGCTCTACCGCCTCGTGCTCACCCGTCGATGCGCCGCTGGGGACAATTGCACGCCCAATTGCGCCGCTCACGAGTTGCACGTCTGCCTCTACGGTGGGATTGCCGCGCGAATCCAACACTTCGCGCGCGATGATTGCTCCAATATTCGTCATGCCTTGCCGACCGTCCTTTTCTGAGTATGTTGTTCGTGAATCGTCATCCACCCCTGACCGCGTTCCTGGGAGCGTCCGAATGGAAAGTCACGCCGCGGGCCGGTAAGGTAGCCGACTCCGTTATAAGTCTTCCCCATGATTTGCGACTAACCCTTGGATCATTCGAATGGAACTTGGATTATATCGGAGTGAGCATGAACTCAAATGTGACCAAGCATATTGCAGCCTTGGAAAATCCTCGTGTGACTCTCGCGCTGCATCCTCGCGCGGCAGGCTCTTACCTCTGGTGGTTCCCATCTGGCGTCGCCTGTTGTCCCCCAGTCCGCACTGGTCTAGAGTCATAGCATCGATCAGGCGTCGAGGAGGTACGATCATGAAGAAGTGGATGGTTCTACCCGGCATCCTGCTGCTGGCAGGCACGCTCGCAGCTCAAACTAATCTGGAATTGCCCGCGGGCACGCCCTTGATGGTCAAGCTGGAAACGACTTTGGCGACCTTCAGCAACAAGATCGGCGACCCGTTCCAGGCTCGCGTCACCCAACCAGTCACGCTCAACGGCAGGACAGTGATTCCCGTCGGATCCACCGTGGAAGGGCGCGTGACCAAGGTCAGCGAACCGCGACGCATCTCAGGCAAACCGACCATTGGAATTTTGGCCGAGGCGGTGGTTCTGCCCAACGGTGAACGCCACTATCTCGATGCCATGTTGGTCGATACCAACGCCGGGGCAGGGACTGACGTCAACGAAGAAGGTCAGTTCAAAGGATCGGGACACGATCGCCATGACACCCTCGAGACAAGTGGTGGCGCGGCTGGCGGCATGCTGATAGGCGGCCTTATCGGCGGCGGCCCGGGAATCTTGATTGGCGGAGCAGTCGGCGCAACGTCGACGACCGTTCACTGGTTGTCCAAACACCGCTCTGCAACATTGCCTGCAGGCACACAACTGACGCTGGAACTGAATCGGCCGCTGACGATGACCAACACCGGCGTCACGACTAACGGCGGCAGCAACTAGACAAGGACTTAACCATATCGTAATGGGCTGGAAGAATGAAATGGCAGCCTGAGCACGCCCCCAGCGGCTAAAGCCGGCATTTGTTTGTGGCACTTACGGCGCGGCTTCAAAGCCGCGCCCTTTCAAAGCAAGATCAAAAGCGGGTGCTTACTCGCCGGTCGTTATTGAAAGTAAAATCGAAACTCAGCGCCGAAAAAGAAAATCTCAAAACGCAACCATTTTCTCGCCTAAGCTCCGAATAGCAAATCGCCCTCGCTGAGCACTTCTAGTTCGATCCATCCTTCCGCGGGGAGCGCATCTACCGGCAGGCGATTCTGCCACAGGCTGAATCGAAGTCGAAGCCTGCCAGTAGCTGCAACACCTGCCGCTCCCGGCTTCCGCTCCGCTGGCGCACCGGTTGGATTGGCCAGCAGCCAGAGCAGCGGCAGCTTGAATTCAAAGCTCCGCAAAAAAGCTATCTTGACATCGTCATCCGATTTACCGGAGGACGCGAGCGGCCGGCCTTCAGCGCCGTTCTCGATTTTCCAGTGGCTGAGTTTTCCCTCTTGCATTGACGCATCCAGCCGCAGAACACGCCGCGGACGCGGTTCGCTGTCAGCCCAGGACTCCAGGTTAACCACGATTTCAAAATCCGTTTCCGGAGCTTTATCCTTGAAGTCCAACCGCCCGTAAACATGCGTGGCGTCGAGGCCCGCGTACGCCGCGTCCAACATGAACTGCTTGCCATGCATGGCGCCGGCGCGGTGGTCGGATGTATAAACGGCGGCTCCCATCCACTCGAAGTAACGGACTTTGTCGCCGGTAATGTGGGGATGAATGTACGCCGTCTGGGGCGTGAACAGTGGCCGCACTTCTACTGCCGTGATTGGCCGCGCGAGGTAATCCGGCGGAGTCGCGCCCAGCGCCTGGTAGACGTTCGACAGATGCTTGCGGTAAAGCTCATCGAAATCGCGATCGTTGGCGGAATGGTGCTCAGGCCCGTACCACCAGTTCCAATCGCTGCCTTCGGCGATGAGGATCTCCTCGAAGGCCAGTTTGCGTTGCGCCTCGCTGACGCGGGCGGAGTTCTGGGCGTAGAACTCGCGAGCGTTGTGCAAATAGTCCCAGGCCCGATTGTCCTCCGGCGCGCCGATCCATACGTTGAAGTTCGCATTGATCCACGATCCGGGTACAAGTGACGTCAACCGGCCGAAATCACGATGCCGTGCTATCGCTTCTGAGATGGTCACCGCCTCGAGGCCGCTCTCTTTTTGCAGCCCGTCATAGAAGCGCCGCAGAAATTCGCGCCCCGACTTCGGATAGTATTCCCACGCATTTTCGCCATCCAGAATGATCGAGACCACCGCGTCCCGCCCTTGCGCCAACACCGGCTTGGCTGCCTCTTTGATGTTGCCGATCAAGTGCCGCGCCGCGTCTGCCGGAGGCATCCCGGAATAAACAAAACCGATCATGTCGGAAATAGTGTGATCGCGAAACACCATGTGCATCGCCGTCGTACCATTCTCGTAGCGATGAATGTTATAGAGCTTCTCCGCCAGATGAGCCGGTAGACGGCCGTTGCCGTCACGCGCAAAAAACAGGCCCGTACTCCTTCCCAGCACGCCCTCGTCCGTGGCCATCCACTGAACGCCGACGCTGTGCGCGATTGCCAATACCTCCTCGGAAACGCTGCCCTCCGACGGCCACACTCCTTTCGGACGCAGCCCGAAGACTTGCTGGTGAATATCCAGGCCGCGCACGAGCTGCTCCCGCGCGTCTTCCGGATGACGAAATCGATTCTGCGGCAGCGGCAAGCCCGGCGACGAGATCGCGCCTGCGCTGGTGTCGCAAATCAGCGGAAGGATCGGATGATAGAACGGCGTCGTCGAAATCTCCACGGACCCCTTCTTGGCCGCTTCAGCATGAGCAGGCAGCACTTTTGCCAGCAGAGTCTTCTCCCGCTCAACGACGAATCGTTGATCCTCCACCGAATAGTTGCGGCCTTTCGCCACCAACTCCGCAACCTCCTTCTCTTCGAGAAAGAACTCATCAAACCAGGCAATCTGCGAGAGGAATTGAAGGTCGGTAAAGTCCTGGGCCTGAAAATATTTCTCGGCACGCTCTGCGGAGCCGCCATGCTCTTGGAAGCGCGCCCACAACTCCCGATATCGCGGATAGCGGCCGATTAAATTGGCGGGATTGGCCTGGAAAAGATACTGCAGGGCAAAGCGGCGTTCGTCGGGAGACAAGTCTTTGGCCGGCTTCGCCGCAATAGCCAGGAACGGGTCTTGTGCCGTACCTGCGACGTAGTCCTGAATCTGCACCATCAATGAGGGCACAATGTTGAAGTTCTGGTGGACGTTGGGAAATTCATCCAGCAACTTCACCATGCCGTAATAGTCCTTGAGCGCGTGCAATCGCACCCAGGGCAGGCGGTATTCGCCCGAAACCAGGTCCTTGTAGAAAGGCTGATGCTGATGCCACAGGAGAATTACGCGGAGAGTTGGCATTCCGAAAGCTCAGTCTAGCATGGGATTTTTCGACACTCGCGCCGACACGTGCAGAAAAATTCCAAAATTCCATATCAGGACGCGCGTTCAGCCATACGTAAAGCGCCAAAAGTTAGTTTCGCCTTTGTGCGCCGTGCTTGGACATTCGCCGCAGATCGTGTTTTCAGCAGTCAGATGGCAACCCGATGCCCACCACGCACATCTTCCAGTACACTAAGAACCTCTTACGCTTGGCTTAAGCATGAGCAATGAAACCACGTCCGTGATTGCTGCCTCCGAAAAACCTCAGCTTCTGACCGACCAAGACCTCTACCTATTTAACGAGGGCAGCAATTACCGCATGCACGAGAAAATGGGAGCCCATCTCGTCATCTTCAACAATCAGCCGGGCGCGATCTTCAGCGTTTGGGCTCCCAATGCGCGAAGCGTTTCGATCGTCGGCAGCTTCAATTCATGGAACCCAGTCATGAATCACCTCGAATCACGAGGCTCGTCTGGTATCTGGGAAGGGTTCGTGCCCGGCGCTGCCAAAGGGGCGCTGTACAAGTTTCATATCGAATCGAAGCAGCATGGCTACCGTGTCGATAAGGCCGACCCCCTCGGCCTGCTGCATGAGAAGCCTCCGCGCACGGCGTCGGTGGTGTGGGACCTCGAGTACGAGTGGGGTGACCGCGAGTGGATGGAAAAGCGAGCCGCCCGCAACTCACCGCGCGCACCCCACGCAGTTTACGAGGTTCATCTGGGATCGTGGATGCGTGTTCCCGAAGAACATAACCGTCCGCTTACCTATCGCGAGACGGCGCCGAAGTTGGCTGAATATGCCAGCCGCATGGGCTTCACGCACGTCGAGTTCCTGCCCGTCATGGAGCATCCCTTCTACGGTTCCTGGGGATATCAGACTACCGGCTATTTTGCTCCTACGTCGCGCTACGGCACGCCGCAAGACTTCATGTATCTGGTGGACTACCTGCACCAGCACGGCATTGGGGTCATCCTCGACTGGGTGCCTTCGCACTTCCCTTCTGACGCTCATGGCCTCGCTTACTTCGACGGCACACATCTCTACGAACATTCCGACTCGCGGCAGGGCTTCCATCCTGATTGGAAGACTCACATTTTCAACTACGGCCGCAGCGAAGTGCGCAGCTTTCTGATGTCGAGCGCCATGTTCTGGCTCGACAAGTATCACATTGACGGCCTGCGCGTGGACGCCGTCGCATCAATGCTGTACCTGGATTATTCCCGCAAGCAAGGCGAATGGATTCCCAACAAATTCGGTGGCCGCGAGAATCTGGATGCCATCGACTTCCTGCGCCGCTTCAATCAGGAAGTGTACAAGGAACATCCCGATGTACAGACCACTGCGGAGGAATCGACCTCATGGCCGATGGTTTCAAAGCCCGTCTATCTCGGCGGACTCGGCTTCGGCCTGAAGTGGGATATGGGCTGGATGCACGACACGCTGCACTACTTCCAGAACGATCCCATTCATCGCAAATTCCACCACAACGAACTCACGTTCCGCATGATCTATGCGTTTCACGAGAACTTTGTTTTACCGCTTTCGCACGATGAAGTGGTCCACGGCAAGGGATCGCTGATCGGCAAGATGCCCGGCGACGAGTGGCAGCGCTTCGCCAACCTCCGCCTGCTGTTCGCCTACATGTATGCTCAGCCCGGCAAGAAGCTGCTATTCATGGGCTGCGAGTTTGGACAAGTGCGGGAGTGGGCGCACGACAGCAGCCTGGAATGGCACGTTGTGCAGTATCCGTTCCATCGCGGCGTTCAGGCCTGGATGGAACAATTGAACCGCCTGTACCGCAATGAGCCTGGTTTGCACGTGCTCGACAACAATCCAGCGGGTTTCGAGTGGGTAGACTGCAACGACAACGCGACCAGCACTATTTCTCTGCTGCGCAAGAGCGAATCCGTACAGGACACGGTCTTGAGCGTCTTTAACTTCACGCCCGTGCCCCGCACCGGATATCGTGTGGGCGTCCCGCACGGCGGTTACTGGCGCGAACTGCTGAACAGTGACGCGAAAGAATACGCCGGAAGCGGCGTCGGCAATCTGGGCGGAGTAACCGCAGAGGCTATACCCACTCACGGGCGTCCCTATTCCTTGCGCCTATCGCTCCCTCCGCTTGCAGCGTTGTTTTTCAAAGCGGAATAGGAAAGCTCATGCCGCTCTCACAAACACATACTTTTGTCTAATCTCGTGGGAATCTGAGAGAACCGACGGAGAATACACCTCATCGGGCTCAGTCTACTTTCGTGGAACGCCGCCATTTCGCGTGCAACCAGATCAGAATGCCCAGTGCACAAACCTCCAGCGGGCCCGGAGGCGAGATTTGCAGGCGCCACAAAGCAGCATAATCTGCCGTTGCCACGTAGGTTGCCCATATGGTTCCGGCTGCGGCTGTTAAGCTTCCGATCCGCTCTTGTGTCGAAATGCTGAATCGATATCGCTGGCCGCCATGTTTGCCGGCGGGCTTGCTCACCGGCACATACGTCGGAGTGCGCGTCACGTCAATATAGCCTTCGCGTCCCGCATCCCAATCGATGTAATCGCTCTGATGAGGTTTTGTCACTGCTCCATGGTGCCATGAAGATGGATGTCCGGGTCATTACATCGGTAACTTTCAAAAGCGGTGCTGGAAATGAGGCTGTCGCAACTACGCGCTCAAGCGTGGTCCCCCACGAGAGTTGAGAATCTCAGTGAATGGTTGATTGCGGCTTACTCTGGCTAGAAAGCCACGGAGCGCCGTGACATTCCCCCCAACCTGCCCGCCGTGCTATGCTCGGCCAAAGCGCGCTCGCATGCGGATTCTGACCCGCTACATTTTGCGTGAAGTGATCTCGCACGCTCTCATCGGCGCGGCGATCTTCACCTTTGTTCTGTTCACGCGCGATCTGGGACGCATCCTCGAGCTGGTCGTCCGCGCCAGCGCAACTGTCCCCAGCGTAGCCGAGATTTTTCTTTATACCATTCCCGTTGGTAGCCGCGTGGCTGTTCGCGCTGGTCAACGGCCTTTACCTGGCCCCGAAATCGCAAGCCGCCCTCACCCGGCTGGAGGATCAGCTCAAGGGCGCGCAGGTGTCGTTTGAAGTGCAGCCCCGCGTCTTCTACGAAGGTTTTCCCAAGGTCGTCCTCTACGTTCAGGACGTGCACACCGCACAGGGAGCGGCCGTCTGGAAAGGCGTTTTCCTGGCAGACATATCCGACGCCTCCAACCCGCGCGTCACCCTGGCCCGGGAAGGCATTCTGGTCAGCGAGGCCAGCGACCAGCTGCACCTCCATTTGACCGATGGCTCGGTGCACGAAACCGATCCCAAGCAGACCGACAACTACCAGATTTCAAACTTCCAGCAGACCGACATTCCCATCGAGATGCCTGCGGCGGAGAACAAGGCCGAAGAATCCGTTCCCGTCGGCCTGATGAGCACGTGGGCGCTACAAGATCAGGCCCGGCGCGTCGATCCGGCACTGGCGAGGTGGTACCTGATCGAGTTTCACCGCCGCTTCGCTCTCCCCACCGCGTGCCTGGTGCTTGCCCTGGTGGGCATCCCGTTGGGACTCTCGTCGAAGAAGAGCGGCAAGTCCGGCGGATTCGTGCTCACTATCTTGCTGGTGTTCGGTTATTACTTCGTTTCTCTGATCGGAATCTCCCTGGCCCGGCAAGGCAAGTTCGCTCCGTGGTTCGGAGCGTGGCTGGCTAACCTCGTATTTCTGGCGGGAGGCATCTTCCTGTTATGGCAGGCGGAAAGACGGCCTTTCGAACTTACAACTCTCCGGCTCTCCTGGAAAGCCTTGCAGCCGATCCAGAATGGCGGGTTCATCCGGCGCAAGGAAGATGCCTTCGAACGCGCCTCCACACGCCGCCGCATGTTCCGTGCCAGCTTCCCCACACTCCTGGACGACTACGTGCTCCGCGACTTCTTCATAAATCTCGGGCTGATCCTCGCGACTTTCCTGGTGCTCGTACTCGTATTCACTCTATTTGAATTGTTGGGAGACATCATCCGCAACCAGACTCCCTTTACGGTAGTCGCCGAGTACCTGCTCAACGTTGCCCCATACCTGCTTTATAACGTCGCTCCCCTTGTCATGCTTTTGGCCGTGCTCATCACTTTTGGCCTTATGCAGCGCTCCAATGAAATTGTTGCGGTCAAGGCCACCGGGATCAGCATTTATCGCATTGTCACTCCGGTTCTAGTGGCTGCTCTGTTTCTGGCAGGAGGGCTTTTTCTGGCCGACCAGTTCTATTTGCCTCACACCAACAAGCGCCAGGAATCGCTGCACAACCAGATCAAGGGAAAGCCGCCGCAAACCTATTTGCGTCCCGACCGGAAGTGGATCTTCGGCCAGAATAACGACATTTACTACTACCAATTCTTCGATCCCGACCGCGACCAGTTCGCCAAAGTCACAATCTTCCAAATCGATCCTGCGACTTTCACCATCGCCCGCCGGATTCACGCGGAGCGCGCACACTGGGCCGAGCATCTTGATCGCTGGATTTACGAACAGGGATGGGATCGCTCCTTACACGGCTCGGCCATCGCCAATTACCATCCCTTCGACGTAGCCACTTTCCCCGAACTCGGAGAAACACCGTCGTATTTCAAGAAGGAAGTGAAGCAATACTCCGAGATGAACTACGAGGAGTTAGCTCACTATATCGGTGACCTTCAGCAGAGCGGTTTCGACGTCGTACGCCTGCGCGTACAGCTGCACAAGAAGTTTTCCTATCCTCTAATCACGCTGGTCATGGCGATCCTGGCAGTCCCGTTCGCGCTTTCGACCGGAAAAAAAGGAGCCGTCGCCGGGGTCGCAGTCGCGGTGAGCATTGCAGTCTTCTACACGGTTGTTTCGCGGCTGTTCGAGGCCATGGGCGATCTGAGCCAGTTGCCTCCGGCTCTGGCAGCCTGGTCCCCAGACCTGATCTTCTGCCTGTTGGGCGGATATTTAATTCTGAAGGTACCGACCTAGATTCGTATCAGGGCACGACTTCAGTCGTGCCGTAAGAGCGGAAGATGGATTCGGCTTAAGCCGCTGACATTAAAAAATCCCATCTACTATCTCTACTTCACTGCCACGCCCAACGGAAAACTATCCGTCGCGATCGCGGTCGCCGTCGGGTTCAGCGTCCCCGTCGCGGGGGTAATCGAGTATTGCGATATGCTCGCCGAGTTGTAGTTAGCCACGAACAGCCAATTGTCATCGCTGCGGATCGCGATCGAATCCGGAGTCGTACCCGTCGCCACGGTCGCGGGGCTCAGCGCAGTCAAGGTCCCCATCGCTGCGCCGATGTGATATCCGGAAATCTGGTTCGATAATTTGTCTACCACGTAGAGGAAGTTTCCTAAAGGGTCAATCGCAATTGGCCCCGGACCGTTGCCAGCCGAGTACGCCGGACCAACGGAAATCAAGCTGCCATCCGTGGGGCTGATGGTATAAGCGCTGATATTGTTAGACCCCTGATTGGCGACGTAGACGAAGCGGTTGCAGGGATCAACCGCCACACCCGAAGGCACGGAGCCAGCAGCAACTCCCACGACCGATGTCGAAGGAGCCGGCGGCCCCAACGCTCCGGATGACGTGCTCACTTGAAACTGCCACACCAGGTTTCCCGCCGCGTCCGCCGCGTAAAGGTATTCATTTACAGGAGGAGTTTGCTTGGAACACGCAGCATTCGCGCTAGGGAACGTTGTGGGAGTCACGGCCAGGGCGACTAAGTTGGCCCCGGCGCCACCCGCAATCGCCGGAACAGCAAAAGGCGAACCTGCGACCTCGGTCACGCTACCGCCGCTGCCGATCGAAAAGACCGAAACGGTTCCCGCGACAGCGGTTGTGCCACTGGTTGTGGCCTGGTCAGCCACGAACAGAAACTTTCCCGACGAATCGACAGCGATTGCCGCCGGACTCACCACGCCCGTTGGCGCACTCATCGTCACGGGTGCCCCAGCGGCCGAAAGTGTGCCATCGGAATTAATTTTGTAGCTTGCTACGGAGGCTGCCTTCACACTATTCGCAACTGCCGAGGTCGGAACGACGGCGACGTAGGCGTACGCACCGGCTGGGTCCAGAATGATGGCGGTGGGCTGGCCGAGAATGGCCGGCGATGTGTTGATCTGGGACACGTGCCCGTTGCTGAGCGTAATCCCAAAAGCTTGTATAACTTGCGAGCCCTGATTGGGGACGATCACCAGTCCGTTGGATGAGGAATTAGATGAAAAATGGCTACCGCAAGCGACCAGAAAGCCAATCGAAACCAGAACCATAACCGCGACGAGCCAGGCGAATCGTTTATACATTCTTGGGCTTATCTCCATTTCGCGTGCTTGCGCGTCGCCCCGTTCGCTCAGCGAACCGGGCCTTCAGCACTCTTTAAGAAGGCGTGAATTCTCCCACATTTGTGTATCAGGAAAGCGCGGGAAGAGCAAACTCCACCAAGACTTGTTGGAACCGCAAGAGGTCGCAGGAGTTGCCTGAAACCAGAAGGTGAACGTGAAAACTCCAGCGGGCTAAGTCTGCACGGCTGCGACCGGTTCTGCTGCCTTCGAAGTGGTCGTGTCAACGGAAATCAGAGGCAGACGGATTTCCACCAGCAAGCCGCCCTCGGCCCGGTTATAGGCGGCCACGCTCCCACCATGGAAACGTACTGCCCGTTCAGTGATTGCGAGCCCCAATCCAACTCCCCCGGTGAGTCTGCCTCGAGAGTCATCGAGGCGATAAAACGGCTGGAAAAGTTTCTCTAACGAATCCGGGGGGACTCCGGGGCCAAAGTCTGTCACGGCCACCAGTGCTTCCGATCCGTTTGGAGCGTCAGTCCTCTGCAGTTGGATCTCGACCGTGGTGCCCTCGCGCGTGTAACGGATTGCATTGCGCACAACATTTTCGATTGCGCTGTGCAACAGAGACGCATTGCCGCGAACTCCCCAGTCCCCCTCAGGAACCGTACTGCGTACGTGGCAATGCCGGGCCTGCGCTTCAAATTCGGCATCCTCGGCGACATTGAGCACCAGGTCGTCGAGAGGCACCGGCGAGCGCGGCACGCGCTGCTCTCCGTCCTCGAGGCGAGCCAGCGTCAGAATCCGTCCAATCAGTTCGTTGAGGCGGTTGGCTTCGAGCTCAATGCGCTCCAACATGTCGGCGCTCTCGGAACCGGAACGCTTGCGAGCAAGTCCCAGGGCAACATTCAAACGAGCCAACGGTGAGCGCAGTTCGTGAGAAATATCGTTCAGCAGCCGGGACTGCGCCTTCACCAACGATTCCATGCGCTCGGCCATGGCGTCGAAGTCGCGCATTAGTCCGGAAATCTCATCCTTCCGGCGGCTGGCAGGGGCGCCAGTGCGGGCGGTCAGATCTCCCGCGGACAACTGTCGGGTCGCGGCCCGCAGCCGCACGATTGGCTTGGTGAGATACCAGGAGAGGAAATAACAAACTAGCCCCGAGCAAAAAACCAGGAAGAGGAGACCCGTAAGCGGAAACCCGTGAGGCCCGAAGAATACTCGCGGGCCCGAAGGCAAAACCAGCGCCAACGTGTAACGATGATGACCATCCGAAGAAGCTCGCGACTCGATCATGACGCGCGGCGCGGGAAGGAGGATGCCGTCGCGCGGCGGAAGGGGCTTACCCAGAGCCATGTGCTCGAGCCAGACGGGCGCGCCCCGGCCTGAAATCTCATTGCCCTGCTCATCGAAGACATGAGCGTGGACGTGTTGCGTCAGTTCCAGGTTTTCCAGATATTGTCGAAGGCGATGCGGCCCTCCCTGTTCGTAAGCAGCGACCGAGTCTGCGAGGGAGGTGGTCGCAAGCGACGTCCAGGTGGGATTCCGCTGGGGGCGAAATACAAAAACCGCCAGGATGGTCAGCATCACGAACAAAGCGATGGCCAACCAAAACGACAGGAAAATTCGCAGGAACAGACTTTTCATGAAATGCTCTTGGACTTCTCACGTGGCCTGGCGAAAATATAGCCCACCCCGCGAACCGTCTTGATGTGTTCGTCGCTCTCGGTGTCGCCCAACTTTTTGCGGACCTTGCTCACGTGCATGTCGATGCTGCGATCGAAGGGCGAGAACTTCCGGCTGAGCACGGCATTTACCAGACGCTCGCGCGGAACCACCCGGCCGGCCTCGCGCAGCAAGACCTCCAGCAAATTGAACTCAACCGACGTCAGGTCCACTGGCTTCCCATCACGGCGAACCGTGCGCGTCGCCGGGTCCAGTTCTACTTCGCCGACACAAACCATCTCAGGCGCGGGCGGAGCCGCCTTGCCATCACCGCGCGTACGGCGAAGAATTGCCCGGATGCGCGCCACAAGTTCGCGTGGGTTGAAAGGCTTCGGAAGATAATCGTCGGCGCCAATCTCGAGCCCTACGATGCGATCCACGTCCTCCCCACGCGCCGTGAGCAATAATACAGGCACCCGGGATGTGGCGCGGATTCTCCTCAACACTTCGAAGCCGTTGATACCAGGCAGCATCACGTCGAGCACGGTGAGCATATACTCTCCCGCGGTCGCTCGCTGTAGCCCACTCTCTCCGTCGTGCACGCATTCGACGGCGAAGCCTTCGGCCTGCAGATACTCCACCACCAGATGGCAGAGTTCCACGTCGTCGTCGATAACCAGAATGCGTTCCATTCGCTCAGGCTTCATTTTCTCAGTGTGCATCTATGTTCGTGTCTACCAACTTACATTGTGCAACACGCTATTGCCGCCGGGCGTAAAGAATTGTCAAAACAAAGACAGATCAACAACAAGAAACAGATGAACAACAAGAAAAAGCGCCGGAATGAATTGTGCCGGTTGACGAAACTTTACTCTGGTTGACCGACTCTTTACCCCTTTCGCCCGCAAACCGTGTTCCTATAAGTGTACGCAATTTCAATGGGCGCTTTCGCAGGCCCCCAGGAGAAGGTATGAAATCGATTCGTTCTCGCTTCTTGATCGCAGCAATCGCGGTATTGTTCACGACAGTTGTGGCCAATTCGCAATCGCAAACGGCCGAGGCTGCGCCTCCGCCAATGCACGAACATGGACACGGGTTTGGCCATGGCGAACACATGTTGGAATTCTTCACCGACTACCTGAATCTGACCGACGCTCAGCAGGCACAGGCGAAGAGCATCCTCGAAAAAGAGCACGCGACACTGAAGCCGCTGTTACAGCAACTACACCAGACCGAGCAACAGCTCCGGCAGTACGAACAAGGAGCTTACGATGAGGCCAAGGTGCGCGCGCTGGCGGCCCAGCAGTCCCAGGCCCAGATCGAATTAACTGTGCAGAAAACTCGCATCCATTCGGAACTGTTCCAGATCCTCACGCCCGAGCAACAGGCAAAGATGAAGGAGTTCGAAGCGAACCGGGAAGCGCGCATGGCGAAGCACATGAAAGATGCTCCTGCTCCTCCGCAAGAGTAAAGCCCAAGAATCGCGAGGGCTAGAGCCTTTGCGAGAGAGTTATGCAGCGTGGGAGGCGGCCGTCTCCCCCCGCCTCACGCGTACTAACAGGACGTAAGATTGCGGAGGAATTGGATCGATGACTGGTACCGACGCGTATCTATTCGATGCAGGATGGCTAGTCTTCGCGGGATGGAGCCTGGTTCTTGTCGCGCTCAACCTGATCGCTTTCGGCGAAGATCTCATCCCGTCCCCTGCGCGAAACAGAAGCACAGAAGACGGGTATTAGGCTGTGTTCGGCTAGTAGGCGTAAACCTTGAGGAATGCGAAGACGATCACGCCAGTGATAGAAACATAAAGCCAGATGGGAAACGTGAACCGCGCGATGCGCCGGTGCATGGCAAACCTGCCGCTGAGTGAGAAAAACAACGTCGTCAACACGAGCGGCAGTGCAACCACCGAAAGAAAGATGTGGCTGGCCAGGATAGAGAGATAGATAGTACGAACGGCTCCCTGACCCGGGAAGTGAGTGTCACCATGCAGGGCATGGTTGACGATATAACTGACCAGGAATAGTGAAGAAAATCCAAAAGCCAACAACATGCTGTTTCGGTGGGCTTGTCGATTCCCGTGCTTGATGAAATACAGCCCTACACAGAGAGCGATGGCGCTCAATCCATTCAGCAGCGCGTTGAGCGCCGGCAGGAAAGTCCATTGCCCCACAAATTGGGCGGACGCCTTGTGTATGTAGAGCAGCCAAAGCAGGAATGAAATAGCAGTCGCGCTGACTAGAACAATTGCTCCCACAACCGGGCGCGGGTTGGTCCGTTCCTGTTCCATGCAGCCATTAAAACATAGAAAACCACAGCAGCAAATTTTGATTTGAGCCGGCGCTTGCTGACCCGGCCCAGAATCAGCTCCCATATTTTTCTGCGGCATCCAACAGCCCCGTTGCAAAGTCACGGCTGCGACGTGCACAGTTATATCCATGCCGGAACTGCCGGATATTGTCGCCTATATCGGCGCACTCGAATCGCGCATAGTGGGTCAGCCTCTTGAGCGAATACGGCTGGGCAGTCCCTTTTTGCTGCGGACCGCGCAACCACCCATCACGAGCGTAGAAGGCCGTATCGTGCGTGACCTGCGGCGTATTGGAAAGCGCATTGTGATTGGAATAGAGAACGACCTCTGGCTCGCGCTTCACCTGATGATTGCCGGCCGGCTGCACTGGAGGGCGCCCGGGGCAAAGCTTGTCGGCCGTCAGAGTTTGGCAGCATTCGATTTTGCTAATGGTTCTCTGGTGCTCACTGAAGCCGGCACAAAGCATCGCGCAGCATTGCACATCCTCAGCGGCGAAGAAAACCTGCGTTCCCTGGATGCGGGAGGAATCGACGTATTTTCCAGCGATCTCAATTCCTTTCGCGCCATACTCACAGCGGAAAATCACACACTCAAGAGAGCGCTTACCGATCCGCGTTTGCTCAGCGGCATCGGCAACGCGTATTCGGATGAGATCCTGCACGCGGCGCAACTCTCCCCCGTCACACTCACGCACAAGCTGCAGCCGGGCGAGTGGGAAAGGCTTTTTGCTGCGACCCGCAACACGCTCGAGCTTTGGGTTGATCGACTGCGTGCTGAGGCAGAGTCCGGTTTTCCGGAAAAGGTGACCGCGTTTCGCAAAGACATGGCAGTCCATGGCCGTTATGGCGAGCCTTGCCCGAGGTGTGGCGACAAGGTGTTGCGGATTCGTTATGCCGACAAAGAAACGAACTATTGCGCCCAATGCCAGACGGGCGGCAAAGTTCTTGCGGATCGAGGCTTATCGCGGTTATTGGGATCGGACTGGCCGCGCACTTTAGACGAGTTGGAAGCCCTAAAGCGCCGCTAACGGCGAGAAAGTGTCGCCGCAGCCCCTTCCAGTCGTCGTTCTGTAGCCGGAAATCCTGCACCTCAGCCTGTTAAAATCTCATCTACTGACTCTGCATGTTATCGAGCCTGTTGCCCAAGAGCCTCCGTCCGCTGCTGCCTTACCTCAAGCGCTATCGCTGGGGTTACGTGGTGGGAACCGTTTGCGTCCTGGTCAGCAACGGCGCCTGGGTGTTGTTTCCGCAGGTAATCCAACGAGCAATCGACAGCCTTAAAGGTGGCGTCACCCGTCACGCGCTGGCATTGTTTGTCTGGGAATTACTGGCCGTGTTCGCGGTGCGGGCCATTTTCATGTTCCTGACGCGGTGGATCCTGATCGGGATCTCGCGCGACATCGAATTCGACCTGCGCAATGACCTGTTCGCACGCCTGGAAACCTTGTCCTACTCCTATTACCAGCGCATGCGTACCGGGGACGTAATGGCGCGCGCGACCAACGATCTGAACGCAGTGCGAATGTTGCTGGGCCCGGCAATCATGTACTCGGCAAACACGATCGTCTTTACCGTCGCCGCTCTCGCCTTCATGGTCGCCCTGAGTCCGCGGCTGACTTTCTATACGTTCCTGCCACTGCCGGTAGCCAGCATTCTGATCCAATACTTTGGACGGCGCATTCACGAGCGCTTCGAGCGAATTCAAGCCATGTTCTCGGATATCTCGGCGCGGGCGCAGGAAAATTTTTCCGGAGTGCGGGTGATTCGCGCCTACGTACAGGAGGACGCCGAAATCGCCAATTTCGAGACCGCCAACCAGGAATACATTGCCCGCAGTCTGAGGCTGGTCCGCCTGATGGGAATGCTGTGGCCAACACTCGAATTAGTGCTCGGCGTGGCGACGGCGCTCGTCCTATGGCTCGGTGGACGCGAAGTGATCAACGGACAGACGCGAGTCGAGCTGGTTTCGTACCTGGGAACGAAGACAACTTTATTTCTCTTCGGGTCCATGAGCGTCGGCGGCTTTGCGGCCTTTCTCACTTACATGATGCAGTTGACCTGGCCCATCATCGCGCTGGGCTGGGTGGTCAATATTTTCCAGCGGGGCACGGCGTCGCTAATACGGCTGAACGAAATTTTAGTGGAGCAGCCGGAAATCACGGACGCCCCTGAGGCCAGCGATTTACCGATAGCCGGCGAAATCGAATTCCGGAACTTGAATTTTGGTTACAACGGCAACCGCGTGCTGCACAACCTTAACCTGAAGATACCCGCAGGCAGCAGCCTGGCGATCGTGGGTCCGACCGGCTCTGGCAAAACTACTCTGGTTAATCTGATCCCACGCATCTACGATGCCGAGCCAGGCACGATTCTGATCGACGGCCGTCCTATTCACGAGTACTCTCTCTCATCTCTGCGAAAGAGCACCGGCTTTGTCCCCCAGGAAACGTTCCTGTTCAGCGACCGCATTCGGGAGAACATTGCGCTCGGCGTGGACTCCGCCACCGACCAGCAGATTCACGACGCGGCCGCAGCGGCCAATATTGCCGAGGACATTGAGAGCTTTCCGGAGTCGTATCAAACGTTAGTGGGCGAACGCGGTATCACACTTTCTGGCGGACAAAAGCAGCGCACTGCCATCGCCCGGGCGCTCATTCGCGATCCCCGAATACTGATCCTCGATGACGCCCTCTCCAGTGTTGACACTCATACTGAAGACAAAATCCTGAACCACCTGCGCGATGTGCTGCACGGACGTACCACCATCTTCATCTCACACCGGGTTTCAACCGTGCGCAATGCCGACCGTATCGCCGTGTTGCACGGCGGACGCATCGTGGAGTTGGGCACGCACGACGAACTCCTCGCCTTGAACGGCTACTACACCGACCTGTATAACAAGCAGTTGCTGGAAGAGGAGCTGGCCGAAGTCTGACCGTTGCTGGAGATATGCTCTCCACAGCAACTGGTCCGCGGCGGCTACAAGGCGGTCTTGCAAGCAATGCAAGCTCGGCCGGGTATAAACTCGCAATTCGCCTGGGATGCAGAGGGTAACCACACTCGAGATTCTCGACTCTGATCAGTGTCCGCCAGAGGAGGTCAAGTGCGCCTTGCGCGATCTTGGGCGCATGAACCGCTGGTTTGGCGGAGTCGCCACTACTCAGGCGTTGATCGAACGGGTCGCGAGATTCACGGGGCAAACCCATCTCTCGGTACTCGAGGTGGCTGCGGGATTCGGAGAGGTTCCAAGACTCGTTAGCCGGAGACTGGTGCGGCGAGGCATCACGCTGGACTTCACTTTCCTGGATCGCATGCGGTCGCACCTTAATGGGAGTCCACGATCCGTTGTAGCCGATGGGCTCGCACTTCCCTTTCAGGATGGCTCCTTCGACGTGGTCAGTTGCAACTTGTTTGCACACCACCTGAGTCCAGAGGAATTGTCGCGCTTTTTACGTGACGCGGCGCGGGTTGGTCGCTGCGCGGTTGTAATTAACGACCTGTT
>WNFG01000335.1_pt1 | contig 39530 bp, 25 predicted proteins | sample 5400431 | NCBI WGS metagenome assembly WNFG01 (sample SAMN13153346, study PRJNA577476) | soil metagenome | isolation source: 120 cm saprolite under Douglas fir tree site 2 hole 3 replicate 2 | place: USA:California | collected 2015-04-18
TCCGACGCTAACACGTTATTTTCTAAGTGGACAAGAGTACCCACATTACTTTGTGCCGTCACATATAATGCCTAGGGGGAGCCAACCGACGTGGAGATCGAAAATATACTGGTGGTGGATGACGAGGAAGCCATTCGAGAAGTCGTCTCGACGATGCTCGAATCCAAAGGGTATCGCTGCACCGCCGTACAGAACGGCCGCCTTGCTCAGGAACAGGTCAAGAAGTCGACCCCTGACCTCGTTTTGAGCGACATGATCATGCCGGAAATGGACGGCATCAAGCTGCTCGAATGGATGCGCCAGTATGATCCCGAAGTGCCGGTGATCATGGTCACCGCGATTCACGACATTTCAACGGCCCTCGAAGCCATTCGCCGCGGCGCCTACGACTACATCCTCAAGCCCTTCGAAAAAGACCAGTTGTTTCTTGGCGTGGGCCGTGCGCTCCAGCACAGGCGTCTCATCATCGAAAACCGCAGCTACCAGAGCAATCTCGAGCAGCTCGTGGAAGAACGCACCGCGCAGCTTACCGGCGCACTGGCGCAGCTCGAACAGTCTTACGACGACACCTTAGAGGCCCTGGGCAGCGCGCTCGACTTGAAAGACGCCGAGACCGAAGGCCATTGCCAACGCGTCACTGCCTTCTGTATTTCCATCGCCAAGACGATGCCGGTGCCCGACCCATACCTCCCGGTTCTGGCGCGAGCCGCCTTTCTGCACGATATCGGCAAGATGGCCATCCCCGACAGCATTCTCCGCAAGCCCGGTCCCCTGGATGACGCGGAAAAAAGGAAAATGCGCGAACACTGCGAAATCGGCTACAACATGTTGATTCGCATTCCCTTTCTCCGCGATGCCGCGGAGATCGTCCTGGCCCACCAGGAGTTTTTTGACGGCTCCGGCTATCCGCGTGGCCTGAAGGGCGAGCAAATCCCTTTGGGCGCTCGCATATTCACCATCGCCGACTCTCTCGACGCCATGATCAGCGATCGCCCCTATCGCCGCGCCCTACCGATGTCCCACGCCCGCGAGGAAATTCAGCGTTGCTCCGGCAGCCAGTTTGATCCCCAGGTCGTCGACGTCTTCATGTCCATCCCCGAACAGCATTGGCTCGAACTTAGGGAAAACCTGGGTTCTCCTTTCCGCCTTGCCCATCTGAAAAACCTGCAGGTCTAGCCACATTTCTCTTAAGAATCTAACTCGCTTGCAGGTACCTTATAGGGCCTCCTTTCTGAGGCGGGCCGCTCTCTTGCTCTTGCCATAACCCGTTCCCTAGGTACCGTCCGCCTGAATGAGGTTCGTCAGCGCACGGCTTCAGTTCGCCCTGAGGTACGAAGGGCCCCTGAGGTCCGGCAGGTTGATGAGATAATTTCAAATCAGAGGTGTTCTCCACTTGCACAGATCGCGCCGAATACGTACTATCTCGCTGTTATGGCACTCGTTCCTATCAAGACGGCGTCAGAGACCGGCTACTGCGACTGCATCTGTGGCTGCTACGAACTGGCCAGCCTGCGTGATGAAGATACCGGCAAAGGCTACTGCCCCGCCTGCGCCAAGGACCACGTCGATCTGAACTCCGGCGCCGGCATCCCCCAGCCCGCCCCTGTAAACGTCTCAGCCAATTCCCCCGCCACCGGGAAGTCCGCCCCCATGCCCACCCCCGCCGATCCCCCCGGCCGCCTCCGATAAGACCCAACCAGTTCCAGCCCGTTTGTTCAGCTCACCGGTCCGCCCGGCAACTAATCCGGCACATTTCTCCCTGAATCGCCAACTCCATCCTCTCTTAACTCGCTTACCCGCTCCGCCTTACGATATACCTGACTCGAAGTTATCAAAAATTTATGAAATTCCATATAACGCTATCAAAAACCGCAGATTGCCTCAGGGAAATCATCTATTTATTTCCCTAATACGCTGATAATACACAGGTTATGTTTTGGCTCAAATTGGCCTGGAATGTGCATAATTGAACATCACGCTTAGGGTCAGGTCCCGGTGGGGGTATGCAAAGCTCTAGTCAGGATAGCTTCAAATCGAATAGCGGACGAATTCGAACCATGCAACACCTCAAGGAGGAATACGCAACATGCGAAAAGCGTTAGTTTTAGCCTTTGTGGCCTTGCTGCTTGTCTTCACAGGCACAGCTTGGGCACAAACGGAGACCGGCCAGATCAGCGGCACCGTTATCGACCAGCAGGGCAACGGCGTGCCTAAGGCAAAGATCGTCATCCGCAACACTGGAACCGGCGCTGTGCGCGAAGTAGCCTCCGATGATCACGGCGCTTTCATCGTTACTAATCTGCTACCAGCAAGGTATTCCGTTCTGGCCGAGGCCCCGGGCTTCAACAAGCTCGACCAGCCGGTTGATCTGCCCCCGGGCGGTAGGGTTACGCTGGATCTTAAGCTTCAAGTCGGTCAGATTAGTCAAACGATCGAAGTCTCGGCGACATCCGTTAGCGTCAACACCGAAAACCAGACCATTGGCCAGCTGATTACGGCCAAGGACATCGTGGATCTTCCGCTGCTGACCCGCAATCCCTACGACCTCGTCGGTGGGGCTGCCAACGTCTCCAGCGCCGCTGACGCGGGCCTTACGGGTCGTGGCGCAGGTTATAACATCAACGGCTTGCGCTCCGCAGGTACCAACATCCTGCTTGATGGCGCGGCGAATAACGACGAATTTACTGCCTCAGTAGGCCAGACTATCCCGCTTGACTCCGTGCAGGAAATCAACGTTTTGACTAACAACTTTACCGCGGAATACGGCCGCGCATCCGCGGGCGTGGTCAACGTGACCACGAAGTCCGGCACTAACTCGCTCCACGGAACTGCTTACGAATTCGGCCGCTATGCGGCTTTGGCTTCCAATACCTACGACAATAACGCGAACGGAATTCCGAAGGCCGGTTTCACGCGAAATCAGTTTGGCTATTCCGTCGGTGGGCCGGTCATTAAGGACAAGCTCTTCTTTTTCCAGAGCACCGAATGGCTCCGCGTCCGCAGCGCAGCCACGACGATCGTCGCTATTCCTACGCCGCAGCTGCTTGCCGCTTCAAATGCAAGTACCCAGGCCTTTTTCTCTGCATTTGGGAAGCTGCGCTCAAACTTCACACAGCTCAAGACTTACAACCGCAGCCAACTCTATGATGCGCTCGGCGGGAAGCGAGACACCAGCGGCAACCCGACCGGGACGGATCCGACGTGCCCAGCGGCACCCAGCAACTGCAACACACTGTTCCCCTTCGGCAGTACGACTCCTATCTTCGCTCAGGGCCAGTACAGTGTGCCGTCGGATTCTGGTGCAGGCTCTCCCCAGAACACCTACTACCTTGTAGGTAGGGTGGATTGGAACGCTAGTTCGAAAACCCAGTTTTACGGTCGTTACGCGCTCCAAAAGGGTGATCTCCTGTCGGGCAGTGTTACCAACAGCCCTTGGGCTGGGTACGATTCGGCTCAGAAGCAGACCAACAATAGCTTCCTGCTCTCGATGATCCATACTTTTAGCCCCAAGCTGACCAGTCAGTCGAAGATCGTCTTCAACCGCCTGAACCTCCTCCAGCCGCTGGGGTCCAATCCCGTTGGTCCGACCCTTTACATGAATTCTTCATCGGCCCCCAGAATCGACAACAAGCTGATCGGGATGCCGGGATACTCTCCGTTCACACCCGGAAATGCCATTCCGTTTGGCGGCCCACAGAACTTTGTGCAGGCCTACCAGGACTTAAACTCTTCTCATGGCCGGCATACGTTCCGGTTTGGCGGCAGCTACACCTACATCCGAGACAACCGCACTTTCGGTGCCTATCAGGAAGCGGTGGAATCCCTCAGCACCAGCAATTTCCGGACGAGTCTTGAAAACTTTGTTAACGGCAAACTGGGGCAGTTTCAGGCGGCCATCGATCCGCAAGGCAAGTTCCCTTGCGGCGCAGCAGGAGCTGTCCCGTCCTGTACAGTCACTCTTCCCGTCGGCCAGCCTTCGTTCGCACGGAGTAATCGTTACCATGAGTTTGGTACCTATTTTGAAGACTCATGGAAGGCGACGAACCGCCTGACTTTTAACCTTGGAATGCGTTGGGACTATTTCGGGGTCCAACACAACAAGAATCCCAACCTGGACTCCAACTACTATGATGCCCAGGGTGGAAACATCTTCTCCAACATCCGTGGCGGTTCAGCCGCTACCGTCCCAAACAGTCCTATTCATGGCCTGTGGAAGAAGCGTTGGAATGATTTCGGTCCTCGGCTGGGCGTGGCCTTCGACGTGTTTGGCAATGGCAAAACCGCTCTGCGCGGTGGCTGGGGCATCTCCTATGAACGCAATTTTGGAAACGTGACGTTTAACGTCATCCAGAATCCGCCCGCCTACTCAGTTATCTCCATCCTTCCTAGTGACGTCGGCGGCAGTATTTCGGTTACGACCGACAACGCGGGTCCTTTGGGAGGCTCCGTAGGTTCCAAGGCGCTGCCGAAGGTCAGCCTTCGCAACGTAAACTCGAATATCCATACAGCATACGCGCACCTCTGGAGCGCCTCGCTGGAGCACCAGTTGAAGCGCAACTTCATCGTGGCCGTCGAGTACAACGGGTCGAAGGGTGTGGGACTCTACACCATTGAAAACCCGAATCGTCCAGGCTCAGGCAACGTCTACTTGGCGGATGCCTGCACACCCGTAACATCGCACGACGCTTTCAACAACACCGACTACACAATTCCCGCGTACCCCTGCTTTAACGCCGTCAAGTTTAATGACGGTAGCCCCAAGGGATTTGTAGTGTCGAAAAACCAAATGACGCGCTTGCAGAATTTTCAATTCAGCAACATCAACCGCCGTGGTGATGGCGGTTTCTCTCACTACAACAGTGTGGTGGTCCGTACGGAGTTGACCAACATCGGAAACACCGGGCTGAGCCTGCATTCCAGCTACACTTACGCTCATGCCTTTGACAACCTCAGTTCGACATTCAGCGAGTCCAACGATAACGCCAACCTGGGACTTTTAGATCCGTTCAACCCCAGGGTTGACAAGGGCAACTCCGACTTCGACCTGCGTCACCGGTTCGTCTTCTCCGGCACCTGGGATCTTCCGTTCGCGCGGAACATGTCTGGTTTCGCGAAACGGGCCTTCGACGGCTGGACCGTTGCCCCGATTATTTCCGTCCGGACAGGCTTCCCCTTCACGCTGTTCGATTGCAGCAACGCGTTTACAACCTGTCCGCGAGCCTTCCAGACGACGACTCACCAGAGGAATGGCTCGGCCGTGGTGGATAAGGGCGGCGCAAATCTATACGACTACTTCGACTTCAGCTCCGGCTTTGATAGCTCATACAGCAACCCGATTGCTGGCGTCTCCGACTTCGGTCCGTTCCCCAACAATATGCTGACCCGCGGCTATTTCTATGGCCCGGGTGCTTATCATGTTGATCTTGGCGTCTACAAGTCCACCAAGATTAACGAGCGCATCAGTCTGCAGATTCGTGGTGAATTCTTCAACTTGTTGAACCACTCGAACCTGTATCTATCGCTCGGCGATAACGACATCTCTTCGACGACGATTGTGCATGCCCAAAAAGGCGTACATCCAGTCCTCGCGAATGAGAATCGCAACGTTCAGCTGGCTCTCAAGCTGATTTTTTAGCTCGAGCCAGATAATTCTCTTCCGCCGGGGAGCTCACATGCTCCCCGGCGTTTTTTCTTGGTGCTTTCAGCAGCGCGGCGGCGTACGATTCCGCAGTGGCTGGTTCCGCCAGGTCGCGGAGAGGTTCATGCGATCTCCTTTAACTCTCGCGCCAATGGTTTCACATTTTCTCCGAGTCAAGTCGGTAGCGTTCCTCCTGATATCTTTGTGTGTCGTCGGCACTCCGAGATCTGCGTTCGCGCAGGGTTCCGACCACATTGGTCAAATTGCTGTGCGGGTGCGCGAGCGACACACGGAGAGTCCGATCGCTCAAGTGTGTGTCCAGCTCATCCGCTTCCCTGACGGAATTCTTAGCGAACAGTTCACGGGCTCCGATGGGGGTGTTCAATTCTCATCAATTTCCGTTGGAGCTTACACCATCCGTGCGACTCGCCAAGGCTACCAGCCGGGAGAAGCGCACGTTGATTTCCGCAGGGGGGATGGTACGCTTCAGAGCGTCGATATTCCACTTATACCCCTGGAGCAGACCGGCGGTGTGGGTACGCCCGGCGGCACCATCTCCGCCGATGACTTGAAAATTCCGGAGAAGGCCAGGAAAGAATTCGAACGTGGCAAGCGGCTTCTAAATGAAAAGAAGGACCAACAAGAAAGCATTACGGCATTTCAACGCGCCATCTCATTGTACCCCGACTACTCTGATGCTTATTTTTTGCTGGGCACGGCCCAAATGCAGCTGAATGACGCGCCGGCTGCCGAAACTTCGTTACGAAAGGCAATCGCGCTGGATGCGCGGCGCACCGGCCCGTATTATCCCTTGTCTATTCTCCTGTTCGGTCAACGGCGCTTCAACGATGAGGAAGAACTCCTCCTGTCGGCCCAGAAGCAGGACGCCGCGGATTGGCGCTGGTCCTTCGAACTGGCCCGTTGCCACGCGCAGCAGAGCCGATGGGACAGGGCGCTACAATACGGATTAGCGGCCACCGGAATCGCCAATGCGCCCTCGAAGGTGCACCTCTTGCTAGCAGATATCTACGCAAATTCTGACAAGCCGCGCGAGGCGGTAGCGGAGCTCGAGCTATTCTCCCAACTCGACCCCCAAAGCGCTTATATGGCCCGCGTGCGCGAGGTGCTACCCGCTCTTCGCCAGCGTGCCGCGGCCGCAACGCCGCAGCCTCGCTGACCTACGGCCCTGATCGCTCTGGCAACTTGTCTTTAGCGCTCGCGGCGGTACCATACGATGCGGTCGCCGTCCGTCTCCCGCGTGGAATACTCCACCGAAACATAATCCCCCGATTTCATCTTCGACGAGGGCAATTCCAGCAACAGATTATTTGTCAGCATAGACCCACCTGGCCGCAGCATCATCTGGATATTCGCCAGCGCCAGTGACTGCTCAAACGTGTCGTAGTAAACCAGAATGTTCGTCGCGATCAGCAAATCAAACTTCCTCTCCGCCGGCCCCTCTTCCCGCTGCAACACTACATTTAGATCCAGCGCCCGCATCCCCCGTACGAATTCTGGTCGAACGCGCACCGCCCGCAGCACCGTTCCCTGCAAACTAGCCGGCACAGCCACGGGCGTTGCCGGGCTCCCGATCTGGTCGCCAAATCGCTTCCAATACGCTACAAGCTCGGGCTTCCATCCCCGCGAAGGGTCGCGCGGCAGTTGAATCGTGTACCCGCGCCCCTGCACCGCCGCGCGCTGCGCGCGTTCCATGTGGTCATTCACCCGCGGGCTCAAATCGAGCGAATCCACCTCCAGCTCTCCGGCTCGCGCCAGTCCCAGCCGCAGCAACGAGTCCATCAGCGCAAACGGTTGTACCGTCTGCGTGGGATAAAAATCGTAACCTTCTTGCTTGTCTGTGAAATCTAGCCCTGGCCCAATGATCCCAACTCGTCGCACGCTGCCAGGAGCCAATACGCCACGGTCGCGCATTGTGGCCAGCGCCACTTCCAGGGCAAAATCCGGTGGCAACGAAGTATCCAACGAGAGCCCGCGCTCCTTGTAAAGTTTCGACCGCTCCGCAAACTCTTCCGTTGGATCTCCCAGGCTGTGCGCGGCGGCGAGCACCTGCTGGTAGCTACCTTGCTCCTTCAGGACGCGCAGATAATTTTCGAACAAATACCGCGCGGTTTTTTTTCGCTCCGTTTCGTCAGTGGCTTTGCTTCCCGCGTGCTCCGCGACTTTCCGCGCGAAGATTAGCCGCTCATTGTTTCCCGGAGCGGTCATCCCCTTTATCAGGTCATGTACTCTTTGCTCGACGAGTTGCCGGAATTTTGCTGCGGCTTCTACTCCCGCGGTACCGCCGCTGTCGGCGGCGAAGTCCCGTAATTGCGCGCTCGTTACCCGTGGCCGCTTGGTGAAGGAGGTGCCGAAAAGCAAGAAATTCACGACCGTGTCTTCATCGCCCCTCGTCAGCCGCTCGCGAATCTCCGCATCGCGAGATTTCACCCATGCGGGCCACAGCGATTCCAGCTTTTCCGGTGTCTGCCCGCTCAAGCCCGCCGGAAGCGCCTCAGCCATAGCCTCGAGGATCGGTTTCGCTTCGGCAAAAGGGATGTAACCAACTTCTCCGGGAGCAGCCCCCGCCGCAAGGGCCAAAGAACCGAGAGCTGCGGCTAGAACCAGGACGCCGCTAGTTTTTGCGCTGCGCACCATGGCCAAAGTATAACATTCGCGAAAGTTCAGAAATCTCCAGCAACCAGCTCGTCCCTTCTGCAAATTCTTTGCCGGCGTCATCAAGCTCAGGACTAGCTAACCCGTATTAAGGAAGTCATAGAAGTGACCGGGGTGGACATAGGCATTCCTGGCAGTGATGCTCGACACCAAACGAAAGAGGCCAGTCTTATGACTGGCCTCTTTCGTTTGTGAACTTCAGGTCCGCTTCTCAGCTGTCTCAATGGCGGACTTTAGAACGTGAAATGCCCTGAGATCACGATGCTCCGGAAGGTTCCGGTGTTGGCAAAGGTCTCGCCGAAGGTATTCGGTGCCGGCACTCCAACCGAGGGGCCGGTACAAGTTGCAGCGCTGACAGGAGTGGGGCACGCAAGGCCGCTCGCGTTCCTGTTGTTAACGTTCAACCCCGGTACGCCATAGAACTGGTAGTTAAGGACATTCAGGGCATCGCCACGGACCGTCAGGCTGAGGCGCTCATGGAGTTTGAAACTCTTCTGGAGGCTCAGGTCCACCTGGTTACGCGGCTGGGTGCGAGTCACGTTACGGCCGACGGCACAGGCAAACGGGTTCCCGCCGCACAGCGCATTGACCGCGAAGGTGTTGTTGACGATGAAATGAACGTCCGTGGGGCTGATAAACGGGCACGCAGGCGTTCCCGGGATCCCGGTGGCGGTACTCATGCACGTAGTGACGTTGATCACATGAGTCTTATCCAGGTAACGGCCCGAAGTGTTAAAGGGAGCGTTGGGATTGCTGAGAATCGGGCGGCAGGAATCAAGTGTAGCCGCGATGAAGTTGTTGTTGTAGGGGCCGTCGCAGTAGGAGTCGCCGTTGTTAGTATTCTGTACCGGAGTGACGGCAACACCGGACTGGTAACGGTGCGTGCCGCTGATCTGCCAGCCACCCAGCATACGGCCGAGGAAACCCTGCTGGTTACTCTTCCAGGGCAGTTCATACACCCAGTAGGTGGTAACCACATGCGGATACGACTGCGCCGAAACGCCGCGCTCCCCCCGGTTCGGATCGAACGGGTTTATCGAAATGGGCGTCGAGTTGCCTCCCGTGCTCGCAAAGACCTCGCTGGTGTTGTCCAGGGCCTTGCTCCAAGTGTAGGCGACATCGGCCGTCAAGCCACGAAACGCACGGATCTTCAGTTCGTTCTGGAGGCCATGATAGGTGGACCAGGCCCCATTGGTGCGAGTGCGAACCAAGGTGAATCTGCAGTCCGGGCGCCCGGCCGATGTGATTGTTCCAGACCCGATCGAAGAAGCGGTAGGGCATGGAGTTATACCGGAAGGAATGAGTTGGGGCGCCTGTACCGCCAGACCGGCCGCGCACGTGGTGCCTGTAAAGGCAGAGCAAATAAGCGGGTTGGAATTGACAGTTTGAAAACTGCCTACACCATGGTTGCCCACATAGCGAACCTCAAACGAGATGCGCGACGTCACCGACCGCTCCACGCCAAGCGACCACTGCTCGACGTAAGGGTTGTGGAAGTCCGGACTCACGCGCGTCTGGCTGCGGGCGCCAGGGTTCCCGCCGCGCGGGATTTGGCCAAGATAAGCCGCCTGCACGGTTGTCCCGGTAGCATTCGCCGGAACGCCGACATTGGAAAGAGTTCCGGCGTTCACTACCGGCGCGACCGTAGCGACGTTCAAGAAAATGTTGTAATAGGCCGGGTCATACGCTACCCGGTAACCACCGCGGATGACCGTCTTGCCTTCTCCAAACACTCCTTTCATGATGCGTGGCGTCCAGGCAAAGCCGATGTTCGGGCCGAAGTTGTTGAAATCCTCCGGAATGTGCGGGATTTCCGTGACATCGGTCGGCAGACCGGCGGCCCAGAAGCCATCGGCCACATTCTGAACCGAAATGTCATGCAGCAAGTTAATCGCCTGCTGGTCCCACTCCCAGCGTAGGCCGAGGTTGAGGGTGAGATTGGGCCTTATCCGCCAGTCATCCTGCGCATAGAAAGCTAGGTCGTTCTCTTTGAAATTGAAGTTGAAGGGACCATCGGTGAGCGAGAGCTGGCTGCACGTCGCTGCGTTGGGGCAGCCGGAGGCGTTCTTGATGAAATTGCTAAACGCGCTGCACGGTACGTTCCCCGTTGAACCCACACAATCCCCGGCAGTACCGGGGCTGGAGAGAAACGTGAAACCGCCATTAATGCTGGGCAGGAAGTGGTTAGGCGAGCTTTGATGATCGTACTCCCCGCCGAACTTGAAGGTATGCCGCCCGCGCGTCCAAGTGGAGTTGCTCTGATACTGGGTGTTGTGCACTTGGCGGTCTTGTGGGAGGTTGGTCGCCAGCCCAAAGCTGGTGTACGAGTTGGTGGCGTCGGCGAACCCGATGTTCGGCGGACACGCCTTCACGTCTTCAATGGTGCATTGTGGGAACCCCTGGCCGCCGGCAAACTTGAAGAATCCAGTGCCGTAGCTCACACGAGCTTGCGTTATGAAATTGGTCGTCCAAGTGCGCGTATAGTCCCAGCCGTACTGCCGGTCTTGAGCCGGCACAGCCACAAACGCGCCGCTGGAGATGGTGCCAGATCCCAAGGCGGTATTGCTGTTCTGGTAGATGAACCGGAAGAAGAAACGGTCTTTGTTGCTGATCTGCCAGTCGCCGCGGCCTGTAATCTGCTTGTCGTCAAAATTGTTCCCGACGACGCGGTTTACAAATGCAAACGGAATAGTCGCTGTGGTTGTGCCGTCCGAAACCGCGACGTTCTGCACTGTGCCCGCGGGCTGGGGATTGCCCGCAGTAATGCCATAAGGCCCGAACTGCTTCAGCGCGGCCAGAGCGGTTTTGCCGGGGAACGCCGTATCCAGGGCAGTAAGGCCCGCCGGAGTGGGAGTGAGGCTCGAGGAAGTTGACGAGTTTTGGGCCCGCTGCTTTTCTTGTTGATAGCTGCCGAAGAAAAAGATGCGGTTCTTCAGAACCGGCCCGCCAACGGTACCACCCCAGCGGTTATCCACGAACCGGGGAATGACCGCCTCTCTGCAGCTGGTAGCGAACGTCGTAGGCGTGCCGGCCGCCACACCGGGCGGGCAGAAGCCCTGCAGCACGCTCTTCTGGCCGTTCGCAAGCGAGCGGTCCCAGTCGCCTTCGTAGTACTCGTAGCCACTGCCGTGGAATGCGTTGCTGCCCGACTTGGTTATGTAGTTGACGACGGTCCCTGAGTTACGCCCGTATTCGGCACTGAAGTTGTTGCTTACGACTTGGAGTTCGCCCAGTATGTCGGGGTTGGAGAGGAAGACCAAAGGACCGGCCACGGAGTTATCGTTGTTCGCCTGGCCGTCAATCTGGAAGTTGTTCGAGCGGCCGCGCAGGCCGTTGTTGGCGATTGCCGCTCCGTTGGTGTTGCTGAAGTTCGTGGAACCATTGTTAGCCACGCCAGGAACGAAGAGCACGAGGTTATCGAAGCCCGTGCCCGCGTTGGGCAGAGACCCCACAATTTTGGAGTCGAAATTGCCTCCAATCTGCGAACTCGTGCTATCGATCAAAGGTGTCGTGGCTTCCACGGTCACGGTTTCCGAAGCGCTGCCGACCTCCAACGTTTGAGTCGGCAGCACGTTGTTTTTGCCGGCCACAACGACGACTTCGCTCACTTGCAGTTTGCGAAATCCTGGGCCCTCAATCGTGAGGCTGTACGAACCAATCGGGAGCCCCTTGAACTCGAAGTAGCCCTGCGAGTCCGACTTGCTCGAGAACTTTGTGCCCGTGGCTACTCCTACCGCATTCACAGTCGCACCCGCAATGACTGCGCCCTGCTGATCCTGGACCGTGCCGGCGATGGAGCCGGTGACAATACCTTGGGCAAACCCAGAGGAGGCCGCGAGCAACAGGCAAAGTCCGCCCACGAACAGTGCCGCAAAGAACTCATACAAACGAAGATTTGAACCCCTATTGAAAACACCCTCCCGCAGGACTTGAGTATTTGCAAGCCGCTTCATATCGTTTGCTCCCGTCAACATCTTGTTAAGAATAGAACCTGGACAAACCACCACAGATCTAGAGAAAAGCGATGCAACGTGGTTTCCAATTCGCGATTTATATCAATTTTGGATAAAGAACGCATAACTTCTTTGTTTGGTGATTGGTACTAGAACCGCCTGCTGCGCCTTTGATCAAATTTATTCCATAAATTGTATGTCAATTGCCCATGCCTACCAGATTATGAAGGCTCAAAGAAATCCTTATAGTCGGATTGTACCGCGCAGAAGGCTTAGGGAAGAGGGGTCCGTTAACCAAGAACCTTGGCCACACCGCGGATTCCCTTTGAAAAATTTGTTTTTGGACGGATCTGGCTGACGACCAGAGATCCATCGGACGGAAAGTCATAGAAGTGGCCGGAGGCGACATAGGCATTCCTGGCAGTCAGAAGTTCGGGGGCGAGGGCGGGGTGTTTCTTCGGAGCAAACTGCTGGGACGCGCAGTACCGGTTAACAGCCGCCCTCAACCGCAAGCCGGCTGCATGTTCTTTGCCCAGCTTCTTCTCGAACGCGGGCCGCCGGGGGATCTGCGCAGTAGGCAGAGGCGGATTTGCCTCGGAAAGACAAGAGCGGCACCCGGATACTCGGGCGCCGCTCTTGTTAGGAACGACCTGCTTGCGACCCTTAGAAGATGATCTTCAGTGAAGCTTGCATCTTCCGTTGATCCGTTGCTGTGGACGTGTAGGTTCCGAACAAGGATGAGGTCAACGTGTTCTGGAAACCCGAGAAGTTCGCGTGGTTGAAGACGTTGTACATCTCCCAACGGAATTGGAAATTCACCTTCTCGGTCAACCGCGTGTTCTTGAGGATCCCCGCGTCGAAGTTGACTAGGTTGTCGAGCCGGAGCGAGTTCCGCGGGCTCGTCCCGAAATTTCCGAGCAGTGGCTGTGTCAAAGGGAACCCGCTGGCATTGTCGCAAGCAACGGCTCCACCAGAACCAACTACGGTGCCGACTTGCCGTGCGCAAAGACCGGGAATATTCGCGGCTTCGGGGCTCCCGAACGGCACTGGCTTGAACTGTGTTGGATCGCCATTCGCCCGAACCAATCCACCGCCTAGCAGGGCAATATCTTGTACGCCGCGCCGGGTGGTATTGGCAGAGTCGGCGAAGATCGAGGTCGGGAATCCCGACTGGATTGAAAAAATTCCATTGAATGCCCAGCCATCGAGTGCTTTGCCCGCAACTCCGTGGAACCGCTTCGTCCACGGAATCTCCCAAACATGACTGAACACGAATCGATGGCGGATGTCGAACTGGGAACTCGCCCGGTTGGACGACGGATTGCGCGGATCCTGGAAGTTCGCCGAGTCGTTCACCAGCACACCCAGCACGTCGGAGATGTCGTCAATCGCGTGGCCGTAGGTGTAGGAAGCGTCGAAGCCGAGCCCATGGCTGAGCCGCTTCAGCACATCCAACTGGAACGAGTGATAGATCGACGTCCCCAGGCTCTGGACCTGATTTACGGCGTTAAACCGGTGATCGAGGCGATTGTTGAGAGGGCTTCCAAGCGCCGCCTGGCCATTCTCCTTGGCAAACGCCGAGGTGAACTGTGAGAGACGGGCGTCCTCGTCCGCGAGGCTGGTTGCCGGTGCGGGCCGGACCTCCTGGGGGATAAGGTTGATCGGAATCGAGGCCTGCAGGAACTTTGACTGCGTCGCAATGTAACTTGCCTTGACCACGAAGTCCTTGAAGAGCCGCGTTTCAACGCCGGCATTCCATTGCGCCGTGCGCGGGTTCTTCAAGTTCTGGTCGACCGGCGAAATCGTCCCGAAGTTCTGCTGCGTCGTCAGGAAGGAGCCAATTGCCGCTTGCGCATCCACTTGCGCTTTCGCCGTGCCAGCCATTAGCTTGGCGTAGGAGTTTGCACCGCTTATCGCGGCTCCGTTCAGGCTGATCGAAGGCATAAACGGCGAGGAGAACCGCAGGTTTGTGATGGGGTTCAAGAAGATGTAATCATACGCCCATCCGTATCCGCCTCGGATCACGAACCTCCCGTGATTTGGATTCCAGGCTGCGCCGAGCCGCGGGGCCCAGTTGTTGTTCCGCGCGAATGCGGTGCCGCCGAGGTCCATACTGCCGAGCGGGCCCGTGCCACCGCCGCCGATGGGCTCGAATTTGTTCCGGTTCAGGTTTGCGAGGATGTTATGCACTTCGGATACTCCACCGGACGATTCGAGACGAATTCCAAGGTTCAGCGTGAAGGTGTTCGTCACCCGAAAGTCGTCTTGAGCGTACAGAAAAATGTCCGTCGAGCGGTTCCCGCGTTTGGAAGTTCCAAAACGTTGGCTATACGAGAACGGAATGCCGTTCTGGAAATTCGCTAGGCTCGAAAACGAGATCGTCCCTCGCAAGTTCGAGTCAAAAATGCTATTTGCCTGGTACCGGAATATGTCCAAACCAAACTTCAGCCCGTGGCTTCCTTTGGTCACGGAAACTGAGTCGGTGTACTGGAAAGTGTTCTGAACGCGTCCCTGAGGCAGGCCGGACCAAATGCCCATCCCATCAAACCCAGAAATTGAAGTCTGCGGCGCAAACGGTGCCGAAAGACTCGTGAATGGTACAAAGTTCGGATTGCTCCGGCCAAACGCAAAGCGGAATTGATTGATTACCGCCGACGAAAAAGTGTGCGTGTGCCCGAAATTGAAAGAGCGGGCCGTGGCTGTGACATTGGCGCCATAGTTCGGCAAGTTCGTAAAGATAAATGTGAGCCCGGGATTTACTGACGTAACCGGGTTCGTCCCATACCTCGACGTGATCATGTCCTTGCCGTTGCGGAACGTCTCGTCTATTCGCACCGACCACGCGTACTGGTCTCCCGCATTCGGAGCCGCACCGCTTAGATTTCCAGAGTCGTTGGTTGGCGAGCCTAAAGCCGCGAAGAGCGCCTGCGAAGTCGGATCGGTGATGGCAGCCTTGTCCGCGGATGTCAGCACGTGCGCAGCGCTGCTGGAGCCAGCGCCCCGGTTCTTTATGCCTTCATAGTGCCCGAAGGCAAACAAGTGGTTCTTGACGATGGGGCCACCCGCCGTGAATCCCCACTGATTTCGAATAAACGGAGTGACTTTGCCGGTAGTATCAAAAAAATCGCGAGCGTTAAATGCAGCGTTCTGATGGAACCAGTACGCCGTCCCATGGTAGTTGTTCGTCCCGCTCTTGGTGATGATCTGCACCTGGGAACCGCCGTTCCGTCCGAACTCGGCCGAGTAGTTGTTCGTGATTAGCTTAAATTCTTCCACGGCGTCAAGACTGAATGTGCCCGTGCCGGAAGATCCCGTCGTCGAAATGTCCGTCGCAGTGCTGTTGTCTACGGTGATGTTGTTCCCGCGGCCTCGTTGGCCGTTGGCGTTGAAACTGCCCGATCCCAGGAACGGGTTGTCCTTGCTCACCGGCGCAACCCCTGGCGCCAAAGTCGCATACGCCACCGGATCCCGGCCCAGGTTGGGGAGATCGAGAACGGTCTTGGAATCCAGTGAAGTGCTTATTTGTGAGCTCGCAACGTCCAGGAGAGTTGCCGTACCCCCTTCGACCGTGACCACTTCGCTTACTGCTCCAACTTCTAGTGAGAGGTTTAGGCGTGTTACTTCGCCGCTGCGGATAAAGATCTTGCTCTCCGCTACCCTGAAACCTTGCTTTTCAATGCGTACTTCATATGTTCCAATGTCCAGCTGCTGCGAGGAAAACTCGCCCGCGTCGTTGGTGCTAAGCGTCCGCGAAACGCCGGTCGCCAGATTCTTGATACTAACCGTTGCCTGCGACACCGGCAGTCCGTTCGGGTCAAAAATCGTACCTTGCAAGTCTCCCGTCAGCGCCGCGAGTACCGGTATTGCCGTTAACAACAGCATCGCGCATAACACCAAGAGCTGACCTTTCGACATTTTCCGATCGCTTCTTAGACTTCCTACGTAGCTTCGCTTCATTGCTGGTTTCCTCCGTCTTAAACCTTTCACTGCTCGCGCAAATGGTCAGACAATAGTTTGCGGCCTGGAGTTACAAAATCATCTCTTCGAGAGCGGACGCACCACGAGTCCAGTAAAGGCGCTGCAAGGCAATCTCCAATTTATGGTTTACGCCGTGCTTAGGTGATGGGCGGTTAACTTCTTTGTTTAGCGTGTTGGTTAGAACCGATTTAGACGATTTAGATTTAGCTTATTCCAGATTCCGTATGTAAACTGCTTTCCACCTTCCAGATTATGAACTCTCAAAGAAATACTTATAGTCGGATGGCATCGCCTACAAGTCTCAGAGGACAGGCTTCATCAGCATAGAAGCTGGAACACGCCGCGGATTCCCTTTGAAAAATTTGTTTCTGGAGTGATCAGGCTGACCACCAGAAATCCATCAGACCGAAAGTCATAGAAGTGACCGGGGTGAACATATACATTCTGGGAAGTCAGAAGTTCGAGGGCCAAGTCTTCGTCGGAGCGAATCGCGGGGACGCGCAGCACCGTGTACCAGCCGCCCTCAACGGCAAGCCGGCTGCATGCTCTTTGCCCAGCTACATGACGATCCAGCTCCGCAAGATTTCTGCGGACACGCGCCAATAACTGCTGCTGAAAACTTTGACGTTCTTCGAGAAACGCAGGCATCGCCAGTTGTACTGGCGCGTTCGGCGAGAGATACGCGTCCGCAATCACTTCGAGCCGTGCAACCGCTACCCTTTTCAGTTCCTGCGGTCCGCTCACGGCCAGCCACGCAGCCTTCATTTGCGGCAGGCCAGCAATCTTGGAAAGCCCGCTCAAGGTAAACGTAAGCACGCCGGAATTCGTCACGAAGCTCTCAGCGCTTCTTCCATTCAGCGCAAAATCGAGGAACACTTCATCGGCGACAATCCCCATCTGGTGCGCGCTGCAGATGGCGTTCAGCTTCGTCCTCTCCGGCGCCCTCGTGAAATGCCCTGTTGGATTGTTCGGGTGAACCACGATGACGGCACGCGTCCGCGCCGTGATGGCCTGCTCTAATGCATGAAAATCAATCTGCCACCCATGATCGTAAATTAGCGGATAGCGCACCAGCTTCACGTCCTGGATCTCCGCCAGGAAATCGAACAGCGGATAACTCGGTGAAGGAATCAGCACTTCGTCCCCAGGATTGCAGAGCGTTCGAAACACATAGGAGTAGCCTTCACTCGTGCTGGTCGTGAGGAAAATGTCCTCGACGGAAATAGCCTCGCTCCGATCCGCATAGTACCCGGCGACAGCCCGTCGAGCGCCCTGTAAACCCCTTGGATTTGGTTCGTAGCGGAGCGCCGCAGGATTCTTCAGCGCCTCCAGAATGGCTTTACTGTCATAGGAAAAACCGCATTCCGTGGGATTCGCAACGGTCAGATCGAGCAGCGGCTTCCCGGCGGCCCGATGCGCCGCAAGCGCCTCGCTGAGCCGGTTCGGCGTCAGATCCCAGTTGGTGCGAGTGGCAAACATGTTTGCGCGGCAATCCAGCATTATAGCCGCGGGTGTTCGTAAACCCCATCGGAACACGTTGACGTATACTTGAGTTCGTCCGTTTGAAAACATGAGCATGCATCCACACGCCAGCCCATCTTTAGAATCCGTGCCCCAGCTCGATCTCGCCGCGCAGTATGCGGCGATTGGCAGCGAGATTCGCGCGGCGATCGAAAAAGTCCTGGCTTCGCAGCAATTCGTCCTTGGGCTCGAAGGGGCCGCGCTGGAGCAGGAGATCGCCAGTCTATGCGGCGTGGCCCACGGCGTAGGAGTTGGTTCCGGGACCGACGCGCTGGTATTGGCCTTGCGAGCCTGCGGTGTGCAAGCCGGTGACGAAGTACTTCTCCCCCCGTTCACGTTTGTGGCCACCGGCAGCGCCGCGAGTGCCCTAGGAGCAAAACCGGTTTTCGCGGACATCCGGCCGGAAACCTACAACCTCGATGCCGCTGAACTGGAACGCCGCGTCACACGCCGCACCCGCGCGATTGTGGTTGTACATCTCTATGGACTCGCGGCGGATATGGATCCAATCCTGGCCTTCGCAAAGGCCCGCCGCTTAGCAGTGATTGAGGACAATGCCCAGGCGATCGGAGCTTCCTACAAGGGCCGCCGGACCGGATCGCTGGGCGATGCCGCGTGCCTCAGCTTCTACCCCACAAAGAATCTGGGCGCTTACGGCGACGCGGGCATGGTCGTTTCGAATTCACCGGAGCTCGCCGAGCGCATTCAAACGCTGCGCAACCACGGCCAGACGGCGAAATATTTCAGCACCGAGCCGGGCTGGAACAACCGCTTGGACGAATTGCAAGCCGCGATTCTGCGCGTCAAACTTCGCCATCTCTCGAATTGGCAGCGGGCGCGCCAGGCCAACGCTGCCGAATACACGCGCTTGTTAAATCAAATTCCCGGCGTGATGCCGCCGGTCACGCCGGAAGGGTTCGAACACGTCTTCCATCAATATACGATCCGCGTGGAGCGCCGCGATGCTCTGCAGCAATTCCTGCGCGAGCGAAAAATCGGAAGCACCGTCTATTATCCGTATCCATTGCATCTGCAACCGCTCTACGCATCGCTCGGTCACAAGCCGGGCAACTTTCCGCACGCCGAGCGCGCCGCGCAAGAAGTGCTTTCGCTGCCGATGTATCCCGAATTGCGCGCAGAACAAATCGCACGCGTTGTCGAGGCCATCGCCGATTTTTTGAAGTGTTAATTTTTCTTTGGTTTAGAATTATTTTCCCAGGTAAAGAAGTGCCAAAAGAAAAACCCAAAGCCCATCCATGAAATGCCAGTAGTAGGAAGTGGTTTCCGCGACAAGGCTGAGCGAAATTCTTTTCTGATCGGATTTGCGGAAGGAAACGTAGAGAAGTGCGCCTACGCCGCCCAGCAGGTGGACGGCGTGTGCGCCAGTGAAAATATAAAAAAAGCTGCTGGCCTGGTTGCTGGCGATATACACGCCCTGTGCGACCAATTGCCGCCATGCTATCAGCTGTCCGGCAACAAATGAGATCCCCAAACCCGTGGTGAGCAGCCAGAATTTTCTGAAACCAGATGAATCGGCGGAAGAGAGCCGCCGCCGCGCCGCTTCCAGAGTGAAACTGCTCCCGAGAAGAATGAGCGTGTTCGCCAAAAGAATTGGCGGCAGATGTACAGTCACCCACACGTCGCTGCCATGCCGCAAAACAATGAAGGCGCTGGCCAGGGCCATGAAGAACATCAAAATAGATACGAGAGCAATCGTGATTGCCGTGGAGTAGCGCTTGGGCGAGGGAGATTGTTTGCGACCACGATTGTCGTTGTCCCCGCCGCCGTCGTCGCCATGGTCGCCGTCTGGGGGCGGATTTCCACGGCCACCGCCGATGTCTTCGATGATCAGTTCGATTTCCGGAGGTGAGGTTGTGCCGGGCATAATGAAATTTCAGGGCCTCGATCAGCGCGCTTTTGCTACTTCTTCGGGCGACAGGTGCTGGGGTACGAAATCTTCGGCGAGACCGGGCACGCCGAATTCGTAAGCTCCACGATACACCACCGGGTCAGTAGCGCCAAAATCCCCGGCGGGCGGCGGAGAAGGGACGCTCCACTCAAGAGTCGTGGCCCGCCAGGGATTGCGTTCTTCGATTTTTTCGCCGCGGAAAAGACTCCACAGAAAATTGCAGAGAAAAAGTCCTTGCGCGATCACCAGGAGGATCGCGGCGATGGTGATGAACCCGCGGACGGGCGCGACCATTGCGGCGATGCGGCTGCCGGAGTAGAGGTTGGCGTGTGTAAGCAGGCCAAGCCAGTGCATGGGCATGAAGACGAGATAGACGCCGGCGAAGGTGAGCCAGAAATGAATCTTGCCAAGCAACTCGTTGAGGCGGCGGCCGAAGAGTTTTGGAAACCAGAAAAACAGTGCGCCGAGGATGGCGAACGTGGCGGCGACGCCCATCACCAGGTGGAAATGTCCGGTAATGAATTCGTCGCTGACGGCCGCGGCGGCGAGATCGTGCCCCGCGAGGAAGATTCCAGAAATTCCGCCCGCTATAAAGAGAGAAACAAAACCGCTGGCGAACAACATCGAGGTGTTGAGCTGAAGGCGCGCGTTCCAGAGCGTGCCCAGCCAACTGATCACCAGAATCGTGGCGGGCAGACCGAGCGAGGAAGCCAGGAGCGAAAAGACCAGCGGCGAAAATGGATTCATGCCGCTGGCAAACATGTGCTGGCCCCAAACGCAAAACCCGAAGAGACCCACGCCGCACAATGCCAGAACTACGAGGCGTTCCATCCAAACGGGCTTGCGGGAAAACGTGGAGAGGAGATGCGTGGTCAGCCCGAAGCAAGGAAGCATGGCGATGTAGACTTCGGCTTGGGCGAAAAACCAAAACAGGCGCTGCCAGAGCACCGGAAGAAAATTCACGACAAAACCTGCGGGTTGACCGGCAAGAAAATTCAGTGGCGGGAAAAAGTGCGTGGTCAAAAGGCGATCCGATAGCAAGCAGACGGAGGCCGCGAGGAGAATGCTGAAGATCAATGTGCTCAGAATGGCGTTGATGAACCAGGCCCAGACAGTGAGCGGGAGCCGCGCCAGGGTCATGCCACGGGCGCGGAGATCGATGGTGGTAACGCTGAAATTGATGCCGTTGCAGAGAGAGGCGAAGGAGAAGAGCGCGACGCTGGCAATCCAGAAGGTGATTCCGGTTTCCGGAGCGGCCAGGAACGCGATGGTCAAGCCGAGGAGCGAGGCGGCGGTGGCCCAGAAGGAGAGCCGATTTAGTTTGGGAAAGGCCATTTCCCGCGCGCCGATTTGCAGCGGCAGGAAATAGTTGCCGAAGCCGGCCTGCGGCGCAGCGGTTAGCACCAAAAAAACCATGAGCGAGCCGTGGAATGTCGTGAGAGCGGCGTAACGTTCCAGAGAGGATCCGGACAAAAACGGAAGGCGTACGCCGGGCCAGACCAGATGGATGCGCATGAGCAGCGACATCGCCAAACCGAGAAACACGCTGAACAGCGCGAGCCAGAGATAGTTCAGCCCGATCACTTTGTGGTCGGTGCTGAAGACACAGCGGGCCAGAAAGCCAGGCTGGGGCGTCTCCGGTTGATCTGCTTCGCTGTCGTCGTTGGCCATGGAAGCTGGACAAATAGAATACATCGGGGAGGAAAAGACAAGCAGCATACGAGAGGGTTCGAAAATGGCGTGCACCCTCCCCCTCCAAGAAGGTAACTGAGTGGGATGGGAAGATTTTGGAGGAGTTAGATGGACAACCTGGCTGGCGAGCATGGTTTGCGAGGCACCGGATTTGGGCCTCAATTGCGACGCTCACGTTGGCCGTTGTATCGTTGCGTCAGCATGGAGGGACCAATGCAGAAACGCAAACTTGGAAATAGCAATTTGGAGGTTTCGGCCCTCGGACTCGGCTGTATGGGAATGAGCTTTGGCTATGGCCCGGCCGGAGACAAGCAGGAGATGATCGCAGTCATCCGGGCAGCGCTGGAACGCGGGGTCACCTTCTTCGATACCGCCGAAGTCTACGGCCCGTTCACAAACGAAGAACTCGTGGGTGAGGCCCTCGCTCCTTTCCGTGAGCAAGTGGTGATCGCCACCAAGTTCGGGTGGAAGCTTGATCCTAACACTGGCAAACAGGTTGGACTGGATAGTCGGCCAGAGCACATCAAGGAGGTCGCCGAGGCTTCGCTCAAGCGACTCAGGATCGATGCCATCGATCTCTTCTATCAACACCGTGTTGACCCGGACGTGCCAATCGAAGAGGTGGCCGGAGCCGTGAAAGACTTGATCCAGCAAGGCAAGGTGAAGCACTTCGGCCTTTCTGAAGCAGGGGTGCAAACAATTCGTCGCGCACACGCGGTTCAGCCTGTCACGGCACTCCAGAGCGAATACTCGCTGTGGTGGAGAGACCCTGAAGCGGAAATCATACCGACCCTTGAGGAACTCGAGATCGGATTCGTTCCATTTAGCCCTCTTGGCAAGGGCTTCCTCACAGGTAAGATCAGCGAGAGCACGACGTTCGATAGTACCGATTTCCGCAACATCGTCCCTCGCTTTAGCCCAGAAGCTCGGAAAGCTAATCAAACCTTGGTTGATCTGATTAGCAGGCTCGCAGAACAAAAGAAGGCAACACCTGCTCAGATCGCGCTCGCTTGGCTGCTGGCCCAGAAGCCGTGGATTGTTCCAATCCCCGGCACAACCAAGCTGGCGCGCCTCGAAGAAAATATCGGAGCAGCTGCCGTCGAACTCACGCCCGAAGATCTCCGCCAAATCGGCGGCGCCGTCTCCAAGATTACGGTGCAAGGGGCTCGGTACCCGGAAAATCTGCAGAAAATGACCGGCCGCTAAGCGCGAACAATTTTGTTCTATGGTTGCGTTACGCGCCGGACATGTGCTGAGGCGTTCTAGCGGGTTGAGGGTTGGCCACCCGTCAGCCGACAAATTTCCTTGTCAGACTCTCCAGAGTTCGTTATGTTGACCGTCAACTATTAGCTTTACGTACCCGGATGCGTGGGAAAAGACTGAAGCACAGCATCCCCAAGTGAATTGGATCAGCGAGTCCGAAGACTATCTCTGAAGCTGCAGCTTCCCACCCTGGAAGGAAAGAACCAAGGAGCGCTGCCATGCCCTTACGGCTCGACACTGCCGTTCATTTCATTGCCGCGGCAACCATTTTCCTGATTGGCATGGTCAACACCTTGGCGGCCCAGGAGCGCGACCGCAGCAAGGTTCCCGCGCAATACAAGTGGGATTTGACTGCACTCTATCCCACAGATCGGGCGTGGAGGAGCGAAAAGGAAAAGCTTGTCGCCGAGCTGCCCAAGCTTAAGGAGTATCAGGGCACACTGGCCTCCTCTGCACAGCGGCTGGCTGATGCGCTGGAGACGGAAAGCCGCATGGAAAAGGAACTTAGGCGGCTTAGTAATTACGCTGGGTTGATATCGGACCAAGACACTCGTGTGAGCACTTACCAGGGGATGCAGCAGGAAGCAGTTCAACTCTGGTCCACATTCGGGGCCGCTTGCGCCTTCGTTGAACCCGAAATTCTGAAAATGGATAAGGCTACTCTGCAAAGGTTTATTGCTCATGAACCTCGCCTCCAGATTTATCAGCACTATCTTGACAATGTCACCAGGCGTCGGCCACACACGCTTAGTGAAGCGGAAGAGAAATTGCTCGCGGCGTCAGCCGTCATAGCGAATGGACCATCGAGCGCCCATAGCATTTTCTCGAATGCCGATTTCCCTTATCCAACGGTAGTCCTGGGCGATGGCAAGACCGTAAGACTGAACACTGCCGCGTATGAACTGCACCGCGCTTCTCCCATCAGGGGAGATCGGGAAAAGGTCATGGCGTCGTTTTTTGGTGCGCTTGGCGGATATCGTGGAACGTTTGGTTCCATGATGAATACCAGCGTCCAAGCATCAATTTTTTACGCCCGCGCCCGCAACTACAACACAACCCTCGATGCCGCTCTCGACGATGCCAACATTCCGACCTCCGTGTATACCAAACTCCTTGAGGGCGTAAGGCGCAATCTGCCCACATTCCATCGCTATCTGAAGCTCAGGAAGCGCATCATGGACCTGCCGGAATTGCACTACTATGATTTGTACGCACCGCTCGTGAAATCGGTCGACACGGAATATTCCATCGAAGACGCGGAGAAAAATATTCTGGCCGCACTGGCCCCGCTGGGGAAGGAATATGCCGCAGGGGCGAGGCAGGCGTTCTCCGATCGTTGGATCGATTTCTATCCTTTGGAAGGTAAAGCCGCAGGCGGATATATGAGTGGGGATGCCTATGACGTGCACCCCTATATCCTGTTGAACTTCAACGGCAAGTACGAGGACGTGACCACGATGGCCCATGAACTGGGTCACAGCATGCAAAGCTACTTTTCCAATAAGGCTCAGCCCTACCCCTTGGCCTTGTACCCAAACTTCGTGGCCGAAGTTGCCTCCACGTTCAACGAGTCATTATTGATCGACTATATGCTCAAAACCACGATGGCCAGTGCGACCAGGGTGTCTCTACTGGGTAGATATCTGGAAAATATCAAGACAACGTTCTTCCGCCAGACCCAGTTTGCGGAATTTGAGTTGCGCCTGCATGAAATGGCAGAAAAAGGTCAACCTCTCACGGGCGACTCGATTTCGAAACTCTACGCCGAGATTGCCAGAGAATACTACGGCAGCGAGCAGGGTGTCTGTACCGTGGATGACTACGTTGCCTACGAGTGGTCCTTCATTCCACATTTCTACGGCAACTTCCACGTTTACGAGTATGCGACTTCTTTTGCGGCGTCGTCCGCGTTGTCGGAAAAAGTGTTATCAGGCGAACCTGGCGCGACGGAGCGTTACCTGAAATTCATCTCTGGAGGTGGATCGAAGTATCCGATCGATTTGCTGAAAGACGCCGGCGTCGACATGACCACTGACGAGCCACTCGACCTGACGGTAAAAAAGATGAATCGCGTCATGGATGAAATCGAGAAGTTGCTCCCGCAAACGAAGGTCGCACATTGACTCAACATGACATAAAGAAACCGAGATCGGAAAGCAGAGACTAGAGAGCAGAAACTAGAACTGGAAATTGGAAAAGCGAAGAGAAGGCACGATTCCGACATCCGACCAAAACAGTTCCGCAAACTGTATAAAAGTGAACAACGCGCATCCTGGAGAATCTCCAGGATGCGGCACCAGTTGGTCAGCCGGCGCCTAGCGGCGTTTCTCTATTGGTGACCCGCGCGTGAGTTTTTGTCGCATCACGAGGTTGCCGGCTGAGGCCTATGAGAAACCTAGCGCCCCGCCCCGCAGAACGGAACGGTGGTGCTTTTTCCCATGAGGATCATCTTCCCCACATTATTTTGTTTCCTGCTGTGTGCTACTCATGCTTCAGCGCAATCGCCAATGGCGTGCGCAAATGGCGAAGCTCCGTCGCCGTCGCAAGAGGCGAAGCTCCAGCCAGCGGCGCGAGTGGCAAGACTCCAGCAGCCGCCGCTATCGGCAAGACTCCGGTCGCGGCGGCCAGGGTCAAGACCATTGAACTGGGGCTGGGATACTCGTACGTGAGTCATGCAGAGAACCAGTCCAAGCGAGTGGGCTTACAGGGCGCGGATGCCAGCTTCACGATCTGTTTTTCCCGACTGGACATCAAGGCTGATGTGGGTTACGCGCGAGCCTCCAGTGTAATGGGCACGGGGCGGCGCAGCGATGTCCTGAGTTACCTAGTGGGTCCCGTTTTCCATCCCACGACTCGTCGTAATTTTAATACCTACGTTCATGCCCTGGTGGGGGGCGCCAGGGTAAGTGGTCCGATTCTGACTAATGGCGGGTCCATCCTGCTCGGGGATGGACGACGGGCTACGCCTGGGCGGTTGGCGGCGGAACTGAGTACTGGTTGACAGATTCCATGGCCATTCGGACGGGCGCGGACTACCTAAGAACCGCGTACTACGACTCGTCGCTGGTGGTTCGGGGCCAAGGGAACCTCAGAACAACGGCGACGGTGGTCTATTATTTCGGAATGCTGTCGCGGAGAAGGCGATGAGGGCCACCGACGAGAACGTCCATAGTGGCGCTGCGTCTTCGATACGTATTTCTTGAAGCTTGTCCCGAAAACAATTTCATTTTGGACCTCAGGGGCTAAAGCCCCAGAATATTCCGCACTTTTGGGCACGGCTGAGCCGTGCCCTCCCGAGATTCGTAGCCCGCCTGCTGAACATTTGCTTTGAGATGGAAAATGGGTAGAGTAGCGTCTCGCGCCGAAGTCGTGGCGGTGAGAAATATGGATACGGGCAGACCGGCAAGCTACTCGGGCCTCGCCGATAAAACGGTGTTCATCACCGGCGGAGGAAGCGGTATCGGTGCGGCCTTCACGCGCGCGTTCGCGGGGCAGGGGGCTCGCGTAGGTTTCCTAGATATTGCGGAGGAAGCGAGCCGGGCGCTGGTCGCGGAGATTCAGAAAGAGACGGGAACGGCGCCACTCTTCATCGCCTGCGACCTCCGGGACATCGCCGCACTGCAAGCCGCTATCGAGAAAATCCGCGTCGAGTTGGGAGACATCGGGGTGCTCATCAATAATGCCGCGAACGACGAACGTCACAAGCTAGACCAGGTCACGCCTGCGTATTGGGATGAGCGGATCGCGGTGAACGTGCGGCACATGTTTTTCGCGGCGCAAACGGTGGCGCCGCAGATGAAGCGACTCGGCGGAGGCGCAATTATCAATCTTGGCTCCATTATTTGGAGGGTCAAGCAACCGGGCCTCCCGGTATACAACGTGGCCAAGGCTTCCATCACGGGGTTGACGCGAGTGCTGGCACGAGAATTTGGGCCTTTGGGCATACGCGTGAACACACTTTCGCCTGGTGCGGTCTGGACGGAGAGGCAAATCAAATTGTGGTTTAAGCCGGAGTTCCAGGAGGAAGTAATGGCCGGCCAATGTTTGAAGACGCGCGTGCTTCCCAGCGACATTGCGAACATGGCGCTGTTTCTGGCTTCGGACGCGGCGGAAAAATGCACGGCACAGGACTTCATTGTGGATGCAGGGTGGAGTTGAGGGAATGATGAGAACCATCAAAGGACCAGCGATTTTTCTGGCGCAGTTCGCGGGCGATACGGCCCCATTCAACAGTTTGAAGAGCATTGCTTCGTGGGCCACCAAACTCGGCTACAAGGGCGTGCAAATTCCGTCGTGGGATGCGCGCCTGTTTGATCTGCAGCGCGCGGCAGAGAGCAAGGCCTACTGCGAGGAGATCCGCGGCACCGTGGCGGCCCACGGCCTGGAGATCACCGAACTTTCGACGCATCTTCAAGGCCAGCTGGTGGCCGTGCATCCCGCATATGACCTGGCCTTCGATGGGTTCGGGCCGGAAAAGTTGCGGGGCAACCCGCGAGCGAGGCAAGCTTGGGCGGTGGAACAATTAATGCTCGCGGCGCGCGCGTCCGCCAACCTGGGGCTCGCTGCGCATGTGACATTTTCCGGGGCCCTGGCGTGGCCGTACTTGTATCCGTGGCCGCAAAGGCCCGCCGGACTGATTGAAACTGCTTTTGAAGAGCTGGCAGCGCGCTGGCGTCCGATCCTGGATGCATTTGACAAAGCGGGAGTGGATTTGTGCTTTGAGATCCATCCCGGCGAAGATTTGCATGATGGGGTCACGTTCGAAATGTTTTTGGAGCGCGCCGGCAATCATCCAAGATGCACTATGCTGTTTGACCCGAGTCATTTCGTGCTGCAGCAGCTCGACTATCTGGAATTCCTCGATCTGTACCACGAGCGCATCAAAATGTTTCACGTCAAGGATGCGGAGTTTCGCCCGACAGGCCGCCAAGGCGTTTACGGGGGCTATCAGTCCTGGGTGAACCGGGCAGGACGGTTTCGTTCGCCGGGAGATGGCCAAGCGGATTTCAGCGCCATATTTTCCAAGCTGACGCAGTATGGCTTTGACGGGTGGGCTGTGCTGGAGTGGGAGTGTTGCATCAAGAGCAGCGAGCAGGGAGCTGCGGAAGGGGCTCCTTTTATCCAGCGGCATATCATTCAGGCGGCAAGCAGCACGTTTGATGACTTCGCAAGTTCAGGCGCGGATCAACGCGCGAACCGACGGATGCTAGGACTGGATTGAAATGGGGCGAGGGTCATGACAACGAACACACAGTCAACTGATGCAGCAAACCGGCGCCTCCGGCTAGGTATGGTCGGCGGCGGACCGGGCGCTTTCATTGGAGCGGTGCACCGCATTGCGGCGCGGCTCGACGATCGTTTCGAACTGGTCGCCGCGACGTTGTCTTCCAATCCGGAGCGAAGCCGCGCCGCGGCCCGTGACCTGCATATCGCGGCGGAGCGAGCATACGGAAGTTTTGGGGAAATGGCTGCGGCGGAAGCGAGGAGGCCGGACCGGATTGACGCCGTCTCGATTGTCACGCCCAATCATCTTCATTTCGGGCCCGCAAAGGCGTTTTTGGAGGCGGGCATTCATGTCATCTGCGATAAGCCGCTGACCACGACGGTGGAAGATGCGGTGGCGCTGGCGCAGATGGTTCGGCGCAGCGGGCTCATTTTTGGCCTGACGCACAATTACACGGGCTATCCGCTGGTGCGGCAAGCGAGAGAGATGATCGAAGCTGGGGAACTTGGCCTCATTCGCGTGGTGCAAGTGGAGTACGCGCAGGATTGGCTGACTACTCCGCTCGAGCAGACGGGACAGAAACAAGCGGCGTGGCGCACGGATCCGGCGCAGAGCGGGCCTGCGGGCTCGCTTGGGGATATTGGTACGCACGCGTACAATATCGCGTGTTTTGTAACGGGACTTCGCTGCGATCAGGTGGCTGCCGACGTGTCCATTTTCGTACCGGGGCGGCGGCTCGACGACAACGTGCAAATGCTCTTGCGATTTGACGGCGGCGCGCGCGGAATGTTGTGGGCGAGCCAGGTGGCTGTGGGAAATGAGAACAATCTGCGCTTGCGCGTCTATGGAGAGAAAGCGGGAATCGAGTGGGGGCAGGAGAATCCGAACTATCTGCGGTTTACTCCGTATGGGAAGCCGCCGGTTACCATTAGCCGCGCTGGGGCTGGAGCGACGGCGTCTGCGAAGCACGCTAGCCGCATCCCGTCTGGGCATCCGGAAGGATACCTGGAGGCGTTCGCGCAACTTTATGCGGACTTGGCGGAACAGATTACGGCGCGGAACGCGGGGCGGGCTCCGAAGCCCGCGTCGTTGCTCGTACCGGGCGTGGAGGACGGCGTAGCGGGAGTTCAGTTCATTTCTGGAGTCCTGGAATCTTCGCGCCGAAACTCGGCGTGGGTGAATCTGCCATCGTCCCGGTTGTAAGGCGGACGGCCCACGCTCGGCGGGCCCCAAGTTACAGCGCGGCCCTTCGAGGCTAAGGGTAAGCGAGGCGGGGTAGAAGGAAACGGAAGAAGGCGTCGGGGCTGGAGTCGAGACAGACTTGTGCGTTGGGAGGGCCCGATTCAGTCCGAGTAAAACCTTTGTCGTCGACGCGAATGTGTATGGGTTGGACGGGGCAGAGGCTGGGATTCACGAGGAAGGCGATGGTCATGGGGTCGAACAGAGTCGGCGTTTCCTGGCCCCACTGGTGATAGAGCAACGTGAGGGCATCGGTGAGCGGCGTGCCTTGGCTGAAAAGGAACGCACGCTTGACCTCGTCCAACTTCAATTGGGTGGAGTCGAGCGGCATGACGAAGAGGGGCACTCCCGAGGCGAAGAGTTTTTGGGCGGAAGGAATGTCATTCAGGATGTTCCATTCGGGTTGCGGAGGGCGCGGAGGCGTGTAGCCGAGATCGCCATAGCCGCGCTTGATTGAGCCACCCATTATGACTACGCGCTTGAGCTTGCGAAACGTGGCCGCGTCCTTGTCGATAGCGGCGCCGACATTCATCAAGGGGCCGATGGCGATCAGGGTGACCTGACCCGGGTAGCGGCGAATCTGTTCTAGGAAAAAACCGACAGCGTCGAGATGAGATGGCTTCGCATCGTGCCCGCCTTCGGCGTAGCGGCGCTGGGTGAACGTGCCTTTACTCGCCGTGGGCGTACCCGCTGCCACGGGGATCTCCGGGCGACCCTCTTCGGCAAGGAAGCGATCGACAAGCTTTGCGCGGGTTTCGGTGTCTCCGAACGTGGTGGTGATACCGATGATTTGCAGCTCCGGGCTGCGCAAGGCCAGAGCTAACGCGAAGGCGTCATCGACGTCGTCGCCGATGTCGGTGTCAATGATCACTTTTTCGGGGACGCCGGGGGTCGGAGAAGATTGGCCGCGACAGGTGAGTGAGACCAATTGCATTGCACAACCTAAGATGCAAGTCAGGAACGCTGGGGACTTGGGCATACGAGATCGTCTGAGCTCCGATGCTTACCGCGCCCACTGCGACGGTTTGAGCGGGAAAGAGATGAGTCTATCATGAGGCCAGACGAAGGAAAGGCACACGATGGGTGTGGCCGGGCGCGGACTTTCTTTGAAAACAAGGGCAGCCGGCAACTTTTCTCGGGCCTACGGGTTCATGGGGTTTAGGGTTGGGTGTGCATACGTAACCCGTTGATTCTGTTGAAGTAATGTAAATTATCCATATTGCCATGCAGCCAGGGAAAGAGTAGTTTTCGCGAATCGAAGCTTTGCTTGGGCCTGGCGCAGCAAACTCTTCTCGTGTCCCAGGGCTTCAGGTTTTGCATGCCGGCCCGCAAACCGGGAGGTAGCACATGCGACGAATTTCAGCGTATTTGATTTTTTCCTTGGTGTTTCTGGGAGTCCAAGCAAGCACGAAGGCGCAGGACATCCTGGTGCCCGCCGGGACGCTGCTCAAATGCACGCTCGACGAACCAAATTTTTCCTCAGCCACTGCCGAAGTTGGTGATCCTGTGGTCTGCCACTTGAGCAGCCTCCGGGAATTCGGACAGAATGTTTTTCCCCGGGGAAGCTACCTCGGAGGACACCTGGAGGCAGACAAGGAGCCCGGACACTTCGTCGGCAAGGGCTACCTGAAGATGGAATTCGACCGTATCGGCTTCCCTAGTTCCGATATTCCCGTTCCCAGCAAAGTCATTGCTGCCAAGGGATACCAAGTGGATCGTCACGGGGACATTGTGGGCCGCGGCCACAAAACGCGAGACATCGTGGAATGGCTCATCCCTCCGCTGTGGCCTTGGAAGATCATTATGCTGCCTGCCCGCGGCCCACGACCCACGCTGAAAGGCGAAGAGCAAATCACCGTGCGCCTAATGGACGATATCCAAGTGCCTCGTCTGGTGGCTTCTGCTCAGTCTTATGAAAGGCCCGCCTCTTACGACCGGCCGCCGCGTCCAATCTATAGGCGGCAATCTTTTGACCGGCCGCCGGCCCGTGACAAGCAGCGATCCCCTGAACCTGCGCAAACAGTCATCGACACGCCGGAAAACACCATCCCCGATATCACCTACGACGCCCAGAGCAGTCCAGCTCAGCAGAACCAGCCAAGCATTCCGGAGGCTTCGACAGCACGAACGGAGCCATCGGTTCCAGCTTCGAGCACTGTTCGCCAACCGCTGCGGACCAGGTGGATCGCCCTCAAGCCGGGCAGTGTGTACGAGGTCGCGGATTACCGCATCCACCAAGGCAGCGTGACTTATGTTCTTGCAAGCGGCGCTGCTGGCTCAGTGGACATCACCGAAGTGGATTGGCGCAAAACGTCTCACCTGAACGCTGAGCCAACCGCCTCATCGGTTGCAACTCGCGCTGCTCTTACAGAGCCAATTTCGGGGCGCGATTGAGTTTGCGATTTTCGGGAGCGATCGCGATCCGACAGGCGGGTGGTCCAGCGATAATTGTTCCGGGGATGCCCTTTTGTCTCGTGGCGCGGCGTTACTGCTCGGGGAGTTTTTCTTCGAGTTCGCTGGCGAGCTTGTGGACGTCCGTGGTTTCGCTGAATCCTTGAACCTGCCGGGTTGCGGATTTCACGTCGACGCCGGCGTGTTGACAGAGCCTTTCCAGCATCTGGAGCATCATGGTGAGCTCCTGCTCGGCGAGCATGCCGACCTGAAGATCGAGATGAGAGCGCCGCTCGGCCTGGCGAGCCATACGATTCTAACTGATCAGCACGAAAATGGTGAGGAACACGCTCTCCGAGGCGACAAATAGCGACAGCATGCCGAAGGGGAAAGGATCGAAAGCTTTTACGCCGGGAATCAAACGGAGATTCACCGCGCTCCAGGCCGTTGTGTTGGGGCCTCGTTGTCAGCGGGATAGATGATGATCTCGACGGTGCCCCAACATCCGCCACGACGGACTCATTGGGGGTCGATTTCGTTTAGGTAAGGATGCAAAATCCGGAGAAACCATAAGAGGAGAGCCCTTCGGCTTTGCTCCGGGGGAAATTTCGCTTTCAGCGAGATTTTGGTGCGGTCGAGAGGACTCGAACCTCCACGCCTTGCGGCGCTAGCACCTCAAGCTAGTGCGTCTGCCAGTTCCGCCACGACCGCGTCGTCCTCCATCGTAAAGGCATCGGCGAATGGTGTCAAACGAGGAAAGGGAAGGTGCACTGAAGTGTGCCCCTACAAGAATAAGAAACTGAGATGGCAACGTTAAGCCGCCGTTATGAGCCAGGAAACCGAGTTACGGTTTCTTGGGCGGCGCGGATGCGGGCTGCGAAGTTGGCGGAGCCTGTTGCGTCGTTGGTTGCGAACTAGCAGGCGTTTGTGATGCCGGCTGGGAGGCGGCTGGCTGCGTCACCGGTGTTGTTGCAGGAGTCTTCGCTGGCGTGGTCGGCGGAGCGACCGGGGCCGGCTTCGGCGCGGGTTGTGAGACTTTTTGCAGGATCGAGCTGCCCTGTCCTACGGCCTTGTCGGTCCGAAGAACGAGCGCCATCGCACAGAGCATAAACATGATCGCGCACCACGTAGTAGCTTTTGAGAGGACGTTGGCTGCGCCGCGGGGGCCAAAAGCGGTCTGGCTGCCTGCGCCACCGAATGCACCTGCGAGGTCCGCGGCCTTGCCGCTCTGTAGCAAGACGACGATGATCAACACCAGACAGTTCAAGATGAAAAACCCGGTGAGCAGCCAGCCGGCAAACCGGAAGCCAAGAACAATGATGCCGAATCCGATGAGCAGGGCTATGGCCCACTTCACTGCCGCTTTTGCATCCATTTCAAGAACCTCTATCAAAATCGAGTGATTGCCGGGCTGAAGCCCGGCCTCTACTTAAAATTTACGATCGCCGCGAACGACTTCGTGTCGAGGCTTGCCCCGCCCACAAGCGCGCCGTCCAATTCTTCCTGCGCCATCAATCCCTGAATGTTGTCAGGCTTGACGCTGCCGCCATAGAGAATCCGGAGGGCCGAGGCATGATGTACGGAGAACTGCTGACCCGCGCATCGCCGGAGAAACCGGTGAGCAGTCGCCGCAATTTCCGGGGTTGCCGTACGGCCGGTACCGATTGCCCAGACTGGCTCGTATGCAATCAGAATACGGGAGAACTCATCGGGGGTCAACGCGCCGGGGCCGCCCGTGAATTGCCGGAGGAGCACTTCTTCGGCTAGGCCGGCGTCGCGGTCTTCCTGCATTTCACCCAAACAAACAATGGGAGTCAGGCCGGAATCGAGCGCGACTAGCGTCTTCTTGGCGACGTTGTCGTCCGTTTCACGGAAGAGCTGGCGGCGCTCGGAGTGGCCGATAATGACGTAACGGCAGCCAGCCTCGGCGAGCATGGGGGCGGAGACTTCGCCGGTGAACGCACCTTCCTTGCTCCAGGAGACGTTCTGGCCCGAGATGGCGATGTTGGTACCTTGCGCCGCTTCGGCAGCCGTGGAGATGGCCGTGAAAGGAGGGGCGACAATGATGTCGCAATGCTTGGAGTTTGCGACTAACGGCGTGAAGGCCGAGAAAAATGCGCGCGTCTCCGCGAGCGTTTTGTACATTTTCCAGTTGCCGGCGATTACGCGGCGTCGCATTTGAATACCTCCAAAGATAAAGCGCACAGGCAGGAATGCCTGTCCCACCCGAGCGAAAGAATCTGTGCGTTCATTTGTTGGTGAGGGCTTCGACTCCGGGAAGTTTGCGTCCGGCGAGAAATTCCAGGGAAGCGCCGCCGCCGGTGGAGATATGGGAGATTTTGTCCGCGAGGCCGGAGTGGTGGACGGCTGCGACGGAGTCGCCGCCGCCGACGATGGAAGTTGCCCCGGTGATTGTAGCGGCAGCGACGGCTTTGGCGATCTCGAGCGTGCCTTTCGCAAAAGCGGGCATCTCGAATACCCCCATGGGACCGTTCCAGACGATGGTTTTTGCGGGAGCAATTTTCTGACGATAGGCCTCGATAGTCTTGGGACCGATATCCAAGCCCGTCCAGCCGTCGGGTGTGGCCGAGACGGAGACGGTTTGCGTCGCGGTGTCCGCTTTGAATTCCTCGCCGACAACGTGATCGACGGGAAGCAGGAGCGGAAATTTCCTCTGCCTTGCTTCGTCGCGCAATCGGCGAGCAAGTTCCAGCTTGTCATCTTCGACGAGCGATTTGCCGATAGGCTGGCCGTCGGCTTTGAGGAAGGTGTAAGCCATGCCGCCGCCGATGAGCATGGCGTCGGCAATTTTCATCAGATTTTCGACGACTTCGATCTTGTCGCTGACTTTGGCGCCGCCGAGAATCGCGACGAAGGGACGCGCGGGATTGGTCACCGCTTTGCCGAGGTAGGCCAGCTCTTTTTCCATGAGCAGCCCTGCAGCGGCTTGCTGCACGAAGCGCGTGATGCCAACAACGGAAGCATGCGCGCGATGAGCGGAGCCAAAGGCGTCGCAAACGTAAACGCCGTCACAGAGCGCGGCGAGCTGTTTCGAAAAGGCTTCGTCGTTTTTTTCTTCGTCGGGATGGAAGCGCACGTTTTCCAGCACGAGCACTTCCCCGTCGCGCAAGGCCTTGCTCTGGCCTTCGGCGCCTGGACCGACGCAATCCAGGGCGAAGGCGATCGGCTTGCCGAGCAACTCTTCCAATTTTTTGGCGGCGGGCCTCAGAGAATATTTTGGATCCGGGCCGCCTTTGGGCCGGCCGAGATGCGAAGCAAGCACGAGCCGACCGCTCTTTTCGATGGCCAGGCGCAGTGTCGGCAGAGTTTCGCGGATGCGCGTGTCGTCGGTAACGACCCCGTCTTTCAAGGGAACGTTGAAGTCCACGCGGATGAAAACGCGTTTGCCACGAAGGTCGAGGTCGTTGATGGTGAGCTTGGTCATGATTCGCGAGTCGGGAGATCAGAAAATAAAGAGGACAGACTAAAGTCTGTCCCACATTTAGAATTTAGAGGCCAGGAGCTTGATCAAGTCGCGGCAACGGCAGGAGTAGCCCCACTCGTTGTCGTACCAGGCCAAAACCTTGACGCAGCGGTCACCGACGACTTTGGTGTACTCGGCATCTACGATGGAGGAATTCGAATTGCCCTTGAAGTCGGCGGAGACGAGCTCTTCTTCGGTGTAAGCAAGAATACCTTTCATTGGTCCGCTGGCCGCAGCTTTGAGGGCGGCGTTGACGGATTCTTTCGTGGCGGGCTTGTCAACGAAAACGGTCAGGTCCACGACGCTGACGTTGGGCGTGGGCACGCGCATAGCGTAGCCGTCGAGTTTGCCTTTTAGCTCGGGGATGACAAGGTGCAGGGCTTTGGCCGCGCCCGTGGAGCTGGGAATCATGTTGATCGCAGCGGCGCGAGCGCGGCGCAAATCCTTGTGGGGGAGGTCGAGGAGCTTCTGATCGTTCGTGTAGGAATGGATCGTGGTCATGGTGCCGCTGTGGATTCCAAACGTTTCCAGGAGGACTTTGGCGACAGGTGCGAGACAGTTTGTGGTGCAGGAAGCGTTCGAAATGACGTGGTGCTTCGCAGGATCGTAGGTTTTGTCGTTCACGCCGAGGACGAAGGTGGCGTCCGGGCCGTCGGCAGGCGCGGAGATAATGACTTTTTTCACCGGCGCGCGAAGATGCTTCTTCGCGTCGGCCCCCTTGGTAAAAAGACCGGTGGATTCGACGACGATATCCGCGCCGACCGAGGCCCAGTCAATTTCGGCAGGATCTTTCGTCTTGAAAACCTTGAAGCTCTTCCCTTCCACGGCGATGGTGTCTTCGGTGTGCGTGACGGCGTGTGGAAGATTGCCGAGGACGGAGTCGTACTTCAGAAGGTGCGCGAGCGTCTTGGCATCGGTGACGTCATTGACGGCCACGAATTGAATGTTCTTGTCATCGAGCGCGGTGCGCATGATGTTGCGTCCGATGCGGCCGAAGCCGTTGATGCCGACCTTAATGGCCATTACTTCCTCCGATGAGGTGTCAAGAATTGCGGCAATACAGGAGCGAACGACAGCCGCAGGCGAACAAGAAATGCTATGGGCTGCGTGGACAAAAGTCAAACGCACGGAAAATTGGGCCGCTATAATGGCCCGCGATGAAGGAGTGGGCACCTGCAACGGCATTGCGCTGGCTGTTCGATCCCGAACGCGCCGCCGCGGACCGCTTGATCCCTCGCTGGATTTTCCTGCGGGCGCTGGGGCTCATCTATTATTCCGCTTTCTTCTCGCTGGCTTTTCAAATTCGTGGATTGATTGGGCTGCACGGAATTCTTCCCGCCAACGAATATCTGCGAGCCTTGTTCGAACGATTCGGCCATGCGAGCTACTGGTACGCGCCGACGCTGCTGTGGTTTTCAAGCGGGTCGCGGGCGCTCATGGTGATTTGCTGGGCAGGAATGATCGCTTCGCTTTTGTTGGCCTTGAATTTCTGGCCGCGCGGCATGCTGGCGATCTGTTTTGCGTGTTTCCTCTCGTTTGTCAGTGCCGCACAGGATTTCTCCGCCTACCAGTCCGATGGGATGCTACTGGAAGCGGGATTCATCGCGATGTTTCTCGCGCCGGCCGGTTTTCGCCCGGGTTGGGGCGAACACAGCAGACCTTCGCGCGTGAGTGTTTTTCTGCTGGTCTGGGAATGCTTCCGTATCTATTTCGAATCGGGCGTGGCGAAGATCCTGGGTGGCGATCCGCAGTGGCAGAAATTCACAGCGCTCGACGAGTATTACCAGAATGGTCCGCTGCCAACCTGGATCGGCTGGTACATGCAGCATTTCCCGCATTGGTTTCATGCGGCGACGTCGTTTTTCACACTGGCGCTCGAACTCGTACTGGTGTGGGCGATGTTTCTGCCGCGGCGCATTCGAATTGCAGGCTTCTTCATCTTGACAGTCTGGCAAATCGGGATCATTCTCTCCGCAAATTATACGTTCTTGAATTACCTCGTGCTCGCGCTGGGGATATTGCTGCTCGATGACCGCTTTTTGTTCCGCTATTTGCCATCATTTTTGAAGAAGAGCTACCTGGCCACCAAGGAGGCGAAACCGTTCTTGACGCCAAAGCAGGAACCACCTTGGCGTAAGAGATTCGGCGCGCAGATCTCTGCGCTGACGCTCGCGGTTCGTGCCGTCATGCTCTCCTGGATCTTTTACGCCGCGCTGGTCGAACTGATATGGATGGTCAAACCAGTGCCGCTGCCCTCCGCACCCGTGACGGCGCTGGAACCTTTTCGCATCGCCAATCGCTATGGGCTGTTTGCGATCATGACGAGAGGCCGCTATGAGATTGAATTCCAAGGCTCGGACGACGGGCAAACCTGGCTCATCTACCCCTTTCGCTTCAAACCGCAGGATCCGGCCAAGGCTCCGGGAATTTATGCGCCTTATCAGCCGCGCTTCGATTGGAATTTGTGGTTCGCTTCGCTGAGTTCGTGGCGCCAGGAACCCATCATCGTGCGCACGGAACAGAGTTTGCTTCGTGGCGATGGCGATGCGCTCTTGCTGTTTGCGGGCAACCCGTTCCCGCATGGCCCACCGCGCCAAGTCCGCGCCGTCCTCTGGCAGTACTGGTTCACAACCCCAGTGGAAAAGCGCGCGCAGGATATGTGGTGGCGGCGTCAACTGCTCGGGCTGTACGCGCCTACACTCGAGCGCGAAGCCGACGGAAGAATTGTCGTATTGGAGTGGCCGACGGCGATGGAACTGAAAGAATGACCCTACTGCGGGAACTGCTTGATGCCGGTCACGCGGTCCCCCGTGAAGCGGACAAAAACCGTCCGCGAGGGCGGCTGGCCGTAGATCCAATCCTCGATGTCGTTGCCGTCGGGGTCGCGTTCACGCACTTTGTGGTCGGGCTTGCCGATGGCTGCGACCACTTCTTCGCGGTCCATGCCGAGAACGGGCTTGCGCTCCTGAATGGCTTTCTTCATTTCCGGCGGCAAGGTATCGAACCACTGCACCGCAGCGGAGCGCTCCTTCGCAAAATTGAGGAGCGGCGAAAGGAGCTGCTTCAAATCCTCCGGACTTAGATCCGGAATGGGCTTGCTGAATTCCACGAAAATCGTGCTGCCCATGCCGGGCTGCAAGCCCGGCGGGCCCTGATCCTGCGTCGAAGAGGGCTGCACGCTGGGCATGGTGCCGCCGAGACTGACCTGGATGTGGTCACGCCAGCGCTTCCTGCCACGGCCGCCACCGTTTACATCCACGACTATCTGATGGGCGCGGAATTCGAGTCTGGTGATCTGCACCTTGTCGCCCGTGTTCACCGCCGCGCCGTGCGTGGCTACGGAGCGATCCAGTAGTTCCGCATTCAGCGGCTTGTCAACGTAAATCAGAAACCCTTCTTTTCCCGCTGGCATGGGCTTGACGGCTTTGGCAAATTCGCCGGAAACGTAGCGAATCAGCGAAAGTTTCGAATTGTCCTGGAGCGTGGCGTTGGCAGCAGGGCCCGAAGTTTTTGCCGGAGACTGCGTCCCGCTCTGCGCGTCATTCGAGGATGACGCCCCGTTGGGGAAAAGCGGGATGTCCCCGTCCGGCGGAAAACTTGCGACTGGGTTCACAGGCGGACGAAGGCTGTTGACGCGCGGAACGTCCGCGTCAGCGAACAGCAGGAGGGCCATCGACAAGGCGTGCCAGCTCGGCATAATCGGCGCGGACCCGACCGGGTCGGTCCGCATCCCTATTCCCTATTCTACGATGCCACGAGGCCGCTGAATAGCTGCCAGCCTCTGGGGGGACGCCTGTATTTTACCAGTACTTGCAGTGAATGGAACCGGGAGTCCTGCAGGTCGATCCGCACCTGAACCCTCAACGAGAGATGACCTGTACGCCCTGGCGGTCAATGGTCATGGGTAGAACGGCGCCGCCAGCTTCGCCAATGGCCTTCTCCACGCGTTCCCGGGCATCCGGGTCTATGAGAAGGACAACGCATCCGCCGCCGCCCGCGCCGCAGACTTTGCCAGCCAGCGCGCCGTTTCGCCGAGCGTTTTCAATGACGCGATCAATGGTCTTCGTCGAGATGGTGGGCAGGTTGCGCTTTCGAAAGGACCATTCTTCGCGCATCAGGCGGCCCGCTTCAGGCCAGTCGGGCTTTTCAAAAGCCAGGCGCATTTTCTGCGCGACGTCAGAGATGCGCTCCAAACTGTTCTGGACTGCGAGCTTGCCCCCGATGTGCGCCTTGTAGACCTCCCAATTGTTGATGCCGTGCTGGCGCGGCTTCCCGGTATAGCAGACGACCACGCGGCGCTCGAGTTCGTCGAGATTCACGCGAAGCTCGACGCGGTGCTCCCCTCCGGGCGGAAGTTCGATGGCCGCAGCGCCCCCGAAGGCCGGCGGATAGTGATCCTGCGTCCCGGTCGGGACGTTGATGACGATAGCTTCGGCGTCGCGACTGATGTGGATCCAATCGACCTTGCTTTTGCCTGCCCCGGTGAAGCGATCGAGCGCGGCGCAAATGGCCACGGCCATGGCGCTGGAGCCGCCGATACCTGCGCCGGCGGGAGCCTCGGAATC
>WNFG01000812.1_pt1 | contig 39363 bp, 36 predicted proteins | sample 5400431 | NCBI WGS metagenome assembly WNFG01 (sample SAMN13153346, study PRJNA577476) | soil metagenome | isolation source: 120 cm saprolite under Douglas fir tree site 2 hole 3 replicate 2 | place: USA:California | collected 2015-04-18
GTAATTAAAATCCTTGGCCAGCTTGATCCAATTGTGCCGCTCATGGGGAGTCAGGTTGGTGGCATCCACATAATTCATGGGTCGCCTGGCAATTAGCCGCGCCTTCAGCATGGATCGTAAGTTGGAAAAAACCAGGTCTTGAAAGCGCTGTTCTTTGGGATCATCGAACAGCAGACTGCGCAACAAGTCACTCGAAAGAGGGGTGACATCGTGGCGCTTGAACCACGAACTCTTGCCCGAACCCGGCAGCCCAATCGCCAGCACAACTGTTCCTCGAGGCACTCGCGATACGGGTAGCGCGGCTGCCGCAGACTTTGCAGGCGCTCCCCCCGCCGGTGCCGGCATTTCTAAATCTTCCGCCACCGCCCTAGTAGGCTCGGACAAGCCTGCCGGTTGTGCAGCGCTTTGACCGCGCTGTCCGGAGCCACGGCCGCGCCCACCCCGGCCTCTGCGACGTCGCCGTCTCGCAGGCTCATCAGTTCTGGCCGGTGTTGGTAATGGATCTCGCGTTTGACGCTGCGCTGATGTTTGAGACGGTGCCACATGCTCCATCTCTCGCGATTCCAGCAGTTCTGGTTGCGTCTCTTTTTCTTGAGCAACAGGGCGTGATGTTGTTGCCTCTCCATAAAAATCGGGCTGTAGCGGAGCGGGCTTTTGATCGCCGGCTTGGGTTTTTTCCGGTTCTTTCTTGCGGCGCTTCATGCGCTCGCGCATCCATTTGCGCATGTAGCGCTTTTAACACACCACTGTGCTCTGTAGCAATCTGCAGCGAATCACGTGCAACGGCTCAAAAGGGCGAGATCGTCTAGCCGACATTTCTCTTGGTGAATATCGTTGCAGAATAGGTGGCGAAGTCTCTCGTAGAATAGCTAAGGCATGGCTAACCCAGTTCCGTCCAAGATTCAAGGCCAGAAGTACATCAGTCTGGCCAGCTTCCGCAAAAACGGGACCGCCATCTATACACCTGTATGGTTTGCAGAAGACAATGACAAGCTCGACATCATGACCCGTAGCGACTCGGGAAAATACAAGCGCATGCGAAATAATCCTCATGTTCGGGTCGCACCGTGCACCATGCGCGGTAAGATCACCGGCCCGGAGTTCGCGGCAACCGCCCGCATATTGCCGCCAGAAGATTGGCCTCGCGCCCGCAGATTGCTCCAGCGCAAGTATTGGCTGATGAGATTGTCTTTCTTGTGGAGCAAAAAGAACGTCTTTGTAGAGATCGTGTTCGACTGACTTCATGATGCGACTCGGGCCGCCTGGCGGCCTAAACTCCGGCATTGTCAGAATCCAGGGACTTCGGTCCTGCGACGCTAAGACCATGGCGAATGTTACTACTCCGTGTAGTGATAGTAGAGTCCAAGTGGCATTCTCGTCCGTTGTGCAGTACGGGGCGAGAGAACGCCTACCACCGGTTACAGCACACCTCATTTGCCCCGCGCTCAGTTCCCCTGTTACCATTTTCTTTCTATCCACGTTCCCGCAGTTTTTCTCCAGGTTTCCATCACCCTTTCGGAGGCAACATGGCTGTCAGAGTAGCTATCAATGGTTTTGGACGCATCGGCCGCAACGTACTGCGCGCCTCTCTGAACGATTCCAATCTTGAGTTCGTTGCGGTCAACGATCTTACCGACCCAAAAACCCTCGCACACTTGTTGAAGTACGACTCCATTCTCGGGAATTTGCCACACAAAATCACAGCCGGGCAGGACTGCATCAAGGTCGAGGACAGGACCATTCGCGTGTTTGCGGAAAAAGATCCAGCCAAGCTCCCGTGGGAAGCGGTGGGCGCACAAGTGGTGATCGAATCTACCGGACGATTTACCGACGCTGCGGACGCTAAGAAGCATATGCGCGGTCCAGTGAAGAAGGTCATCATCTCCGCGCCTGCAAAAAATGAAGACTTCACCGTTGTGCTGGGCGTTAACCATGACAAATACGATCCGGCCAAGCATCACATCATCTCGAACGCTTCGTGCACGACAAATTGCCTCGCGCCGGTTGCAAAAGTCATTCATGATGAATTCAAGATCGTCAGCGGCACCATGACCACTATTCACTCCTACACCAATGACCAGGTAATCCTCGACTTTCCTCACAAAGATTTGCGCCGGGCTCGCGCCGCGGCCATCTCCATGATTCCGACCTCCACCGGCGCGGCCAAGGCACTTCACCTCGTGATTCCTGAACTGAAGGGCAAACTCGACGGCTTTGCCATGCGCGTACCGACGCCAAACGTGTCCGTCGTAGACCTGGTCGCATTCGTCGAAAAGAAAACCACTGCTGAAGAGGTGAATGCGGCTATGAAGAAGGCTTCGGAGAATGGTCCGCTGAAGGGATACCTCGGCTACGAGACAGAAGAATTGGTTTCCGCGGACTTCCGCGGCGATTCCCGTTCTTCCATCGTCGATTCACCCATGACACGTGTAGTGGCAGGAAATTGCGTCAAAGTGATCTCGTGGTACGACAACGAGTGGGGCTACTCCTGCCGCGTCCGAGACTTGGTCAATTACCTAAGCAGCAAGGGCTTGTAACATCGTGTAGCGCAGGTACTCTTGCCCGCGGCTTTTTGGCTTTGCTTTGTTAGGCACAAGCATACTTGCCCACTAAGGGCGGAAAACTGCATGTCCAAACTTTCCATCCGCGATCTTCCCCTCAACGGCGATAGCATCTTCATTCGAGTGGACTTTAATGTTCCTCTCGATAACGGCCTAGTCATGGACGACACCCGAATCCGTGAAACCTTGCCCACCATCGAATATGCCTTGCGCCGTGGCGCACGCCTGATCCTCGCCTCCCATCTCGGCCGTCCCAAGGGCAAACCAAATCCAAAAATGAGCCTTAAGCCGGTAGCGGAGCGTCTCCGCATGTTGCTTGACAAAGAACTGCGGCGAGGCGAAAACGTGGGCTTTTGCCCGGATTGCGTCGGTGCCGAGGCCGAGGAAATGGCGGGCAAGCTGGAAAAAGGACAGACGCTGTTATTAGAAAATCTGCGGTTCCATGCGGAGGAAGAAGCCAACGACGAGAAGTTCTCCCGACAACTTGCCAAACTCGCCGATTACTACGTGAACGATGCCTTCGGCACCGCGCATCGCGCTCACGCCTCGACCGTGGGCATCACCCGATTCGTGAAGAAATCGGCTGCCGGACTTCTGATGGAAAAAGAACTGGAGTACCTGGGTCGCGTCCTGCACAATCCCGAGCGGCCTTTCATCGCTATCCTGGGCGGTGCGAAGGTCAGCGATAAGATCGGCGTGATACAGAATATGATGGACAAAGTGGATACGCTGATTATCGGTGGAGGTATGGCCTACACATTTCTTAAAGCAATGAACGACGCCGTGGGCAAGTCTCTGGTTGAGGAGAATAAGCTGGAGCTTGCGCGTCAGATCCTGCAGGATACGAAGACTCGTAAGCTGAAATTCTTGCTGCCGGTGGATCACATCGTTGCCGATAAGATTGACCCTAATGCGGTGGTGCGCATCGTCAGCCCAGGACAGCCGATCGCTGAGAACATGATGGCGCTCGACATCGGTCCTAAAACAGTTGAAGTTTTTGCCGAGGAAATCGCTCGCGCCCGAACCATCGTATGGAATGGACCAATGGGTGTGTTTGAAGTCGCTCCCTTCGCCAAAGGGACATTCAAAATTGCTGAAGCCGTAGCCGACAATGTCGCGGCAACATCAATCGTGGGCGGAGGCGATTCAGTGGCGGCAGTACGTGCCGCAGGCGTGGCCGATAAAATTAGGCACATATCAACCGGCGGCGGCGCGTCATTAGAATTTCTCGAAGGCAAGAAGTTGCCCGGCGTGGAAGCACTCACCGAGAAAGCCTAAGCAAAGTAGATTTCTTTGTGCTGTCACACCCCTAGCGGTCGAATGAAAGCTTCCCCTTCGCGATTTTCAAAATTCGTCTCCGCGACTCCGTGCCTCTGTGGCAAAACGGTGTGAAAGGAATCCATGCCCCGCAAAAAACTGATGGCTGCCAACTGGAAGATGTACAAGACGCCCGACCAGTCCCGCGATTTCTTCCGCGACTTCTTGCCCTTGGTCGCTAATCATGGTCGGGATGAAATTGCAGTCTGTCCGCCATTCGTCGATCTTCGGGCGACGATCGAGTCTTCGAAAGACTCCAATATCTTCATCGGCGCTCAGGATATGCATTGGGAAAAAGAAGGTGCTTTCACCGGAGAAATCTCCGCAGGCATGCTGCTCGCCGTGGGTTGCACGCACGTGATCATCGGACACTCTGAGCGCCGCCAGTATTTCGGCGAGACCGATGACACCGTGAACCTGAAACTTAAAGCGGCGCTTGAAGCCGGCCTCGTCCCCATCGTCTGCGTGGGCGAAGTTCTGGAAGAGCGTGAATCGGGGCTGACCGAAGACGTCCTGCGCCGCCAATGCCTACGGGCTTTCCATGCCATCTCCGGCAAGAAGGCAGCCAAACTCGTTGTCGCTTATGAACCTGTCTGGGCTATCGGGACGGGCAAGACCGCAACGCCCCAACTCGCAAGCGAAGCCCACAGCCTAATCCGCAGCGAAGCCGCCAAAGCCTTCGGTGATACCCTGGCAAATAACCTGCGAATTCTCTATGGGGGCTCGGTGAAACCCGATAATGTTAAGTCCCTGATGGAAGAAGAAGAAATCGACGGCGCCCTGGTAGGCGGGGCCAGCCTGGATCCCAAATCCTTCGCTGCAATCGTGAAGTACTAGCGGAGGTCAAGATTACAGAGCCGTGGATCCGAGCTATAGAAGCAAACGTGTCCTAATTCCAGAGCTTGCTTGCGCAGGGATTGGGTTCCTTTTTGCTATAATCGAAATCTCAAGCAAGTCAGCGGAAGTGGTGGAACTGGCAGACACACCATCTTGAGGGGGTGGCGCCGAAAGGCGTGGGGGTTCAAATCCCCCCTTCCGCACCACAGCTTCAGGATATCGCGCCGCTATCGTAGAGTTACGGGTTTGAAACCATGATTTCATTAATCACCATCGTCCATATCATCGTCTGTTTCTTTTTGATTATCGTGGTGCTGCTGCAGAGCGGCAAGAGCGGTGATATTGCTGCTGCTTTTGGCGGTATGGGCAGTCAGACCGCATTTGGTCCACGCGGCGCGGCCACGGCCCTTTCCAAGGCAACCACCTGGTCGGCGATTATTTTCATGGTGACGTCGATTACCCTCTCGATATTCGCGGTACGCCACACGGGATCCAATTCCGTGCTCGAGAGTGTTAAGCCAGCACAAGGCAAGTCCGCACCGGCAAAGCCAGCGACTCCCCCGCCAACACCACAGCCGCAGGCTCCGACGCAGAAGTAGCTCTTCCGGAGCGATCGTAGTCGCTCTCAGGATCACGGCGGATCCTCATCAATCAGCTAGAATTAATCCATGATTCACGAAATCCTGCCGGTTGGTCCGCTGCAGTGCAATTGCTCCGTGATCGGTGACGAGAACACGCGCGGAGCGATGGTGATCGACCCTGGTGATGATATTGAGGATGTGCTAGCCCTTGTGCGCAAGCACAATTTGCAGGTAGAACAAATCGTGGTTACACATGCCCATATCGACCATGTGGGCGGCGCCATGAAGCTGCGCGCGGCTACCGACGCCCCGATCCTGCTCAACCAAAATGACTATGCGCTGTTGAAAATGCTTGATGTGCAGGCGTCGTGGATCGGCGTGGCCCCTCCTGGTCCAGTCGAAGTTGACTACAACGTTGGCCACGATGAAACCATAAGCGTCGGATCACACAACGCAACTGTGCTCCACACTCCAGGACATACCGAAGGCAGCATCTGCCTCTATTTCCCCGTTGAAAAGAAACTCATTGCCGGAGACACGCTTTTCGCCGGCAGCATTGGCCGTACTGATCTGCCCGGCGGATCATTCAAGAAATTGATGAATTCGCTACACGAGCGGGTGTTAGCGCTTCCCGATGACACCGTCGTGGTTCCTGGACACGGACCCGCAACTACCATTTGGCAAGAGCGGCAGACAAACCCATTTCTTGTAAAAATTTGAACTAGTGGAGGAAGACGCATCTGGAATGGGATAGTGATTTTTCCCAAGCGTCGGCAGTCCCCGCGTATAATGCCAGCCACATATCTGTTATCTAGCGAGCATGGTATCGGTCTGGGGCGTCGCCGCCCAGCACTGGCTCACGCGGTGGGGAGACCGCATACATGGACAGAATTATCTACATTATGTTCGGCTGCTTGATTTCCGTAACTTCAGCACTAACCTTTATCGAAGTGCGGCGCATCCGAAAGAAGATGCAACCCAAATAAGAGCTAAGTTCGTCACTGTTGAAGCCAGAATGCCTGGCAGTGTCGTCGCCGAATTGGTGGTTCGCTACTTGCGAGGAAAGTCTTTTTCGCAGATCTCGCGATCCTTCTCACGGTGGTCTGGCGCAGGATGATGAGCTTGCTCATTCGTATCGCAGCGCCTCAATAGGGTCGAGGTTGGCAGCTCGGAAGGCTGGAAGCATTCCGCTGATAATACCGACCAAAGCAAGGATCACGGTTGCCACCAGCAGGATGTTGGGAGCAACAATAAGCCGGATGTCGCCCGCCTCAGCATGCTTGGCTAATGCGCTGTAGAGCGTCAGCCTGCCGACCGAAAGCGAGACTATGTAAGAGAGCACGACCCCCAATACTCCGCCCACCGCAGTGATCACCATGGCTTCAGCCAGAAATTGGAACAGAATATCGCCTTTAGTCGCACCCAAAGCCTTTTCAACACCGATCTCGCGCGTGCGCTGCGTGACCGATACCAGCATAATGTTCATGAGTCCGACGCCGCCTATGCCGAGCGTTATGGTGCCGATAAACGCCAAAAGAATTTTCAGTCCGAGAGTGATGATGTGGAATTGATCGAGCTGCTTCATGGCATCAAACACGAATACAGCCCGCTGGTCGTCCGATTTGAAGCTGTGCGCCGCGGCTAGTGAACCACGGATAGTCTTGGTAAGTTTTTCGTGGTCCATGCCTTCAAAGTCCAACCAGATACCGCCGACGTAGTGAATGTCCTGTAACACGTCCATCGACTTATATGGAATGTATATGGCGCGATTGATGTCGTCGTCACCTTCCTGCATACGAGGTCCCAAGATACCGATTACCTGGAAAGTGATTCCATTTAAGCGAATCGACTGTCCGATGGCGGGCATCCCGGAAAATAATTTCTCCTTCGCGTCCGATGAGAGCACAGCCACGTGCCCATGTTCCAAACTATCTTCATCATTGAGATAGCGTCCCTCCTCCACTTTGAGGTTCCAGATCTGCTGGACAGCAGAATCAACTCCGTTCACGGGAAGTGTGAAAGAACGCGAAGCATTCTGTGCGGTTACTTGCTTGTCCGATACCCGAGAGATGTGGCGGATGAGTGGCGCTACATTGCGCAGGAGTTCAACGTCGTCGTCGGTGAAGCGAATCTCCACACCGGCTTTATTGCCACCGGCCTGCTGTGAGGTGCGGCCGGGATAGATGCCTACCGCCCGAGCTCCGAAGTTTTCAAAGATGTGCTGGATCGCATCCCCGAAACCCTCACCGTACGCAAGCAGGAGCACTACAGTGGCAATGCCCCAGGCCATGCCGAGCATGGTGAGCACGGTCTTCCGGAGATCATGCCGCATCGCTCCATAAGCTTGTTGTAAGAGATCGCGTTTCATAGCGTATTGACTATTCCTTGCGGAGTGCTTCCACGGGCTGGAGCATTGCCGCCTTGCGCGCGGGATACAACCCCGCGGCCACGCCTGCGAGAGCCAGCGACCCGATGGCCAGGGCCGCGGTCGAAGGCACCAGCTTCGGAGTGTCCCATCCCGGAGGGGAAGGCAGAAATGACAGAGCACCCATAAGTGCCGCGGCAAAACCCATTCCAATACCGCCGCTAAACAGGGTCAGAAATGCGCCTTCCACAAAAAACTGGAACATGATACTGCGATTGGTAGCGCCGATCGCTTTCCTCAGACCAATTTCGTGCGTCCGGTCGGCAACCGCCACCAGCATGATGTTAATGATACCGATCGCACCGAGCGCCAGCGTGACAAGCCCCACACTGCCTAGAAACATGTTCATGGCGTCGAAAATCTTACCCACCTGGTCGGCGGTGCGAATGCTATCCCATTCGTCGAATGCATCGCGATTGCTGTAATCGAACCCATGATTGCGGCCAATGATTTTATGCACTTCATTCTGGGCAGCCTCGTGCAAGGCGCGCGTCTGAGGCTGGTAGTTAATGAAGCTAATGGCATCGACGGTCTCACCGACATCCTTGGGGGGGAAATATTGCCGCATGGTGGCGAAGGGAATGAATATCCGCAAGTTCATGGTGTTGTTATCGCCATGTCCGATGCGTTGTAGCGTGCCAACTACTTCGAAGCGAATTCCATTCAGCAGCAAGGTGCTACCAACCGATGGGCGGCCAGGAAACAGCAGACGTCGTGCTTCATCTCCCAGCACGATCACGGCACGCTTCTGAACGTCGTCGAGGTCATTGAGCCAGCGGCCCTGTGCCATAGGCATGTAGCGAATCTGGCTGAACAACGCTGGAACGCCCATCAACTGGCCGCTGGAGGTAAAAAAGTCGCTGACAGCGCGAATATCTCCGCGAGAAATGACAGGCACGGCCGCTCTCACGTCGGGACAAGCCGCCTTGATGTCCAGATAATCCTTGTAGGTCAAGTAATACTGGCGCAATCCGCTGAAGCTGCCTCCCACGGTAGGAGCCCGCCCACCGAAGATAAACATTACGTTTTCGCCCAACGAGTCAAACTGTTTCTTATTTCCAGAACGAAATCCTTCCCCGAGTCCAACCAGAAGCAACAGTGAGCCTACTCCCCAGGCGATTCCGAACATGGTGAGAAAAGAACGGAGTTTGTGCACCCAGAGCGTGCGCAGGGTCTGGGCGAAGATATCGAAAAGCAAGCGCATTGTCTGTACAGACTATCTCAAAAGTCTGTTTGAGAGAACATAGAGCAACCGCACAAGAACCCGGTTAGTTGCCAGTTTCAAGGCGGGAAGGTTCAAGGTTAGAAGGAGGCGGAATGTTATTCGAAGAAACCGAATTTAAGTAGTTCAGTAGGTTGTCGGCAAACTCTTAGGCACATGCGGACGAGAAACTGCAAGGCGGGGAGGGAACGCAAGTCCCCTCCCCGAGAGAACCCAATTCAGGCGATGGGTTCGATATTCTGAACGTGGATGGTGTGAGTGGCAGAATCCAAGCTACCCGTGACCTTAACTTCCGTACCTTCGTATTTCTTGGCTCGTTCCTGATCGTCGAGCTGCAAGTTGACATTGTCAGTGGTCTTGAGCACGAACCGTTCGCCATCTTTCAAGATCGTTCCATTGAAAGAACGCGCAGCGTCCTGCCTGGATTGGGAGGTCGCGGGCGCCGACTGTTGCGACTGCCGGTCTTCGGGCTGTTGCTGTTGCTGAGTTTGCGGCAGCGGGTCGGGCGATGGCTGTGCTGCGGGCGTCGGCACAGGCGCCTGCATTTCGGAATAGAGGATCGCTGGGGTGGCAGATTGGTCCGTTGCGGGCTGGCTTGGAGAAGATTGTTGGGAGAACGCCCACGGTGTCGATAGGAGCAGAAGCGTTAACAGGCCAATGGCTACACTTCGTAATCTCATGACGCTCCTCCTAAATTGATGACGAACTGCAATTAAATCTCGGAACGGTACAAGACGCTCTCAAACGGGCGCTAAAGGCAGAAAAACTCACTAACTATATTACGGGCAATGACATTCTCGGTCTCTCAGGTAAATTCTGTACAGGAACTGCATCGACACTGTAGTCACCTTAGATACGGGCGTGGTGCTGCTAGATAACTTCTTCAGAAATTACCCGGCCACACAAGGGATGGTAGCCCCGGGGTGAGTCGAACACCCGACCTTCGGTTTAGGAAACCGCTGCTCTATCCATCTGAGCTACGGGGCCACTGGCTTCAGAGGAATCTACATCAGTTTACTGCAATTGAGGTTTGGGTGGTCGAATGCTGCGCATCTGCATCACGCTTTAGAACGTCACCCTTATGCCCAGTTGAGCGGCGAATGGGATACCAACGCTGGTTCCGGGGCCAAAAAAATCTCCCAGCGCACCTGCCGGGAAGCGCACGTCCTTAATGCTGTGAATCGGCTGGGTCAGGGTACAAGCGGCGTCCAGACAAAATGCCGTGGCGTTGCTCAAGCTGTTCGCTGGCAGCGGGAGTGCCGAGATGTCACCCACATAGTTGTTGCCAGGGTTTTGCCTATTGAACAGATTGAAGAACTCCGCGAACGGCATAACGTGGATGCGGTCTCGGATATCAAAGGCGCGGCTGACGCGCAGATCAACCTGCATGTAAGGCGTGCCCCGAAATTGATCCAGTGATGTATGAACACCGTCGATTACGGCGCGATCATTCCCAGTGATGCCGTCATTGTTTAGATCCAATGGCGTGGTAATAGTAAATGGTCGCGCGCTCTCAAACTGTGAAAGGGTCGAGACCTGAAACTTGTAAGGAAGGTCAAGCGTCCCCACGAGCACGAAACGGTGCCGCACATCTTCGCCTGAAGGACCGTGATCTCCGGGTCCGAACGGATTGCGCACGTCGGTGACACCATTCACATAATCAAAAAGTTCACCTACGCCTGCTCCCCAGGTCGTGGCGCGGGCGAAGGTATAGTGCGCGGTGACTTCAAAGTGGCTTACGAGGCGGTGCTGAGCCACGAACGAGATCCCGTTATAGCTAGACCGGTTATCAGTCTTGAACAGGGATATGTTGGGCGCGGTCGCAGGCAACGTAAATCCGCTCGCATACTCGTGGCGACGGTATTGGTGCACACCTCCATGGTGTTCAAAAAAAACATTGATATGCCAATCGTTACTGAATTGATGTTCCACTCCCAAACTCGTTTGTAGCGCGTAGGGAGTGTGGTAGTGGGAATCGATCACGAAGCCTTGGTCCGTGGGCTGCAAGGCATTTGTATTGGGAGCTTTGACAGACCGAAATGCGTCTACCCAGCCGTTTTGCGCCAGATCGTTATAGTACATGCCGATCCCCGCGCGAATGACTGTGTTTCCTGAACGCCCTGGCGCGTAAGCAATGCCGAGCCGGGGAGCAAACGCATGGCGATAGTCATGGGGAATGCCCGCGGCCAGAGGAATTCCCAACGATTGTAACGTCAAGAACGCGGGGTTGTGGTCCTGGTTGACGCCTTCGGCGCGGAAAAGTCCGAAGGTGGTGTCGTAACGCAGGCCGTAGTTGATCGTCAGCTTAGCCAGGATGCGCCATGCATCTTCGGCATACAGGCCCAGTCGCTGGATATTTTGCGAGAAATCTCCGCTCGGGCAAAAAGAATTTGGAGGCGGATTTGGCGGGCAGCCTAGCTGCACGGCATTGTCCGCCAAATCCTGGGAGAACTGGGAAGGATTCGCCACATAAATACTGGGATCTTGCGGGAATTGCACCAGCGTTTCAGGATCATTGGACAACTTCCCGCTTAACACGGGCTCATGGATGAAGTTCACTCCAACTTTTGGCGCATGCGAACTGGAGACGTGCGAGAGGTCATACCGTAACTGATATTTTTGTTGGTCGCGCACCACGGGAAAGGCCGTGATCGGTGTGACAAACTGATTATCGCCGAGTGTTTCAAAGCCGGACGTGGTGTGGAAGGTGGCACTGAAGGGAAATGCCAGTGATAATCCCAAATGCGAATTGCGGTCTTTCACATGATGGAAGCCGCTGGCTTCGAGTGTCAAAGCGGCAAGCCATGTGGGACTGAACTGGAATTGATTATTGATCAGGAAGTTCCCATAGTTCGATGTGGTGGTCGCCCCTGTTGAAGGCAATGTGGATTGCTGGATCAAATCGTTCTGCGTATGGTTGCGGTCCAATGCTCCCCGGAAGAACCATTGCGACTGCGGCGACTGTGCCCAATCGAGTCGGGTGGAAAACAAGGTATCGCGGAATGGCACAGGGACGGAACTCGGCACGGCAATCGAGTCCACACTGATTCCATTTATGTTAATCAGTCCGGCAGCCGCAAGTTGCGAAAGCGCAGAGAACTCACTAAGGCTGTTCGCGCTGTACGCGACGCTGGCATTTTCGCGGACATACTCCAGTGAAGAGAAAAACCACAATTTGCCCCGCCGCAGCGGGCCACCGAAGGTAAACACTTCGTTCTCGCGGGAAAAAGGTTGCTTGGGATTTGGCTCGGGATTATCCAATGGATTACGAGCATTTAGGCTCCGGCCCCGATAGAAAAACGCGCCGCTCCCATGCCATGCGTCACTACCTCTACGAGTACTGATAATCACAGATCCGCCGTTAGTGCGCGAGGTGTCGGCATCAAACTGCGCGGTCCTGATAGAAAACTCTTCCATGGCATCTGGCGAGTAGTTCTGCAGGAAGCCACCGATGTAGTCGTCATTATTGTCGCCACCGTCCACGGAAAGATCGACATTGAGTCCCGAACTGCCGGCAAATGATACGGCTGTGATTCGTGCCTTCGTCGGATCGGAGGGTTCCACTGGCTGAGTCATTGGAGCCAGGTAAGCGATGTTGGCGAAACTTCTATGGGCTAGGGGAATTTCTGCAAGATCCTGGCGCGAGACTGTCGTCTTCTGCACGCTGCTAGTAGTTTCGATCGGCTGAGACGCCAAAGTTTTTCCTATGCCCTCAACGTCTATCTTTTCTGCACTGGCTTGCAGCTTCAGCCTCACTGTTATTGTGGGATTAGAACTTACAGCAACATGCAGCTTGAGATTTGAAACGGCAAAACCAGAGGCCGACACCTCGACCCGATACTCGCCAGGCGGTAGGTCTGCCGTTGAAATGGCGAATCCGGAACGGAAAGGAGGACGCGCGCCCTGGCGACACGCGCGCCGCTCGTATCCTCGACTATGCCCGTTAGAGCTCCCTCAACATCTTGGGCAATAGATAGCTCACTCCACTGAAAGATGAAAAGCAGCAGGGTAAATAAAACCATTCGGCAGAAGGAATCCTTTGTTCGCATATTGCTCACCCCATGAGGAAAGACAATTGTTGTCTAAAAATAGACGCCTGCTGGAGAGCGAGCGGAAGAATCCGCCATCGCCGAGATTATCGACGAAGCCGAACTACTACCAGTGATCGTAGAAGTGCTGTACAAATAAACGATTTATGCAGAAAAGTACGGCATCGGCCGGTGGGCGTGCGTTAGAATGCTGAGCGGATGAAGCTAGATAACAAGATCTTCGGTTGGTGGGGTCTGTCCCGCGGCAATCAACTTGGACCGCTGGAGAAGCAACTGCTTCAAGTGCTCTGGGCCCGCGAGAGTGCGACGGTTCGGGAATTGCTCGGGGAGCACGATATTCGACTGGCTTATACGACTGTTATGACTACGCTTGATCGTCTTTATAAAAAGGGCTTCCTGAATCGAATTGCTGAAGGAAGAGCATTCCGCTATTCGCCTCGTCAGACACTGGAGGAATTTAAAAGGTCAGCAGCCTTGGAAGGTATCCAGCAACTCCTCGGTTCAGAAGCAGCTTCGTCATTGCCACTCTCGTACCTGGTGGAAGCTCTCAGCGAGCGGGATGCACAATTGCTGGACGAACTGCAACAATTGATAGAACGGAAACGTCGAACACTGCGGGGGAAGCACTGATGTTTGTGGCACGCGGGATCGCGGTTTCGCTAACTGTATTCGTTCTGCTGTACATCGCTCTCTCGCTGCTAATTTCTTGCCTATGGAATGTTCAGCGGCGGTGTTCCCGGCAACTTTCGACCACGTGCCCAGCTAGTGTGCTGTTCCTCTTGCGGATCTTTCCTCTCCTGGCATCTGCTTTGATTACGCTTGCTTTCATCGTACCCTCGTTCTGGTTACTGGAGCCTCGGTCAAGTGGCGAGTCTATCGGAAGGATCCCCCTCACACTCGGGCTTTGCTGCCTGATGTTTTTGGCGGCAGGCCTTGTCCGGGCAATTTCAGCACAATCAAGAACCTCGCGCGTTTTAGCTGAGTGGCTGCGCGGAGCTGTGGTTTTCGAAACGGACGGTGCGTTCGCGCCGGTGTTTCGTACTGTCAAACAAGGTCCGGGACTCGTGCTAGCCGGCATACGCACTCCGATGGTGTTGGTGTCTGATGCTGCCGTCGCCGTTCTCAACCGAAGCGAGTTATACACGGCCTTGAAGCACGAGATTGCACATGCCCATTCTCGCGACAATTTAAAGAAGCTGCTGTTTAAGTTTTCTCCCTTTCCTGGGATGGAGGCGCTGGAAACAGCATGGTCCGAAGCTGCTGAAATAGCGGCTGATGATTCCGCAGCATCCACGTTCGCCGATGCGCTTGATCTCGCCGCTGCGCTGATAAAGCTCTCGCGGTTGAGCTTACCTCAGGCCTCTGCCGAATTGACGACGGGGCTGTGCGGGTCCGCAGCATCATTGAATGCCCGAGTGGAGCGGCTTTTCGCGTGGAACGACATCCGAGGTCAACAGACGGACGGCAACCGCTGGCGCTATATCCTGCCACCATTATTTGCAGCCATCGTGTGTACAGCCATCACGTATGGAGCAATGCTCGCTGCATTGCACAATGTAACGGAGTGGCTGGTTCGGTAAGCTCGACAATCCGCTAGGTCGTATCCACTGCCAACTCCTTATATCAGATCATCTTCTGGAATGTTAAGTCTTTACCATTCTCCTGTCGCCGACTATAATCCGCGCAACCCACTCGTCTGATTCAAGAGCTAGCGATTATCCTGTCCCTGGCCAGGAAATTCCACAATCGGAGCCCATCCGAATGCGCCTTAAAGCATTGGCCGCCCTTCTGTGTGTCTTGCTGTTGGGAGCGACACTGGTCAACTGTGGAGGTGGCACGACTTCTGTAAGCAGCCCTGCTCCTTCTAACACAACATCCCCCTCCATTGCCACCCAGCCGACGACTACGACGATAAGCGCGGGCCAAACGGCGACCTTCACCGTGGTGGCGATGGGTTCGGCTCCGCTGACTTACCAGTGGCAAAAAAATGATGTGGCAATTGCTGGGGCAACTTCTTCGACCTATACGACACCGGCGGTCGCTACGGCCGATAACGGCTCTACTTTTCGCGTGGTGGTCAGCAATTCAGCCGGAAGTGTGACCAGCGATGCGGCGACGCTCGCAGTTATTGGTGGTCCTGTTGCCCCTTCGATAAAGACGCAACCAGCGAATCAGATGGTAGTTGCAGGCCAGGCTGCCACCTTCGCGGTCGTGGCAACTGGTTCAAGCCCCTTGAGCTACCAGTGGCAGAAAAATGCTGTGGCAATCTCAGGTGCAACTTCCGCAACCTATACCACTCCTGCAACCACAATGGCGGACACCGGTTTGCAGTTCCGGGTGATCACGAGCAATTCCGCGGGACGCGTGATCAGCCATGCGGCCACACTTTCTGTTAGCTCTAGCCCTGTTGCCCCGTCGATCACTGCGCAACCTGCAAGCCAGACAGTAACTGTGGGTCAGACAGCAACCTTCGCCGTGGTGGCAAAGGGTACGAGCCCTTTGAGCTACCAGTGGCAGAAAAATGGTGCATTAATCTCAGGGGCAACTTCAGCGGCCTATAGCACACCACCTGCGACCTCGGCGGACAACGGCTCTAGTTTTCGCGTGTTGGTTAGCAATTCGGCGGGAGGCGTGACCAGTAATACAGTCACCCTGACCGTACGTGTCCCCGCCAAGACTGATGTATTGACCTATCATAACGACAACGCACGCACGGGCCAGAATTTGCATGAAACAATTCTCACTCTTGAGAATGTAAATACCACTAATTTCGGAAAGATCGGGTTCTACTCCGTGGACGGCAAAGTTGATGCCCAGCCGCTCTATCTTTTCAACATGACAGTCCCTGGCCGTGGGTCTCACAATATTTTGTATGTCGCAACCGAGCACGACATCGTTTATACATTCGATGCTGATACCGGCGCAGTTCTCTGGCAGGTATCTTTGCTAGGCCCGGGCGAGACTACGAGTGACGCGCGAAATTGCGACCAGGTGGCGCCAGAAATTGGTGTTACGGCAACTCCCGTGGTCGACCGAACGAGCGGTCCGAATGGTGCGATATACGTAGTTGCTATGTCGAAGAATGCATCTGGAAGTTACTTCCAACGCCTGCATGCCCTTGACGCAGTTACCGGTGCGGAACTGTTTGGCGGGCCAAAGGAAATTCAGGCGTCGTTCCCAGGGGCTGGCGACAACAGCTCCGGCGGCCGTGTGATCTTTGATCCCAAGCAGTACAAGGAGCGGCCGGGGCTACTTTTACTAAATGGCGTGGTGTACACCTCGTGGTCCTCGCACTGTGATATTCGACCATACACCGGCTGGATCATTGGTTATAACAAATCCACGCTGGCACAGAGCAGCGTGCTAAATGTCACTGCCAACGGTAGCGACGGCGCTATTTGGATGAGTGGGGCAGGACCGGCGGCGGATACCGCGGGGAACATCTATTTGCTGGATGGCAACGGCGCTTTTGATATCACCCTCAATGGACAAGGTTTCCCCAGCAACGGCAATTTCGGCAACTCCGTGCTCAAGCTCTCCACGGTTCCCAGACTTGCGGTTGCCGATTACTTTGCCACATTCAACACGGTGGCCCAGTCGAGCATCGATGCTGACCTTGGCTCAGGCGGAGCACTAGTGCTTCCTGACCTGATTGACGGCTCAGGACACCTACAACATCTGATGCTTGGCGCGGGCAAGGACCAACACATTTACGTGGTAAACCGCGACGCCATGGGAAAATTCAACCCCAGCATCAACAACATCTATCAGGAGATACAGGGCGTCTTTTCAAGCGGTGTGTTCGCCGCGCCCGCTTACTTCAACAACACCGTATACTTCGGCGCAGTGGCAGACAGGATAAAAGCCTTCTCCATTGCCAAGGCGCGTTTGTCGCTCTCACCCACTGGAAAAACCAACAACAGCTTTGTTTATCCGGGCGCGACGCCCAGCATCTCTGCCAATGGTACGAGCAATGCGATTCTGTGGGCGGTGGAGAATGCAAGCACTGCTGTTCTGCACGCTTACAACGCAACCAATCTTTCGCAAGAGCTTTACAATAGCAACCTAGCCGGTTCGCGTGACCACTTCGGAACCGGAAACAAGTTCATCACGCCGACGATCGTGAATGGCAAGGTGTATGTCGGAACCACCAATGGGGTCGCAGTGTTCGGGCTATTACGTTAGCTGCAAGAACACAGTTATCGTCAATGCGTCTCACCGTCCAGAAAATGAAGCACCAAAATATGCGTCTCCCATCTTGAATGGGCACAGACGTCCCCACTCCTCACAAGACTCAGGTGAAAATAGCGTTACCTCTTGTCCACCACTTGCCAGGTGTTTCCTGTCGGCGTGCCGTTCGCTAAAATGAATCATCAACACTCTTGGCTCAACTGTAAAGGACAGAACCGCGTGATTGTCGGAGTTCCGAGGGAGATCTATCCGGGAGAACGACGCGTTGCCTTAGTTCCCATGGTAATTCCCTCTCTGCTGAAGGCTGGCTTTGAAATCGTTGTGGAAGCTGGCGCGGGACGGGAGGCTGGTTATCCAGACGCTCATTACATCGAGAAAGGCGCGAAGATTGTGGCGGAACGCGCTGCCGTGTTTGCGGCGGCGGACATTATTGTCCAGATCTTGTGTTATGGATCCAATGACGTTACCGGCAAAGCAGATCTTTCACTCTTACGGCCGGGACAAATGCTGATTGGCTTTCTCCGGCCTCTGGGATCGCTTGAAACGCTCCAGGAGCTCGCGGACACTAAGGTGACCTCCTTTTCCGTTGAATTGGTTCCACGGACGACACGGGCGCAAAGCATGGATGCGCTCTCTTCGATGGCAACAATTTGTGGCTACAAAGCGGTGTTGATCGCCGCTGACAGGCTACCCAGGATTTTTCCCATGCTCACGACGGCTGCCGGAACCATCACGCCAGCGCGGGTTTTCGTTATTGGCGCAGGCGTGGTCGGGCTGCAAGCCATCGCGACCGCCCGTAGATTGGGCGCGGTGGCTTCTGCGTACGATCTGCGTCCAGCCGCGAAAGAACAGGTGCAAAGCCTTGGAGGACGGTTCGTCGAACTTCCCATTGAGGCCAAGGACGCCGAAGACGCTCGCGGTTACGCGCGGCCTCAGGATGAGGCCTTCTACCAGCGACAGCGTGAGCTTCTGGGCCGTGTAGTGCGCGAAAGTGATGTAGTGATCACTGCCGCTGTAATTCCAGGCAAGAAATCTCCTGTGTTGGTGACAGAAGAGATGGTTAGAGGCATGGCTCCCGGTTCGGTGATTCTGGATTTAGCGGCGGAGCGAGGTGGAAACTGTGAACTGACTCGCACTGGTCAAACCATAGTCGAGCACGGTGTCACTATCATCGGGGCCATCAATATGGCCAGCGGTGTTCCTTACCACGCCAGCCAGATGTATGCGCGAAACATCACAGCGTTTCTCCTGCACCTGGTCAGGGATGGCAAATTGAATCTCAATCTAGAAGATGAAATCATTCGCGAGACACTGGTGACACGTGATGGAGAGATAGTCAATCAAAGGGTGCGAGAGTTTTTCTCGCTTTCGGCTCTGGTCACACAGAGCAGTGCGTAGTCGCCTGGCAGTGGCAGTCATAGTTAACTGATTTGACGATGAGCATGAACAATGCCTGCGGGAGGATTGATGGGTTCCAACCTGATTGACGCGCTTTTTATTTTCATGCTGGCTGCTTTCATTGGATTCGAAGTTATCCGTCGAATTTCACCTTTGCTTCACACGCCACTCATGTCACTAACCAATGCACTTGATGCCATTGCTGTGGTTGGCGCCATTATTCTTGTGGGCGAGCACAAGAGCTCATCTTCCACCGCCCTGGGCGTGATCGCCGTGATTGCCGCAACCAGCAACGCGGTTGGCGGTTTTCTGATCACCGACCGCATGCTCAAGATGTTCAAGACCAGCCATCCGACGAAGCCATGACGACGTTCGGCGGAAGTCAGCAAATCATCGAAATCATCTATCTGGTTGCCAGCGCCCTCTTCATTTTCTCGCTGAAATGGATGAGTTCTCCTGCCACCGCGCGACGAGGCGTATGGGCAGGCGAGCTCGGTATGGTACTGGCTATCGCCGGAACCCTGCTGCATCACGGCATTGTAGACTACAAGTGGATCGCCATAGCGCTCGTGCTCGGGACGAGTATCGGCATTCCGCTGGGGCTTGTACAAATGACTGCAGTCCCGCAGCGGACCGCGCTGAGTCATGCCTTTGGTGCACTTTGCGTCACGCTGGTAGGCACGGCGGAGTTTTATTTGCGTACCCCCGAGGTGCCGCGCTTCATGATGGCAGTTCTGTCCATGGAGGTGATCCTCGGCTCGCTGACATTTACTGGCAGCCTCATGGCGGCGGGCAAGTTGCAAGAGGTCTTACCACAGCGCCCGCTCACCTATCGAGGACAAAACTTCGTCAATCTGTCCCTGCTCGCGATTTCTATCGCGCTGGCAGCGTATCTCGTATTGCATCCCGGCGCAAAGCAGCTCTTCCCTGCAATGATCGGCATCCCGCTCATATTCGGCATTCTCATGGTAGTCCCAATCGGCGGCGCGGATATGCCGACGGTCATCTCTCTGCTCAACTCTTACGCGGGACTTTCCGCTGCGGCGATGGGTTTCGTACTGGACAGCAAGCTCCTCATCATTGCCGGCGCACTCGACGGATCTTCAGGTCTCATTCTCTCCGTCATCATGTCTAAGGCGATGAACCGGTCGTTCACCAATGTTCTCTTTGGAGCTTTCGGTCAGGTGCAGACCTCTGCAGCAACGGATCAGGAAGCGAAGTCGGTACGCAGCGCGACCGCGGAAGAAGCGGCGGCGATTTTGTCCGCAGCGAATAAAGTTGTCGTGGTCCCAGGTTATGGTATGGCGGTCGCCCAGGCGCAACACAAGGTACGAGAACTTTACGATAGTCTCTCCAAACGAGGAGTAGAGGTACGGTTCGCTATCCATCCCGTGGCCGGCCGCATGCCCGGTCACATGAATGTTTTGCTTGCCGAGGCGGATATTCCTTACGACCGCCTGCTCGACATGGATGAGATCAATGGCGATTTTCCTCAAACAGATGTTGCTCTGGTCATCGGCGCCAACGATGTTACGAATCCCAGCGCGCGAACCGACTCGAGCAGCCCCATCTTCGGTATGCCGATTCTTGATGTAGACAAGGCCCGCACGGTAATGGTCATCAAGCGTGGTATGAGCCCCGGATTCGCCGGAATAGACAACCCTCTTTACTATCTTGATAGAACATTGATGCTGTTTGGCGATGCCAAATCATTTGTAGGTAACATTGTGCGGGAGTTGGGCGGGCAAAGCTAACTCTGCCGCAGACTCCAGGCGCTGGCACTAATCTCCTGGCTGGTACTGTGGGCGCTCCTCCGTGCGGCCCCAAGTGCGCAAATACAGCATATAGAGGACGATCACAATGTTGATGAGAAGAACGGCACCGTGAAGAAGGGTGGGTTTGCGAGCCAGTTCATAAATCTCGAAGGGTAGATAAAAGCTTCCGGAAACGAGGGCTATCCATTCCGCCCACGCTCGTGCCCTCCACAACCCGTAGGCTTCGACGAAACGCAAGCTGGTGTATGCAGCCACAACGGCCGCGATAGTCCACCACTTCATGTCTGTAATTCGGTCTGCTAAATAGAGGAAGGCTTGCCCGATGTAGCGGTCGGGATCAATATGCAGGACCTCAAGCATGCTCTCGGTAACCTCCCACAGATCGCGATGCACCAGTGAGATGAGCCCGAAATACGCCAGTACTACGATGACTCCCTTGGCAAATTCCAGCAAGGCGACTGCCCGCAGCCCTTTCCAGTGAGGGTCATGAATCGTATGGGTTTGAAGGCGGGGGATATGGAGCATGACAATTCAAAATTCGGGCTGAGTTACCCGTGCACGAGGATAGCTTGTCTCAGGGGTCATCTCGTCTCAGGATAGCTTATCTTTGGACGTCGTGGGGGCAACTGTTATTTTCGCTCTGGAGTCCCGGCCCGCTGTCCACGCATGCTGGCGCGCAGTTCGTCTACGATCTCTCGGGCGGCTTGACGAGCGGCCTCGCTCTGCTTGACATCAAAAGAAATGGCGCCCACGCGAGCGTGCCCTCCGCCACCATAGCGCTCGCAGATCCTGGCTAGATTAACCAGGCGTTCCGCCCTGGCCCATGGATTTGAGCCGACAGAAACCTTGACCCGGAAGCTGCTCTTGCTAAGCCCGACGCTGTAGACGCAGTCGGGATGGAGGTAGTAAGGAATGAATTTGTTGTAGCCCTCAAGGTCCTGGTCGGTAACATCGAAATATACAACGCCATCTTTCGCTTCGGTTCTCTGCTCCAGAATATTGACCGATAGCTCGTGGCGCTTGATGAGCGGCGGCAGCAGCGATGCGACGAATGGCTCTTGCAGAACCTGCGACAGTGGTTCCTTTACCAGCAGTGGGATCAGTCGTGGAATAAAGCCCGGATCCTGGGTTGACTCGATGATCATGGTCAGCTTCATCGCGGGCGCTTTCATTTCCACCGCCGTCTTGGCATCGGGATACAAAGCGCCATCGACGATGTCAGTCCAGTGCACTAAATCCGCCACCGGCGCGGGGTTGAATCCGAAACGCTGTTCGCCGATGGCGGCGATGAAACTGGTACACGACTTGAAATCCGGATCGTAGAATTTTTTGTTGCTCTGGTCCTGCTCAAAATGGGCAGCATCGGCCGGCGTCAGGAAAGCGCTCTCGTGGTGGTCAAACCACCATGTGATTTTCGGGGAACTGGAATACTTGAAGTCCACAATCGCGTTCTCGTCGCCATCAAAATCTGACTCCTTGAAAAGGGCGCCGGCGCGGTGCAGCAGTCCACTGTAAACGAATTTCACATCGTTACGAATGCGCTCCCTGTAAAACCGGGAAAAGAGCGCAGCCGAAGACGCTCCATCAAAGCACTTATCGTGGTAGAACACCCGTACTCGCACTCAATAGCCTTCCCGACGCGATGGCACAGTCTGATTCCTCTGACTCGACACTTTGCAAAAGAGCAAAAGTAAATAGAGATGCCATCTCAGAGGAGTTCTGTCAAGCGCGAAGCAGGCACCCTAAATGTTCTCGGACCGCCATGGAGCGGAATTGCGTGGTTCAGGCGCCGTCAACATCAGGACGGTCGCCCAGCCCAGGAATGGAATGTGAACCACGATGCCAAGCGCAAGTCAAAGCGCGATCCAGGCTACCACAAGAAAAATCATCTGGAAGGCATGGAAGCGCACGAAACGGTTCTTGTCAAACGGTCCCACCACCAGAAAAACGATGGCGGGAATAATGTTCACATAGGCCAACATGCCGGCTATATTCTCATTTATGCCGCCGACGGTTCCCTGCGCGGATGCTGCTGCCGCTGGGGCGGCGGATCGGCACGCCGGGCACAACGACGATCCTTGTGGAATTTGCGTTCCACACGAGCTGCAGAAAGCCATATTTCCCCCAATCGTTGAATTTTGCGCACGATCCGGCGATAGCACCACTGCCCCCGCCATGGTCGCGCGGAAGGTATCAGAATCGATTGCCCACAGCAAACGGAACCATACACGCGAGTATCGGTTAGACGAGATCCGTTTGCCGTTCGGCCAAATCGCCAATCAAGGGAAGTTTGAACTTCTCGCCTTGCAGTACCTTTACCAGCAGCAAAATCCAAAGAACAAACAAGCCTAATGTGAAAATCATAGCAAACAAGAGCGTCAGCAAATGTCCGATCACCGGGATCAATGCGAATACAACAAACGCCAGGCGCAGCGCCAGCCAGAGGGCGAGAGCCGCAATCGTCAAAAAAATGGACTGAAAGGCGTGAAAGCGGATAAACCGATTGTTCTTAAAAGGCTCGATCAAGAGGAGTACGACAGGTGGGATAAAAGTAAAGTACGCGATCACACCCACAAGCTTGTCATTGAGCACGGGCGCTTCATCCCTAACCGGTGCCGGCGGGGAAGAATTCCGACCACAAGCTGGACAGAAAACCGAGTTGTCCGGCATTTGCGCACCGCATTGGGAACAGACGATCGGCATCGCGCTTCTTAACGGCTTTCTAAAGTGCGGCGAATCATGCAACGTTTTCTTGTGCAATCCTCCGCAACCCGTCAATCTGAATCATGTGACGAGCCATAACGTGACCGTACTCGCCGCCGGTCCCTACGTCATGATACTGGGCTTTCACAAGCTCGCCAAGAATGCTATCCCAATAGTGTATTTTTTTCGCCGCCCTCATTCCATGCATTGTTTTACCCGCTGATGACCCATAGAATCGAGCCTTCTCATGGCAACTACAACGGTACCTGCCCCCACTTCTAGACGCCCTCGTTGGTCCATTCGTATCTTGGTGGTGGTCTTGCTGTTCTTCGCGATTATTCTAAGTGTCATGGCCTGGCTGTATTTCGAGGCACGGTCTGCACTACCCCAGCTGGGCGGCAAGATTATCGTTCAGGGACTTTCTGCACCTGTCTCTGTTATTCGCGACAGCCACGGAGTACCTACCATCGAGGCGGCATCTCTCGAGGACCTCTTCTTCGCCCAGGGTTATGTAACCGCGCAAGACCGGCTTTGGCAAATGGACGTGATGCGACGGTTCGCAGCCGGAGAGATTGCTGAGATTCTCGGCCGAGACTTTATCAAGCATGATTGAGAGCAACGCATTCTTGGACTGCGCAACGTCGCCCGCCACGCAGCGGAAACAATTTCGCCGCGCGATCGCTCTTTCTTTGAAGCGTACGCACGAGGGGTGAACGCCTGCATTCAATCATCCCGCGACCGGTTGCCAATTGAATTTCGGCTGCTTCATTACGCGTCGCGCCCGTGGACGGTCGAGGACTCTCTGTTAATAGGTGCACGCTTGGTGCAGGACCTCAACAACGGACCGTATCGGGAGGCGTTGACGCGAGAAACAATTCTAGCCAAGCTTGGGCCCGACCTTACGGCTGATCTGTACGTGAATTCTTCCTGGCGAGACCGGCCGCCTACCGCCAACTTGCGCCGCATGCAGCGTGAGCGGCAAGACGACGAGGAGAATAACCGGTCCGGCGGTAAAATTTCAGGAGAGCGCGAAACCTCGGCATCCCCGATTCACTCTTCTCAGCAAACTGGCGATGATTACCTTCTGGTGCCAGGCTCGAATAACTGGGTCGTTTCTGGCCAGCGCACAGTGGCAGGAAAACCGCTGCTCTCGAACGATATGCACCTTGGTCACCAGATGCCCAATCTCTGGTATGAAGCTCACCTGCGATGCGGAAACTTCGATGTGGCCGGGGTAACCCTGCCCGGTATGCCATTTCTGACGGTAGGACACAACCAGCGGATTGCGTGGGGATTTACCAACGTTGGTCCGACTGTCGAAGACATTTACGTCGAAACTTTCAACAAGGCTGATCAATATCTGACCCCTCAAGGTTGGCGCACCCCGGAACATCGTGAAGAGGTGATCCACGTCAAGAACAGACCTGATGTCACGGTAGATGTCACTCTGACACAGCACGGTCCGATCATTACGGAACTGGTTCCCGGCGAGTCGCGGAAGCTTGCGCTGCGTTGGACGCTCTACGACTCGCTGCGCGATCCCTTTTTTGACGTAGACTCGGCGCAGAACTGGGATGAGTTTCGCCGGGCGCTTTCCACCTGGGATTCACCCTCACAGAATGCGGTGTATGCCGATGTGGATGGACACATTGGGTATCAAGCAACAGGACACATTCCAATCCGGTCTACTGGGGACGGCAGTGTGCCAGTGAGCGGCTCGGATAATTCTCACGAGTGGATTGGTTACGTGCCATTTGAAAAGCTCCCCAGCGTGTACGACCCTCCTTCGGGAATAATAGCCACGGCCAATGGCCGCATAACTCCGGATGGGTATCCCTTTAGCCTGAGCACCGAGTGGGGGCCGCCGTGGCGCACCGAGCACATCTATGGCGTGCTGGAGTCAGGCAAAAAGTTTGATGCTGCTGACATGCTGGCGCTGCAGAATGATATCTATTCCGCTTACGATCGCTTCTGCGCCGAGCGCTTTGTCTATGCTTTAGATCACGCTAAAGGCGTCTCGGAGCGCGCACGCCAGGGACGGGAACTTATGCGGGAATGGGATGGAAGACTCACGATCGACTCGGCTGCCGCCACCGTCGAAAGGGTCTCTCGAAGCGAATTGGCACGCTTATTATTGGAAGGAAAACTTGGGACCGCTAAGGATAATGTCAAATCGGACGAGGGAACATTCGGCTGGAAAAGCTATCAATGGGAAATGGCTTCCATATGGATGGAGAATATTCTGCTAAAACAGCCTAAGCCGTGGCTACCGCAGAAATATGAGAACTATGACGAACTTCTGGCGAACGCGGTGGAGGCGGCCGTGAATCGTCCTTCCGCACCTAAGGACCTGAGCAACTGGCATTGGGGAAAGTTCTCGCCGATTGAGATTGAACATCCAGTTCTGAGTCGGCTTCCGCTAATTGGCCCTTGGACAGGACCCGGGCTTCGCGAGCAATCGGGCGGCGGTTACACCGTAAAGCAGGTTGGCCGGGATTTCGGCCCGTCAGAACGGCTGACCGTAGATCTCGCAGACCTGGACCGCACTACGCTAAATCTCGTCACCGGAGAATCCGGTAACTTCCTCAGCCCTTACTACATGGATCAGTGGCAAGCCTGGTATGAAGGTTTCACTTTCCCACTGTCGTTTTCACGAACCGCAGTTCAGGCAGCACAGAAGTATCACTTGGAACTTGTGCCCGGAAAATGAAGAAGGACGAAGGTGTACGCGAATGCCCGATTCGGGTTCGCCGCAGATCAGAAGTCTATACTTTTCACATCGATTGCCTGGCCAGCAATATCAATCTGATTGCTTCCTAGTTTGTCTGTGGTGGTATTGAAGATGCGCAACTCTCCGCCCTGAACCACATAAACGACACTTCGGTTAGCTATCGGTTCCAGGCCGGTAACATCGCCATTCTCGGGCGGAACGACGACACTCGAGTTCGCCGTGTTAAAAATCGAGAGGCAGCCTCTGACCTCGGAACCGGAGTTTATCTCGGCGCAAGTGCGCGCGCCGACGAATAATTGCCCGTTACTTCCGATACCCATGCGCTTGTGATAACCGTCAGTGATGAGGATCGGGTTGGGGTTGGTTACCGTCATAGAGCCGATGTCCACAACACTTAGCACTCCACAACTGACGGCAGCGGTTGAAGAATCACAAGCTGTACCGGGAGGAGTGCCCGCGACGTACAACGTAGAACCTGTCAACAAACCAATAGTGGCAGCTGGAACCGGCAGCGCTGGACCGGCAACTGGCGGGTTCTGTGTGAGGTCTAATGCTTGTACGCTGGCGATTTGTCCCCCGCATTCTGGACCACAGTTCATTATGAATGCCGTAGTGTCATCACTGCTGAAAACTCCCCAGACTGGCCGGTCAAAACCGGAAACAAAGGTTCGCGGGTCGCTAGGGGACCCGATATTGCTAGGCGCAATCACCGTCACGACGTCAGCGTTATCGCTGAAAACGAGAATTCGATTTGCGTTGTGACTTGCAACCAGGTAATGGGCGCTGGTGACTGCTACTTCGATGGTGCTGCCGCCGGTTAGATTAAGCACTTCAACCGCGCCGGGGGATTGACCCCCGACCGGGGCGCTACTCACAGCGGCATATCCAGTTGAACCGTCCTGAGAAACCGCCATGCTTTCGGTGGGACCCGGCAAGGAAACACTTCCGATTGAGCTCTCCGTCGCATTATTAATCGCCGTAACCGAATTATTTGATGCGCTGAAGACCAGGGTCAACTTCTTGTTCGGAGACAGCGCCATAAGCCCTGGGGTGCTCCCAGCTTGAATGGGTGGTCGGCGCACGATTGCGTCCTTTGCCGCATCTACCAAAAAAAGACCAGCGGTGGCAAAGACTGATGACACGTCTTGCGAAACGAAGGCGCGAAATTGGACGCCAGTAGTACTAGTGGTCGGTTGATTAGAGGGCGCCTTATATCCGCCACAGGACAGGCACACGCTGGCCAAGAAGAACACGAGAGCAGCAGTCAAAGCTTGTTTCAAACCTGGAACTCCGAACTTCGTGCTGGATAGAGATTTAGATGCGAAAAACGGATTATAGCAGAGCAGTTTTTGCTTATTGGTGAGTCGGACAAATGTATGCAGTGATGCAAAACTGCTTTCTATCTTGTATTCTCAGTGAGAATGCCTTCTGATCTGCTCGCCCATTTGAAGACATCTCCGGTGCTTTGTGACGGCGCCATGGGTACCCTTTTGTATTCGAAGGGGATTTTCTTAAATCGTTGTTACGACGAGCTCAACCTGTCTCAACCTGATCTGATTCGAAATATCCACCACGAATATCTCCAGGCTGGGGCCGAAATTGTTGAAACTAACACTTTCGGTGGCAACAGCTTTCGATTGGCACGCCACAGCCTCGCCGATCGCGTCCGCGACATTAACCTGGCAGGCGTCCATTTGGCGCGAGAAGCTGCCAAGAGCTTTGATCTATGGGTCGCTGGTTCGGTCGGGCCGCTGGGAATTCTTATTGAACCTCTTGGCAAAACCTCCTATCAGGAAGCACGTGATTCCTTCCGCGAGCAGATCGCAGCTTTGGTGGAAGGTGGCGTTGACCTCTTGATCCTGGAGACTTTCGGATACCTCGAGGAATTGCATCAGGCGATGCTAGCGGCGCGCGACGTTAATCCGAAGATTCCGGTGGTAGCTCAGGTCACGATTGATGAAGACGGCAATTGTCTCGATGGCGCCGATCCTGAGACCTTCGCTGCCAAACTGGAGGAGTGGGGAGCAGATGTAATCGGGTGCAATTGCAGCGTCGGTCCGGTCGCCATGCTGGATGCAATCGAGCGCGTGCATGCCGCGACGTCGCTGCCGCTCGCAGCACAACCCAATGCCGGTGTTCCGCGATCCGTCGAGGGCCGGAACATCTACTTGTGTTCGCCGGAATATATGGCGAGTTACGCCCGAAAGTTTGTGGCGGCTGGCGTGCGGCTCGTTGGCGGGTGTTGCGGTACCACGCCCGAACACATCCGTGTCATGAAGGCCGCGCTCCGTGTGGGTGGGGGCCGTGCGAAAACTTCCGGCTCACAGTCTGTAAGCGCTCAGCCCTCGCCTTCTGCCGGTCCAATTATTCCGCTTGAAGAGCGTTCTCGTCTTGGCGCCAAGTTGGCGAATGGAGAATTCGTCACCATGGTGGAGATTGTTCCACCTAAGGGCACCGATATCCGCAAGGAAGTGGAAGGCGCGCGTTTCCTAAAGTCGGTCGGGGTGGATGGGATCAATATACCCGACAGCCCGCGGGCCTCCGCTCGCATGAGCAACCAGGCGCTCTCGCTGCTTGTTCAGCAAGAAGTTGGCATTGAGGCAATCCTCCATTACACTTGCCGCGACCGCAACGTTTTGTGCATTCAATCCGATTTGCTGGGCGCGGCCGCCACCGGGATTCGTAACCTCATCTGCATCACCGGCGATCCGCCAAAAATGGGGAATTATCCGGATGCGACCGCTGTTTTCGACGTGGATGCGATCGGCTTGGTAAATATCGTACACAACCTGAATCGCGGGCTCGACATCGGCGGCAACCCTATTGGGCAAGGTACAGGCTTCGTCATAGGGGTCGGCGCGAACCCCGGTATTCCCAACATTGACGAGGAAATTCGCCGCTTCGAATACAAAGTGGAGGCAGGCGCCGAGTATGCCGTCACTCAGCCGGTCTTTGATCTAGCGTTGCTGGAAAACTTTTTGCGTAGGATCGAGCATTGCCGTATTCCCGTCGTTGCCGGCATCTGGCCGTTGGTAAGCGTGCGCAATGCTGAGTTCATGAAAAATGAGTTGCGAGTCTCGGTGCCCGATTCCATCCTGGAGCGCATGGGTCGCGCGCCCACGCCCGAGGCGGCGCGAGCCGAAGGCGTCGCCATTGCGCGGGAGATGCTCACAGCGCTACGCGACATGGTGCAAGGTGCTCAGATCAGCGCGCCGCTGGGAAGATACTCCTCCGCGGTGGACGTGCTAGAAGCCTTGGGCACCCCCTCTGCCCGCCCTGCTGCAAGCAGGTGAGCGAGTTGGTTTGCCCCGCTTTTCTGGCATCCGACTCGCTGATTGAAAAATCACCTCCACGAAAAGAGCATACCAACCTGGCCCTAAAAATTTATGGACACACTATGCAAGAAATTGCATAAAATAGATGTTTGGAGTAGACCCCGGTGCCGAAATTTGAAGAGTGCCTCCAGCGCCTAGAGAAAATTGTTCAGGAGTTAGAAAAAGGTGAAGTGCCTCTAGAGAAGTCGCTAACGCTTTTTGAAGAGGGTATACAACTTTCTTCAGCCTGCCGAAAGGAACTTGAAAACGCCGAAGGCAAAGTGGAGGTTCTGCTGAAGCAGAACGGGAAGCTCCAGCCCCAACCGTTCGAGCACTTGACCGAAGACGCGACCGCAAGAACCGAGCGCGTCAAGACGTAGTTGCTCGCTAGTATCAACCTGTGGTGACAGCAATCAGCCTGACTGTCACTTGCTCAGTTCGTCGCGGGGACGGCGAACCCGAGGGAGTAAGTATGCAAGCCTTGAGTGTAGTCCTCTTTCAGAGCGATCCCAGAATCGCTCAGGCCCTTGTCTCCAGTCTTCGCGGTCAATTTCAGTCCGTGCATGTGGCGCGCTCGATAGACGAACTTCGTCTTGCGATTGCTAAACACCGGGCGGATGTCGTTGTCATGGATGTGGAACTGTCCCGTCTGTCTGAGGTGGAGAAATTGCACCACGAGTTCCCAGGCGTTTCGATTGTATGCACCCACCGGCTCGCGGATGAAGAGATGTGGACAGCGGCCTTGGCGGCGGGGGCCGTCGATATCTGCCCCTCCTGGGACACGCGAGGTATTCTCAGTTCTGCGTTGCGCAGCACTGAGACTTCCCATTCGGCTGCCGCCTAACAAGAAGTACATTCCTGTCGAGGACGCCTTTGGCGTCCTCATTCATTTTCCGCAAATGCGGCCTTAGCCCGCCGATCTAATTTCCTATGCTCGTGAGACCTGATGATTCCGGATTTCAGCCGTCCCTTGACAGATTGTTATACTCACAATCCATGCTCCAGGACATCCTTGAACAGGGCCGCGAAGCAACGGACGCGGCACTAGAACGATTGCTGCCTGCGGAGAAGCAGCACCCTATCTCCATTCACAAAGCTATGAGGCACAGCGTGTTTGCCGGGGGTAAAAGGCTGCGGCCCATTTTGTGCATGGAAGCGGGACGAATGCTGGCAGCTTCCCTTCCTGACGGCATTGACGAGTTGGGCGCCGCTCTCGAAATGCTGCACACCTATTCGCTCATTCACGACGACCTTCCCGCGCTGGATAATGATGATCTGAGGCGGGGGTGGCCGACTTGCCATAAAGTATTCGGCGAAGCGGTTGCGATACTCGCGGGGGATGCATTGCAGACACGGGCCTATGAGGTGCTCGCTAGTCTTAGCTGCCCTCCGCAATCGCGAATGAAGATAATTAAAGAAGTCGCTCATGCGACTGGTACGGTGGATGGGATGATCGGCGGCCAGGTCGTCGATCTCGAAGCCGAACACACCAAGCCTGACGCGACAATGCTGGAATACATTCATCGTGCCAAGACTGCAGCGCTGATCACCGCCTCCGTGGTAAGTGGCGGACTCTATGCCGAGGCTAACGATGCAGCCGTCGCTAAACTTCGCTCTTTCGGACAGAATATTGGGCTCGCGTTCCAGATTGTCGACGATATTCTCGACCTCACGCAAACCTCCGATCAGTTGGGCAAAACCGCAGGCAAAGATAGCGCTGCAGAGAAAGCCACGTATCCAGCTCTATTCGGTGTGGACGAGTCAGCGAGGAAAGCTGACGTACTCGTGAAAGCAGCCCTTTCGGAAATTGACATCTTTGGCGCTCGCGCGGACACGCTAAAATCACTGGCGCGATTTTTGGTGGAGAGAAAGAAATAATTCTCGACTGACATGCCTCCGCTATCCCTCGACATCCTGGCCATTGCCGCGCATCGTGACGATGTAGAGCAAACCTGTGGCGGCACGTTGCTGAAAATGGCACAGCTCGGTCAACGGACTGGCATCATGGATCTCACGCAAGGAGAGATGGGAACGCGCGGGACCGCTGAAGACCGGGAGCGAGAAGCGATTGAAGCTGCAAGGATCTTGAAAGTTGCGTGGCGCGGGGCCCTCGACATTCCTGACGGCCGAGTGGAGAACACCTGGGAGAATCGGCTGAAAGTCGCGCGCGTAATTCGAGAGCAACGGCCTCAACTGGTGATACTTCCCTACTGGAAAGGCCGCCACCCGGATCATTACACCGCTTCTGTCCTGGGATATGAGGCCTGTTTTCTGGCGGGGCTAAGCAAACTAGTTTTGACGAGGCAGGGGCCGATTGACGATCCTTTGCTGCCGCACCGTCCCTTCAAAGTTATTTATGCGACGCTCTATTACGAAGTTCGTCCGACGTTTGTCGTTGATATCACTGACCAATTCGACGCCCGCTTTCAGTCAGTGATGGCCTATAAATCACAGTTCACCGACCAGGAAGCTGGTAAGGATCTCTTCCCTGCTCAGGCCGAGATTCGCGCTCGCGTCGAAGCTATGGCGCGGTTTTACGGGATGCTTGCAGGTGTGACATACGCCGAGCCATTCTTGCAGAAGGAAGTAGGGCTGGTGGAGAATCTGCTGCAAATTCCGGTGAAATCAATCTAAGCTCATAGCTGATTATTTTTTCAGGGCCACCGCGACTCCATCTCGAATCGGCAGAATCGTTGTGAACAGATCGGGTGAGCTGTACAGCAGGCGATTGAATTCAAGTATCGCTTTGGTGGCGGCATCGGGTGGATTTTTCTGCGCCACCTTGCCAGTCCATAAGACGTTATCGGTAACGAACAACCCACCTTTGCGCAGCTTGGGAACGGCAATACGAAAAACACGTGGGTAGTCTTCTTTATCAACGTCGTTGAAGATGATGTCGAATTCCTGCTTCTGCTCGGAAAGAAGTTCGAGCGCATCTCCCACGTGCACGCTTATGCGATTGCTGACCCCAGATCGTTCAAAGTATTGCCGGGCCTGCTCAGCGTTCTTGGAGTCGCCATCGGTGTAGATGACTCGTCCCTTATCTCCCACCGCACGAGCCCACCAGATTGTTGAGTATCCGATGGCAGAACCCATTTCGAAAATATTCTTCGCGCCAATCATCAGAGCTAACTGGTAGAGAACACGCGCGACGGCCGGTCCCACGATGGGCACCTTGCGGCGTGCCGCTTCCGTTTCCATTTCAGTGAGCACATCATCCTGCGGAGGAAGCAGAGAATACAAGTAATCTTCAACCGGGCCGACGGTAATACCGCCCATTCGCCAATAGACGCTTTGGCTTTGTTCTGGCACAGGAATCCTCGGTTTCTGACAGCTTCCGGCAGCCGATTTCGTTCAGTTCATCGAAAGAAATTCAGACTGAGTTGTAGATTGCAATAACGACGAAAGACTACGAAACAGTCACGCCCGGTTTCATTTCGACGACTTCCATGCCGGGGACGAGCTTCTGCAAATCACTTGGTTTGCCCGTAAGCAGCGGAAAGGTGCCGAAGTGCATCGGAATGATCGTTTTCGGTTTGAGCAAGTTGCAGGCATAGGCGGCCTCGCGAGGGGACATCGTGAAATGATCCCCAATCGGAACCATCACGATTTCGGGGCCGTAAAGGTCGCGAATGATCGCCATATCACCGAATACGTTCGTGTCTCCCGCATGATAAATCTTCAGCCCGTTGGCGAACGTAATTACGTAACCACAGGCTTCCCCGCCGTAAACGACCTCGTCGCCATCTTGAATGCCGCATGAGTGGTCGGCGTGCACCATGGTGACCTTTATATCGCCAACCGCCTGCGTGCCGCCCTTGTTCATCATGGAAGTTTGCTTAACGCCCTTCTTTTCCAGCCATCCACAGAGTTCGGGGATCCCCACAACAATCGGTTTGTGCTTTTTGGCAATTTCAACCGCGTCGCCAATGTGGTCGAAATGTCCGTGGGTGCAAAGCATGACATCAACTTTCTTGACGGCTTTCTCGTTTTCGGGGCACATGGGGTTCTGCATGACCCAGGGATCAAGCAGGATTGTCTTACCAGCGGGAGTTTCCATCCGGAAAGTCGCGTGGCCTAGCCAGGTGAGTTTTATACCTTTTAAGTTCATTGGGGGAAGATCCGTTCTCAGTTGTTGGCTGTCAGCGTTTAGGTTTGCGGTAATTTCTACTTGCTTTGTTCCCAGCCGCGGTAACCAGTCGCAAGGGAGATCACGTTCTTGAAACCCATCTTCTTCAGCATCCATGCTGCGAGCGCGGAACGGCTGCCACCGCCGCAATAAAGCACCATCTTTTTGTCCTTATCAGTCGTAACTTTGTCGATGTTGTGTTCGACCATGCCTCGTGGAATCGCTACAGCCCCCGGGATAGTGCCGCGTGCAGTCTCATCTGGCTCGCGCACATCGATTAGTACGAAATCGTCCGCGGACTCCTGCATTTGTCGAAGCTCCGCAGGACTTATTTCCTGAATTTCTTTCTTTGCTTCATTCACGAGCTGATTAAATTCTGGCAGTGGCATACTGAAAAACTCCGCCAATCGAAGAACCTGTCATTTTAATGAGTGCCGTGTTCGGCTGCAACGTCAGGAGATGCCCAGGGAGAGAAGCGGGTTGTACAAGTTTGTATGTTTTTCGCCGCGTCCTCTGCGGTTAAGATGATCGGCGTGCCTGAACTCAAAATCCTGCTCTCTCGCGAGCAGATTGCCAAGCGAGTGGCAGAAATGGGGGGTGAAATCACACGTGATTTCGCCGGACAGTCGATTATTTTCATAGCCGTGTTGAAGGGCGCTGCCATTTTTCTGAGCGACCTCGCCCGCCAGGTGCAGCTGGATTCGAGCTTCGATTTCATTGGAGTATCCAGCTACGGAACCAAGGCCAGTCCTAATGCCGGGTCCACAGGCGATGCAGGATGGGATTCGACCGGGGAGGTACGTTTGACTAAGGACGTCGATCAATCCATGGCAGGCAAGAACGTAATACTCGTAGAAGACATCCTCGATACTGGGCTGACCCTGAATTACCTGAAGCGACTCCTGCTGGCGCATCAACCCAAGGCGTTGCGCATTGCAGCTCTGTTGGACAAGCCGTCCCGGCGCAAACATGCAATGGAGGCAGACTACCTCGGCTTCACGATTCCCGACGAATTCGTCGTCGGGTACGGATTGGATTACGCAGAAAAATACCGGAACCTGCCGGACATTTGCATCCTCGGCGGTCCACCGCGGTAATTCCAAGACTTTGGAATTCCGACCGAACTCGAGTCTACCGTTGGTTTCATCACTGCGAAATCACAATCACGAAGCGTAGAATTGTAGCGCATGGCACAAACGGAGACCTTTACTTCATCGACGGTTTTTATAAACGAGTGGCGAAAAGCGGCGGGGTATATCGATCATTCTCTGCTGCGGATGGAAACCACTCGGAAACAAGTCATTCGTCTATGTCAGGAAGCGGTCCACTATGGTTTTCCGACAGTCTTCGTGCACCCTTGTTACGTTACTATCGCGGCTGATGTTTTGCGAGGTACTGCCGCAAAAGTGGGAACGCCTATAGGCTTTTCTCTCGGGGCGACCCTCACCGCGGTCAAGCAATTTGAGGCGTCGGAAGCGCTACGACTGGGTGCAGGAGAACTGGACATGGTAATGAATGCGGAGTGGTACTGAAACTGATTCTGGAAACTCCGCTGCTGACGCGCGAAGAAAAGATTCTGGCCTGTGAGTTGTCGCTGGCTGCGGGAGCTGATTTTGTAAAAACAGCGACTGGCCTGTTTGGTGGCGCAACCGTCGAAGATGTTTCGCTGATGCGCTCCGTCGTGGGCACGCGTGCCCGGGTCAAAGCATCAGGTGGAGTGCGTACGGCTAAAGATCTTGCCGCAATGGTCAAGGCCGGAGCCGATCGCATCGGCACCAGTTCCGGGGTAAATATCATGCGGGATATGGGTGCTCCGGAACTAACCTAGAATCAACAGACTGGACGATGGCGCCAGCTAATTTCGGAATAAGAGATTACCAAACTTCTAGGCTGCGTTCTCCACTCTGAGGGTCATCGACTGCCTGGCTGATATCATAGTTGCAGTGGACACACTCACAACTCAATCAGAACTTTCTTCCAACGTAGAGCCTTTGCTGCTGGAGGTCGCAGACGTGGTCAATACCACGCTGGATCTCGACACCACGCTGCGCCGGGTGGCGGAATTAGTGCGCAAAGTCATTGATTACGAAATCTTTGCCATACTTCTACTGAACGAACGGGCGCAGGAGCTACGTTTTCGCTTTCAGGTGGGTTATCCGAAGGAGGTAGCCGATCGGATCAAAGTCAGGGTTGGCGAGGGTGTCACGGGGCGGGCCGCGCAGCAGAGGCAAGCAGTGCTGGTCAATGATGTCAGAACTGAAGACGGATACATCGATGTTGTGCCGAATGTGTGCTCTGAACTCGCCATTCCTCTCATTGTTAAGAACCGCGTCATCGGTGTTATCGACATCGAGGCGCGAGAGCCAGGCTATTTCACAGAGGAACATAAGCGGCTACTAACACTAATCGCGTCACGCATGGCGGTCGGCATAGAGAACGCGCGGCTGCACACGCGCACTACGAGGCAAGCGCGTACCCTGCTGTTGCTCAATGAAATCGCGCGAGAATTGACCTCCATTCTGAATCTGGATCAACTTCTCAAACGCATTGCGGAATTGCTGAGCCGGCTGATCGATTACCAGATGTTCAGCATCCTGCTTCTCGACGCAACTGGGGAAAAACTGCAACACCGATTTGCCGTCCGCTTTCAGGAAAATATTCATCTCAAACACGACGTTCCTGTGGGCAGAGGCGTGGTCGGTTACGCTGCGCAGCGCAAACAAGCTGTGCTAGTGCCCGATGTAAGCAAGGATCCGAGATATGTTCTGCTGAATCCGGAAACCCGTTCCGAACTGGCGGTACCCCTTATTTATAAAGACAAAGCCATAGGCGTACTCGATCTGGAGCACACACGGCGCGGGTTTTTCACTGACGACCACAAGCGAACTATCACCACGCTCGCTGCTCAGATCGCGATTGCTGTCGAAAACGCGCAACTGTACGAGGAGATTGCTCGCCAGGAACGACGACTAGAGCGCGATCTTGCGCTAGCACGAGAATTACAGGTCCGGCTTCTACCGCAGACGCGCCCCAAGCTGACGAACCTGGAAGTGGCTGCCAGATTTGTTCCCGCGCGTGCCATTGGTGGCGATCTTTACGACTTTGTCGATTACTCGCTTTCCCGCCTGGGAATTATCATTGGCGACGTCAGCGGCAAGGGCGCACCCGCGGCGATCTATGCAGCATTGGTCAGCGGGATACTGCGCTCCCACGCTCCAATCGAGCCGGCCCCGGCAGAAATGCTCTCCGCCGTTAACAATTCGTTGGGAGAGCGTCGCATAGACGCGCAGTTTGTCTCGATCATCTACGCGGTATGGGACGATGCGATGCGAACCCTGCAAGTCGCCAACTCTGGACTGCCCCGCCCCATTTATTCCCACGACGGCAGGATTGAAATTATTGAGGCCACCGGGCTGCCGCTTGGACTATTTGACGACGCCGAATACGATGAGTTCACCTTCCGGGCAAAACCTGGTGACATGTTCGTATTTTTCAGCGATGGCATTCTGGACGCGCGCAACACAGACGGTGAACTTTTCGGACGCCAGCGCGTCGAGCAGATTACCGCTGAGTCTGCGGACAAGTCCGCTGACTACGTTGTAGACTCCCTGTTCGAGGCGGTCGAGAAACATGCAGCGGGTGTCGATCCTTTCGACGACCAGACCGTGGTCGCAATAAAAGTCAAGGGGAATCCCGCCAAACGGAAGTGAACCGCGCTAAAACCAGCCACGAAGCCCGCCCGCCTGCATTCTGGTATCGCGAAGCCAGAAAGGGATGGCTGCGCCGGGAGGCGGGATCAATGCTGTGCTGTGATGATGTTCCAGTTTCCCAGCTTGCTGAACGCTATGGCACGCCTTTGTACGTTTACTCAGCCTCCGCGATCGTTGGCCGGTTACGCGCCTTTGATCACGCATTCCGGACAATTCCGCATACAGTCTGCTACTCGGTAAAAGCCAATTCCTCACTCGGCATTCTTCGACTCGTCTCTGGATTGGGCTGTGGCTTCGACGTGGTGTCAGGCGGCGAGCTGGAGCGCGTGCTTCAGGTGGACAAACGTGCCGTTCGCAGAGTGGTGTTCTCCGGAGTCGGTAAGACTAAAGAAGAAATGCGTCGAGCTCTGAAGGTGAAAATTCTGCTGTTCAACGTAGAAAGCGAGTCGGAACTATGGGCGCTGGCAGAAGTTGCTGCAACTCTGAAGAGAACGGCGCCTATTGCTTTACGGGTGAATCCTGATGTCTCCGCCGAGACTCATCCCTACATTTCTACGGGTCTTCGAAAACACAAATTTGGAATTCCGATTTCCGAAGCAAGAGCGCTATACGCTCAGGCTTCGGGCAGCCGGCATTTGAAAGTTACGGGAATCAGCGTTCACATCGGATCGCAGATCACCGAAGTGAAACCTTTTCGGGCTGCCATGGAGCGCGTCGCGGATCTAGCGCATGTCTTACGCGAGGATGGTCACCAAATCGAGTATGTGGACGCCGGTGGCGGCCTGGGGATTTTCTATGAAAACTCAAATGTCCCTCGTTTTTCAGATTATGTAGCTGCATATGCTGACGCAGTTATGAGGCCACTACGAGAGCTCAGAGTGCATTTGATACTGGAGCCGGGACGGTCGATTGTAGGCCCAGCGGGCGCGCTGCTTACCTCGGTCTTGTACAAGAAAAAGAATGATGGTAAGAGATTTCTCATCGTGGACGCGGCTATGAATGATCTCCTGCGGCCATCTCTTTACAATGCGTACCACGAGATCATTCCAGCCATGCTGGAGTCCCATCCCACCGCGGCCGCAGAGACAGTTGATGTGGTTGGTCCGGTTTGCGAAACGGGTGATTTTCTGGCTCGTGATCGCAAATTGCCAATTGTGAATGAAGGTGATTTGCTCGCCATCCTCGACGCAGGGGCATACGGCATGTCGCAAGCTTCAAATTACAACACGCGTCCTCGGCCCGCCGAGGTGCAGGTAAATGGAAAATCCGTGAAGCTTATTCGGAGGCGTGAGTCATTGGCGGAAATGATGGAGCAGGAAAGCTAATTTGAGGTTCAGACGGGCGCTATATGGCCGCCTGAGAGTCAGTGCCCTTCTCCTGCACTTGCATCCCACACTATTTTTCCTCCCACAATGGTGTTTAGAACTTTGACCTCCCTGACCTTTGTTAGGTCGATGGAGAAGATGTCGCCACTGAGCAGAACCATGTCGGCGAGTTTGCCGGAGGTGATAGAACCCTTGTCTTTCTCTTGGGATTCGGCGTAAGCGGAACCCATGGTGTAGGCCTCGACGGCTTCCGCGACTGTCAGTTTCTGTTCTGGAAACCAGCCCTTGGGATTCTTGCCGTCAAGTGTGGCACGAGTTACCGCGGCATACACCGTTAGCATCGGATTGAGTGGCGCAACATTCCAATCTGTGCCTAAAGCCAGCCGCACTCCGTGATCAACAAATGTGCGGAACGCGTAAGTACGGCTGGCTCGATCATGGCCAATGCGTTTCTGAGCAAAGCGGTCAAAATCCTTAGCCGCCATATGCTGGGCATGTTCAATTCGAAAGCGGCGGTCGGCGTCTCCATGGGCCTTTACCACATCCGAATACAGATCAAGAATAATTGAGATTGCCTGATCGCCGATGGCGTGAGTACAGAGCTGCAAACCCGCCGCGTCAGCGGTCATCATGCGATCGCGCATCATCGAGATTGGCTGCATCTCGTCGGAAAGCAAGCCGTGATTGTTAGGCTGGTCGGCAAAAGGCTCGAAGAAATAAGCGGTCGCGGAACCGAGAGAGCCATCCGCGTATCCCTTCAGTGCGCCAATTCGTAGATAAGATCCCCCGAAGGCATGGCGGATGCCGATCTTCGCCTGATCCTCCACCTGCATGATGAAGGGAGCGGCGTAGATGCGCGTCGTCAATTCACCCCGTTGGAGCAGTTCCGAAAAGACCGCGATGTCGGCATAATCCGGATTCATATCCTGCACGCTCGTCACGCCGAGCGAGGCCGCGTGAGCAAGTGCATGCTTCACCGACTGCAGGCGTTGCTCATGCGTCAGGGGAGGGATAACCTTGTTCACATATTCCATGGCAGCATCTTTTAGTGCCCCGGTAGGATTGCCTTGCGCATCGCGGACGATGGTTCCGCCC